>WNGQ01001057.1_pt1 | contig 28644 bp, 21 predicted proteins | sample 5407661 | NCBI WGS metagenome assembly WNGQ01 (sample SAMN13153382, study PRJNA577476) | soil metagenome | isolation source: 60 cm soil or saprolite under Garry oak tree replicate 2 | place: USA:California | collected 2016-06-15 | reverse complement strand
GTTCTTGCCAGCAGCGCACTCTACATGGCTATCCGCTTTCTACGATTCGCTTTGCGCGGGAACTGACGCGAAGATCATGCCGCTGATTCACCTCCATAGCATGGCTGAACCCTACGGACGGGTCGGTTTGAAGCTCTGACAGCTACAAAATCATATATAGTGCACATCCCAAGGTGCAGTCACTACCAAAAAAACTGAATTGAAGAACAGGTGCTGCCAACAATCAGCCCGGAAGACTTTTTGCCCCCACTTCTGCCACACGCAGGAGTCAAAGCGAGCGCGGCAGCGCACGGGTGAAAACTTACACACCACTTGCTATAACATACGAATCCGCCTACCGAGGTCTACCATGAAGAACTTGTTCGCGGTGGGAGCGGGATTGCTTTTCGCAATGTGATTGAGAATGAGAGGATTGTCAGAAATGTAGATTGAGATGGGGCGGCGCGCCGGGCATCTACGCCGTTAAAGTCCAGTGCCACCATTCGGTCGCTTCTGAGCGCGCAGTGACGCTCATTTCGGACTTACCCATTTCAGCGGAGTACCCAACACACCATCCAAGACTATAAACCAATTTATCATCTGAAAGGTCGGCTTCGTGCCAGGTTTCGGGCGGAAATTCCCAATTAACCGATCCGTATTCATCTATGAAGGAATAGCGAACACAACTGAAGGTATAGCGAACACGGTGCCCATACTGGTCTTTTATATCCTTCATATCCATCTCAAACGGTGGGATCGTCCATTCGATGTATTTCTCATGAAGGCAGTCCCCTGACTTTCCTCTTTGTATTTTTACGGTCTTGCCTTCATGTCTCTGAAGCCACCGGAAAATGGCCTTTGAAATATCATCCGAACCCATACTCTCTAATCCACTGGCAAGTATTCTTTTGCGCACCGCATAGCGCTCGCGGGCATCCTCCTGCGGCCGCTCTTCTTCACGACGACGTCTCCGCCAGTCGGCGATCAAAAAATAGACCCAAATGCCTACCATTAAAGCAATGAAAGGCCAGGGTACGTTAACTCCATCAGGTATATCCATAAATGGACTTTTTGTCCTGCCATTTTATAGGAATACAGGAACCCAATGTCAGCAAAATCTCCACACCTCGATTGACGGTTACGACTCGGCCCTGTGAGCGGGGTTTGTCCAACCAGCAATATTATCCGCAGAAGCACACAGCTGTCACCCGGCAGCAGTTGGCGTTGCTCTTCTTGAAACGGCGCAGCTTTAGGCGAATTTGTCGCGCGTGCAAAGTAGGTGTCCGTTACCATTGTGGAGAGTGGTATCGAAGTTTTAAATTCCCAGCCGCTGCCGTAACGCAGACAGTAGGCCTTAAATGGCCAGAGATCAACGAACAGGAAGTATTTAGAAGTCGGGAGAAGAGAGCAAATGAAGGGCACGAGAAGAGAATTCATTGCGAAACTGGTCGGAACAACTGGAGGCGCTGTTTTCATTTTAGCCAATACAAATCGGGCTCAAGCCTGTTTATACGGAACGTGGCGAGTGCAGTGTCCTAAATGCCAAAAGATCGACGTTGTCGAACATGGGACCTGCCAACATAAGTGCCAGAAATGTCACACACAAGTCTTTTCGGGTGACGATGTAACCGTCGTCTGCCGCAATGGTCACCCGATTGCTTCAAGATTTTAAGCCAGCCGATGTCTTATCGATCAATCAGGGAATGCGAGACCTAATAAACGGATGCCCCCAGGCTTTCTGTCTTATTTTTGGAGTGTCCGGCGACCCTCGCATCTTATTCGCCATCTTCGACAAGTTCGTTGTCCGCAGATTCTCTCGAGATCCAATTGAATCCAGGCATTGGATGAACAAGAGTCCGTCAGGTTCTTGAAAGAGGTGCTCAGGAATTATCGAAGCGACTCTACCGATCCAGACGAATATCCGTTCCGCGAAAATGCGCTGCTAAGAATCGCTGAAAAGACGCCGGAAAAGACTGCTGCGTCCTTGTTTCGATCAGCTCGATGGGTCCTCGAACGCTCAGTACTCACGAACCGGCTCCAGCCTGGCGGATGGATTGAGGTAGCGGATGTCGATGCTTTTCTCAGTCCGTAAAGAAAGCGTAACGGGAGGAAAATGTGCGCCAGACCACTTCAGGCGCGATGACAGCACTAGACCAGAGTATTGCAACTGCTCAGGGCGACAAACAAAAGATTGGCTTGATCCTGAACGAGACCGGAAGGCTTGTCCACGACCAAATGAAGCCGGTCCTTGATCAGTCCGTTGCTTCTCTCCCCACCACCTCATCCCACTATTCCTTCTGCACTGCCGAGGGTCTCGCGTGGGCTGAGTTCGCCGCTAGGGTCCCTGGATACTATGGGTTCTTGACCAGGCTATTGGACGGTGAACTGACCGACCAAGACATTGATTGGTCGCGCTTCGCAGGGCGATACGGACCAGAAGCTCTACGCAACGCTTGCAGGGGATATCGAGAATTCAAGCGTTTAATTCCAAAACGTGTCTTGGACGGCACCGCCGCCGCGCAGGAGTTGCTACACTTTCAGAATTCGGCACTTGTGCGTGCGATTGACCTCTCAAAACATGGCTGGTTGCGCAATTTTGGCTCCTGGTTATTCTGCGGTCCGTTCAAAATCACAGCCGTCATGACTCCCTGCATTTGGAACGACGCAGCGCTTCAGAATCTCTACATGCCCTTGGGTAGTCATGTTGCTCGCGGGTTCCGCAAGCTTGCTCGCGCCGGCGTTCAGGATATCTTTCCCTCCTTGCTTGAAGAAAAGGAAACAGGACTCGCAGACGGCGGCTTTACCACATTGCTCATTGCACACAGTTTCCAGAACGACTTGGCAAAGCAGTCTGGAGGGCGCGTACTACACATCAACACGGGACTGCATGTGCTCGGTGGAGGATCAGACTGCACCAGCAAGGCGTAGCTGAGTACTTTCGGGACTACATATAGATACCGCTATACGGCCGACTCACAAATTGAGGCGATGCTCGGCCATTAACGTAGGCCCGCTGGGCCCAAGCACGAGTGGTTGTTTCCGTAGCGTGGTTACGTTTTGATCCTAGTGAAGCGAACGGCGGCTTTGTGGTTCAACGAAGTGGGTGTCGTGAAGCTTGTCTCGCAGCCCTCGTGCAGCATCCTCGGAGGCCTCAATGGTGACCATCTCCGGATCGTTGGAGTTCACAAGCGTAATTCCCGGTTCGGCCGCCACGGCATCGAGAGCCGACTGGGTGGAACCAACCTTCGTACGACGAGTTGTAACCAGATAGCGCACCATGCGATTCCTCTTTAAATAGGATCGCTGAAACACTACACAGTTGGCAAACCGCGACCTTCGAATTTTACCGGCAGACCGAATGGCTTGCAGTGCTGCGCCAGGAGGAGTGCGGCCTTCTTCGAGCGCGAAGCGTCTCGGGAAAGCGCTCTGTAAGTCGCATCCTGGGAGAGGATCACGGCCAGCGTGCCACATGCGGCCGGACTTGCCATGGAGGTTCCGTCCATTTCCATATAGGCGCCGACAATGCCTGCGCGATCAGGCACGGTGGAAACAATACCGACCCCAGGAGCGGTGCAGGCCAGCTTCTGTCCGAAGCAACTGAAAACTGCGAGGAACAGATTGTGCTGTCCCATTTTCGCCGCCTCGTGAGGACGATTGTTGGCGGAAAAGGTGCCGGGAGGGGCCCAGCCCACTTGCCCAATCGCCGAGACGGCAGCGCACTCCGGGTACGCTCCAGGGAAATCGATAGGCCCTGCTTCATTACCGGCCGAACAGATGCAGAGAGTGCCCCGTTCGGCAGCATCGCGGATGGCATCCTCTTCTGCTTCGGAACTGGGGCCGCCACCCAGGCTCATGTTGATGAGGTCACACTGGTGGTCACGAGACAGCGAGTCAATAGCGTTAATGAGGTCCGCTTGTGTGGGCCCATCCTGCGATCCTTCGCCTTTGAAGACGCGGGCGTGAAACAGCTCGCAGCCGATGGCCATGCCCGCATAGTCAGAAGCCTTGGTCGGCCGGGCGCCAATGATGCCGGTGGTGTGTGTGCCATGTTCGGCCACGTCAGCGGTCCGGCTCGGAGGGAGCACCTTGCCGTCGACGAACGCACCCACAGGTGTCACGTGCTTGAGGTTGGGGTGCGGCCCACATCCGGTATCAATAACGCCGACCCTAATCCCGGCTCCGCGCTTGGAGTTGCTGACGTCCACATTCATCGCGTTGTGCCACCAGGCGCCGACCCCGGTTTTGGCTTTGGCGATGGGAAGGCAGTCGATGGTGCTACCCGAAGGCGGCGCTTCCGCGAACATGATCCAGAAACCAGAATAGGGAATGGGCTCGGCGAAAGCCACTTGGAAGCCGTTCGGCACGGGAAAGTTGAGCTTGCCTTGGCCATCGGTCTTCACAGTGGTGGTCTGGATCTGGCCCGCGGGATCGCGCAGGTACAGCATCACATCTGTATTAGAAAGCGATCCACGCCCTGCGGTGACAGTCAGTTTATAGCTCGCGCTCCCGGCTGTCGTGGTGATCGCATGTGGCATCGCGGGCCGTAACTCGATCGGGACGCGGCGATGGAGGTAGCGTCGCACAGCGGGTTCTAGAATAGAATCGGTCGGAAGGCGAGTGCGTAGCGCGGCTACCTGGTCTGCATTGGCATCAAGCAAGACAACCTGCCGCGCCAGAGGATCGTCAGGCTGATGATCAGCGACAACCCGGGCGCTGCTCAGCATTCCAAGTGCTGCTGGTACGGTTGCGCGCGAAACGATTTTCGAATCGTTCGTGAACATTCCACTGCGGCGATTGACTAGGACATATTGCATGAACCCTCCCCAGAACCAGTTGCTTTCAACACCACAAATCAGGCTACTGCCCTTTGGTTTTCTCACCTAACTGCTTTTCCTATTCGGCGGCAATGAGCGCCCAACACACAATTGCGCTACATACTGAGCTCCACCGCCCGAATCCCTTGTAGATTTGCGCAGCGAGGGCAGCCTGTTCCTTGAGTGTCAAGCCGTCAGCCTTAATTTGGGGATCGGAGACATTTCGCACAGCCACCCAGCGAGGAGCGCTGGTTCCCATCTTTTTTGAGACAAGGCCCAGAACGGCATCTCCCATCTCCGCCACATCACCCAGACCCCTAAGCTTGTAGCGATTATCGGAAGTATCGAATCCGAAAAAGTCAGTTGTTATGACAGAAGATGCCAGAGCATTCGGAGAAACCCGCATGATCTTCGGCGGCCGAGTGTTGTCTTTTGGCAGCTGTCCGGCATTCGCCTTGAAGAGCGCTTTTGCTTTGGCGAGGTGCTTTGTCTTGAGGGAACTGCTCGAATAGTGGTCATTGCGAAAGGGCTCACGCTTAAATTTCGCGGTGCAATCGAATCGTACGATTGGACTGACAACAACGTCACCCACTTCAAACTGCTTGCCGATTCCCCCGGCTGTGCCGGTTGTAATGACGAGCCGAGGACTGACTTCGCCGATGATCTGTTTCCAGACATCCTCATTAGGAAGCTGCGGGCCATCCTGCGACATGTGGGAGTCTGACTTGAAGACGACCACTTTCTTGTTTCCGATGGTCGTCGTCCAGTAGGTGCCGAGCCGCTTAGCATTGCGTGCTGGGCAGCCGTCACGCATTTTCTTGGAGATTGAGGCGTAGTTATGTGTGTACGGACGATAATCGTTTCGTGAATCCTTGCCAGGAGTCAGCACGCGGCTCAGGGCATGCCCCTCATCAACAGTCCAGGTGACGACCAGCACATCGGCACGCGGCAGTGCGCTTCCGCTGCTGCTCGTGGAAGCGCGGCCGGTTTTCGGTGCAAGGCCTTTCGGCCATGGGATGTCCGTGAATCGAGAAAGCCCGGTGGTGGTCGTGAAGGCAAGGAACGCCATTCCAGCCGGTGTTTCGGAATCGAAATCGATGATCTCTCGGCGCAGATCCTCACCGCTGGATGAATGTGCTGCCGGGGCAAACGCGAAGGTTGATAACGGCGCGGGCCTGGCAATAGGATCAAAGCCGAGATTCCGTTGGGCCCATGCTCGATCGACAATCATATGCTTTCGCTCCTGAGTCAATGTGGCGATATCGGTTCACCACTTAACAGACTGCCTGTCCATCTGCGATTTCTTTAACAACGTTCCCAATCGGCACGGTTGTAAAAAACATTGCTGGATGTCAAACTGCTTGAAGGGGTGCGACCGTTCAACGATACAGGTGATTCCAGAGATCTCTGCGAGTAGTGCCACAACATCAAGAACGCGTAACACGAAGAATTCCCTTTTTCCCCTTGGCCGCATGAAAATTCTTTCTGTGGGCGTCCGATCAATGTTTTCTGCGACACGTGCCATACACGCGCCGTTCGAGCCGCAATCTGACTTGATATTCTCTGACACTTCAAGACTCTTACTTCTGACACCATTGGTTGGCCCACTGGGGCCCAAGCGCGAGGGATCGCTTCCGCTGCGTAGAGTGGCCCAAGGGGATTGCTTTCGGGAGGCCCGTTACTTAAGCACAATCCCAGCCGCAACTTGGGTTTTACCTCCAGACGGATTCCCACAAAGCGTTAAGAAACATGTCCCTGTTCTAAGGAACTCTTCCAAAATCACTTGACCAGTTTGCCAAACTCGGGCGGCTTGCTGGCCTTGCCTTTGCGAATGATTTCCGTGTGCGGCTCAAACATGCTCACGATCTTTTCCTGCGACTTGGTCACTCCGGCAAAGATTCGCAGCTTGGTCTGTGTTATGACTTGCTGCACCCGCCCCGTCATCGTGGCCAGCGTTTCCACTAAGCTTCTCAGGGCAAGGCGACCAGCACGCGGAACGTTCTTCACTCTTCTAATATGCGTTGCGCTTGGTTTACGATTTTCCGGGTTAGACTCAGCGGTTCTCCATACTGCTTCTTTCTGCGCGCTTCTCCTTCCGGCCCCAGGTACCGGGTCGATAGGGCAATCGCCAGAACCTGCTTCCGCACACTCCGCATGCGATCCCGCACCTTGCGCTTCAGGCCGCCGGCTTTCTGCTCGATCTTCTTCATCGTCCGCGTCAGCACCCGCGTGCCGTCCCCCAACAAACTGCTGTCGGTCGGATAGTGGATGTTGGTTTCCACCACCGTGGTATCGACCCGCAGCTTTCGCCCACGCGTCACTCCGTGTTCTTGCGCCAATTGCACGATCCGCTGATGCAACTCCTCGATCACTTCCGGCCCGATGAGCTGCCCCAGCCGCGCCATGGTCTTGGCATCCGGCACTTTCCCGTCTCCCACCCGCGTAAACGCACGATGCCAGATTGGCGCGCACTTCTCGCTCCAGCACGTCATAGCTCCAGTTGCGAATGTGTTTCAACAGCAGCAGACGCAACACCACTTCGGCCGGCGTTTGCTCGCGGCCCCGCCTGCGGCTCTGCGGATACCGTTCACCTTGCGCCTCATAAATTGTCTCCAGCAGTTGCTCATCTTCCAGCAGACCGTCCACCAGCCGCATCCACGGCTCCCACAAATCCTCGATGTCCGCCGCTAAGCCTGAGTGCCACAGCGATGGTTGTTGATGTCGTAGCTTGATCATGGACGCCATCGTAAGGGCACATCCCCGACTAAAACAATATCTACTGCAAATGTTTTAGTACTTCTTCGAGTAACCTCAAACTGAGCACTCTGACCCCGACATTTGGCTCTTCCATCAGCATCCATCGCTCCACTGCCGCATTTTTGCGACGGAAAGTAGCTAATATGGAGCAACCCGGACACTAAATCCAATCGAAAAAGCCGGATGGTAGCTCCATGATGTTGGTGCATTTCCACTGAACGTGGCAGGTACTGTGCTGTTCAGGACGAATCCGCCCCCCAGACTTTGCGTCCTTCCAAAGTGGATGCCAGGATGAATCATCAGCCTGTTGAAGCCAAATGCCAATCCGGTGAAAAACTCAGGCTGGGCGGTTCCCGTGTTTGGGTTAAGCCCAAATCCAGTGCTCAAGCTTGCTGTCAGGACGAGTTCATCCTCTCGTTTGGGCCAATGTTTTGAGTTGTACCCAAGAACTCGGTAATTGGCATACACCATGGGCAGAACCTGTGCCTGAGATCGATCCGTTACGGTAAAGTTTGTGTTGAACCCGGCGGAATTGTTCGCCGCAACCGTCGTGGTGCCGATCACCTTCTTTTCCAGGGAACTGACTAGGAAGCCGGCAGAGCTCGTTAGGCGAGGTACATCCTGATAGAGAATTGAATAGTTGATCTGGTCTGTTGTCGGCTTCGCATCCGCATCGCTGACGCAGGAAAGCACGCCGGTAACCGTGGCTTTGCGATCTGTGCCCAGACGAAAGTCTTGGAACAGAAAGTTTCCATTCGCCGATATCCTCAAGGTCCCCAATACATCGAGCCTGCGCCTGAAATCTTTGTACACTTTGACGACTGCGAGATAGCCGGTTCTCACAGTCGCCTGCGCAGCTTTGAGGGCTGTGTTGTTGTCGTTGATGACGGACATCACCGCTTTAGTCTTGGCCAGCTTTTCGTCCATCTGACTTAATGTGTCTGCTTCTTCCGCCGTTGCATTGGGATCATAAGTCGTATGAACCTCCGTTGCCAACTTTGTTAACGTGTCTACCATCGGTTGCATTAACGCGGTGTTCGTCAAGGTGGACAGGGCATTCGTGAAATCATCACGAATGGGCTGAAGGTCCGGATCGTTCTCTGGATGAAAGAGCTGCCAGCGCGTCCCTCGGTAATCCGCACCGAGGTATGTGGCCAGCCTATTTGGGTCGTCGGCGAGTGACAACTGCATAGTGTTCTGCGAGTCAATAACCCTTAGCGCTAAGTCGTTGAACTTTGTCGCCATGTCAATGAACTTCTTGTATTTAGGATCGGCCAGTACTCGATTGGTCCGCCGTTCTGCCTCGGGACTAGTGTTAATGTGCGCCATTTCTCTTTGAAGAGTTAGAGCGAATTCGGTAAGGCCCAGGCTCGCGGAAGGTTTGAAGTTGATTGCAAAGCCACCAAGACCGGCAATGCTAGTTACCAGGGACTCAATCGGATTCGTCTCTGTGGTCGGAGTCGGTGTCCGGCCGCTGAGTGAACACACGTCGACAGGGCTGACGTTGGTCAAGCAAAGGTGCACGGTCGAACGATCGTCAACGCGAATGCGCGTGGGCTCTGCCACGGGCTCCATACTGTTCGCACCATTCTGAAGGGTTATGGTATGGATCCTCTCTCCGGGGCCAGGAACGCAATTTTGCGCGAAGCTCATCTGACCAGCCAGGCAAACAACAGCACCCAGCAGAAGCACCGATAGCGTTGAAGCATGTTTTTTTCTGTAACTCATGTGACTTCCTCCTAGTCGTTTCTTGAGAATTGCCGAAAAGTCATCCTTGCGAGCATCTATCGGGCCTGAGGCGGTCTTCGCTCATTTTGATCCGAATCAAGCGGGTCAGGCGCAACAACGTGCTTTCAACGCCCTTGACGGTCAGCCCAACTGAAGGGACACAGGAAATTGCTTTCGCGGTCAGCCCTTCTCTGTAGTAGAGCCAAAAGATCGTGTAGTCTCGTGAGAAACTTGGTTCAGATACCCGGCTCTTTAGATATGCGTCGATTTCCCGCAGCAGGATGCGGCGCTCCAGACCTTGCCGCAAATCAGCAATGGCAAACACCACCCTCTCGGCTCCTCCGTCCCGAACAGCCTTTCCATCCGTTTGTTCGATGTTTTCTTCTTCGCGTCCACTGCCACGCTTCCGGCTGTAACAGCAGCGGAAGTGGTCCCGCACGGTGTTGGAGGCGACGACTTTCAGGAAACCGAAAAGCGAGTTTTCGTGATGGCACACAAAACGCCTCAAGGCCGTTGCATTGCGGGCAAAGAGCTTCAAGTAAGTCTCCTGCACCAGGTCGTCGACCGGGCTAGGCATGGGCCGGGCCCAGTGACGCAGCGACTTGATGACCACGCCGGCAATCACCGGCTGCGACCGGCGGATGAACTCGGTCCAGAGAAACTCATCGCGGGAGCGGAGACATAACGATAGAAGGTGGTGGACGCTGAGGTCATTCAGGTCGGTGAGAGAAGCTGAAGGGCCCTTCAAGGAGATTCTTACTCTTGTTGAAGGGTCGCTTTCGTCCAAAGTCATTGACGACAGTTGATGGTTCATCGCATTTGCCTCTGGGCCGCAACGGGGCTGGAACGGGAATGCTCTGTCGATCCCGTGCCGCCTTGCCGTCTTATGGGCTCTTATTGTTGAATGCGGAAAAAGACGCGAAAAGGGGACACTGCGAAGAGACAGTCACTAAGACAGTCAAGAAAGGGAGCACCTTTCGGCCCGCTAAGGAGGATTGAATTCAGTTTTGATTCTTGATTTGGAAGAAAACACGCTGGACGCGCAAGACACTGGGGGAGACAAAGGCCCGACTCCACTCGGGTCTTTGCGGACGGATCTCAAAGAAAGTTCTTGATCAGGTTACTTTTCCTTGCCTGCCTTGCAAAAAGGAATGGACCAGCGTGCTGCGTGCCTTTGGCAGAACTTTACGGCAACAAACCACGTCAGTTGAACCATCAGATAGGCCTATTCCAAACCGACAATGCGCAATTTGCGTGGCACTACCGGTTCGGGCGGCTTGGCCCCTCCTGGATTTAGGAGGTCAACAGTGAACAACGTGACAATGAGTTTGCCCTTGGGTCTGCGTCCTGCGTTAGTAAGCTGGGCTACATTCGAACTGATATTGAAAGAGAAATCTGCCGTTCTCTGTTCGCCATGGTGATCGAAGTTGCCAAAAAACGAGGCCGTTGCAACGTAGCCAGGGTTGTTCATAGGCGTGGAGTTGCTGGGATCCAAGACATTTAGAAACAACCGGAGCAACGTGGTTGGGGACCTTGGAAGTGCCACACCGTCCAGCAACAGGAATGCTGCTGGTAGCGTGCGATTAAAACCGGGGCTCCGCGGGTCCACGACCCGGTCTAACAATTCATCCAAATCTTGTGATATGGACAACGCAAAAGTTGTTTTGTTTTCCGCCACTTTGGCCGAATCCCCCGAAAATGGGGTCTGCAATGTTATGGTGGTTTCGGGCGGAACTGAGATCTGTTCACCGGGGCCAAACTGGACCTGCAACGTCGGCAAAGGGCTGGAAGGCAGATGGCCGTCGAACGTTTCCAGTAGATCATACTGGGCACCGAAAAGAGGAGAATTCACCGTCTGTGCACATTGCACGCTTACCTGCTGCCTCGAAACAGGATCGTAAAATTGATTTAACTGGTGGTCAGCCCACATCTTCTCTGCTGGTACTGCCCAGTTGTGGAGCACCGCCCAGCTCTCCCAAATGCGATCAACATTGCAATGGTGAAGCCAAAAGATTGGATCCAACGGAGAGAGTTTCGTCCACATGTCGCCACCCACAGCGGTGTGTATTGCTCCGTGTGGAACATCCTCAAATTCGCCGGTGGTCGAGGAGGCTGACTGGTCATCCGCGTTTGTCTTTCCGCTATAAATCTGAGTCATATCTTGCGCCGCGAGGATCTTGCCGATCTCTGCTCTCGATACGGATGCAAGCGGTACAGCTACTGATCCGCCGAGAGCTCGTCCGTCATTCCAAAGTGGGCTGTTCTCTTCCAGAAATGGGTCAGGCAGATAAGGGTACCGAGTCCAGTCCCAATAGGGCAACGCAAAATCAGCATGCTGAAGTACGTCTCGACAGATCTGCTCAAAATAGTGAAGATAGACCCGGTGCCAAGGCAGAAACCACCAATTCGTGTGTGGACAGCAACGAACATGAATGCCCGCCTGAAACTCCCAATTTCTTTTGTCCGTCTTCGGCAAAGTCTTCATGAGAAAGACAGCTCGCTTATAGGAGATCACCTCGGGTGCGTCGGGTGCTAAGTTTATGATGCTTTTCCTCTGACAAGCACCTATAACCATTGCAGGAGAAGCTATTGGAACACATAGACCACCCGTTAGGGCGACGCTGCCGGTAAGGAAATCTCGTCTGTTCATGCTTGCCTCAAAGTAAATCTAACAGTTTTGTGCTCCAAGTGACTAAGCAAACTGCTTCTTCGCCTCTGCGATAATATTCGTCAAAGCTGTGGGGCTGGGACAGTCAGGCTTGCCATAGGCAAATGCGATGTCATACATTTGGCGTACCAAATCGAACCTTGTTCGAATGCTATCGTTTCGCCCAGGAAAAGCTGCGCGTAAAGCCTGAACAAAGCTTTTGACTTCGCCTACATCCAGTTTCAAATCCGTCACCAAGTGGTTGTTTTGATAATCCGGCTCCGAACCGTCTGCCGGGAAGAGTTTGTCTACTAGATTGCTGCCATCATTTGCATGCTGAGAGACAGCGAGCATAAAAATCATAAGCATCCTCGATCCTCTGTTAACCGCTGCTGCGGGTAGGGGCGAAGGTGAAGGTGTCGGGGCCGGAAGGGCGTTTCCAACATCAATCTGATTTTCTTTTCTTGATGGCGTGCATCCCACGATGCCTGCCGCGATGGTTGCTGCTCCTACTGTACTTACAAACTGTCTGCGATTCATGGTCTCTCCTTAAAATCCAATTGATTTGTAGTTGAGTGTAAATCGAAGGTGTTAGTTAAACGACCGTGAGTATTGGCCCATGCGCAACCGTCTTAAGTTGGCGGTGGCGAGAGTCGGGTCGCCCTTATTAAGCTCTAGAGTGGCATAGCGCTCATCCATGTCTCCCCAAAACCCAGGGTACTGATAATCAAGTGCCTGCCAGATTTGCGCGGGGAATCGTACAATCTCTCTGTAGATTTGCAAGGCTTCAGCCTTATGGCCCGTCGACTCAAGCACTCTGGCCAGGTATTCTTTTGGATTTGCTGGTATATCCACGTCGGCAGCGTTGCGCATTTCACTCAGCGCGTCGGCTTTTTGGTTTTGTGCCGCGAAAAGTTCTCCTTGAATCTGGTGCCTAGCCTGATCAGAAGCCCGGAATCCTCTGGTAAGGGCCAGCATGTTGATCACTCTCTTGGCGTCGAGCACAAACCCGGCGCGCGCCAAAAGCGTTCCAGCACGTAACAAATGAAGTCGGCCGTTTTCGAGTTTAAGCGCACTGAGGGACGCATTCCGACAGCCCGCAGCATCTCCAGTTTTCCAATAAGTGTACGCGAGGGCTATCCACTTATCCGCCTCATTGAAGGTCAAGCCTTGGGCCCGATCAAAAGAGATCCCTTCCTTTAGCGCACGAATTGCAGCTATGTTGTTGCCAAGTTCGCGAAGGAATGCAGCACGTAATGAATAGGATTTGCTCCTGTAGAACGAGTCTTGACTTGCTTGAAGCCTGTCTAGCACACGGAGAGCAGCAGGAAAATCTTCCAGAAGCAAGCTCATTCCGACTTCGATGGAGTCTGCTGCACCATCACGATGCATCGTCCGAAGGTGCTGGATCGACTTCGCAGCATCGTCGAACTTATCCAACATGAGGTTAAGTCGGGCCTCATACGCAACCGGGGGATAGGCATCGGGTTGCTTCTGTTCGGCCAGCTTCATCTCCGCCAGCGCTTCTTCCAGTCGGCCCTCATCTGCCAAAGTGCTCGCCAAGTAAAATGAGGCCAAATATTCGTGAGGATAGAGGATCTCAAACGTTCTGAACGTCTCTTCTGCAGTCTTGAAGTCACCAGAGTCCTGCGCGAACAAACCACGGATTCGCAGTTCTTCTTTCTGTGTGACCCGGCGTCGGCTCAACGTCTGCAGAGCTTTTTGCCAATGCTCGAACCCTTTCTTCTCTTGGCCAAGGGAGTCATACAGGTCACCAAGCCGCATGTATGCCAAGGAGAAGTCGTGGTCCAGTTGGACGCTTTCTTCGAGCAAATCAATTGCTCTTTGAGTCTGGCCGGCCGCCTTCAGACGTTCTGCCTGCGAAAAACACAATAAGGCTTCCCACGAAGAAGTTGTAGTGGCCTGAGGAAGGGCTTCCCCTTGGAATTTGGCCAGAGGGCGACCTTCAGCCAGGCTGCGAAACCATTGACCCGCAGCCCGAACTGCATCGAAAACATGGTCCCTGTTGTCCGCCGCGAAACTTTGTTCCCAGTGGCGAGGGTCCAAATCGGGTTTCACAGGAGTTTCTTCCACTATCATCTTTAATTGGTATCCGTTACTGGATCGGGATAAGGTCCCCAAAAGCAGTAGGTTCGCCCTGAGGCGCCATGCCATATCACGGGCCGTCTGCTGGGCTGTCTTCTCATCCATAGCTGTTCCTGGAGGCTTGCCCATCTGCTGGAATTGGGCATTAACTTGGGACCTTTCGAGCAACGAAAACTTCGGAGACTGCGCGAGCTGGTTTCTCAAAAGATCTGTTACCGCCTCAAGCTGCTGGTCCGCCGTAATATTTACGATCTCTGGGAACAAAACGGTTGCTCCTTCAGGCAATTTTGGCTTCCAGGGATATGAGCGCAAAAACACGGCAAAGAGGGCCACAGCCGACATTAGGAAAATAGAAATCAACACAAGCTTAGATTTTGCAGCGTGCCGCACGCGCATCCGCAACGGCTTAGGCGGGACTTTAACTGCGGAAGCGGAACTCTCCTCCAGACTTTCTACCACCGCATAGGAGCGTTGAAACCGATACTCAGGGTTTCTTTCCAGGCAGCAGGCAATGGTTTTGTTCCAGTTTTCTGGAAGGTCGTGGGCGAGTTTGCGTGGAGGTAATGGATCTGTAGTGATTCGCTTCCAGGCTGAGGCGCCCGCGAAGGGCTTGACGCCCGTAGCCATTTCATAAAGCACCAGGCCCAGGGAGTAAATATCCGACTGGACGCTGGTGCGGGCGTGCTCAAGTTGTTCGGGTGCCATGTAATCCGGCGTTCCCATGAGTTTGCTGACCTCGGTCTGGGCAGCCTGCGAAATTCCGTCAGGGATGCGGCCGGCAATGCCAAAGTCTGTGATCTTGATCTGAAAACTGGTTCTGACAGCATTCGTCCAATCTGCGGATGCACTCCGGTCCATGCCGCTGTTAGCGCCTTCCGCTCTGCGCAGACCGCCCGATGCCGTCTTTGTTTTTGCTGCGCCGGATATGGGCTCGGGACGAGAGGCCTGGCTGCTGACAGTGCCGTCTAGTGCGGGCGAGGCAATGGGCCCCTTTCCATCTGAAGAGACGCTGGTCTGAGAGTCGACGTCCGCGGTCTTGGTCGTTGCTGCTGCGCTGCCTGGGACCAGCACCAGATTGGAAGGCTTCAGATCGCGGTGGATAATGCCTGCGGCGTGGATTGCGCCGAGTCCGGCGATGATCTGTTGAGCGATGGGCAGCGCTTCACCAGCAGTGAGCCTGCCTTTGGCCTTGAGGTACTCGGCAAGGGTCTGCCCCTGAAGCAGTTCCATACTCAGGACAGAGATATACGTTCCATCGCCGACAGCGTGCTTGAAGCTATCAAAAATGCGGCAGACATTGGGATGGGTAACCCTTCGCGCCAATTGAATCTCGCGTCGGAACCGCGAAGTAAAAAGCTCATGCGTTGAAATTTCGAAGCGGAGAATTTTCAGCGCAACGTGGTCTTCCAGTTCCTCGTCCCACGCCTTGTAGACCTCTCCCATGCCGCCCCGCCCGATCAAGCCGACAATGCGGAAGCGCCCGCATAGTACATCACTGGGGAAAAAGCGCTGTTGTTCTGCTTCCATGTTTTCAAAGAAGTCAGAAGGGAGACAACAAGGCTGAACTAGAAAATCACCTGCTTTTTCGTAGGAGGCCAAGAGTTCTGCAACTTGTTCGGCCACAGCAGGGTCTTCCTGGCGCAATTGGACCAGAAACGACTTGCGGCGCTTCGGGGAGCAATCCAGGGCGCTCTCGAAAAGCTCTTTAATTTGCTCCCACTTTCCCGCAATCATTTCGTCATCTCGGCGTACAGCCAGGCCCGGGCCACATTCCAGTCTCGCTTGATGGTCCGAACAGAGATACCCAATATGTGGCTGATCTCCTCCTCCGTCAATCCGCCGAAGAAGCGCAGCTCAACCACCCGGCTTTGCCGGGCGTCGAATGTTTCAAGCCGGCAGAGGGCCTCATCCAGAGCGACCAATTCCTCCGGCCGCTGAGTTCCGGGAAGCAACGCTTCATCTAGGGTAAAAGGCTGCTCGCGTCCCCCGCGCTTGGCGGCGTGCCGCTTACGGGCGTGGTCCACCAGAATCTGCCGCATAACGTGAGCGCTTACGCCTAAAAAGTGAGCACGGTTCTGCCAGTTCTGCTCAGGCTGTTCCACCAGGCGAAGATATGCTTCATGGACCAACGCGGTAGGCTGCAGTGTATGATCGGGGCGCTCCCTACGCAAGTAGCTCGCCGCAAGACGGCGTAACTCGCCATAAAGAAGGGTCAGAAGTTGGGCTTCAGCGTCTTTCTTGCCTGCGCGCAGATCTCCGAGAATACGTGTAACTTCGCCTGTAAGAGGATCCATGACGTGCTGACTGCGGATTTTAATGCAGTCCGGCCCGGATTACAGCAAAATCCCACAGAAATTCCGCGAGAAAGGTGCCAGCAGGTGTTTTCCCTATTTAAGATCCCGAGTGGGTGGATGGTCAGCCGATCCGACTTCGGGGAGATCGCGCAATCCATTCAGGACATCGCCGGTGTCCAGCATGGTCGCTGAGCTGCACAAAAGTACATCCGCGCAAGTTCGCGATCGCTAGTGCGGGGTAACAGAGGCGAAGCCGAATGAACGTTGGCTCGCAATGGTGGCTCGTCAGGGATGGCTTTCGCGGACCAAGTCAGCGCCGCGGTATGTATGGGCCCAAATGGTTGTGGTTCAGGAACAGGAAAGTGCTCACACATTGGCGTTCAGAATCAGCCGTTTACAAGGCGTGAGTGCAGGCATGGGTTTTGGAACGGTCAAGCATCCCGGCCCGAAGGGGCAGCTGCAGGATCACTAGACAGTTCATCTGATGATTTTCTTCGCTACTCACCAGATTAGAGTTGCAAGGTTTGACGCTGAGCACGAGATCACACAGTCGATTCGGCGAACCAATCAGGCGCATGATGTGTCCCATGCTCGTCTCGTTTTCGTGAGCGCGGGGGGCAGTACTGGTATGGCATCGAGCCACTTCACGGCGGATTCTCGCCTACTCGGAAACTGTGCGACCCGATTGGAAGCGTGTTGCCTGTGGCTGAATGTTATGGCCCTGTGAGGATTCCGCAGCTACAAATTCATCTCCACATTATGCTAAAGACACAGTTTGGCAAAGTTATCTCCTTGTGTCTAAGACTCTTGCTCTGCAGATGGCTAAGTCGAGCCACTGGGCCCAAGCGAAGAGCGCTCAACGAATCTGTGGTGCTGCTTACTGGGCCTGTGAATCGGCCATGCCGTTGACGCTCAGGCTAAAGAACTATTGAACTATAAAGTTCTTTGAGGCTTTCGCAGCCTCAAAATCATATACACTCGTGGTGAATTTAAGACTGAGAGTGAACTGAAAAGCAATACCAGTTTTCGGTATTCCTCTATACTTCGTTTTACCTCGCAGAAGTGAGTTCGTGTTATTTCTGGGGAATTTTCGTATAACCGAACTTTCTGGACAACATTGAGAGATGAGGTAAAATGCTGGCTTCGCGAGGGCCTCGTGGCTCAAGTTGACGCTTACTCTTTCCTGCAAGGTCGTTCGATGAAACTGCGCGGTCTGACCGTCTCGCTATGCGCATTACTCTTCCTGCTGCTCACAGTACGTGGGGCAGCCGCATCGGCCCAGACAGCAAATATCGGCGCACAGAGCAGTCCACTCGGAACAATGGCGTCCGCTCCGGGCCTCCTTCCTCAGAAAGACGGGACCATTCTTGAATTGGGCAACCCAGTGGAGCGCGTGCTCTCTCGCGGCGCGCAAGAGTCCTTTCAGGTTTTCATTCAATCAGGTCGATATCTGCGCTTCAGCGTGATAGTCCGAGGAATTAGTGTAGTTGCAACCTTGCTAAGCCCATCGGAAAAGTCCGTTGCTCATCTCAAAATCAGCGCGCGGCAAGGTGCAACTTCCATCCATGCCATCGCCTCGGAGTCAGGAGCATATCGGGTTGAGATATTCGCGGACAGCGGTACACCCCAGGGAAACTACCAACTTAGGGTCGAAGAATTGCGATCGGCACAAGAGCAAGATACACGGCTCATAAAAGCTCAGGAACTATTTCGCCAAGGGGGAGAACTAAGCCAGAAAAGAACACCTGATTCTCTATCCCGCGCCATCGAGCCTTATAAAGAGGCGCTTGATCTTTGGAAAGCCGCCGAGGATCTACGCAATCAAGCCGAAGCGCTCGAGTCGATGGGGCTGGTGTACAACTGGTCACACGACCTTCCTAAAGCTCTCGCTTATGACGAACAGGCCTTGGCCAAGTGGAAGCTTGCAGGGGACAAAGGAGGTGAGACAGAGGTTCTTTTCAACATAGCTGTCGACTACTTCGACATGGGCGACAGGCAAAAGGCACGCGACTATGCCAGCGCCGCCCTCGAAATAGCACGCTCCACGGGTGACATCGATGGCCAATTCCATGCTCTCAACAGTCTCGGTCTTGCGTATCGCTATCTGGGCGATCCTCAAAAAGCCCTGGAATGTTACACAGAGTCTCTTCGCCTAGGGCGTTATCTGGAGGACAAAAACGAGACGGCGACGGTGCTGAGCAACGTAGCGGTGCTTTATGGCTATTTGGGTGAGACACAAAAAGCCCTGGAAACGTTCAATCAAGCCCTGGTTGCACCGCGCGTCGGCGATAGCAGAGCTTTTAGAGCGCTTGTCCTGGATAACATTGGAAAGCTCTACAACACAATGGGAGAAAAACAGAAAGCGCTGCAATATCTGAACGAGGCGCTTGAGATAAATCGCGATCTGGGTAATAGTGAAGCCAACAACCTGAACAGCATTGCTTTGGTATACGCCTCCTTGGGTGACAATGATAAAGCGCTCGAACTTTTCCATAAGTCGCTTTCCATGGTACGAGCGGCGAAGAACCGCGACGGCGAATCCGCAGTTCTCTACAATCTCGGCAGGGTCTACCGCGACTCCGGGAACGACGACAAGGCGTTGCAATTCTTGAACGAAGCGTTAGTCCTGAACCGCTCCATGAACAATCCTGAGGGAATCGGTTCCACTTTGCAGCAGATCGGCAAAGTTCATGCAGACAAGAAAGAGTGGCGGGCGGCAATCGATACATATGGTGAGGCGCTCACTGTATTGAGGTCTGCCAGGAGCCGCCGCAAAGAGGCCTCAGCCCTTAACGATCTGGGAACGGCATATGCTTCGTTAGGACGCATGGAAGAGGCCTTTGAGTCCCTTACCGCCGCGCTTTCAATCTCGCGCGAGGTCACCGATCCATACGTTGAGGCGCTATGCCTTTATGGAATGGGACGAGTAGAGCGGACGCAGGGAAAACTCGCTGCCAGCCGCGATCATATCGAAGCCGCCCTGCAAGTTGTGGAGACCACCAGAACGCAAGCTCCCCAAGAGCTGCGCGCATCTTACCTTGCTTCGGTTACGGACTACTACCGGCTGTACATCGACGTTCTGGCCCAACTCCATACAAGGGATACTCATGCTGGCTACGACGTCAAAGCGTTTGAGGTCAGCGAGCGGGCGCGGGCACGAAGTCTATTGGACCTGTTGAATGAAGCCGGCATCAATGTTCGGGAAGGAGTCGATCCTCAACTGCTTGATCGCGAGCATACATTGGAGCAGTTTATTCGGGCCAAGTCAGAGCGCGAGATCCGTCTGCTGAGCGGAAAACATACAGACGCGGAGGCGGAGCTGGTTAAGAAGGAGCTCAACGAAATCGTAGCGCAATTCGAGGAAGTTGAGGGACATATCCGTACAGTAAGCCCGCGTTATGCAGCTCTGACACAACCCCGGCCACTGACTGCCAAAGAGATCCAGACGCAGATATTGGATGCCGACACGATGCTCTTGGAGTATGCACTGGGTGAAAAAGCCAGCTACGTGTGGGCTGTGACGCAGAACTCGGTGGACATGGTCCAGTTACCGCCGGGGACCGAAATCGAGGCTTCTGCCAAGCGAGTCTATGAGTTACTTGCTACCAACAACCCCGCAGAAGATGAGCACGCGTTGGCAGCCAACCGCACACTCAGCCAGCTCGTACTGGGGTCTGTAGGACATCGCCTGGGAACGAAGAGACTGGTGATTGTAGCGGATGGCGCTTTGCAATATTTGCCATTTGGAGCACTGCTTCAGCCAGAATTTGGCAAAGACGGACAGGCAATAACTTCCAGCACAGCGCGCCTGCTGATTACCGACCACGAGATTGTTAGCTTGCCGTCGGCATCGACGTTAGCTGTGCTTCGGCAAGAATCCAGAGGCCGCAAGACAGCGGCCAAGGCGGTGGCCGTGTTCGCCGATCCCGTCTTCTCTCGCGATGATTCACGAATCAAACAAGACCAGGCAAGAACTGAAGAAGCGGCCGATCAACAGGTGACACGCCCGCATGGGAAGGACAGCCCAAATGAAGATCTAAAGAGGTCAGGTAAGGAGTCCGGTGTATTACGGTTCGACAGATTGCCTTCCACCCGAAAGGAGGCGGAGGAAATCCAGAGATTGACCCGGGCGGGCGACGCGCTCATGGCGCTGGGTTTTCGTGCCAACAGGACGACAGCTACAAGCGAAGAAGTCGGCGGGTATCGGATCGTACATCTTGCCTCACACGCACTATTGAATGTTCAGCATCCGGAGTTGTCTGGTCTAGTGTTGTCGTTGGTGGATGAGCAAGGACGGCCGCAGGACGGTTTTCTTCGCCTGCAGGACATCTATAACCTCAAGTTGAGCGCCGACCTTGTAGTCTTGAGCGCGTGTGAAACAGCGTTGGGAGCCGACATTAAAGGAGAAGGTCTTGTTGGACTGACGCGCGGTTTTATGTACGCGGGCGCGCCCCGTGTAGTAGCAAGCCTCTGGCGAGTACCAGACAAGGCCACAGCAGAGTTGATGAAACGGTTCTACAAGAACATGCTGGTGGACGGCTTGCCACCGGCGGCAGCGCTACGTGCCGCGCAGGTAGCCATGACAAAAGAAAGACGGTGGGCTAAACCCTATTACTGGGCGGCATTCATACTCCAGGGAGAGTGGCAGTGAAAGAACAGCAGGGATCGCATTTGGTCGGAACGATAGAGGCTGAGTTCGCGGATTTCCCAGTGCGAAGAATGGATTGCAAGTGGATCGAGTCGCTGCAAGAGATGATCGGGACGCGGCTGATTTAGTTGAACGAATCAGATCGGGTGATCGGCAAGCGGAAGCGGAGGTCTTCAACCGTTACAGGAGAGGCGTCTCTGCCATTCTCATGCGACAAGGACTCAGCGCGGACATTGCCGACGACCTTTTGCATGAGACGATTACAATCGTCTTCCAGAAAATAAAAGATGGCAAGGTCGAGAAACCCGATAGTCTTTCCGCCCTGATCTGTGCCATCGCCAAGAATCTCGCAATCAGTCATTTCCGCAAAGATTCACGCGTAATCCTCGTGGAGGATGCCGGCATAGAGATACCCTGTCCTCCGGACCTGCATGAACAACTCTTGCGGAAGGAGGAAGCCCGGATCGTCCGGCGCGTAATTGCTGAGCTAAAGACCGAGCGGGACCGGGAGATACTTCTGCGCTATTATCTCGGAGAAGAAGACAAGGAACAGATTTGTGCGGACCTTGGACTCAGTAGCCTTCATTTCAATCGTGTGCTCCATAGGGCGCTTCAGCGGTTCAAGGAACTGTTTGAGAACCACTGCAAAGAACTAAAGAGAAAACCCGCGAACACCATGGATGGTTCGAAATGATCATGGCAGCGAGTTCAACGCGAGCGGGAGCCGACTGTCTGATTGTGATTGACTCGGTGATTTTATGAAACATTCTCAAACCCAGGAAGGCAACATTGCCGAACGCTATGTGATGGGGGCCTTGTCGGAAGAGGAGCAGTCGAGTTTTGAGGAGCACATTGTCGATTGCCAGGAGTGCCTTGATCGCGTGGAGACGGCGGAGCGTTTCCGTCGCGGCCTCAAAGCCATCGTAACGGAAAATGCGGAGTTGACCACTGTTCTAGCTCGAACAGGACTTCTCGCTTGGCTGGTACACCGCCGTCGCTGGCAGCAAAGAGCGCTGTTTGCCGGCGTGGTGCTGCTCCTGGTGAGTCCAGCCGCTGTAGTGTACTTTGCAGCCGTGAGGGGAGCGCACCGGGATCTGGATCGGATGCAAGCCTCCTATGCCCATTTGCAGCGTGAATACGCGCAGCAGCAGCAAGCAGAAGGCAAACTGAAAGAGCAACTCCAAAGGTCGCAGCACGAACGGTACCAAATCCAACTGGAACTGGATCGCGAACGCCAATCGCATACGAATGCCCTGGTTGCGCCTGCCGCCGGCCTCCCGATTTTCGCCTTGAATATGGTAAGAGGCACTGGTACGGAACACACCGCGCCTGATAACACGGTATCGCTTTCGCCGCCCGCTGCGGGAGTCATCTTGTTGCTGGAGTTGGAGCCTGATGTTACGGCCCAATCCTATCGGGCCACTCTGCTTAGCCATGGCCGGATCGTTTGGAATGCAACGAACCTCAAGTTGAGCGACAAAGACACGATTGCAGTCAGTCTGAACAGTCGCTTGCTGACGCCTGACAGCTACCTCCTTGAGCTAGAAAGCTGTACGAAGGAGCGTCGCTGCTATTCGGCAGCATCATATTCGTTTCGCGTGACCGTAGCTCGCTAGCCCTGCTCGGCTCCCGATCATCGCCGTACGTTGTCCCTGAATGGGATAGATTCATCCTCAGTTCCTAAAACCACAACCCGTGCGGTTTCTGCGCGCTCCGGTTTTTTTTGTTTCTGGGTGAGATATCTTCCTGTCTTGCTGCACTGTTGTGGTAACGGAGTCAGCTGTGGGGGGTAGGAATGACGCTGCCTCCTCAGCGCGGCAAGATAAAGCAGGAAAACCGAAACATTGAAAGGAACAGTAATGTCTAACAAGTTGACGTTGGTTTTGATAATCGCACTGTCCACCACGCAGTTCGGGAAAGCACAGCAACAGAGCCAACAGCCGCCGCCTCCGATTAGTAGTGGGGGGCAGCCCACGGGTGGGACAGGCATAACGCAAGAGCAAGCGGATATCACTCCTGAACAGATGGCGGAAATCTGCAACAAACGAGCGGTCTTGCAACGACGACATGACAGTTTACAAGAGGCGGTTAACAGCGACTATTCGACGATGAATTGGGCCGGCGCAGATTTTCAAAAAGAAACCAGCGACTTTGAAGGGTGGGCAAGCCGCGTCGAGGATACTCAAAGAATCAGAGAAGAGCGTGAGGCAATAGAAGATGCCCTAAGACCGGGATCCATGGCCATTGAAATCGCCAAAGAAGGACCATTGATCGCCCTTCTAAAAGAAGAGGTCAGTTGGGCGTACTTCAATGTTCTGGACGCTGCAACGGGTCAAATCCAAAAACATAAGATCGAAGCGCTCTCGCGCATGACTGAAGATCAGCTCAAGATGCTCAAGCAGCAACAGTATCAAATGAAGCAGGACGTTTTGAGCTTCAAGGAAGTTTCGACCAAATTGCAGGGACTCGCTTCTTGCGACACAACAAAGCTTGTCATCAAAGAACCGGGTCCCGAGCAGCCGACCCAAACGGCATCCGCTACGCCAGCGAAGACTCCCCGGAGCACGTCGCCAGCACATCACGGCCACACAGGCCTGATCGTTGGTGGAGTTCTTGCCGGCGTGGGAGTAGTCGGCGTAGCCGCTGCCGTCGCTGCGAAGAGTAATAGCAGTGCTAGCTGTTCCTCTCTCGAAAACCAATGCAGTAACTTGGTCAGCCAGTGCTTGAACCAGCACATTTCGTCTGCGTGTTCGCAAATCAACTCGGCGTGCTCTCAATCTTGTCAGTGTCAAGGCTTTTCGGGCTTCAATACAGGAACGGGCAGTTGCCAGTAGGAGCGGCTCTGAGGCATTCGGTCTTTGTTTTGACAGCACTGTTTGCAAATAATGGAAAAATAACGAACCCCAGAAAGGAAAATTATGATGAAATCACGAGACGTCACCCTTATGACGATCGGCGCAGTTGTTGCAATCGCTGTAAGTGTGTTCGCGCAAGGACTTGTATTTCCTCCAAAGGCACACGCGCAGACGACAGCCCCGAACCCAATCCAAATGACCGTTACTGCGGCTCCTGTTGCCGGCACTGCTGCCTACGTTCCAAGCACCTCAGGAATTATTGCCATTAATGATCCCGTAGGCAGAAAGATTACGGTTGCCAGCTACAACTTTAGCTATGGCGTCTACACTCCTGGAAGCGGGCCACAGACTACTGGTTTGGCGATGAGCCCACCTCAATCATTCACTTACTAGCAGGCTCTCAAGCCGGCGTGAGGTATGGAAGGGTCGGTTTTAGCCTGAATTTAAAAAATGAACAGAAGAACAGCTGCTGTTTATGGCTCAACCTTTTTTCAAACATGAGTTAGCGCCAGAAGGACAGCGGCTTTTCTATCTGTAAAGAGCAAGGGGAGGTTCTTCACGTGAATGAAAAGATGGCCCGAGCCTTGGTTTTCGTTGTATTGGCCATCGCCTGTCCATCTGCTAACGCGGAAACCTTGTCAGGCAGGGTTGTCGATCCGCAGCAGCGCGTCATCGAAGGCGCCCTGGTTTCCCTTCTGTGCCTGAATGGCACCGAGATTCGTGCGACGGCTGGCGGAGGGCTTTTCAGTTTTACCCGGCAATCGTTCGCCCAGGACTGTAAGATTCGGATTTTCTACCATGGGTTCGCTATCCTTGAAACAGACATCGGCCACAAACGAACGTGGATTCTGCAACTGCGCCTTGCAGAAGTGACCCAGACCGTTGTCGTGAAGGGCGACGGGCTGCCTCAAAGTTCCCTAGCCTCCGCTTCGCTCTCGGCCGATGAACTCAGAAAAATTTCCAATAACAGTGATGCCTTGATTCGGTATGCGAAGCAGTTGGCCGGGGTCTCAGGAGAATCAGATCACCTCTACGTCGACGGGATGCCCGCCGACCATCCGCCCCCGGCAGAGAGAATAGAGTCGATTACGGTCAATGCTGATCCGTTTTCCGCTGAGTATTCGGATGGTAGCAGCGCGCACATCGAGATCCTGACAAAACCCACGGAACGAAAGTTTCGGCTGAGCAGTGGCGGGATCTCACTGGGGCCAGATGAGCGTGACGGACTGAATCCCCATCTCACTTCCGCAACGAGGATCGCCGATTTCGGACTCACAGGGCCGGTCCCTTACATCCCGTTCGCATTCACCAGTGACGTTTATTTTAATGATCAGCGGACCGAGGTGCCGATCGAAGCAGTTATCCCGCCGGTGCCGGGGCTTCCTGTCACATCAGTCAATTCGGCTCCAACCACCAACCTGAGTGGAGCATTCGGATTCGGAGCCGATTATTCCAGGAGGGACACGTTGCATGTGAACGCGTCGCTTTACCGGTGGACGGCCAAGCAAACCAATGCGAATGTCTCAGGTATGACGTTGCCGGAGGCTGGCGCGAGCCATTTTGCGGCGGTTCGGGAATTGCGGGCAACAATCAGAAAAAGCGGTGCGCATTTCCTATATCGCGGAGGCCTGGTTGTGAACTGGCTTTCTGATAGCTTGAAAGCAAACAGTAACAGCATTGGGATCAATGTATCGGGTGCGTTTGTAGCTGGCGGCGCGCAGATCAATAAGGCGAACTCCCAAGGCAACCGGTGGACTTTCAAAAATGTGCTGGAATTTGATACGCCTCACCATCACTGGAGCATGGGGGCCACCGTATCCAAGATGGAAGACGGGCGTTCCCTAGCGTCCAATCCAGTAGGCTCCATCCAGTTTGCCAGCCTTGATGATTACATTATGAGCGCAAGTGCGGGAGCCCACACGGGGACCGCACTGATTACGCGAGGACAAAGTAATGTCCGGTATGAATCTCTCTCTACTGCTCCGTTTGTCGAAGGCGAATTGTTTCGTGGTACGGGGGCGTTACTCAGGGGAGGATTGCGGGCTGACTACCAGACCGGAGGAGGATTACTACTCTCGCCGCGCCTCTCGATTATTTCTGCCCTTCATGGATTCGTCGTGAGAGCCGGAACCGGAATGTTTGTTCAGTATTGGCGGAATGACATGTTCCTGAAGGTGATGGAGAACAACGGGCATCATCTCCACCAGTTCCTGATGCCCAACGCCTCTTTGGGCGACGTACTGGCGGGGACGCCCATGATGGAGCCCGAAATAATCTCGAAGGTTGCGCCAAACCTCACCCCAGCCCGCGAATGGATGTCAAAGATCTCCGTGGAGTATCCAGTCAAGAATTTCGTCCCCGGTGCCGAATATACATGGACAGTCGGCTCACGCCTCCTGGGTTCTGAGCGATTGGGGACGATGGCAGGTTGGACGGACCTACTCGAATCCAATCGAACTCTCCGTAAACAACAGCTCCACCTCAGAGCGCAGTGCAGATTTAGCGGCCAAAGCCTCACGGTCCACTATGAATGGACCCACGCACGCGACAATACCGACGGCCCTTTTTCGTTCCCGGCGAAACAAGGCGATATTCGCGATGAGTGGGCTGCTTCCAGCGGAGTTTCACCTCACAACCTCACGGTCGTGGGTAATCTCAATTTTCCGAGGGAGATATCGCTCGGCGTGGTTGAAGTAATACGCAGCGCCATGCCATTGAACATTACGAGCGCTGTGGATCCGGAAGCCCACGGACTATTCACTGATCGGGCTGGGGCTCCACGGAACGGTGGAAAAGACCCCGCCTACAAGTCCTTGGACTTTTATATACACCGCAGAATAGCAGTTCCAAAGATTCTTTGGGGATTTAAGCAAAAGACATATTTGGACATGGGCTTTCATGCGGAAAACCTGCTGGGGGCAGCAAACTACACCAGCATGGGAACTGTAATCGGCTCGCCTCTCTTTGGGCAACCCTTGGCAGCCCTCCCCGGGCGATCACTGCGATTATTCCTTAATCTGGGTCAATGAAGTTGCGGAGCAGACGCATTGCTAGCCCCTGTCTGTGCGACACGAATCCCAACCGAAGCTGCCCTCAACGCGGCGATACGGAACACCCATCCGCAGTCTAGGAGATGGCATGTCCGAAGTCGGGCCTATTCTCGACTCCCGGGTTGCGGCTTGCCCGTAGCCTTGTTGTAAGTCCATCATGCACTTGCATTGTGCGCGTGACCAACAACGTGCGGTCCAGAAACTGGCTTCAAGACAAGGTTCCGCATCAGGGTAAACCCACGGGGCCCAAGCGAAGTGCATCACCAAGATCGCTGGGAGCGGCGTTACTCGACGATCAGCCCAATGATCGGCCAGCTCGCTGATGCGTTGAGTTAGAGAACTATTGAACTGCGCGGTTCCGTGAGGCTTTCACAGTTACAAAATCATATACAGTCGATGCGAATGTAGGACCAAGAATGAGCTGAAACAGGTCGGATCTGCCGATATTCTCTATACGGCGTTTGGCTTCCCAGCATCGCGTGTATGGTCCAACGTGCGAATTTCGCGGTGCACGATTGGAACCATAGCGCAGTAATGAGACTAGGCCTTTTGCAACGGAGAAAGCATTTCGTTGCTTCTCGAAGGTGTAATTTCCTCCGCCCTAATACGTCCGCTCTTCGGAGAGAAGGGAGAGACCTCCGTGCGACGACTCGCAAACCCTTGTTGGTGCAGAAGGAGCGAATCGTTGGTGTTAGAACTCGATGGACAACTTGCCGGCCGCAGTGGCCATACGTAGAAGGGCGAGCCCTGGTCTCACCACTTTTGTTCTAGGCTCAGGTTCTTCTTGTCGAATGACCGTCTGGTTCGGTTTAGCGTCAAAGTCACCCTCGACCCGGGTACTCTCTTCTCCGCGGCCCACTCTGAATACGTGATCTAGATCTTTGAGGATTCCGCCCTTGCCGAGAGTCCAGTCGAATTCCTGTCTGTTGCTGGGAGGAGTTATGACAGTACCCAGGCCGTACTGGAGACTGAGAATCTTAACGGAAATGTGATGGGCGTTCCTCCTGACCCGTTCGACAAGGCGCAGCGAGTTGCCTGCCAGATCCAGGACTTGGTACGCCCGGATCTCATTTCTCACATCATTCGAATCCGGTAACCCCATGTCGTCGCTATCATCGTCTTGCCGATCGAGGACAACTACAGAGGTGGGCTGGACAGGTCCTGGTGCGACTCCTGACAAAAGATCACGACCAAACAAGACGACGTCTTTGATGATGGGGTCGAATTGGTTGTAGGCTTCAGGAGGAGTCTTGTCGAGATTGATGGTGGTGGATCCGCCGGATAGATTCCCAGCCAGATCGGCCGCGCTGCCAGAAATAACTTGGGCGGCCCCTTCCGATGAGACCGTGACAGGTCCACTTACAGAGCCAAGACCCGACAAAGCATCGACAGCGGCGAAGTTGACTGTTACGTTCGTATTGTTCCAGCCGTTCGCATTTGCGGGAGGATTTGCTGTAACCGTCAAGACCGGTGGAGCCTCATCAATGTTGATCCCGCCGACACTCACAGTCACGGCGTTCCCAGCAAGGTCTGTGCATATTCCACTGATGGATTGCGCTGCTCCTTCTGCCGACAAGACCTTCGGTGCAGGAGGGTTGCTCGATGCCAAACCGGACAACGTATCCGCGATCTCCTGCGTCTTGTTTTCCAGCAACATGGCCCCTTGCATTCTTGCACTGCGCTGCTCCGGGTAGAGGTCAATGGCAGTCCGAACGTCTGTGATCCTGGGCTGGGACAAGTCCCTGTATTGACGATACCTCTTCTCA
>WNGQ01001052.1_pt1 | contig 28665 bp, 24 predicted proteins | sample 5407661 | NCBI WGS metagenome assembly WNGQ01 (sample SAMN13153382, study PRJNA577476) | soil metagenome | isolation source: 60 cm soil or saprolite under Garry oak tree replicate 2 | place: USA:California | collected 2016-06-15 | reverse complement strand
CTGAGCGTGCCAGAAGCCACCGCATACTACAGTCGTCTGCCCACAGCACAGTTGCTTGCGCTCCTCTTTGAGGCGCAATCGGCCTTGAGCACCTCACGAGAATGCACCTATCTGCAAGCCCCTTCTTCTCGCACACTGGAGCAGATGGATGAGGCGTTGCGCCAGATCTTTGAGCAATGGAGCCTCATTGGCCCGACCGTCCTGGGATTTTGCAGCGCAGGGTTATGCGTCCGCCCCACCCATCGTGCCCTGTGCCTGGGCTGTCGGTTTCTTGTTCCCCACTACAGCAACCTGACACACGCACTCACCTGGCGCAAGCTCTATGTCCTGCAGGCAGAGCAGTATGAAGCACATGGACATGCCGTCGATGCCAGGCAAGCGCGACAGATGATCCAGTACCTGGATGATATCATCACCATCATGCAGATCCAGATCAAGGCCCGGCAAGACGGCGGCTATTTGCCATTCGCCGATACCCTTCTACCCGATACGAACCAAGAGGAGAAAGAGGATGACCGAAATGCCAACTCCATCTGAAGATCGCTATGCTCATTTGCGTGCATACGCTGCTCGGCAAAAACAGACAACGCTTGACCGATTAGAGCAGGCTATCGCCCAGCTTGAACGTGAAGGTCGCCCCGTCACGACCTTTACCATCAGAGAGGCAAGTGGCCTGGATTACATGGCCTATTACCGCAACCCTGAGGCGCTTGCGCTCTTTCGGCGTCACAGCACCCATTTACGAAAGGCGCGGGAAAAAGCACAAGCCAAACGTCGCCGATCATGGCGTCAACGTTCTGGACCAGATCCAGTGCCGCAGGAGGTCACTATTTCCTCTCGCGATCCATTGTTCAACTACAAAAAGCCTCGTCTTGTAGCAGAACTGCGCGCCGCCCAAGCACAGAGAGATCAGACGGAGCAGCACTATTCCCAACTCCTTCAGGAACAGATGCAGTCTGGACTCACGATCGCTCGCTTGGAAGCGCAGCTCGCAGAATATCTTGCATTTATGGAGCGTTTTCGTGCATCTTTGCAAAGAGAGGAACACGGACCGCAGAGTTAGTCAAAAAACAGGATGCTTGCCTATTCGATCACACAATTCTATGGCTGTTCAAGACAGACAGATGACAACGCGCTTCAAAAGCCAAATTGAGAAGGAAAATTTGCCTCTTGACAAAGACTGGAAGAAAGATCTGGAGAGTCACCGTCCCATTGATCTGCTCCCGGATCGACAAGCGGAAACCTTAGCCTCGTGGATGCGAGATAATCCAGAGATTGCCGTGGTAAGTCGAGATCGGGCCAGCGCGTATGCATCAGCAGCTTCGGAAGCTGCTCCCCATGCCGTTCAGGTGGCCGATCGCTTCCATGTGTGTAAGAACCTGACAGAAGCAACCCAGCTCCTTCTCGATCGCTGTCAGTCCGAAATCGCAGCGGCAGGCAAAGGAGATGAGCCAACCCAGAACGAGAGCGGGCAACCGACCATCTCCATCGAAGAATGGCGTCCCAAAGAGCCTACCCATGTGGAGAGAGTGCGTTTAACGCGAAGAGCTGGGCGCAAGGCACGTTATGAGCAGGTGATGCAGGGGCGCTCACAGGGCTTGACCGCAAAAGAGATCGCTCGCCAACTCACTATGAGCGAACGAACTGTGCAGACGTGGCTGGCCGCTGGAACCTTTCCAGAAGCCAAGAAACGACGCAAGAAGCCGAGTTCCTTTGATCCATTTGCTCCCTCTGTGCTCAAACGGTGGCAGGAGGGAGAGCGAAATGGTCTGGTGCTGTGGCGTGAAATCCAGAAGCAAGGCTACACCGGATCAGAACGGACGGTCTATCGCCATATTGAAACGCTCAAACAGGCGAGCGTTCGGGCTTCTCTCAATCTCAATCGTCTCCACACGTTTACAGCGAGCACCGCCGTCTGGCTGTTTGTCCGCGACCCCAAGAGCTTGGACGAGGTCGAACAAGAGGATCTGGCGACATTCTGCCAAGCCAGCTCAACCCTCAAACGGGCATATGATCTCGTTCAGGAGTTCATGCGGATGGTCCGCAAGAGAGAGGGATATCGACTTGACGCCTGGTTAGAGCGCATTGCCGCCAGCGACCTGGCAGAACTTCAGCCATTTGCTGCGGGAGTGGAGAAGGACAAAGCGGCAGTGAAAGCGGGCCTCACTTGGCCCGTCAACAACGCTCAGGTCGAGGGACAGGTGACGAAATTGAAACTCATCAAACGCACTATGTATGGGAAAGCGGGATTTCCTCTTCTGCGCCAGCGCGTTCTCCACGCCGTTTAACCAGAGATCGACACCTTCCTCGAGGAGACCAGGTGAGAGGTTTAGTTCCTGCTGCTCAATCGTCAGTTGGCGGATGGACTTCTGACCTTTTTCTCCACAGGACCTGCTTCAAGAGGAATGCTCCTGAACTCCAGAAACAAACTGGCATGCTCTTAAAACTCATCTATTCTACCGATAAGCTCATCTATCCCCAAAAGTGGACATGAGCCAAAATATGTGTCTTTTCACCCATATAATATATTGAGGCAGGCGGTAAAAAACAACGCCTGTATGGTTGCCCTTTCCGCTACTGGTAAATTCCCACAGGGATTGCCAGATTCGCGAGAGCCAAACAGAAAGAGATAGTAAAAGACACACGCTGAACAGTTTGAGTCTGTCGGTTGACACCACACGGGAGGGATAATGGATAGCAGCGAAATTGACACTTACCTGCGCGCCCTGGACGAAGAGCTGGAGAAGCGACCCATCAGAAAGCCCGTGCGCTTCGTGGTGGTCGGTGGCGTCTACATGCTCTTTTTCCTGAGGAACAGAGCGGCGACGAAGGATGTCGATATTGTGCCCCTGGACTTTCCTGATTCTACAAACCCAAACCGGGAGACAAAAGTCTTTCGCTCGGCCATCAATGCCATCGCTAAAACCTTCCGGCTCCGACGCGACTGGATGAACGATGTTGTGGCCGCATTCACCCCACCCCTCCCGGCCGAATCCCTCATACTCTGGCGTGACTCCTCCAACTTGCAGATCTATGTTCCGCAGGCGGATTGTATGTTGGCCCTCAAGCTCCTCGCGGGTCGCGAACGTGATGCCGAAGATATTGCGGCACTGTGCACTCAGCTCGCTATTCAAACGCGAGAACAAGCACAGGCACTTGTTGATCGCTATGCGGAGCGGGGCTGGCAACAGGAATGTATGCTGCAGGCCACGCTCGATGCGCTATTTTAAATATGCTATAATTGAGAGCAGAGGCAGGAAAAGCTATAGCAAGAATGGTGATGCGATGACGTGGCCCGAATTGCAAACTATGCGCACAACATACCAGCTCATCGTCCAGGGAGAGAGGCCCTGGAACGCCCTGGGTGATTTTCTTAACTACTGGTTTGGGTATGCCACCGACCGGCGAGCAGAGTTGGTGACAGAACCGATCCAGGAGCCAACGCAGGTAACCTCTGACCTCCATCGATGGGCGGCCTTTTGCGCTGCCTCAGTGGAGTACTTGTGCGGACGCTACAGTGTTCCCTGTCCGGACTGGGTCCTTCAACCCACATATACATTGTCCGACCCCTGGTTCACCGGGCTGGGCGCTCACAAGCCCCAGATACAGGCACGGCTCATACAAGAGACACCCACTGCTTTTGCCGGGCGCAACATCTTCTGCGGCAACCGAATGTTTGCCAATAAGTACGAGCTTGCTGAACGCGTTGGCAGCCTTGCTCCCGCTGTGCCAGCCCCACCGTCCATCCACTCCTGAAGGCCGACTTTCTCCTACCTATTTTCTCTACTCCTGGTTCTCTTTTTCGGCAGCATCCCGTCTCCAACGGACGGTAGTGGAGTTGACGAACGACTGGTAGCCGGCGCAGCCTGGTCGCCGAGGGCACTTATGAGTGGCGGCAAATGGACCTGGTTACTTACGCGCTGAAGAGACACACATTTCATATGGTAGAATTCCATGGGCGAAACTGGTACAATGATGTGGATAACAGATCGCCAAAGGGGAGGTGTGTATGAGCAGTGATGCGACGAGGACTCAACTGACCACAGCGAAAATCGCACCGTGGCTCTCGGTCGCTGATGCGACGAGGGCCGTCGAGTACTACAAGGCTGCGTTCGACGCAGTCGAGCTGGAGCGTCTCGAAGACGAAGCGGGGAGTGTGGTGGTCGCTCAACTCTCGATTGGAGGAGCCGACTTCTGGGTCCAGCAGGACGGAGAGACCGACCCGCATGCCTTAGGCGACAGATCGCCCGTCCGCATGATCTTGACCGTAGAGGACCCCGACGCTGTGTTCGCACAAGCCGTCGGTGCCGGAGCCAGGGAAGTCGCGCCTATCGCCGAAGGACACGGCTGGCGAATCGGCCGTGTCGCCGACCCATCAGGACATCATTGGGAGGTGGGCAAGCCGCTCACACCGTAGGAGCATCACCACACTTGCCCAGGAAGCAGAGTGCGATCCAGACTCCCCGCTGAGGGTGCTCAGGCATTTGGTGGGCAGAGGCATCAAGTTAAACCGCGCATGAGCCTGGGTTGGCCAGAGCGCGGCAGGAAGGGCCGCCCTGTCATCCTGAACGCAGCGAAGGATCTCGCTGCCCTGAGTGGAACGAAGGGGTGACACTGTTAGTAGCTTAACTTGACGCTTATTGGGGTTACTTCATAATATCCCAACTAACAAGCGTTCTAAACCTCAAATTCATGCGCATATTTGCGACCAGGCCCATCATACCCACATACCCCCACTCTTGGCGAATTGACAATGGGCAACAGCAACCCCTCGCCTTCATACTTTTTCGCGTGCTTCTTACAATACGTATTTCCATCACCCCAGACCCCGCCAAATATAAGGGTGGCTGGTGCATCACACACGCTGCATTTGAACTCAGGAGCAAGGTTGCGAGCAAGCAACATTACCGCATCTTTAGGATTCGCCAGCCCCTCTCGCTCAGAAACAATCCTCAAGTTCAGATTAGTGGAGGAACCAAAGTCATACGTGTAGAAGAACTTCTGCCCAACACTCAGCACTTTCCCCAATTCCATATACAAGCTATGATCCTCAATCATCTCAATAAGAAATTTTACTGCCCTCTGCCGATCACGACGTTGAAAGTATTCCATCACCGACTCGCGATCTTTATCATTTGGCGCAGGTATCTTCACTTTCAGTTCCTCTCGCAGATACTTAGAGGCATCATCTCTCGAGTTGATTGTTCGCAACTTTGCCACTATATCGGCGGGAATCGTTTCGAGCAGAAGAGGATCAAATTCCTCTTCCAGGTCGAACTTGTCATAGTCCTGATCATCCTCAGAGTCTTCCAGGTCCTCCTCATCATCCTCAGAATCTTCGCTTGCTGAGCCTTTCATCTCCATGCTTGCTGCTTCATCCGAACCGATGATCTTTATACTGGAGGAGTCGAAATATGGGGGCTCTGACTTATAGTTGAACTCACCAATTTGGAAGGCACTCAGGTGGTCACAGCATTCTACCCAGGCGGCTCTGATAAAATCATCCAGGTGAATAAGCTGCGCATCGGCAGGCATCTCAATATGCATCCAGTATTGTGGATTGTATTTTCCTTCTAACACAATATGGAACAGTTTTGTCCGTAGAAACTTTTTGTGTTTGGGTGATTTTGCTGTTTCCGCTTCCATTTCCGCACGCTCTTTGCAATTTTTCAAATGCTGTGACATTTTAGCCTTCACAAATTCGCCCCGGCAAAATTTGCAAAGACCTGAATAAGTCGGTTTTACTTTAGTTTGTTCTGTCATAGTTTTTCTCCTCAGATGTCCCTAATTTTCTATCCAGGTGTATTCCATTATATATGATTTTGAAATATGTGCCAGGGTGAGCCTGGAAGGAGTCAGGGAAATACTACCCGGTCAGTGCGCGGCCAGCAGATAGGAAAGGACGCTGCGAATACCGCGAATGGAAGGCAGGCACACAACAATGAGCGATACATCAGCTTACAAAGGGCCAGAGTATCCCACAGAAGCACACGGCTCAATTCCAGCTTTCAATAGCTACGAAGAAGAAGCCAATTTCTGGGATACTCACAGCATCACAGACTTTGCAGAAGAAACCGAAGCAGTAAAGGTACGTACAACGCACGGCCTCTCCGCAAATGTGCAGGTACGATTTGACCCGGAAACCGACCATGAATTAGAGGCTATAGCACGTGAGCGTGGAGTGAAGAAGGCCACGCTCATACGCATTTGGGTATTAGAAAGACTGCGCCAGGACCGGAACCGCCACGTTTCCTAGTTTTCAGTTTTCTAAAATCCCTCGTCTACCCAGTATATCCACATACTCCCACGCGTGGAGAATTGACTATAGGCAGCATCATATCAGAGTCCTCGCTGCGCCTGGCGCATTTGTTACAGTACGCGTTCTCCTCCACGTTGAAGTAGCCAGCAACCACCTTCGTCGCAGGTTTTCCACATACTTTGCAAAGAATGACGGGCGGCATATTTCTGGCAAGAATAGTTACAGGATCGTCCTCTTCTCCTTCCTGGATCACTTCATCTCTTTCCGAGACGACCCTTAGATTAAGTTCTGTGGTGGACCCAAAGTCGTACTCATAGGTAAACTTTTGCCCTACTTTCACGACTTTCTCCAATGGGACTTCCAGGCTCCGGTCTTCAACCATATCCAGCAGGAATTGCAGTGTGCTTTTCTGAAAGTAGAGATTCCGCTGCTCCTCCAGGTTTTCTAAAGCGAACAGTCTGGTTCTTTTGGGCATAGAATTCAGCTTTTCTTTCAAGAAAGTGACAAGATCATCTCTTGAACGAGGCTTCCTGAGTTCAACCTGCAACTCGTCAGGAATCCTGTTACGGTACTCAGGTGGCTCCTCATCAAGGAATTTTCCTATCTCCTCGGCGAGTTCTTCCGGGCTCAAATCCTCATACTCCTCCTCCTCCTCAACCACTTCATCTTCCTGCTTCTCATCTCCCTCTTCCTGCACCTCTGCTCCGACTATTTCGAAGGCAAAGTCTCCCGGCTCATCTGCGTAAGATGTCCCACCAATTTCAAAACCGCTCAAGTGATCACAACATTCAACCCAGATATCCCTAAAAAAGCCATCTAACGTAACCAACGGTTCCGAGGCCGGTATTTCGAGGTGCATCCAGTACTGGGGATTGTATCGCCCCTCTGCTAGAATATGAAACAGCTTCTGTTTTTGCCTGGCTTCATCTCCTGTAATGACAGCGAAAGCAGCCACTCTCTGTTTGCAATGCTTGAGATGCTGGGTCATTTTCGCCTTGTCAAATTCGTCATTACAAAAATTACATACGCCCTTTGTAGTTACATTGGTCTTCGGCTTTGTTGCCATAGCTACCTCTTATTACGTTATTTATGAGATAATCGCATCTCTCAAAATCGTATCTCGATTATATAAACGGGTGAGCTTCCGGGTTTATTCCTGGTGGGAAAGCCCGCAAGTATTTCATAGCTCTGCTGATTGGACTACACGAGCCACCCGTTCGATTTCTGTTGAGGAGTGTAGCATACGGACACACACTTGTCGAGAATCTGGAATTTTATCAAGCCGCATTGAAGCGAACACAACTTCACCTAGTGTGGCTCTTGTACCGTCTCGATGTACAACCGGGCCCAGATGATCTGATCTGCTTGAATACCCTGGAGGGTCACTCCCCGGGTCAAGTGCCGCTTTCCATCGGTCTGCATTCCATGAAAGTGCACCTCGGCCCATACGGTGTCCCCTTCTGTCACCTCGTTGAGGATCTCTACTTGTATATCTGGAACCGTAGTGAAAAAGAAGCTCCAGTTTTTCCGCACCCCTGCTTGTCCGGTGAAGGAACGCTCGGGGTAGAAAGGCTGCTCACTGCGAAAGTCTGGAGCATAACACGCCACCATCGCGTCCAGATCGTGGCGATTCAGGGCCGAAATCATGCGCTCGAATACTACTTTGGGGGACGAATGCGTTTGCGCATCCTTTACTTGTTCAACAGACATGGAATATCCTCTCTTTCTTGTATGGAGCTCATCTCTTCTCAGAGCTCATCTCTTCAAACGATCCAGCACTCGCGGTAACCCGGCGCGCCAACTCCTCCAGAGGAGTCAATTGGATTCCGAAGGCGCGGGCGGTCTCGGTCATATCACAGCACAGATTCGCAGTATCCATATAGATGCCAGCACGTATCTGACGACTCAAGGCTGGATTGATTGGCTGCATCAGGATGGACATGACGCGCATCATCGGTAGAGGTACATGGCGCTTTTTCGCCTGGCGTCCGCTTGTGCGTTCAAAGATCTCCGCTACCTGATTCATCGTCAGGTTCTCTGGCCCACCAACCTCAATCACCCGATTATGTGCACGGGGATCGTCCAACACGGTGCAGACAAAACGAGCCACGTCCTCTACCGCCACAAAATTGATCGGATTGTTGCCACGCCCAAAGATGGTGGTCTTGCCCTGCTCCATGATGGGCTGACCGATCAACTGGGCCCAAAGGTCCATGAAAGCACCGGGGCGGAGGATGGTGAAGCTCAGGCCACTGGCTCGCAGATACTCCTCTGTACGGTATTTGATGCGGAAGAACTCCAGTGGAGAATCGGGACTTGCGCCCTGAACGGAGACAAAAATGAAGTGTTTCACGCCAGCAGCTTTAGCTGCATCAATCAGGTGACGATTGCCCGCGTCATCAACTGTTTGGGGATTGTTGTCGCCTTTTCCGACGAGCGCATGGGCTGCCGCCAGCACCTGCTCGACCCCCAGGCAGGCACTCAGAAGGGATGCTGGATTACGGAGATCGCCGCTCACCACTTCTGCCCCTTGCTGCTTCAGCTGAGCAAGGTTGAGCGGGGTTCTGGTCATCGCGCGTACTGGTTTGCCTTGCGCAAGCAGATGCTCAGCAACAACGCTGCCGAGACGGCCACTGGCCCCAACGATCAAGATCATGTCAGGTTCCTTTCACACAGCCATAGGTCCTCCTTCAGGGCGATTCCCTGTTAGAGTAGTTCATACATACACATGGAACGGAGTTCCTGATGAGAGTATAGATGATTATGCTTCCTTCCACCATGAGGAAGAAGCACATCTTCCTCACACATTTCTCAGTTCCGGTTGATGTGCTATCATAGAGCAGAAAGGAAATGGCACACTAGCAAAGGTATGTATGCAGGAACAGAGCAACTTCGGAACACTCCTCAGGCGCTATCGCCTATCGGCAGGTCTCTCACAAGAGGCGCTGGCAACCCGCGCTAGCCTGAGCGCACGCACGATTTCAGACCTGGAACGTGGCATTCATGGCACGCCACGCACTGATACACTTGAATTACTGACCGGCGCCCTCTCCTTGTCAGCCCAACAGCGTACCTTGCTCCTGGCCTCTGCACGACCGGAGGTTGCCACCTTTGTTGACACTCCTCCACGTTCCCTTTCACCTGGTTTTCCTTTTCCTCCTAATACACTGATTGGTCGTGAGCAGGAACGCTCCTACGCCGTTGATTTGTTACGTCGCAGTGATACACGTCTACTTACCCTGACAGGACCTAGTGGTGCCGGCAAGACGCGGCTTTCGCTTCAGCTCGCCCAGGACCTGGCTCCAGACTTTGTCGATGGTGTGGTGTACGTTCCTCTGGCACCCACCCGCGATGTTACGCTCGTTCCCGGCGTGTTTGCCCAGATACTTGGGATTCGCGAAGTGACTTCCTCCTCGCTCGCTGAGCAAGTGCATGCGTACTTGCGAGAGAAACACATGTTGCTTGTGCTCGACAATTTTGAACAGGTCCTGGATGCCGCCTCGTTCGTCGCTGATTTGCTCGCAACATGCCCGCGCCTGTCTATCCTCGTGACGAGCCGGACACGCCTGCAAGTGCGTGCCGAGCAGGAGTTACAGCTGGCCCCGCTGCCACTAGAAGATGCGGTAGCGCTATTTTGCGAGCGAGTCCAGGCCGTACGACCAGGTAGAGCGTATGCAACAAGCGAGGTGGAAGCCATTTGCGAGCAGGTGGATCGCCTACCCCTGGCGATTGAGCTGGCTGCGATGCATGTCAAGGTGCTCTCATTACCTGAGTTGCGGAAGCGGCTTACTCATCGTTTGGCGCTTCTGCGTGGCGGGGCCAGAGACCTGCCTGTACGCCAGCAAAGTATGGAGGACGCTATTGCCTGGAGTTATGAGCTGCTCACGGAGCAGGAGCGGCGCTGTTTTCGTGCCCTCGGCGTCTTCGTAGGAGGCTGGACGCTGGAGGCTGCGGAGGCAATCTGCTGGTCGGAGGAAGAGACGGCCTCCGAGGAGCCTCTCCTTACCTTGGCCGCGCTGGTCGATGCCAGTCTCGTCGGGGCGGAGATGGTGGCCGTTGGCGTCGTACGCTTTTCCATGCTGGAGCTGATTCGAGAATATGCCCTGGCCCGGCTGCACGAGGCAGGGGAGGAGGAGCAGTGCCGACGCCGGCACGCCGCCTATTACGCTCGCCTGGCAGGGATAGTCGCCGCTCACTTTGGGCCCGAGCAGGGAGTACGCAATGCACAATTTGCCTTGGAACAGGAATTGCCCAATGCTCGTGCAGCGCTGCATTGGGCAGAAGAGAGACACGAGGCAGAACTGGGGCTGCGGTTGACAGGCTTCGCACGACTCTGGCATGTACGCGGTCAGATGAGCGAGGCAGAGAGATGGCTCGAACACATGCTTGCGCTAGATCTCCAGGCGAGAGAGCAGGGAGAGCTTACTGCGCCACTCACAATACGTATAGAGAAACTCTATGGCTTAGGACGAACCCTGGTACGCCACGGGAAGGCGGAGCAAGGTGCAGAAGCCTTTGCGCAAGAAGCCTTGCATCTGGCTCAGCGCATCGGTGATCTGCACGGCATCAGCAGCGCCTTCGCGACTCTCGGTATGATTGCGCAGGCGAACGGAAAGCTCGATGAGGCGGAGGCGGCCTTTACCGAGAGTTATACGCAGGCCAGGTTGATAGAGCATAGGGGCCTCATGAGCCGTGCCCTGTCCAACCTTGCGGAACTGGCACAAGCGCGGGGTGACGCTGCGCGCGCCACTGTGCTCTTAGAAGAAGCCCTTACCACCGTACAAGCCATCGGGTTAACGTGGGATATCCCCATCATTTCGACTCTGCTCGGCCATCTGGCCCGTCAGCAGCAGCGCTATGCCCTGGCCAGAGCGCGTTACCGGGAAGCGCTGGCTCTCTACCGCACATTCGGCAGTCCTACATACACCGCAACGTGCCTGGAGGGCTTTGCCGCCACTCTCTGCGCAGAAGGATACTATGCACAGGCAACCCGCTTATGTGCCGCGGCATCCACACTACGCGAGCAGTCACAGACCCCACTGCCACCTGCCGAGTGCGAACCGTTTGAGCAGACGCTTGCCACTGCAAAGGCATCGGTGGACGAGCCTACCTTTGGAGAGGAGTGGACCATTGGTGCAAGACTCACACACGATCAAGCCATTGACTATGCCCTGTCGGATGCATGTGCGTAAGAGCGAAAGGTAAATAGCTTTACTGCCGCTTTTGGGGGCGGACCTGGTATTGGTACGGAAAAGGGACGATATCTCGCACTGAGAGTGCTCTCACGTCCCGAATAGTAGTTACTGAAGGAGAAAATAGAATGACAACAGGGAAACTGAGAATAGCAGTTCTCGGTGCTGGCAATATTGGCGGCACACTTGGGCGCAAGTGGGCTGGCGCTGGACACCAGGTTGCCTTTGGCGTGAATGACCCCAACGGCAAGCATGCACAGACGCTGCGTAGCGACCTGGGCGACAAGGTGACCATAGGTACGGTCAGCGAAGCGCTGAACTCAAATCCGGATGTAGTAGCGATGGCTGTACCCGGCACGGCAATGGATGCAACCATTACAGGGTATGCCAATCAGCTTGACGGCAGAATCATTCTCGATACGGCAAATCGTATGGGAGGGGGTCCGCTGAACAGCCTTGCCACGTTTCAGCAGCACACGCCCGGCGCTCGCGTCTTCCGAGCCTTTAACACGTTCGGCTGGGAAAACTTTGCCAATCCAGAGTTTGAGGGAGGACCAGCAGATCTCTTCTACTGTGGTCCTGAAGCCGATGCTCGCACGGTAGTCGAACAGTTGATTACAGATATTGGACTGCGTCCGATGTACCTGGGCGGTGTCGAGCAGGTTGGCCTGGTAGAGGCAGTTGCGGGGCTGTGGTTCGCGCTGGCTTTGGGTCAAGGCAAGGGACGTCACCTGGCCTTCAAGGTTCTCACACGGTAGCCCGGCAACCCATAGATGCACCTGGTCTTTGTTTAAGCGTGATCCGGATAAGAGGAAAGGGCAAGTTTCAGGCTCGCCCTTCCTCTTTGGATTTTTACAAAACAGTCCTTCCTGGTCATTATTTCATAGATACGACAGACTCAACGACAGCCTCTACAAATTCCAATGTGCTTGCACTCCCTCCTTGATCGCTGTTCAAGCTTACCCCCTCCCAGTAGACCTGTTCGATCGCGCGCTCTAAGCGCTGCGCCTCCTGGGTATAGCCGAGATAAGCGAGCATCATGGCCCCCGAGAGCAGCATCGCCGTGGGATTGATGATTCCTTTGCCAGCCAGGTCCGGTGCAGAACCATGCACTGGCTCGAAGTATGCATAGCGTTCACCAAAACAGGCACTGGGTGAGAGGCCCAGGCCTCCAATACTGCCACTGGCAACATCGGCGAGGATATCGCCATGCTCATTGGAGAGCACTACCACATCAAGCGTCTCTGGAGAGGCAATCAGCCGTCGTGCCAGGTCGTCGATAAGAAATTCCTGGTAACTCAAACTTGAATAGGTACGCACAGTTTCTGCTACAATCGTGCGCAAGCGTCCATCGGTGCGCGGCATTATCGAGTATTTGGCACCCAGGGTGACACGGCCAGGGTAGCCGGCCGCCTGGCGGAACAGGGCGAGTTCGCAAGCAGCAACCGCCAGGCGATACATCTGCTCATCAGTATAAATACGCAAGGCATAGGCTCCCCGTTTTTCTGCAGGATGGGCCTGCCACCATGACCTGCTACTTGCTAATGCGCCTAGCTCTGCAATGCCTCCTTCACGAGGTGGATACATACCCTCCAGATTATCGCGTACAATCACGTAATCGATATGCTGAGGGTGAAGCATGGGGCTGCGGTACCCCGGGCACCAGCGCACAGGGCGTACATTCACATATGTCTCTTTGCCCCACCGGAGATACCACAAGATCGGCCTGCTTGGTCCACCACTTGCACCGAAAAGTGTACAGGCTGCGGCATCTATCACCATGCGGGTCTCGTCGGGAAAGGCATCACCGTAGCGTTCAGATGCCTCGCGTCCACCAGGCGCCTCCACGAAGCGTATGTTCGGTACTAACAGGCGCAACACATCCACGGTTGGGTGCACTACTTCGGGGGCTGCATCATCTCCAGCAATCACACAGACAGTTGTTGGCTCCGCTGGTGATTGCTGGCGCCTGAGGAATCCCGGAATCATCTTAGCGCACCTTCCTGGCGGATATATTCGATGATTCCACCCGCAGCGACGATGCGCGCCACAAAGGGGTTCAAGGGTTCAGCCTGAAACTTCTGCCCGGTCGTTATATTGTGAATAACACCGGTCGCCAGGTCTATCTCCATATCCTGTCCATCAGCGCTGGCTACTACTACCTCTTCGCAGACGAGCACCGGCAAGCCAATATTTACAGCATTGCGGTAGAAAATGCGAGCGAAGCTACGAGCAATTACAACCTGCACTCCGCACGCCTGTAAAGCGGCGGGAGCGTGTTCGCGCGATGAGCCACATCCAAAGTTGTGACCAGCCATCACCACATCACCTGCTCGTACTTGTTGTGCAAACTCCGGCAGCACCTCGCACAGGCAGTAACGAGCCAGTTGTGTGCGATCAGTGGTCACGTTGTAACGTCCCGGAATGATTACATCTGTGTTCACATTGTCACCAAGCATCCATATACGTCCCATGATTGTCTGTTCCTTTCTTCAGTTGGTCGGGCGCGATAAACCGGCCCTTTACAAAAAATTGCGCGGATCGCTAATGTGCCCGCTCAGCGCGGTCGCGGCAGCCGTAGCGGGGCTGCCAAGGTAAATTTCGGCAGTAGGGTCGCCCATGCGCCCCGTAAAGTTGCGGTTCATCGTCGTCAAGGCGCGTTCACCAGGCGCCAGTACACCATGGTGCCGACCGATACAGGGACCACAACCGGGAGTGCCGACCGAGGCGCCAGCCTGAACGAACGTTTCCAGGTAGCCCAGGCGCATCGCCTCCAGGTAAACCTCGCGAGAAGCGGGAACAACCACCATGCGCGTCTGAGGATGAAGCGTCTTACCCCGCATAATGTTTGCGGCGATAGCAAGATCGTCAAGGCGCCCGTTCGTACAGGTGCCGAGAAATACCTGGTCGATCCTCACGTGCTCGACCTCCTCGACCGGGACAACATTGTTGACATCGGGAGGGCAGGCGATCAGCGGTGACAGCTGCGAAGCATCAATCTCTACCACCCGTTCATAGCGCGGATTGTGTGGCGCCAGCATGGGATATGGGTGGTCAATACGACCATTCAACCAGGCCCGCGTGGTTGCATCAGGGGCTACGAGTCCAGCTTTGCCGCCCATCTCAATCGCCATGTTGCAGAGGGTGAAACGCTCGCTCACCGACATTTGCTCGACCAACTCTCCCGTATACTCGATGGCGCGATAGTTGGCACCATCAACCCCTACTGTGCGCACCATTTCAAAAGTCACATCCTTGGTATAAACACCAAAGGGAAGCCTTCCCATTATGCGGATATTGATTGTTGGCGGGATAAGAAACCAGGTGCGCCCGGTTGCATAGGCAACCCCGATGTCGGTAGAGCCCATGCCCGTGGCAAAGGCTCCCAGCGCCCCATAGGTGCAGGTGTGGCTATCAGCTCCAACGATGATGTTACCTGGACTAACATAACCGCGCTCCGGCATCACCTGGTGGCAAATGCCCTCTTGCAAGATGGTAATGTCCTGCTCCTGTGCAAACGTGCGCACATCGCGGTGCAAGGTGGCCGCCGCGATGGTCGCCGCCGGTACAATGTGGTCAAACACAATATGCGACCTCTGGGAATTGAAGACGCGCCCACCATTTGTCAACTTGCGAAAGGCCTGGATTGCCAGGGGAGTCGTCGTATCGTGGCTCATGACGTGGTCAACGTCCACTACGACAGTCTCGCCCTGTGATACAGTGCGACCCAGCTTATGACTAAAGATTACTTCGGTTAAAGTTCCCATGTTACACTTCCTTTCTCCTGGTACCATGAATGAATAAATGTATCAACTTCTTCCTGGCTCAGCGAACCGTTCTCGGCATGCTCTTTAAGAGCCTGAGTAAGATGACTGACCTCGTCATTGCTGAGGCTCAATCCCAAGGTCTCGGCGCGGTGCCCAACGGCATACCGCCCCGTAATGCGTGATCCAACATCGATGCTGCGCATCAGTCCAAAATCGGTTGGAACTAGAACCTCATACGAGCGAGGATTGCGCAGCACTGCTTTTATATGCACACCGGCTTTGTGCGTAAACGCCCCTGGTGCAGTGATTGGCATATTAAAGGGAATTGGAAGATTGAGGCACTCAGACACAAAGCGATCGAGCTGGATCAGCTGCGTGAGATCGTACGCCTCCAGCAGTTCTGGGTAATGAATATAGAGTTGCGCGATCAGGCCGCTAAGCGAGGCGATGCCATTGCGTTCACCTATACCCATGACGGTAACGTCGAGGCAGTCTGCACCACCCTCCAGCGCCGCGACAGTATTAGCGATGGCACATCCGGTATCATTATGTCCGTGGAACTCAATGCCAACCTGTGGATAGCGTTCAGCGCAGAGACGGACAAGCTGCTCAACCTGACGGGGTGCGGCAATACCAACGGTATCAGGCAGGCCAATGCGCTGCACTCCTGCATCGACGACGGCATCAAAGACGGTCAGCAGGTCAACCAGGTCGCTGCGAAATGCATCTTCAGCCGAAAAGCGCACATAGCGTCCTGCGGATCGGATGAGTCGAATCAGGGGCACAGCATCACCAAGCATCTGATCGATACCGCGGCCATGACTGAATGCGCGCAGCTCTGCCGATGTTCCATAAAAGAGATTCAAACCGAAAACAGGTGTATCCAGTGCAGCCTGTACATCAGCCTCAACACAACGCACATGTGCGACAACGCGCGCGCGCAGGCCAAGTTCACATAGCGTGTGGACTGTCCGTTGTGTTTCCGACGAGACGACAGGTGAAGGGACCTCTATGAACGTTACACCAACGGCATCAAGTAAGCGCGCAATCTTCAGTCGTTGTTCAAGGTCAAAAAAGGCGCTGGTAAACTGCTCACCTTCGCGTAGCGTCGAGTCGAGAATAGCAAGTGATCTCATTGTGTCGTTTCTCCTTGTGTGGCGAGTTCCCCCAGTACCAACTCAAGCACATCTATGGCATGCATATACTCGGCGATACGTATATGCTCCTGGGGCGTATGATCGAGGCGCGAGTCACCCGGCCCATATGCGACGATATTCTGCCCCCAGGCCGGCCCCACGACGTTCATATCTGATGTCCCTGTTTTGTGCTTGAAGACAGGTTGTCCTCCACTAGCACGAATAGCAGATATGAAAGCTCGTGATAAAGGCGTTGTGCGCGTCGTCTGAAAGGCTGCCTCTTCACCTGAAAAACTGATGCGCGCCTCATCTTCATAAGCCCATTGCTCCAGCTGGCTACGCAGTTCTGCGCTATCGTAGCCGGGTGGTAAACGGTATCCTATAAGGAGCTGCGCCTGTTCCTCTAAGCCATCTTGACTGCTGCTCATGCTACGCAGCGATGGCATGAGCGCAGCAAATGTGGAGTTTGCTGCGTGCTCCTCATTCCAAAGGACGGCATGTTCACGCATCCGATTCCAGAAAGCCACAGCCGCTTCACTACTATTTTGCTGCGTTACCTGCCCCCCAGGCAGTGTTCCAGCGCTATGCCGTACCGGGCGCGTTACACAGTACTCTACCAGCAACCTTCCTTTGTAGCCAATTGTCACCGACTGGCTTCCACTTGGTTCCCCGATAATGCAGGAATAAGGGCTGTAACCTTCCACGACTGCACGCGCTCCACGCGAGGTCGCCGCTTCCTCTTCAACAGCACCAATCACAACAATCGGGTGCCGTAAGGAATCTAAGCGTCCACGACGTACCAGCCTGGCAGCAGCACATAGGAAAGCCGCCAGTGGGCCTTTGGCATCTACCGCGCCCCGGCCATACAACACACCATCCTGCAATTTCACCGGAACATAACCACGCACGGTATCCATATGACCGAGCAGGATAACAGGTGGCAGGTTCGCACCGGTTTCAGAAAGATTCGTGGTGGCTATGAAGTTTCCAGCGTCGTCTGTAAAGGCTTGCAACCCCATTTGCTCCGCCTGCTCAACCAGGTAGCGGGCTAATTCCCGCTCCTGTCCAGAATAGCTCGGAATATTGAGCATACGGTGGAGAAGACCAACCTCTCTGCTCTGATCATCTCCTGGAGATGTAGGGTCCTGCCTGGGGGACAGGTAAAGCCCCCTTGCAGATACCCGGTTCGTGGACTCCTGACCTGCAGGTAACTCTTCAAGCAGCACTTCTTCCACGGTATTCAGTACGCGTTCCAATTGTTCCTCCGTAATTACCAGGGGTGGCAACAGGCGAATGACGTTCGGCCCGGCCTGGAGGGCGAGCACTCCTCGGTCAAGCAGGGCTTCAAGGTACGGCTGCGCACGCCGCTTGAGTTCGATCCCTAGTAACAATCCTTTCCCACGTACCTCGCGGATGAGTGGAGTACGTAGCGCGTTGAGCCGCTCCAGGGCAAGTGAGCCAAGGGCAGCTGCACGATCCGCTAGAGCTTCCCGTTCAAGGATATCGAGGGTAGCCAGTGCAGCTGCACAGGCCAATGGATTGCCGCCAAAGCTGCTGCCATGAATCCCCCTGGTAATATGCCCGCTCTCCATCACGCGCGGACCCAGGCAGATCGCCCCCATAGGAACGCCGCCGGCCAGGGATTTTGCCAGGCAGAGGATATCCGGCTGCAGGTCATAGTGGTTGCAGGCGAAGAGACGCCCCGTACGTCCAAAACCTGTCTGCACTTCATCAACAATCAGCAAGGCTCCGCGTTCGCGACAAAGCGTGGCAAGACCCTGCACATACTCCTCAGAAGCCACATGCACACCTCCTTCCCCCTGCACCAATTCAATGATAACCGCTGCTGTTTGCTCGTTGATTGCAGCTTCCGCTGCCTCAAGGTCGTTGTAACGAATATGGCTGACCTCAGGGACGAGTGGCGCAAAAGATTCACGATAATGCGGTTCCCATGTTGTTGAAAGCGCGCCCATCGTGCGTCCATGGAAGCCACGAAACGTGGCAACTATTCCGCTGCGTCCTGTAGCGATACGAGCGAATTTGAGGGCGCCCTCCACAGCCTCGGCACCGCTGTTGCAGAGGAAAATATGTGTGAGCCCTTCCGGCGTGAGATGCGCAAGACGCTCAAGGAGGCGAGCACGCACGTCATTGTATACAATTTCGGGGCAGGTGATGAGACGCTGTGCTTGCGCCGCGATAGCAGAAGCAACCTCTAGCCGCCCATGCCCAACGTTCGCTACGCCATGGCCTGCGGCGCAGTCGATATATTCGCGCCCCTCAGCATCCCACAATGAAGCCCCACATCCTCGTACGATAGCTACAGGACGCTTACTGTACACGCCGCTGCTGTAGGTGTTTTCCAGGTCAATTGTTGCGATCATTTACTGATCCTTTCTCTTAAGATAGTTTGCAATGCAAGGAGGCTTCAATCGTCGTTCCCGTTCCATTGAGTACCCTCAACAACGAGGTGCTTCCAATACAGACTCGTGCCACACCGCCCTGAAGGGCCTCCTGCGCTCCCAGCAGCTTCTTGCGCATACGACCCCGAGCATATTGCATGTAGTCAGCCAGGTGATCAGCAGGGATAGTAGGGATGAGCGTCGTGTTGTCCTCCGGATTGCCTAGCAGCCCGGGAACGTTCGTCATAATGACCAGGGTATCGGCCCGCAGTGCGACGGCAACTGCAGCGGCGGCACGGTCTCCATCGACGTTCAGGCGCTCTCCCTCCCGGCTTAATGCCAGCGGCGCGATAACGGGGGTATAGCCAGCATCGAGGAGCTGCCACAGCAATGCATCATTCACCTGCTCGACCTGTCCGGTGTAGTCGTCGCGCAGTATTTGTTGGCGCCCTTCTGGAGTTAGTGAGCGCACGATTGACTTGCGCCGGGCCAGCAGCAACCGCCCATCGACTCCCGCCAACCCAAGCGCGTTGACCCCCTGCTGCTGCAAGCACGCCACCAACTCGGTATTGATCTGGCCGGCCACAGCCATTGCATAGATGCACAGCGTTTCCCTATCGGTGTAGCGACTGACCATACCACCCGGTGAGGTAATCATACGAACCGGGTGTCCCAATTGTTCAGAGAGCGAGTTTGTGAGATCAGACCCTCCATGCAATACAACAATACGTTGGCCCTCAGCGACACATTGGGCTATCTCATGCACAATATTGCCGGTGATGATACCGGCGCTACCGCCAACCTTTACCACAAGCGTCATTGCAAAGCTCCATCCTTCTTAAATGCATAACCAGTTGACCTTTTGGACTCCCTCATCTAGAGGTGCAGCGCGAGGCCAGGGCTTGCTCTCTGTTACGATCCGCCTCGAGGACACTGCAACTAATTGGGATGCAGACCGGGAAAGGTCAATCCTAACGACTCGTCCCAATCGAACATACAGTTGAGCGCTTGCACAGCATTTCCGGCAGCGCCTTTCACCAGATTATCCAGCGCTGCCATGACCACCACTCTCTGCTGATGAGGATCGAGTTCAAAGCCGATATCGCAATAGTTGCTTCCCGCCAGAATTTTCGGTTCGGGATAACGGTAAACACCGCTGCGCTCTTTGACCAGGCGAATGAAAGGCTCATGTTGATAGGCTTCGCGATAGAGTCGCCATAAAGCACGCTCATCCACCCTCTCATTCAAGAAGACATGGGCAGTGATAAGTACACCACGCACTAGTTCGACTGCTGTAGCAGAAAAGGCTATGCGCTGGCAAAACTCGCCGCTCGACCTGGCCCCGGCTGCCCGACCAAGCTCCTGTATGAGTTCAGCAGTATGCCGGTGCCCGGTAGGTTGAAATGAGCGTACGGCACCGCTCCTGTCTGGATGATGGCTGCCGGGACCTGGAGTTGCCCCTGCTGCCGATGAGCCAACTTTGGCTTCCACCACCAGAGGAAGGGCGCCATCCACGAGGTCTGCCCGGTAGAGCGGAGCCAATCCCAGGATGGCCGCGGTTGCCATACACCCGGTACCGCTCACAAGCGTGGCGCCAGGCAGTTCTGCGCGGTGCAGTTCAGGCAGGCCATAGACAGCCTCTTCCAGGAGATGGGATGCGCAATGAGGTTCACCATACCATTGCTCGTAAAGTCCGGCAGAGCGCAATCTGAAATCGGCTGAAAGGTCGATGACGCGTGGCGCCACTGCCCGGTAGCGTTCGATCTCCCTGGCAGCTAAACCATGGGGCAGGCAAAGGAATAGCACGTCACATGATGTCAGGTCATCGGGATGACAGAAACGCAAAGGACTGAGTTTGCGCAAATTCGGATGGACACTATGCAAGTAGTGCCCGGCATGACTGCTGGATGCAATCTGAGCCAACTCGACCTGCGGGTGAAAGAGCAGGAGCCGCGCCAGTTCTCCTCCCGTATAGCCAGATCCGCCGACAATAGCAACACGCAGACGCTTCATCTTATAGCCTCCTCCTGTACGCCACTGAGTACATAGTCAAGCATTGCATTGGGTATATCAATGCCCGTAGGAGCAATGCTATTGCGGAACTCCATCGTAGCGTTGATCTCATTGACCAGCAAGCCGCGCTGCGGGTCTTCCAGCACGTCGATGGCCAGGATACCTCCACCGACTGCCCGTGCAGCACGTACGCACAGGCTATCAAGCTCGGGAGTAACCGGGCAATTGCTGGCCACTGCACCTCGAGCAGTATTTGTGACCCAGTGTTCGCTGGTGCGATAGATGGCACAGATTGTGCGATCTCCGACGACAAAAGCGCGAATATCACGCTGTGGCTTGTCGATATATTCCTGTACGTAGTGGATATGATGCTGATAGGAGCCAAGCGTCTCCTGGTGTTCGAGCACCGCCTCCGCCGCATCGCGGTCATTAATGCGCGCCAGCAAACGTCCCCACGAACCGGTTATGGGCTTAAGTACTACCGGGTAACCCAGCGTCTCTATACCGCGCATAGTCACCTGGGGATCAAAGGCCAGTAGTGTATGCGGTGTCGGGATACCCGCCTGCAGCAGCGCCAGCGTCGTGAGCAACTTATCGTTACACGTTGCAGTCACCCCTGCCGGGTTATATACACGCACGCCCCAATACTCCAATACATGGAGCACTGCCAATCCACGCGATTGACTCAGGCTGCGGCACAGGACGGCATCATATTCACGCCATCGCTCAGCAGAATGTGACAGATCGAGCAGCAATTCCCCATCATCAATGATGTCAAAGGCAATTGCCCTCTTTCTTAGCGCATCGATCAAGAGTTTCTCTTCCACGCGAATACGCGATGTGAGAATAGCCAGGCGCATCGCGTCACTCTCCCCAATCTTCTTCAATCTGGGGTGCCAGGGCCACAGTGGGTGGTTCCAGGCGCAATACCTCCAGTTCCGCGTTACAATCAGGACAGTAGATAATTTCTCCGATCAGGAGATCTCGTACAGTAATTGTGGCTTCACATTCCGGACAGTGTGCCATGTGTTGTGCTCCTCCTTTTCGACTGCATATTGCGAGACAAACAAAAACGCCCTTCATCCTTCCTTATAGGGAAGGACGAAGAGCGATATGTACGGCTCTCGTGGTACCACCTTCTTGCGTTGATGCCTTGCGACATCAACCTCGTCGAGTACTAACATACTCCAGCCCGCTAACGGAGGCATCCGGCAAAGGTCTACTTTCGCGCCATGCGATTTCTTCTCACAGCTCCAGGTTTTTTTTCACAGCGTGTCGACGTATGGGCTTTCCACCAGCCGCCCATTCTCTGGACGCAACAAACAACTGTTACTCGTCCCTTCGAGGCTTTTGCTCTATCCGGTTGTAACTGTGTTTGTTAACATATAGCATGCATCTGCCCACATTGTCAAGAGTTTTTCCATATTTCCTATTTTTCGGCATCTTCTTCGTCTTCCTCATCCTCGTACTCCTCATCCTCGTCTTCGTCCCAATATACATAGTCCTGTCCTCCTGTATAGCCACACACGCCAACACGTGGGGAGTTGACGATGGGCAGGAACGAATCTTCGTATTCATTCCTATTGGTCTTAGCACAGGCATCACACAACGCCCCATCTCCAACATAGTAATAGCCAGCAGCTACTTTAGTAGCGGGTTTGCCGCAGGCACGACAGGGTATGACGGGAGGCTCATTCATGGCCATGACCTGGACAAGGACAGCATCTCCGTCCTCATCTTCTGGCAGAACGCCTTCGCGTTCTGCTACTACCCGTAGTGAAAGATCTGTAGTGGAACCGAAGTCATATTCGTGGAAAAATTTCTGTCCCACTTTGAGCACTTCATCCAACTCGACATCCATATCTTGCTCTTGAGGGCTACTCGCAAAAAGTGACGAACTCAATTTGAAGTTTCTCTTGTTGCAGCTTTCTTTGCCATCTTTATTCTCTCCTATATTAAATTCCGCTGACATTCACTCATAATGCTTCTGGTGGACCTGCGGCCCACGTAGAGAAGAGAGAAGGTGCGAGGACACCTCGCGCTCCGGCAGTGGGCTCTGTCCCCTGCACCCCTGTTATTGATCTTATCCAACAGCATAGGTAATACCTCCCCATAAATGAGCTAAGAATAAAGGTTCATAATAACTTTCTGAGGTATGACCTAATGCAGTATACCACGCGTGTCCGCCGTCGTACTCGTGATACCAGGCAATAGGATGGTTCGCCCCCATCGTTCCACCTATGTAAGTCTTCTCATCTACAGTCATCAGTACATGGACTCGCCCACGAGGATTTGTAGCAAAGTTGTACCATTCATCGGTGCGTACCCACAGCGCCGGTAACATACTGGTCGATGGATTGGTGTGATCCACCACGTGAATGGTTGCCTGTGTAACCCTTGAGTGTTTATTGAGCTGGTTGTTGTAGGCACCCACCAGTCCGCCGTACCATGACCAGTTGTATTCGGTGTCGCTGGCCGAGTGAATGCCTACATATCCACCACCAGCTCGAATATAGCGTTCAAATGCAGCTTTCTGAGTGTCATCTAAAATGTTTCCAGTAGTAAGTAGAAAAACAACAGCATTGTAATGCGAAAGGTTCGCTTCGCTAAAAGCTGTTGAGTCCTCGCTAAAATCGATGGCAAAATTATGTTCAGCGGCCAGCTTCTGGAGGGCTATTTTGCCATCCTTAATTGATGCATGGCGGAATGCTCCTGTTTTGGAAAAAACGAGCAGCCTTTTACGACAATTGCCAGTTCCGCCAGCGGTGGAGTGCTTCGCGCTGCAATCGCTATGAGGCGAGGACTGTGGAGGTTTAGATATACAGCTTGCGAGGGTCAATAGTGCGACCAAAAGCGTGAGCAGGAGGGCCAGGAGTGTTAACCAGGGCTTTCTAAACATCATCTCATCCTCTGTTTGCGCGATTTATTTGATAAGGAAGCATAGCCAGATTCTATACAAATTAGCAGGCAAAAGCAACTGAGAAAGGCGACCGTCAAAGACGGCCGCCGCTTAACACACAATTCAACAATATACAGAGGTGCAACTACTGGATTACTACATCCTGCAAAGTAACGGGATTGTGCAGAGTATAGTCAAGTTCGTTGGATTGGCTGATACCCGAGGGAGTGATCACATCCATAGCCTTGGGTACTGTGTTTGGATCCACCGTGCAGTGCGGATCGGTGCTGGACACAGCACACACGCCGAATGAGTACTGCCCTGGAGTTGGAGTGAAACCACGCGCCTGGTCTGGACTAAAGCCATCCTGACCTGTCAAGACTACCGTGAAGCCCCAGCCTGATCCAGGGGGCTGCGCGCCAAGAGTCGACGTTGGCACACTGAAGGTGATGAAGCGAGAGATGGCATTGGCACTGATGCTTATAGTCCCCACCGTGTTACTATGTCCGTCAATGTACCGCTGCCCGAACCCTTGCACTTCCAGGAGCCTGCTCCAGGCCGCACTCGTTGCAATCATGTAGTTGCGCTGCTTGAAAGACGCTGCCGTGGAGGTATCGGCTGGCGCAGCATTTGGATCGTGTACGTACACATCCACCAGTTGAGCGCCAAGAGGGCTACCAAATGTTGGTGACAGATCGCGTACCTGTAACTTAAACGTGGTGGTCGATTTATCAGGACTAAGGATGACCCGGAAATCCTGTATGTCAAAGGCACCTGCATGGAAGTCACTCGCTGTCGGATAGGCGTAGTTACCAGGACCATTATCGTCGTTGGAGGGATCTGTGACATCCAGGATGACTGTGCCAGGCGTAAAGTCGAAGACAATCGACCGCTGGTCGTGGGCGGTAGCCCCTGTAGGACTAACAGCCACTGTATTTAAAACAGTAGTTCCACCTGTTATAGGGACCGATACGCTGAAGCTGCCATCAGAGCCGGTTGGAACACTGGCAACGGTAGTCTGGCTGTTGTTGTCAGTATTCGTCGCCGCCACGTAGATTGTATTGCCTGGCACTGACGTACCGCTGACTACCACAGGGGAGCCACTGACTGATGATTGATTTGCGGGCAAGGTCACAGTCAGACTCGTCTGCCCCTGCTGATGCGCTACGTAGCGGTTGTAGGTATCGGCAGGCTGCTCCAGCACTTTGTTGGCGACGATATCGCGCAGTAAACGCGTATACACAGCGGCAGACCAGGTGAGTGGGGCCGCGGAACCGGCCGGATGCCCATCCTGGAAACCAATTGAGGCAACGGTGGGATCGGTACCATATGGCGATGGAGCAAGATTGGGCAGTTCCCAATCTTGTTCAGGAATCAGGCCTACGCCCGAAGCAAAGTTTTGCATCGTAGCAAGCAAAGATACGGCCGTGGACGCACCACCGCTGTCCAGGGAATATTCACCTCGCTCTTCTGTCAACAGCGGCCAGAGATGACCTGTACCTTTTCCAGAAGGAGCCCACGGATGGCCGTCAGAGGCACCGTCGCCATAGCCGTCCCCGTTATAACGGTGCCAGCCTGGTCCGCTCGGCGTGTTGGTCTTGATCGTCGCATCGACTACAGGAAGAGATTCGGTTACTGCTGTATCATTGGCAGCTTTGAGGCCAAGGCGCACCAGTTCCAGGAAACCCGCGTCAATGACGGTGCGTTGATCAAGGGTCGGCCCTCCATTACCGACGTTGTAGCTAATTGCTGCATTCGGGTCGCCCGTCTTGGAGAGACGAATAAAGTAGGGGTGCGAGGCCAGAGAACCAGTGGTGGTAACGGTCCATCCTTCAAGGGAACGCTGCCAGTCGTCGGCCACACCGAGCCAGATTTGCGCGCTCTGCGTATCGCCGTTCACCTTCGCGATATCAGCCGCCGCTACCAGACCAGCGATCTCGGCAGAGATAGTGGATGGCGAGTAGCCACCTTGCTCTTCCCAGCGCTCGACACCGAACGAGGGGCCATGGCTGATCACAAAGTTCGCCGCCGGTTTGATGTGATTCTGGTAGAGCTTAGAATCGGTCATCCCAAGCTGGTAGGCCATGATGATGGGATAGCTGGCTTCGTCGAGCTGCGTACCGAAGGAGTCAGGCGCTGTCTTCCCATTGAGCAGACTGTTGCGTGGTATCGAGCCATCAGGTTGCTGCTGGTTATTAAACAGGAAGTTCACCGTATCACGTGCTGTCGCAAGATCTCCATCAAGCAAGAGACCTGTCCACGCCTCGTAGAGGTCGCGGGCAAAGACCTCGCGATAGGAACCAAAGTAGAGATTGTTGGGATCTCCGGCAGAGACAGCCTGCCCCCAGGGCGAGGCAAGACTGGCCACTATTGCCCCAGGGAAGGTCTTATCCTCGGAAGCCTTCACCACGTTAGCGCTCAGGTAGTATTCGGTCACCAGCTGGTGCCACTGGCTGCCCGATACACCGGAGAAATGTGAGGGAGGAGCATTCAACCCGGCATCATATGCTGCCCATCCTGCTTCGTAGCTCTTGATAAGCTGACTGAATTGGGTAGAGAGCGAACCTTCAGCCGAACTCACCGCATCGGCCTGCTTGGTGCCAAAACCCAGTGCCAGAGTCAACTGGCCCCCATGAGAGATATCGGCCTGTGCTGTTTGTACCAGGTTGCCATCGTTAGCCTGGGTATAGGTAGTCGTGAGAGAATGCGAAGCATCGAGCTGCACCAGCCCGTCACTTGCTGTGCCAACGAAGCCGTTTCTCACCTGCATAAAAGGCGACGAAGCGTCCAGAGCACTGTAGACAGGCACGGCGTAGTCTCGATTAGCCGCGTTACTCCTGGTGAAGGTATCGAAGGCCACGGGCACAATGTGGCCGGTAGAGGTATCAATGGTTCCGGTGTCACCACCGCCATTGCCGGAGCCGCCGCCGCCATTGCCGTTGATGGTAGGGTCATAGCGCACATAGAGCTTGTAAGTGGAGAGGTCACCAACCAGTGGCTCAAAATGCACCTGCATGACCACTGTATTGCGAGCAGAATCGGTCAAATAATCGGTAATGATGCGATACTTACCGCTCTTAGCAGTTGTTGTCACCGCACAGTCAAGCCCGGATGAGCCGAGAGGCTGTACTGTGTAGGTGGTATCGCGTGTCTGCAAGTCGGTGAAGGTGCTGCCATCGGTGACAACATATTGCAGGGTATTGACGTTGGTATTGTCTATGGTGGGATAGTAGACATCGCTGAGGACTCCGTTTGCCAGCGTAAACCAGACTTTTGAGGTCGTGTTACGGGCGGTACCGAGGCAATCCTTACGTGCGAGGTCGAAATATGAGAGTGCTCCAGGACCGCCGGGAGCTGTGCTCTGTGGGCTCTGTGGTGTGGCTGCATATGAAACCTGGGAGCCCAGAAGGGCCATCATCACCATTGCCACCAGTACGCACATACGTTGAGTGTGTCGCCAAAGCTGCGTCTTCAAAATGATACCCTCGTCCTTTCTTGATACTGAAACGTCCTTAGCTCCTATCGCCCCCAGGCAATAGAAACTCAGCAGGATATAAAGCTTTTCCCGCACTACATATACGGCTAGAATTAGCTTGCTTCCGTGGTACCTGGTACATTTGACTCGCCCCTTTGAGGAGGCGTCTGTAGCACTTTCGGGCGCGTCATGAGCATCCAAATAAAGTAGATCAAGCCGAGTCCGAACATCACGAGAGAGTAGATCCAGGGTGTGGTAAATGATACATCCCGGAAGATGGAGAGTTCAAAGAGCAGCCAGATAAGGGCCAGGATGATGATCGGCCACTCAAAGGCTCCGAGGCTGAAACCGTGTGTTTCTGGTAACTTGCGCCTGGCAAAGATGTAGAGAATAACCGTTGCCAGGTAGATGATCGCAGGCAGCAGGGTTGCCGCACTGAACAAGCTGAACAGGGTAGTGGTCTGGCTGGCAGCATTGGTCGGGTTGGTGAAAATACCCCATCCTGCAAAGGCTGCCAGTACCACCTCGATCAGAATACCTGAGAGCAGCGTTGCGGCAGCCGGTGTACCGGTGCGATTGTTTACCTGACTGAATACTTGATAACCGGGGAAGCGCTGATCTCGTGACATGGCCCAGACCAGGCGCGTCACGGTAATGAAGATTACCAGGCCACATGCGAAGATGGAGAAGGTGACCAGCACGAGAAAGACTTTGCCAACCACATTACCAAGCGTCCCGGTAACGATATCTGCGACCGGTGTTGAAGAGGCGGTCAGCGCTGCAATGTTTCCCGATGCCGGGTTGAGCGCGACGAGGAAGGCAAAGCCGACGATCCCACTCAACAGAACAGAAAACCACATAGCGGTGGGTACCACGCGATGAGCATCCTGTGTCTCCTCGGCTAGATTGGCTGCCGCCTCAAAGCCTACAATGGTGAAAGCCCCAAGCAAGAATGCGAGCATGAAAGGACCGGCAGCATTAAGCCCGCCGAGAGTCAACCATCCACTGGAAGAGGCCGTACCCGTGCTAAACAAATGATCCGGGTGCAGTAGACCTCGTATAACCCCCACGATTACTAACAGGAGAGTCAGCCCCACAATGCCGATCACCTCGGTTCCGACAGCAGTATTATTGACACGAGCTGACCACAAGGTGGAAAAAATGATGAGGACCATCTGCACCAATACCACTATCGCTGTGACCAGCCAGGCATTTTGAGGAGTTTCAGCATAGTTCAAGAGGCTTGGTATGACTGTCGAGGCTACTGCATAGTCAACTGCAACCACATCGACAATGAGAAAGATGAAAGAAATCCAGCCGATGAGCCAGCCAACTTTGGGGTTCGCCAATCGCGATGCCCACTGGTATGAATAGCCTGCCAGCGGTATACGTGATGCCAGTGCGGCAAAGACCAGGGAGACGAATAATTGACCAATGATGACAAGTGGCCAGGTCCATATATCCAATGGCCCACTTGAAATAAGGACTGATCCATAGGTCGTGAAGATGCCGGTGGTAATTGAGA
>WNGQ01001049.1_pt1 | contig 28697 bp, 25 predicted proteins | sample 5407661 | NCBI WGS metagenome assembly WNGQ01 (sample SAMN13153382, study PRJNA577476) | soil metagenome | isolation source: 60 cm soil or saprolite under Garry oak tree replicate 2 | place: USA:California | collected 2016-06-15 | reverse complement strand
GAGGTGCGGGCGGCCTGCGGGCCGCCTCTCTTCGGCCTCAGTTTTTGAACGATCACTAACCAACATCAGTGTGGCGGCCGGAAGAAAGGAAGGGCAGGATGCGCGCGATCGTCATCACCAAGCCTGGCGGGCCGGAGGTCCTCCAGATCCAGGAGGTCACCAACCCGGTCGCTGGCGAGAACGAGGTGCTGATCCGGGTCAAGGCGTTCGGCGTCAACCACGCCGAGACGCACATGCGCAAGGGCGAGTGGCCCGAGGCGACGCCGATCAGCGGCATCGAGGCGGTGGGCACGGTCGTGGCCGACCCGTCGGGCGCGCGGGCCGAGGGCACCAGGGTGCTGACGATCATGGGCGGGCTCGGCCGCACCAGGAACGGCAGTTACGCCGAGTACACGGTGGCCCCGGCCAGCAACGTCGCCGCGATCGAGACCTCGCTCGACTGGGCGGACCTGGCGGCGATCCCGGAGAGCTACGCCACCGCGTGGCTTGCGCTGCGCGGCAACCTCGGCCTGGCGGCCGGCCAGTCGCTGCTGGTCCGGGGCGCGACCTCCGCGCTCGGCCAGGCGGCGGTGAACATCGCCAGCGACCTCGGCGCCCGCGTGATCGCGACCACCCGGCGTGCGGATCGCGCCGCACTGCTGCGCTCGCTGGGCGCCGACGGTGTGGTGACCGAGACCGGCAGCATCGCGGGTACGGTCCGCGAGCTGGTGCCCGGTGGTGTCGATGGCGTGCTTGACCTGGTCGGGAACAGCGTCCTGCGGGACTCGCTGCAGGCCGTCAGGGCCGGGGGCCGGGTGTGCCAGGCCGGCTTCCTGGGCGGCCTTGGCCCCGTCGCGGACTTCCTGCCTGCCTTCGACATGCCCAGCGGCGTGCAGTTCAGCTTCTTCGGCAGCTTCGAGGTCGGCACCGCCGCCTACCCGATCTCGGCGATCCCGTTCCAGGCGATCGTCGAGAAGGCCGGGGCGGGCGTCTACCAGGCCAAGCCCGCGCGGGTGTTCGGCTTCGAGGAGATCGGCACGGCGCACCGGGTGATGGAGGCGGGCCAGGCCGGCGGCAAGCTGGTCGTCACCGTCGCCTAGCTCTGGAAGCCGGGTGAGGGCGCCGAATAGTCTGGCCGGAGCCCTCACCCGGAAAGGCGGGATCGACGATGACCACACGCGAGATCCGGATCGACCGCGCCCGGACCTTGACCGAGCAGAGCGAGACCGGGCACAACCGCTGGCATCCCGGCATCCCGCCCGCCCTCGGCTGCGACCCGGGCGACGAGGTGGTCCTGGAGACCAGGGACGCGCTGGACGGGCAACTCACGCCGGACGCCACCCTGGCCGAGGTGGGACAGGTGGACCTGGGCGTGGTGCACCCGCTGACCGGGCCGGTCTTCGTGACCGGCGCCCAGCCCGGGGACCTGCTGGAGGTGGAGATCCTCGAGGTCGCGCCCGAGCCGTTCGGCTTCACCTGCCAGATACCCGGCTTCGGGTTCCTCGCCGACGTCTTCACCGAGCCTTACCTGGTCCGGTGGCGGATCGAGAAGGGCTTCGCGACGTCCGAGGACCTCCCCGGGGTCCGCGTGCCCGGCGCGCCGTTCATGGGCACGATCGGGCTGAGCCCAGGTCACGAGCTCATGCGCCGCACCCGGGAGCGCGAGCAGGCCGCGCTGGACGCGGGCGGCGCCGTGCTGCCCCCCGATCCCGCCGGGGCGGTCCCCGCGACCGAGGCGATCGCCGCGGAGGCGCTGCGCACGATCCCGCCGCGCGAGCAGGGCGGCAACGTCGACATCAAGCACCTGGTGGCCGGTATCCGGCTGTTCCTGCCCGTGGATACGCCGGGCGCGCTGTTCTCCGCCGGAGACGCTCACTTCGCCCAGGGTGACTCCGAGGCCTGCGGCACCGCCATCGAGATGGCGGCCACGCTGCGGGTCCGCTTCGCCATTCACTCCGGTGTGGCGGCGGCCCGGGGAATAACCGCGCCGCGGTTCTCCCGCGAGGGCGGCTCCTCCTCCGCGCCGACCGCCGAGCCGGCCAGGTACATCGCCACCACCGGCATGCCGCTCACCGAGCAGGGCGAAAACCGTGCCGGTGACCTGAGCCTGGCGGCCCGCAACGCGCTCCTCGCCATGATCGAGGAACTGCAGCAGCGCGGGTTCAACAGGCAGCAGGCCTACGCGCTGTGCAGCGTCGCGGTGGACCTCAAGGTCAGCCAGGTCGTGGACGTGCCCAACGTCCTGGTCTCGGCGTTCCTGCCGCTCGACATCTTCGAGTAGGTCCTCGGCCGGGGGGCCGGCGGCTAGCCGGGGCGGGCCTCGATCCGGGCGAGGAAGTCCTCGACCACCCCGAGGTACCGCTCGCGTTCTTCGATGAAGGCCAGATGTGAGCTGTCCTCGAAGATCACGAGTTCCGCGTCGCGGATGCCCTCGGCCAGCATGGCGACGTGCGCCGGGCGTGCCTCGTCGTGCCTGCCGCCGGTGATGAGTGCCGGGACGCCGATCTCCGGGAGCCGGGCGGTGACGTCCCAGTCGCGCAGCCGCCCGGTGACCGGGCCGAACTCGCTCGGTCCCCACATGATCTCGTACACGTTGCCGCCCATCCCGGCGAAGGTGCGCTCCAGGCACGCCGGCCATGGGTCCTGCCGGCACAGATGCCGCCGGTAGAACTGCGTGATGGCCCACTGGTATTCGGGGCAGGAGAAGTACCCCCCGGCCTCGTGGCTGTCCAGTACATCGCGGACCGGTTTGTCCAGGTCGGCCCGTAGCTCCGCGCAGTCCGCGATCCAGCGCGACACGCTGGGCGGCGAGCTGCTGAGAATCAGGCTGGCCAGCTCGGGCCGGCGGTCGAGGGTGTACTGCAGGGCGAGCCAGCCGCCCCAGGAGTTGCCGAACAGGTGCAGCCGGTCGAGCCCGAGCGCGGCCCGTACCACGGCAAGCTCTTCGACGAACCGGCCGGTGGTCCACAGCGAGTCGTCCGCAGGCCGGTCGGACCGGCCGCAGCCGAGCTGATCGTAGAAGATCACCGGCCTGCCGGTGGCGAGGTCCGCCAGCGGCTCCAGGTAGTCGTGCGGCATGCCGGGCCCGCCGTGCAGGCACAGCAGCGGGGTACCTGGCCGGTCCGCGCCGATGACCTGGTACCAGACCCGGCCGCCCGGTACCTCGACGAACCCTTGAGTGGTCGCTGGGTCCACGGGTCTTCCTTCGTCCACGCAACCGCCCCTGCCGAGGCTGTTGATGCCTCTTTGACGAGGATCGCACAACGAGACTGGGTGTGCCATTGGCAGAAATGTGACGCGGACAGCGCGGCTCTGGCCGTGCGCCCGGCGCAGGTCAGGCGCGCGGGTCAGCGCAGCTCAGGGCGCGCGGTCAGCGCAGGCCGAGGCGCATGACCACGCGCGGGAATCCTCCGGAGACCGAGCGGGTGTCCGCGGCCTTGGTGAAGCCGGCGTCCTCGAAGAGCTTGCGGGTACCCACATAGGCCATCGTGAGGTCGACCTTCTCGCCCTGGTTGTCCACGGGGTAGCCCTCGACCGCGGGCGCGCCCTGCGACCGCGCGTAGGCCACGGCACCCTCGATGAGGTCGTGCGCGATGCCCCGGCCACGGTAGCCGGGACGGACCCGGATACACCACAACGACCACACGGGCAGGCCGTCGACGTGGGGGATCTTGGTAGACCGCGCGAACGGCAGTTCGGACCGGGGCGCGACGGCGGCCCATCCGGCGACCTCACCGTCGGCGTAGGCGAGGACGCCGGGCGCGACCTTGCGGCCGCACAGTTCCCTGACGTACTCGCCCCGCGCGGGGCCGGCCAGCTCACGGTTGGTCTTCCAGTCCAGCCGGTGGCTGAGGCACCAGCACACCGAGGAGCTGGGATTCTTGGGCCCGAGCATGGTCGCGACGTCGCCGAACCGCGCCGTCGTGGCGGGCCGGACCACGATGCTCACCGGGCCAGGCCCGCCCGCGGTCACCGCCGCGCGGGCGGGCACCGGGCGGCTCAGCCGTGCGTGGCTGTTCCTACCGCGGTCAGCCGGTGCGATCCACCCAGCCGGCGATGCTGCGGGCCAGGGCCGGCATCGGCAGCGAGCCGTGGTCCAGGACGGCGCCGTGGAAGGCGGGCAGGGAGAACGCCGGGCCCAGTCGCTCGCGGGCCTCGTCGCGGATCCGGAGGATCTCCAGCTTGCCGGTGAGGTAGGCGAGGGCCTGTCCCGGCATCACCACGTACCGGTCGACCTCGGCGGCGAGGAACTCCCGCGGCATGGGCACGTGCTCCGCCAGGAACTCCAGGGCCCGCTCGCGGCTCCAGCCGAAGGCGTGGATGCCGGTATCCACCACCAGCCGGGCGGCCCGCATCAGCGAGGTGCTGATCGAGCCAAGCAGGCCGCGGTCGTCGGCGAACAGCCCGGCTTCCTCGGCGAGCTGTTCCGCGTACAGGCCCCAGCCTTCGGAGAACACCGCCAGGCTCCGCTGGCGCTGCAGGGCAGGCAGGCTGGTGAGCAGCTGGAGGCGGGAGAGCTGGAGATGATGCCCGGGCACCGCTTCGTGGAAGGCGACCACCTCGATGTCCCATCCGGTGCCGGCGGTGGGCCGCTCGGTGTTGAACCAGAATGTCCCGGGCCGCCCGCCATCCAGGCGGGGCGGCGTGTAGTGCGGCGCCGCGCCGCTCACGGCCACGACCTCCGGCATGGGGGTCACCTCGCACGGCGGCGGAAGGGGCGCGGGGAAGAGCTCACCGGCCCGTGCCTCGGCCCGCTTCACCGCGGCCGCCGCCTGGCGGATGGCCTCCTGCGGGGAAATCGTCCCCGACGAGTCCCGCAGGGCGGCGAATACCTCATCCAGCCTGGACAGCCCCAGGCCGGCGCCCAGCTCGACGGCCCGGGCCTCCAGCGCCGCCACCTCGTCCAGGCCGGTCTGGTGCAGCTCTTGCGGGGACAGCGGCAAGGTGGTGTAGATCCGGACCGCCCGGGCGTAGTCCGCCTCGCCGCCAGGCAGGTGCACCAGCCCGGCCTGGTCCGACGGCCGGGCCCGCGGGAGCAACTCCTTGACGACGGCCACCCACCTCGCCAGCGCGGGGTGCACCACCTCCTCGGCGGCCGCCAGGCGCTCCTCCTCCCAGGCCGGGGCCCGGTCCCAGTCCTGCGGCGGCCGGGGGGAAAGCACCGGGCTCTTCCCGGGAGCGGCCAGGACTCCCTCGGCCCAGGTGACGGCCCGCCCGGCCAGCGGGGCGACCGGCAGCCGCCCCTTGCCGGCGCCGGTCCGCAGCCGCTCGCCGATCTGGTCGAGCCAGGTGCCGCTGCGCCGCAGCCGGGTCAGGTAGGCCTCGGCCGCGGCCGGGTCCACCAGGACCGTCCGGGCCGCCACCGCCAGGAAGGCAGCCGGGCCCGCGTACTGCATCGCGGTGACCGTGTGCTCCGCGCCCGCGAGGTCGATGACCTCCCGCTCCTGGGCAGCCGCCTCCTTCGCGCAGTCGAGCGTGACCGCCTCGGCCGGCGTGAGCTGCCGGCCCGCCATCGCGTCGGCCTCGCTGAGGAACCGCCCGACCTCGGCACGCCAGGCCCGCCGGCCTTCCTCGCTCTCGTCCGGGACCAGATCGTCGTACCCGGGAACGCCGTACATCGTGGCGGCGAACGGATTGGATTCGAGCCAGCGCCGGTGCAGCCGGTCGGCCAGGTCACGTGCTGAGGTCATACAGCCTTCCGCCATGGTCAAGATCGTCCGGTTGACTCCGCGGGCCCCTGCCGAGGCTCGCGAGCCCGGCGCGGGCGGGAGCGGAAGCACAGCCGCTGGGGATGATGTCCGCGGCCCGTACGGATGCTACCCGGCCGAATTTGATGCCGGCGATGGGACCCGCTCCGGTGCGGTCACCGCATGGTCAGGACCAGTTTTCCGGCGACGTGCCCGGTGTCACCGAGCTCGTGGGCCCTGGCCGCGTCGGCCAGGCGGAAGGTGCCGGCGATGACCGGGCGGAGCCTTCCCTGGGTCGCCAGGTCCGCGATCGCCGTCATGCCGCCGTGGTCGGCTTCGACGAGAAGGCCCTCAGCCCGGATGCCGCGTTCTGCCGCCTGGGCGGCTACCCCGGCGGGGAAGGGCAGCAAGCTGACCAGCACGCCGCCGTCGCGCAGCGTGCTCAGTGACCGGGCCGGGTAGTCCCCGCCCACCGTGTCCAGGACGACGTCGGCGTCCTTCACCGCCGTGGCGAAGTCGGTGTCGTGGTAGTCGATCAACTCGTCGGCACCCAGGTCACGGACGAGGTCGTGGTGCGGTGCGCTGGCGGTGCCGATCACGGTGGCGCCCCGTGCCTTGGCGATCTGTACGGCCAGGTGGCCGACTCCCCCGGCCGCCGCGTGGACCAGCACCCGCTGCCCGGCCGACAGCCCCGCGGTGTCGGCCAGCGCCTGCCACCCGGTCAGCGCGGCCAGCGGCAACGCCGCGGCCTGCACATGGGTGATGTTGGCCGGCTTCGATGCGAACGCCCGCGCCGGGCCGGTGACGTATTCGGCGTGCGAGCCTCCCCCGCGCGGGAACGGCAGCATGCCGAATACCTCATCGCCCGGCTTGAACAGGGTTACCCCAAAGCCGGCCGCCTCGACCACGCCGGATACGTCCCATCCCAGCACAAAGGGCGGCGGGCCCAGGAAGACGCTGCGGGCCCGCTGCTTCCAGTCGGCCGGGTTCATCCCGGCCGCGTGCACCCGCACCAAGATCTCGCTGATCCCGGGTTCGGGCCGGTCTGCCTCGATGAGCCTCAGGACCTCCGGGCCGCCCAGGACGTCCTGGCTTATCGCACGCATCGTGGTTGCTGTCATGCCGTCAGACTGCCCCACTCCTGGTGATGCCGAGAATGGCTTTGAATGGTTGATTGCCGGGAAATCGCGGCCATCCCGCGGTCAGGCGGCGACGGCCGCGGCCTGGGTGAGCAGCGACGCCTCGCGCCGGTCGAGCGTTGTCGTCTTGAACCCCTTGAGGATCAGGAAGAACGCGCCGCTGACCAGGTACGGAAGGGACTTGAGAGGTTCTGCGGGCGGCTGATGTGACGGCCAGCGGCAGATCAACGTGGCGTAGCCGGACCGGCCTCTTGCGTAATTCCTGCCCGGCGACCCCCCCGTGTGGTGCAGCCTGGTGCATCAACAGCACCCAGCGTGTGATGTCTTCCCGCGATCCTGTCGCCCTGAACCCGCACAGGATCGGCACGCCGCTGGCAATGGGACGTACCGGGCCAGCAGCCGGGTGGTAGCCAAGCGCGGTCCCCGCGCCTGACCGAAAGCTCGATCGTGTCCCGCACGACAGCCAGGCACCGGATGCAGTCGCGATCCGAACCTGCCCGTCCCGGCACGGCTACTCACCACCGGATGTCCGCACGGTCGCGGAAGCCTGCCCGGGTCGCTGTGGCGGCCGTTGTGGCCCCGGCTCTTCTGGTCTCGGCCTGGTTCGCCACGGTTCACTTGATGACACTGGCCAGCCACCCCGCCGCACTGAGCCAGGCTGATGTGCTCGGCCTGCCCACGGCCGGCGCGGCTGCGGGCGCGGGCCCCACCGATCATCGTGCGGCCGCGCGCGCTACCGGCGGCGGCCAGCAGCCCGAGATGATCAGCATCGCCGTCGCCAACCCGGTGCAGGACCCCGGGTTCAGCCTGGCCGGGGCCGTGCCCGGCTACCTCGACCCGCTGCGCGCCGTATCCAACCTGGTTCCCGAGCGCATCGACGAGGGCGTCGACTTCAGCGGGTCTGGCCCGGTCTACGCCCTCGGCGATGCCGTCGTCACCTTCGCGGGCCAGAACGCCGGGTGGCCCGGCGGAGGGTGGATCACCTACCGGCTCACCAACGGCCCTGACGCCGGGCTTATGGTCTACCTGGCCGAAGACGTGACGGCGACGGTGAAGACCGGCCAGCGCGTGACGTCCTCGACCGTGATCGGCACCATGTTCGAGGGCGGTGACGGCATCGAGACCGGCTGGGCGCAGCCGACCGGAGCGTCCGCGGAATCGGAGCTTGCCGAAGCCGGGGGCATCGGCGGGTACGGCCCGTACCCGACCAAGGTCGGGCTCAACTTCGACGAACTGCTCCAGATGCTCGGCGTACCAGTCGCGCCCAACGCCAACGACATCGCCTACGGGCTTCTACCGACGCGCTACCCAACCACCTGGAGATAACCGGGCTCGGCGTCAGCCTTCCCGCCTCGCTGCCTGGAGAGGCCCGGCCGGTGCCATTGATCACTTTCGGCCACGGAACGGCCAGCGCTGAGCGAATCACCGAACTGCTGCGCTCCGCGGGCGTGACGACGCTGATCGACGTCCGCACCGCGCCGGGCAGCCGCCGCAACCCGCACGTGGCCCGGGCGGAACTGGAGCGCTGGCTTCCCCGCCAGGGCATCTCGTACCGATGGGAGAAGCGGCTGGGCGGCTTCCGCCGGCCCGCGCCCGACTCACCCGACGTGGCGTGGCAGGAGGCAGCCTTCCAGGGTTATGCCGGCCATATGCGGGGACCGGACTTCCTGGCCGCCATCGACGAGCTGCTCGCCGATGCGGCAACGCGGCAACTGGCGGTGATGTGCAGCGAAAGCATCTGGTGGCGCTGTCACCGGCGGCTTATCGCCGACTTCGCGGAGATCGCCCGCGGGGTCTCGGTCCGTCACCTCATGCACGACGGCCGGCTGGCACCCCACCAGCACGGGCCGGGCGTCCGGCTTCGCGCGGACGGCCTGCTGGTCTACGACGGTGGCCAGCAGCCGCTGGAGTTGCCGTGACCTGGGGCAGCCGGGACCTGCCTACGTGACCGGGGCCAGCCGCACGACGGCCGGCAGCCGCGAACCCCCGGTCATGGGCCGGGCCGCCCGGCCCGCCGCTACAGGCCAGCGATGACGGCGGTGAGAGTGGGCAGCTCCCGGTCGGGGGTGATCAGGTAGGACAGCCCGAACCTCTCGCGTCGTGCCTGAAGGTCGTCACGGATCTGCGGAACACTGCCGATGAAGACGGTGGGCATCTCCCACACCGCTTCGACATCGATCCCGCTCCAGCCTCGCCGGGCGATGAGGCCCTCGGTGTCCGAGCGCCGCTGCGCGGTGATGGTGAAACTGGCCATCGCGCTGAGTTCCAGCTGGCCGAACCGGTCACCGGCCGCCGAGCGCAGCACGGCCAGTTTCTGGTCAAAGGCCGGGGGCAGCCGGCTGGCCGGGTCATCGCGATCCTCGGAGCCCTTGATCGGGGCCGGCAACAATCCCACGATGTCGGCGTCACGCGCCGCGATCCTGAGCATGCGGGGGCCACCGGCGCCGATGAGCAGGCGCGGGCGGCCGTGGCGCTCCGGCATCACATCCAGGTCCAGGCCATCGATCTGATACCAGGTACCGGTGTGACGCACCGGATCACCGGCCAGCAGGCTCTTGATGATGGACAGCGATTCCTCGAGCCGGTCAATGCGCTGGCCTGCGGCGTCGAACCGGATGCCCGCCGCGCGGTATTCCGGCTCATACCACCCGGCTCCGAGGCCAAGCTCGAACCGGCCACCGGACAGGTGGTGCAGGCTCGCCGCCTCGTGCGCCACGATCGCGGGGTGCCGGAAGTCGTTGGAGAGCACCATCGTGCCCACCCGCAGGTCCGCCGTGACCGCGGCCGCGGCCGTCAGTGCGCTGAACGGGGCCAGCTGCTGGCCGAATGCACCCGCTGAGAAATGATCTCGGATGAGGAGCGACCCCACGCCCGCGCCTTCGACCCGGCGCGCGTGATCAGCCCACGCCGGACCGTCGAGCACAGACTCGCTGACCACCCCGAACCGGATTTGCCTCGTCACCTGCGCCCTTCCTGCGAACACATCCCCACGCCATCCCGCGCAAGCTACCAGAAGCCGGCGAGCGGCGATTCCATGGTCTCAATGTCATAGCTGCCCGGAAGGTGGACGGGCTGACCGCTGTCGCCGTGGCCGCGCAGATCCAGTGCCGCCACCGCATGACTGGCGGAGAAATGCCCGAACTGCGGGGCGAGATACGAGCGGTCGCAGGACCAGCCGTGAATGAAGATCATGGCGGTACCGCCGGTACCCGCGGTGTCGTATGCCAGCCTGACGCCATCGTGGGAAAGAAACTCCGTCACACCTGCTCCTTGCCGTCAGGCGGCCTGCCGTCAGGCGGCCTGCCGACAGCCTTGACTCGACACGTGAAGATCGTCAAACGGTTTCCGGTCCAGCAATCCGATGCGAATCCATTTGCTGGCCAGCCTCTTCCGGGCCGCGCCGGGTCTCATTTGGTGATACACGGAGGTCGGTGGTGGCGATCTCGAACGGCAGGTGCGGCGGGGTGTTGGTGTGCATCGCGCGGACCTGGGAGCAGACGATGAGCAGTTTCCCGTCCACGGCGGCCAGGGTGGTGGGGCAATCCCAGTCCGGATCGGCCAGTTCCGCCACGATCGCCGCCGAGTGCCACCCGGGTGCCAGCCGGGCCACGCTGATCATGAAGCTGATGTTCTCGATGTCCTCGCTGCGGTTGGTGACGCCGTAGAGCAGGTCACCGTCGAGCAGCATGCCATCGGCGTTGAACTCATAACCGCCCAGATCGACGGGGGCGGCGTGGTGACCGGCCAGGTCGGCCCGCCACAGCGTGCCGCCCTCGCCCTGCGAGGCCACCAGCAGGGTGTCGCCATCCGGGTGGGCCACGATGCCGTTGAGGTAGGCGGGATCGGCGGGCCCGAAGGGGGCCAGGTCGATGGCAAGCCCGGCGTCACCGACGTCGCCGCGGCCCACCGGCAGGCGCCACACCCGCGGATGCCTGGTGTCGGTCACATAGGCGCTGTCGCCGGCCACCACGACGTCGTTGGGCCAGGCCTCCTGCGCCGGCAGCGCGCGCCGGGCCACCAGCCGCCGGGTGGCCAGGTCATAGACGAACAGCTGGCCGCCGTCGTAGTCACAGGCAACCAGCCGCCCGTAGCCGTCGGCGTCCAAGCCGGTGACGGTGACCCGGCCGTCGCCATCGGGCGGCACGAACACCTCGATCGTGCCGGTGGCGGTATCGCCGCGGTAGATGGTGCCATCACCCATGCTGCCAACAAAGAACGTGGTGCCGCCGCCCTCGGTGATGCCCTCCGGGAAGACGTTGTCCCCGGGCAGTGCGTAGCGCGCCACCGGCCGACCATACAACGCCCCTCATGATCCTCGCGACCGCGCATCACGCGGGTTTCGCTCCCGGAATCGGGCCGGGTCAGTTTGCCGCTTGTTGCAGGATGGCGGCTCGGCCCAAGTCGCCGGAGGCCCAGCAGGAGCCGTCGGCTGCGCAGCTGACGGTGTCGAACTGGCCGGTGTCGAAGGTGTGCCAGGTCAGGCCGCCGTCGTAGGAGACGTCGGAGCCGGTCAGGCCGACCGCGATGACGGTGGCGAGGGCATGCGGGACCCAGGTGACGCCGGACCGGTAGCCCGCCGGGCCCGACGGTGGCGAGAACCACGGGCTGCCCAGGAGCGACAGTGCCGCGACGTTCGTTGCCGCGGTCGGGCTGGCGAAATCGCCGCCGACCGCGACACCGGCCAGCGGGGTACGGAACGCGAGGGCGAACACCCCGGCCGTTGGGCCGGTGACGATGGGAGTAGTGGCCGCGTGCCAGGTCAGGCCGCCGTCGCGGGAGGCGAACACCCGCGCGGCGGTGCTGCCGCCGCTGCCGAACCAGGCGTCGTGCCCGAAGGTGGTCAGGCATTCGCCGCTGGCCGCGAACCCAGCCTCGCCGGGCAGCGCGGGAGGCATCCCCGCAGTGGGCAGCACGGTCCAGTCGCGCCCGCCATCGCGGGTGGCGAGGATCCGGAATTTGCCGTTCACCGGGTCACTGAGCACCAGGCCGTGCCGGGGATCGAAGAACGCCATGCAGTCGAAGAACGCCTGCGGGTTGGTGTTCTGATACGCCAGGCGCCAGGAGCGGCCGCCGTTAGCGGTGACATACAGCCGGGAGTCGGTGCCGGTTCCGGCGGCCATGGCCACCGCCGCCGTCGCGCTGAACGCCTCGATGTCGCGGAACTGCAGCGCCGACGCCCCCGCCGGTGAGGCGTCGATCCACGTCCGGCCGCCATCAACGGTGCGCAGCACCACCCCGTCATAACCGCCCAGCCAGGCCACCTCCCGGCTGACCACCGACAGGCCCCGGAAATGGGTCTGAGTCCCGGTATCCACCAGCCGCCACGACAACTGCCGCCCGGCAACCGGGCCAGCGCCGGCGTGCGCGGAACCGGTAACCGCGCCGGCGGCCGGGGCCGCCACGGCCGACAAGCCCGTTATGACGGCGCACACCGCCGCCGCTCGCACGAAACCAGAACGATCACGATGCCACGTCATGAACAGGACGCTAGCCCACCTGCCGTTGACCGGCCAGTGACGACGGCCAGGCCCTGGCTGCCGCGCTGGCCCGGGAATGGCTCGGATATCCGCTGGTCAGGATGGTGGTGTGGCAGCGAGAATCAGACTGTGGAGCATTTGTCGCGTCAGCGCCTGGAAGCGGAACTCGGCCGGATCCGCGATTCCCCGCGTGATGGTGGCCGTGTTGTCCTGGTGGTCCGCAGGCCGGCTGTGGGCGAGCGGGAGCTGCCGGGCGAGGCGATGCTCGACCTGGCGGAGGGCCTTGCCGGGGACAACTGGCTGGCCCGCGGCAGCCGCAGCACGCCGGACGGGTCGGCTGACCTGGACCGGCAGGTTACGGTGATGAACGCCCGGGTGGCCGAGCTCGTGGCCGGCGGGCCGGGCCGGATGCCGCTGGCCGGTGATCAGATCTACGTCGACCTCGATCTGAGCGTGGACAACCTCGTAGCGGGCAGCCTCCTGGCGGTGGGTCAGGCCGTGTTGCGGGTCAGCCACGCCCCGCACCTGGGCTGCGCGAAGTTCGTCGAGCGTTTCGGCACCGACGCGATGCGCTTCGTCAACTCCCGGACGGGCCGGCGGCTACGGCTGCGCGGGATGAACACCCGGGTGGTGCGGGCGGGCCTCGTCCGGCCCGGCGATGTGGCGGCAAAGATCCACGCCAGCCTGGCCGCCAGCTAGCCCGGGTACGTCCGCGAGAACCCGGTCAGACGGCCGCTGCCTCCGCACGCGGAACCCGGTCCTTCCCAGGGCATTAGTACATGACCCAGCCACCGTCGACGCACAGCAACTGGCCGGTGATGAACGAGCTTTCCGGCGCGCAGAAGAACAGCACCGCGCTGGCCACATCGTCCGGTATCCCGCGCCGCTTGACCGCCTGCTGGGCCAGGACATAACTGTTGTAGCCCGCGCGGTCGGGGTGGATCTCCTCCGCGGCCGTCGGGAACGCCCCCGGTGCCACGGCATTGACGGTGATCCCGTCCGGGCCGCACTCGCGGGCCAGCGCCCGGGTCAGGCCCACCAGGGCTCCCTTGGCCGTCACGTAGGGTGCGAGCCGGGCCAGGATGCCGAAGAACGTGATGCTGGAGACGTTCACGATCCGGCCGGCCCCGGCGGCCCGCATCGCCGGGAGCACCGCCTGCGCGCACACGAAGGCAGCGTCCACGTTGACCCGCTGCACGCCCTGCCATTCCTCGATCGAGTACTCGCTGACCGCCTTGCTCGGGTAGATCGCGGCGTTGTTCACCAGCACGCCCGCGCCGTCACCGGCGGCGACGCCCCCGATCACCTGGGCGGTCCCGGCCAGGTCAGCCAGATCACACGGCACGAAGAAGGCGCTCCCGGCGGGGCCGGCCTGGTTGATCCGGTCCGCGATCGCGGCGCCCGGGCTGCCGGGCAGGTCGACGAGCGCGACCCGCCCGCCCTCGGCCACGAACGCGGCCGCCATGACCGACCCGAGCCCGCCCGCCGCCCCGGTGATGATGACCGTTGTCCCCGCGAACCGGGTCACCGGGCACTCACCGCCAGGGCCTGCCGTAGTTCCCGTGCCTCGGCGATCAGGGGCGCCGCCGCTTCGGGCTGCTGCCGCGCCTCGAGCAACTGCCCGAGCGCTTCCAGTGCGACGGCACGGAACCGGGGCGCGGCCTCGGGCGTGACGTGGCGCACGGCATGGTCGAGCAAGGGCCGCGCGTCGTCGAGCCTGCCCATCTCCAGGAACGCCTGGGCGAGGCGGATCTGTGCCGTCATGGCGTTCATCAGATCACCGGATTGCCTGGCCGAGTTCATCGCCTGGGTCAGCAACCGCACCGCCGCGGCGTGCCTGCCCTGGCTGAGGCGCACGGTGCCGAGGCGGTAGCGGGCCTCCGCCTGGCCGCGGACGCTGCCCGCCGCCAGCTGGATGCGCAGGACACGGGTGAAGCACGCCGCGGAATCGGCGTGCCGGCCCTGGTAGAGGCGGATGAGGCCGAGCATGATGAGCGCCCGGGCACGTGCGGCCGGCGGGGCCGAACGGCCGAGCAGCGCCAGCGCGCGCTGTCCCTCCTGGTCGGCACGGGCGACCTGGCCGTGCAGCAGCCGCATGATGGCCATGAGAATCCGGCACACGGCCTCGGCCTCGGTGTCCCCGCACCTGGTGACCAGGGCAAGGGCCCGCCGGATGCTCCGGATCGCGTCGCCGTACCTGCCGACGTCGCCCAGCCAGTCGGCGTACTGCAGCAGGGCCGCCGCCTCGCCGCGCACGTCGCCGGCGGCCCGCGCCGCCGCGACGGCCAGGGTGGCACAGTCCTGCCAGGCATCGGTGTACCGGTGGGTGGACAGGAACTGGCCCAGCGCGCTGGTGAGTTCCCATGCGTACCCCGCCATGCCGAGCCTGGCCGCCTGGGCCACCGCACCGGCGAGCAACGTGCACTCCGCCGCGAGCCAGGCCACCGGGCCGGCCAGGACCCGGCGAACCACGGTTTCACCGGGCTCCGGCCGCGGGGCAGCAGCGTAGAGGGGGAAAACAAAGGGATTGCCGAGGCAGCGGTCGGCCCGTTCGGCCAGGTGCAGCGCGGTGCCGAAGAAGCGGCCCGCCGCGGCGTCGCGCTCCGCGCAACTGTCGGCGGCCAGGCCGCGCTCGCGCGCGTACAGCCGCATCAGGTCATGCAGCCGGTAGCGGACCTGCCCGGCGCAGTCCCGGCCGGCCACTTCGAGCAGCCCGGCGCGCACGAGCTGCTCCAGCAGGTCCTCGGCCTCCTGCTCGGACCCGCCAAGCAGCGCGGCCGCCGCCCATGCCGCGGCATCGGCGGCGTCGAGCAGGCCGAGCAGGCGGAACAGCGCCGCCGCCCGGGCGGGCAGCTCACGGTAGCTGAGCGCGAAGCTGGCCCGGACACCCCGGTGTGCCTGGCTCAGCTCGGCGAGCCTGCGCTGCTCGTCGGCGAGCCGGTCGGCCAGGTCGGCCGGCGCGTGATGCGGTTGGATCGCCAGCCTGGCGGCGGCGATGCGCACCGCGAGCGGCAGGCGGTCGCAGAGGGCGGCGATCCGGTCCGCCGTCGCCGGCTCGATGCGGTGCTCGCCTGCCATCCGGCTGACCAGGTCGCTGGCCTCTATCTGGGACAGGACGTCCAATGCGTACAACCGTGCGCCCTCGCGGGCAACCAGGTCGTCGAGCCGGTCGCGGCTGCTGATGAGGACCAGGCAGGTGCCCGCCCCGGGCAGCAGCGGGCGTACCTGCTCCGGGGCCCTGGCGTTGTCCAGGACGACCAGCACCTGCCTGCCGTGCAGCACGCTGCGGAACAGCGCGGCCCGCTCGTCGAGCCCGCCGGGTACCTGGTCACCGGGGACGCCGAGCGCGCGCAGGAACCCGTCGAGCACGGCGGCCGGCGGCAGCGGCTCCTGGTCCGCGTCGTAGCCGCGCAGGTCGGCGTAGAGCTGGCCGTCGGGGAACCGGCACCGGGCCCGATGACTCCAGTGCAGGGCAAGCCCGGTCTTCCCGACCCCGGCCACCCCGGCGATGATGCCGATCGGAAGCGGCCGTCCGCCCGCGCCGTTGGCGGCGGTCCCCGATGCGGCGGCCAGCTCGTCGAGCGCGGCCAGCTCGGCGTGGCGCCCGGTGAAGCCCCGGACATCGGGAGGCAACTGGGCCGGCACCGGCGGGCCGGGCTGGACGCGGCCAGCCTCGAGGCGGCCGGCCTGGTGCTGCCGCGGGGCTGGGCCGCCCCGCGGACGGGGCGGCGCGTCCTGGTGCCAGGCCGACTCACCCAGGTGCCCCGCTGGCTCACCCAGGTGCCCTGCTGGCTCGTCCCGCAGCAGCGCCTGGTGCACGGCGCGCAACTGCGGCCCGGGTTCCACGCCCAGCGTCTCGACAAGCTGCCGCCGCCCGTCCAGGTACACCGCCAGCGCCTCGGCCCGCCGCCCGGCCCGCTGCAGCGCCAGCATGAGCAGGCCACGGAGCCGCTCGCGCAGCGGGTGTGCCCGCACCAGCGCGAGCAGGTCACCGACCAGCTCCTCGTCGCGGCCGAGGTCCAGTTCCAGGGCGATGTGCTCCTCGGTGACCAGCAGCCGCCGTTCCTCCAGCCGGGCCGCCTCGATCTCGGCGAACGGCCGGTCGATGCCGCACAGCGCCGGGCCGCGCCACAGCGCCAGCCCGGCGCGCAGCAGCCCGGCGGCCTCCTCGCGGTCGCCCGCGGCCAGCGCGCCGCGGGCCCGCCTGGCATGCTCGTCGAAGCACCGGGCGTCCAGCCAGCCGCCCGCCACCAGGTAGCCCGGGGCACAGGTGGCGATGACTTCGGCCCCGGCCCCGGCCGCGGCGAAGGCCTTGCGGAGCCTGCTGACGCCGATGGCCACCTGATGGCGGGCCGTGGCGGGCGGGCGGTCGCCCCACAGCGCCTGGGAGAGCCCGTCCACCGACACCACCCGGCCGTGTTCCACCAGAAGCGCGGCGAGCAGCACCCGTTCCCGCGGCCCGCCGAGCACCACGGGCGCATCCGCCTGCGTCACCTGGAGTGGGCCCAGGACATGGAAAGCCAGCGGAGCGGGCATTCAGCCTCCAGCGGCAGCCGTCCCCGGATCGGCGTCTTGGGCGGTGTGCTGCCCGGGATGGCCGTCCGCTACCCCACCATCTTGACCGGTCCGGCCGGGCACCCGGATACCGGACGGATAACAACTGGATACGCCGCTGGAGTGTGCTCGGTTACGTGAAGCCTTCCTCTTGGGTCCCGGCGGCCGCCGCGGCGGCCGTGTTCGCCGCGGCGGCCGCGTGCACCGGCGTCACCAGCAGCACCTCGGCCAGCACGCACCCGCGGCCGGTGCTGGCGGGTCCGCGTCCCTGCCCCGGTGCGGCCGGGTTCACCTGCTCGATGCTGACCGTGCCCCTTGACCACAGCGGGCACGTGCCCGGCACGCTGCGGCTCCAGGTCGCGGCCGGGAACAACACCGGCGCGCCGCGCGGGGTGCTGCTGTTCCTGACCGGCGGGCCCGGCCAGCCCGGCGTCCCGTTCGTCTCGCGGATCTCCGCGCGCCTCGCGGCGCTGTTCCCCGCCTACCGGCTGGTCATGTTCGACCAGCGCGGCACCGGCCAGTTCGGGGCCATCAACTGCCCGGCACTGCAGAAGGCGGTGGGCAGTTCCGATATCACCGTGCCGCCGCCGGCGGCGGCGCGCGAGTGCGCCCATATCATCGGGCCGAACCGGCGCTTCTACACGACCATGGACACGGCCGCCGACATCGACATGCTGCGGCAGGCGCTCGGCGTGCGCACCATCGTGCTCGACGGGGTCTCCTACGGCACGTACGTGGCCGAGCGCTACGCGCTCGCGCATCCCGGGCACGTGTCCAAGCTGGTCCTCGACTCGATCCTGCCGCAGGTGGATCCCGGCCGGACAGATGCGTTCTACCTGGTGGGGCTGCGCGCGGTCGGCCGGGTGCTGCGCGCGGCCTGCCGGGTCAAGCCGGTCTGCGGCTTCGACCCGGCCAAGGACGTGGCCTGGCTAGTGCGGCACCACGGCGATGGCGTGCCCATCTTCGACACCCTGGTCACCTACGAGTTCATCGACCCGACCTACCGCGACCCGAACCCGCCCGGCGTGCCGCGCGGATTCGGGGACATCGTCGGCGCGCTGCACGCGGCACGGCACGGCAACCCCGCCCACCTCGGCCAGCTCATCCAGGGACTCAGCCAGGCGGGCGGCTCGCCCCAGGAGTTCAGTTCCGGCCTGCACGCGGCGACGTTCTGCACGGACCTGCGTTTCCCGTGGGGATCGGATGCCGTGCCACCGGCCAGGCGCGGGCCCGCGCTTGCCGCGGCCACCGCCAAGCTGACCAGGCGGCAGGTGTTCCCGTTCGACGCCACGACCGCGGCGGGTGACGGCATCATGCAAACCTGCCTGGACTGGCCGGTCACGCCGCCCGCGCCGGTCGCGTCTCCCGGGTCGATGCTGCGCGTCCCCGCGCTGCTGCTGGCCGGTGACCGGGACCTGTCCACCCCGCTGGAATGGGCCAGGGAAGAGGCCGAGCACGCGCCCTTGGGCAAGCTGGTGATCGTGCCCGGCGCCTCCCATTCCATCCAGAGCCGCGAGCGCGGCGACCAGGGGCGTAAGGCCGTGTTCGCCTTCCTGCTCGGCTGACTCCGGCAGGAGGGATGACGTGCCGGCGCAACGGCGGGGCCACCGTGGCGTGCGGGGGCCGCGGCGGCGGCGCCGTGGCGTGCCTGAGCCGCGCGGGGTGCCGGGGCCGCGCGGGCTGCCGGGGCAGTGTGGGGCACCGGGGCCGCGCGGGCCGACGCGGCGCGGCGGGGTTCGCGGCTGGCTGGTGCCTTCGGCCTGGCTCAGCCTCGCCGCGGCTGCCGCGGTGGCCGGCTGCGGCGCCCCCGGGCACCATCCGGCCGCCACCAGGTCATCGGCGGCACCGGCGCCGGTGGCGGCGGCCACGCCCACGGCGACCCGGGCCGCCGTGGGGGCGGCAGACTGGTATTGCCTGAGCGCACCCGAGCGCCGGGCGATGTTCCTGCTCCGCGGGCCCGGCCGCGATCGCCTGGCGGCGCTGAGCATCGGCACCGGGCGGGCCGCCGTGATCCTCGCGCACCAGTCATCCGGCTCGCTGTGCCAGTGGTGGCCGTACGCCCGGTCGCTCGCCGCGAGGTTCCGCGTCGTCGCGTTCGACTTCGACGGCCTCGGGGCGAGCCTGCCCGGTGACGGTAACTACCCGGGCGAGGTCGCCGCCGCGGCGGAGTGGGCGCGTGATCATGGTGCCCGGCGGATCGTCTTGATGGGCGCGTCCATGGGCGGCACGGCCGTGATGGTCGCCGCCGCCCGCCTCGGCGGCGGCATCGCCGGCGTGATCGACCTGTCCGGCCCGGCCGACTTCGCCGGAATGAACGCCCTCGGCGCCGCCAGGCGGGTACGCGTCCCGGCCCTGTTCGGCTACGGCACGCTTGATCTGGGGTTCGCCTCGGATGTCAGGCACGTTCGCGCGGCCACGGCGGCCCGGGACAAGCCCGTCGTCGCCGTCCGCAGCCAGGATCACGGGGTGGACCTGGTCAGCCCCGAGATCGGCTACGCGGAGGTACGCGCGGCCGTGCTGCGGTTCATCCGTGGCATCACCCGCGGCTGACGCCACGGCGGGCCGCGCCGCTGCGCCATTGAAGCCCGGGGCCGGCGAGTCCCGGTTTCTTGATGGCCGGCTCCGTAGACTGGGCGGCCATGGGCTTGCTGGACGGGAAGCGCGCGCTGGTCACCGGCGGCACCACCGGCCTGGGCCTGGCCATCGCCGGGCGGTTCCTGGGCGAGGGCGCGCGGGTGGTGATCACCGGCCGCGACCCCGGCCTCGGCGAGCGCGCCGTCCAGGCGCTGGGGCCGGGGGCCCGGTTCATCGCCGCGGATGCGGCCGGCCCCGATGCGGTCGCCGCGTCGGTGGGCGCCGCCGTGGATCACCTGGGTGGCCTGGACGTGCTGGTCAACAACGCCGGGGTCGGGGTGACCGCGCGGCTGATCGAGACCCCGCTGGCCGACTACGACCACGTCATGAACGTCAACGTCCGCGGCTACCTGCTCTACGCCCAGCACGCCTACCCGCACCTGGCCCGGGCTCGCGGCTGCATGATCCACATCGCCTCGGACGCCGGGATCTGGGGCGAGCAGGGGATCGGCCTGTACTCGGTGACCAAGGCCGCCGTCGTCATGCTGGGAAAGATGCTCGCGCTGGACGGCGGCCCGGACGGCGTGCGGTCGAACGTGCTGTGCCCGGGCGACATCTGGCCGGGCATGCGGCACATGGGCCCGCCGGGCGGCCAGGACCGGGGCGAGGACGGTGGCGACTGGCCGGTACCGCCGATCGGCAGGATCGGCCAGGCCGGCGACGTCGCGGCCGCCGCGGTGTTCTACGCCAGCGCGGAGGCCGAGTTCATCACCGGGACCACGCTGCTGGTGGACGGCGGGATGACCGCCGGGTACCTGCAAAGAGAACGCGGCTGACCGGGAAGGTCAGGCCGGTGGCAGGCCGGGCGGGTCGGCACGGGGCCGACTGGGAGGGTCACCGAGGGCTGGCCGGAAGGGTCAGCCTGAGGCGGCGGGCAGGAGGAGCCGCTGATGGACAATCTCTTCGAGGTCGTCGTGGGCGCCGGGACGATGATGTCCGCCACCGGCGCCGTCGTTCGTTTCCCGCACCGGTGGACCCCCGGCGGCGTCACCGTGGCGGCCGATTTCACCGGCGCTCACCTGCTGCACCTCGCGGCCGCCGGCTGCGTCCTCAACGACGTCTACCGGGAAGCCGCGGCGCTGGGCGTGGAGCTGACCGGCGTCCGGGTCACCGCCGCCGGCGGCTTCGATACCGAGACCTGGCAGTCCACCGGCATCGGGTACGCGGTCGAGGTGAGCTCCGACGCACCGGCCGAGGACCTCGCCCGGCTGCTCGCGGTCGTGGACGAGGTTGCCGAGATCCCGCGTGCCATCCGGGCCGGAGCCAGCGTCCGGCGGGTGACCTGAGCCCGGCCGGCCAGGACGGCGGCGCGGTCCCCCCGGTAAGAACGCCCTCCGCCGCTCCCGGGCCGCTACGTTCCCTGCGTCTCATCGCGGACCAGGCCGTAACCCGCCGGCCCCTCCGGAACCGGTTCGCGAGCGGCCGAGATCTCCGCGATCCATTCCTCGGAGACGACCAGGTCGGGCACCGTGTCGGCGACCGGTCCGTGCACGTGGCTCAGTGCCCGGCCCAGCCACCCCGGCTGGGCCGGGGCAACCATCGGGGCCGGGGTGGCCGGAGTGAGCCGGAGCGCCAGTGCCGGGCACATCTGGACGGCCTGGCGCGCTTCGCGTTCCAGCCAGGGCGGGACCGGCATGTCCAGCATCTCCGGAAAGCCCTGGCGATCCAGTTGCACGAGCTCGGGCACGATGTGCGCGCACAGGCCGTGACCACGGCAGCGAGTCCAGTCGATGGCCAGCCGGGCTTCGCCGGCGGCCGGGGGCAGCGGCAGGTAGTTGCGGACCGGCCGGCCGCAGTTGCCGCGGAACATGTGCGCGGCGAGATCGTCGGCGAAGACGTCGAGGGCGGACAGCACGAACCTGAACACCCCGTCCGGGTGCGAGCACGCGCCGCGGCCGCGCACGGCCATCGCGCCACGGCGCGCGGCATCCAGCGCCTCGACGCCCCCCGAGCCGTTGGCGAGCGCCGCCAGCGAGCGTGCGATGCCCGGCAGGCCCAGCTTGCACGGCCCGCACTGGCCGGCGGATTCCTTGGCGAGGAACGCCGCGACCCTGGCCACCTCACCGAGCGGGCAGCTGTCGTGGCCGAGCACCAGGACAACCCCCGCGCCCAGCGAGCCGCCGATCTCCGCCAGCCCGGCCCGGCCGACCGGCGCGCTATAGGCGGCCCCCTCCGATACCCAGCAGCCGTGGTACCCGCCGACCAGCACAGCGTCGGCCGGCCCGGCCATGCACATGCCGAGCACGTGCCCCAGGGACACCCCGGTGGGCACCTCCACGACGGCGGGGCGCGCGGCAGAACCGCCAACGGTCAGGAGCACCGTCCCTGGCTCGGCCGCGGTACCAGCCGACGCGTAACCCGCCGGCCCCACCATGGCGAGAAATGCCAGTTGCGCGAAGGTCTCCGCGTTCGACAGCAGGGTCGGATGGTTGCCGGCCCCGCTGTAGCTGGTACGGGTCTTGCCCGGCTGCGGCAGCGCGGCGCGGCCGTTCACGGCGTTCACCAGCGCGCCCGCTTCTCCGGACACGAACCGGCCGGGCAGTTCCACCACGCCCACCATGTCCTTGAGGGCCGGCTCGGCGGCGGCTGCCTCGCGGACCGACCGCGCGGCCAGCGGGTCGGTGACGCCGACGAGGATGTCCCGCGCCCGCAGCGCCCGGGCGGCGGCGAGCGCTCCGCCTAAGACCAGGTACGGCGACCGGAGCAGCAACATCCGGTCCTTGGCGCTGCCCGGCTCGCCTTCGGCCCCGTTGACGAGGACGATCGGTGACCGCTTGCGGGCGTTCGCCGCGTCGAGCACGGCGGCGAGCTTTTGCGCGACGGGAAACGCGGCACCTCCCCGGCCGCGCAGGTCGACCCGCTCAGCCATGCCGATCAGCCGCTCGGCGGTGAGGCACGGCAGCCGCCCGAAGACCATGTGGTACCCCGCCAGGTCTATCCGCCGGAACCGGTCCAGGCCCGCGGTAAGACGGCGCTGGCCGATGCAGAAGGCCTCCGGCGCGGCGGCTGGCATCATGGCGCCTCCGGAGCGTGCGGCATGCCGTCGTCCACAACGCCGTAGACGATGCCGTACGGCGTGCCGTCGTCGTGGACGACGCCACCGGGTAACGCCCGGCGCTCGGGAGGCTGGACGGGAAGCGGGGCACTCAGGTAGCGGCCCCCGAACGGGGCCGCGGCCAGCCCCGGCCCAGTCAGGTCGGGCGGCGGGTGCGGATCGGCGACCGCGCGGCTCCGGGGGGCCGCGACCAGCCGGACCACCAGGGCAATCGCGACCGCCGCAACGCAGGCCCCGTAGCTCCAATCCACATAAGGCTTGGCCGGGCGCCCGCTGAGCAGCCCGTGCAGGATCGCCAACGGCCAGCCCAGGTAGGCCAGGACATGAACGCCGCGCCAGGTAGCCGTCCAGCGTGCGGCGAACCTGTGCCGCGCGACGCCGGTGATGGCGATCAGCAGTACCAGGTCGGAGGCGAGGGTGCCGAGGCCGAGGTACAGCGTCCGCCCGCTCGCGAGGAACGGCACGACCGTGTCAATCGCGTGCGAGCGATGCGCCAGTATCTCCAGCAGCACGTGCGAGCCGAGGAAGCCCACGGCGGCCAGGGACAGGGCACGGTGCACCGCCTGAAACGTCACCCGGCCGGCCGGGCTGATCACGAGGCGGTCCGCCGCGGCCAGCCCGGCCGCCACCGCGGCGGTCAGCGCGATGAGCGCGAAGACTCCGGAGTAGGCAAGGAGGAACCGCTGTAAGCCGGCGAGGATGGCCGCGGCCCCGGCGATGCCGCCCGCCCCGGGCGGGCCGGCCGTGACGGCAAGCGGGGCCGTGATCATCGCCAGGTGCGGAACGCGCGGCCGGGCAGACGCGGCCGCCGGTAAGGCCCGGCGCCGGTGCGCGGCCACCAGCCCGCCAGCCCGCCGCCGCCCCTCGGGCCGGCAGTCGGCTAACACTCCACGCGCACGCCCGAAGGGTTTCATCGGTCTGATCCGGAAAGCGGTCGGCCTCTTGATGTAGGTGATCCTAGCGAATCGCATCGCGGAACCGCAGAGAGATCCGGCGGGAGGCCGCCGCGGCCGCCAGGCACCGGCATTCCTGGGAGTTCCTGGTGAAGTAGCTGGGATACCGGCCGGACGGGGGAGGAAATCTGCTCGCATACATAGATTCGGTAAACACCGGGCCGCCACCGGGCTAGCGTGGCTGTCCGGGGTGCGGGACCGCGACAGGGAGATGCCCCCATGTCATATCGGAGAGTTCGCTCGTACCGCAGAAGAGACGCGCGCCGCTACCGCAGCTTACCGGGCCGGCCACGGCCTGGCCGGGTGCCGATGGCCGCGCTCCTGGCAGTGGCGCTCGCCGCGGGGATAGCCACCCTCAGCGCCCCGCACATCAAGGCCATGCTCAGTGCCTCGGCCAAGCCGTTCCATGGCGCGGCCATGGCGGACGGGCTGCTGACCGCCGCCAAACCGGGCAAGCTCAATGCCGCGGCCAAGGCGGCGGGCCTGCCGGAGGCCTGCGCCACGCCCGCCGGCGCCCGGCCGGCCAGCACGCCGCCGTGCCCGGCTGCCAAGAAGGCCGCCCCGCCACCGGCCGGGAACGCGAATTGCGAGATCATCGTGCCCGCGCACCCGCTGACCGCGGCAGGGCTGGCCACCCCGTATCGGCTCACCGGCCCGGACGGCGCGACACCGGCGGCCTCCGGCTGCACCATGGCTAACGCGGCGAACCTCGGGGCCTTCGTGCAGGCGACGATCCTGGACCCGGCCACGGGCAGGCTATGGGTGTACGAGCCGCTTGTGATCACGAAGGGCACCCGGCCCGCGGCCGCACCGGTGACGCCGCGGCTGCCGAAGCACGCGGTCGTCACGATTGACTTTGGCTTCAACGGCACCACCCTGACGCAGGTGGGCGCCACGCCGCGCGCCCTGCTCCAGGGTCACTGCATCAACGGCATGCGGGGGTCGCCCTTCGGGCAGGTGTCGTTCTGCCACGGCACGCATTTCTTCTGGGCCGCGAGCCGGGCCGAACGGCAGGGCAAGCTCACCGTGCCCCCGGCGGGGGTCTCCCCGAAGACCGGCCAGGCGTGCCCGACGACGCGGGCTTTCACCCTTGTCGACCAGGACCAGAGCGACAACGTGACCACGCAATACCTGCTCACCGCGACCGGGCGCACTGCGCAGTTCAACACGGGGAACGTCACGGCCCTGCGCGGTGCGACGGCCATCACCAACGGCAGTGACAACATCCTGCTCGACGGCTTCCTCGATCCGGTGCTCGGCTGCAAGCCCTTCACCGCGCCGGACCTGTCGCGAGGCGGAGCGCCGGGGACATCGCAGGCCCTGGATGAGCTGTCCGCCGCCAGGAGCCAGGCGGCGCCCGTCGCCCTGGTGCCGGAGAACGACCCGATGGCGCTGGTCAATAACGCCTTCAACGCCACGAAGACCGACCACTACAGGTCGATGGTCGGCCAGCCGGCCATCTCATCGGCGAACGACGCCGCCGACAGCCCGGCGAAGTACTGCCAGAACATGATCAACATCCAGACGCGGTTCCTGAGCGGCCATGAGGCACTGCTGGCATCGGGGCCGTCGCCGGTGCCGTCGGTGGGCAACAACCTGCTCACGTTCATGGCGAACCGGCTGATCATGTCCTTTGACAACCTCAACTGCCGGGACTTCGGCCTGGCGAACCCGGTGAAGGTCACGCTGAACGGCCACGGCATGGCGACGTCCGCCACCTTCGACACCAAGGGACTTCCCTAGCCGGCTCACAGCGCCACGGTCGCCGGGGTGAACCGGCCCCGGAACCAGGGCTTCCGGCCGGGCACATCATCGCGGGCCCTGGCGGTTTTCCGCCGATGACGAGTTCTCCGCGAACGCTCCGGGCACTCCAGTCAATAGCTTGGTGACGGGACAGGAGGCTCGGTGGGCCGATGCAAGACAGTGATGCGTCCCTGGTGGCCAGGTCGCTGGCTGGAGAGCCGGCGGTGTTCGTGGAGTTGCTGCGCCGGCACGGCCAGGCGGTCCACGCGTATCTGACCAGGCGCTGTGGCCGCGACGATGCCGATGACCTGCTCAGTGAGGTCTGGGTGCACGCGTTCGCGGCCAGGGCGACGTACGACGGCCGGTGGCTGGACGCACGGCCCTGGCTGTATGGGATCGCCCGGAATGTGTTGCGGGCCCACTGGCGGCGGCGGGGGCGGCCACGGCCGCCGCGCGACTGGGTTGCGTCGGATCCCTGGCCGGATACCGATGCCCGGCTGGACGCGGCGGCACTGCTCCCGGCCCTGCGCCGCGCCCTGGCCGCGCTGCCGGATGATGACCGCGCGGTGCTGCTGCTCGTGGCGTGGGAAGGGCTGACCCCCGCAGAAGCCGCCATAGCCCTGGGAATCCCCCCGGGCACCGCCCGCAGCCGACTGCACCGAGCCCGGGCCAGGCTGCGCCAGTTGCTCCGGGACGACCCTGCCTTTCGTGATGGATGCCGCTATCAGGAGGCCTGACGATGGACCCGTTTGAGTTGCTCGAGCAGGCCGGCCGCGTCAAGCCCGCCGATCCCGCGGTGCTGGACAGGGCGGCCGCGGACCTGCTCACGCGGTGCGGCGAGCCCGTCACCGGTGCCGGGCGCGGGCGCCGGATCCGGCTGCCCCGGATGAGGCCGTTGCAGCTCACCGCCGGCGTCACGGCCATCGCGGTCGCGGCGGGAGTGGCGGTTGCGGTCGCCACGGCGGTGACCGTACCGACCGCGGGTGCCGGTGGCGGGAACGTGGTGACAACCGCGTATGTGATCAACCGCACCGAGCGTGCTCTGGCGGCCGTGCAAGCGGGAAGCGCCATCCAGCAGACGACCTTCGCGGTGACGGGCCGCCTGCAACTTGGCGCGAACCTGACGCCGTCCGACCGCGACCCGGCGTGGCTGGAACAGATGCGCCTCACCCAGGTCACCGCATGGTCGTACGGTAGCCGCACCCGGGTGGCCGGGTTCGGCGTTGGCGGCCGCCGCGTCTTCGATGTCGGCCTCGCCAGTGCCACCCGGCCGCGCGGGCACCAGCTCCTGCCGCTCCCGGTGCTGGTCGGCCGCGCCGCCAGGTCGTGGTACTACCCGCTCTCCATGTCAGCCCCCGCCGCGCCGCCGGTCACCTGTCAGGGGAGCAGCCAGGCTATTTACAACGGACCGGCGCTGATGTTCTGGACGCAGGCAAGCTCGGCCCGGTGGACTGCCCTGATCCGCGAGGCGCTGTCCTGCGGCCTGTTCCAGCGCGACGGCCGCCAGGCGGTGGATGGTGTCGATGCGCTCCGGCTCGTCGCCACGCCGGACGAGGTGCAGCTCCAGCAGGGCGCCCATGAGGTGCTCTGGGTAAGCCCGCGGACGTTCCTGCCGGTGCGGATGTCGTTCGGGCGCGGCGCGGCAGCGGCCGACTTCCGGTGGCTTCCGCCGACCGGGGCCAACCTGGCCACGCTGCTGGTAACCGTCCCGCACGGGGCGGTGGAGCACCGGCTTCCCGCGGGCACCGGGATCGTGTTCTGGCAGATGGCCGAACTTGGCAAGCCGGTCGGCTAGAGCGTGTCCCGTAGATCATGAGGTGGGTTGCGGAGCCAGATTCTGCGGCCCCGGCTCCTGGCGCGGGAAGGGACGCCCGGCTGGGCCTGGTGGTGCCTGCGCGGTGGAACCGCGGTGCCCCGCTGGGCGTCCAAGAGGTATGCGGCAATCTCTGCGGTGCGTGCCGGGTGCGACGCTTCTCCTGGCCGCCTGCACGGCCATGGCGGCGGTGGGCTGCGCCGCTGCGCACACCACGACGGGACCGGTAACGGCGGCGTCGCGGACGGCGGGGTCGCGCACGGTAGGGTCGCCCACGCCGCGGGAGCGTGCCGTCGCCGACGCGGCGGCCATTCTGAGGGCGTTTGTCGTCCCCCCGGGCGCGCAGCGGTTGCAGAAGGCGCCGGATGCCCTCAAGGTCCCGATCTCCACCCTTGTCTCCACCACGCTGGTGGACGACGTCTCCTTCTGGCGGGCGCCCGGCCAGCCACAGGCGGTACTCGCCTGGGAACAGGCGCGCCTGCCCCGCCGTTTCATGCCCGGAGACTCCGATTTCGGGCCGCCGTCATGGGACCGAACGTTCTCGCTACCTCCGATTCCCGGCGTGCTGAACGGCCGGGACATGGTGGTCGAGGTGACCGGAGCGGGCAACGACACGACCGCGATCCGGGTGGACGCCCAGGTGAGTTGGCAGCCGCCCCGGCCGGCCCTCGAACGGGTGCCGTCCGCCACCCGCGTGGTCACGATCACCGAGCTGCCGAGCGCGGACCCGCACGCCGGGCGCCCGCCCGCGCCGGTCACGATCAGCGGCCCGGCGGTCGTCCGGCGGCTCGCGGCGCTTGTCGACGGCCTCCAGCTGTCCACGATCGGACCGGCCGCGTCCTGCCCGGCGCCGATCGGCGGCGGGATCCGGCTGACGTTCCTCGCCAGGGCCGGCGGCCCGCCGCTCGCGGTCGCGCAAGGCCCGGCCCCCTGCGGCACCGTGCAGTTCAGCGTCGGCGGCAAGAGGCGGCCCGCGCTGCAGATCACCGACTCGTTCATCTCGCAGGTCCTCAAGCTCGCCGGCCTGCACTGGAAGGTCCTGCGGCCGCGCTGAGCCATGGCTCCGTGACGGGATGGGATGCCGGGCGCTTCGGGATGGACCGGCAGACAGCCGCGTGGCCGGGCTGCCGCATCAATGCCCGGTTGGCTACGGTATGCGGGTGGATACCGGACAACAGTCTCAGGTGACCAGCACCGGTGCGCCCAGCGCTGACGCCGCATCCGGCACGGACACCCAGCCCCGGCGGGGAGACCAGGCGCGGCTTGCCTTCTCCAGTTTCTTGATGCTCTTCGTGGAACTGGCGCTGATCCGGTGGATCACCGCGAACAACGTTTATGTGACCGAGGCAACCAACTTCGTGCTCCTGGCCAGCTTCCTGGGGATCGGGATCGGGTTCCTGAACGCGACGTCGCACCGGGACTACCTGCGCTGGACGCCACTGGCGTTGCTGGTGCTCGTCGCCTTCGTCCTCGCGTTCCCTGTCGTCTTGCATTCCACCGGCGGGCCGCTGGTCTTTTCCGGATTCGGGCAATCGCGGGCGCTGCCGCAACCGGTCAGCTTCAGCCTGGTCTTCCTGGCCACCGTTGCGGTGATGGCCGGGCTCGGCCAGGGCGTTGCGAGGACCTTCATCCGCTTCCGGCCGCTGAGCGCATACCGGCTCGA
>WNGQ01006117.1_pt1 | contig 28706 bp, 29 predicted proteins | sample 5407661 | NCBI WGS metagenome assembly WNGQ01 (sample SAMN13153382, study PRJNA577476) | soil metagenome | isolation source: 60 cm soil or saprolite under Garry oak tree replicate 2 | place: USA:California | collected 2016-06-15 | reverse complement strand
ATCGCAGTGATGAACACGCCCGGCGCAAATGCCGTCGCTGTGGCCGAGCACACGATTGGGCTGATGCTGTCGATGGCGCGGTTCCTGCCCCGGGCGAACGAACTGATGCATGCCGGCAAATGGGAGAAGAAGTCCCTGCAGGGAACCGAGCTTCGCGGCAAAACGCTGGGTGTCGTGGGGCTGGGGAAGATCGGGCTGGAGGTAGCAAAGCGGGCGCGCGCGTTCGGGATGGAGCTAATCGGGCACGACCCTTTCGTCTCGCCAGCAATCGCGAAAGAGAACGGAATAAGGTTAGCCACCCTGGATGAGGTCTACGCCGCATCAGACTATTTGACGCTGCATGTTGGGTTGACTCCGCAAACGCAGAACATGATCAATGCCGAGTCGTTAAAGAAGATGAAACGCGGCTTGCGGTTGGTGAACTGTGCTCGTGGCGAACTGGTTGACGAGGGGGCATTGGCGGTTGCTCTGCAGGAAGGCCAACTGGCCGCCGCCGCCCTTGACGTTTTTGTGCAGGAGCCGCTGAAGGACTCGCCGCTGCAGAAGATGGACAACGTGATTCTGACGCCGCACATAGCCGGATCGACGAATGAAGCCCAGGAAGCCGTCGGCCATCAGATCGCGCTGCAGGTGAAGGAATACCTGAAGCATGGCGTCATCCAGAACGCGGTGAATGTGCCATCGGTTTCGCATGACGAATATCTGGTGCTCAAGCCGTATGTTGTACTGGCTGAGAGGCTCGGTTCATTCCTGGCGCAGATCAGTGACAGTTCAGTTGAGGAGATTTCCATCGGCTACACCGGACACATCACGGAATGGAAAACTGAACTCATTCGCAATGCCGCCATCAAGGGAATTCTCAACGTGGCCGTGGATGAAAAGGCCAACCTGGTGAATGCGGCCAGTCTTGCTTCATCTCGCGGACTCACGGTACGGGAAGACCGCAAGCCGAAAGCATCAACCGGTGGAGCAGGCAGCGTGCTTTCGATTTCCATTAAGGCCCAGAAGGAGAAACATGGAGTAAAGGGCGCAGTGCTAAGAGAAAACACGCCCCGCCTGCTGCATGTCGATGGAATCGATGTGGAAGCGCCGCTTGAACAGAACTTGATCTACATGCGCAACCAGGACGTGCCGGGCGTGATCGGAAGGGTTGGTACGGTGCTGGGCAAGCATGGAATTAATATTGCGAATTTCTCTCTCGGACGGCGCGGCGGAGATGCGCAGCCTGGAGTTCCGCAGGAGGCGATCGCGGTTGTGCAGGTGGATGGCGCTGTGCCCGAGGCAGTCGTCAGCGAGTTACGTGGCGTTCCGGCGGTGCAACAGGCCAAGGCGATTCGGCTAGACTAGGCGATCTATCGAGACGCAGTGGACGAGATATCCTTTGCGAACTTCGCGATATCTTTGCGCTCTTTGGGGTTAAAAGCTCTAAAGATTTTGACCGCAGAGTCCGTAAGGTACCGCAAAAATCTCAAAGAAAAGACACGGCCAATTTTCTTGTAAGGATTGGAATGTTTAAGAGAGCGGCAGTTCAAATCGCAATTGTCGTGGCCGCCATTTCGGCCGCCTCGGCGCAGGACGTCGGGCATTTTGACGCCAGCGTCGCGTGGGCTGGCGTATTTAGCAAGACCTCAACTGCCTATGCCGGTGGAGTCGCGCTGAAGCCAACTACCTCGGGAGCAGTCCTTGGCACATTCCGTTTTCGTTTCAACCGAATGCATGCGCTGGAACTGAACATTGGCCGCACTTCGAATTCGCAAAAGTACTTCATTGACCCAGACACCTTCAGAGTTAATTCCGACGTGACGGAATACAGCGGCGCATACGTCTTCAGCCCATTTCGAACCGCGAAAGTTGAACCGTTTCTCTTAGGCGGCGCTGGCGCCCTGCGCTTCTACCCGGGCAACAGCTACATTGATGGATTTCAAGCTGCGTTCGGCGCTACGAGGCAAACGTCGCTGGCATTTCTGTATGGCGGCGGCGCCGATTATCGTCTCTGGAGGGCCTTGTCGCTGCGTTTGCAATATCGCGGCTTGGTTTATAAAGCGCCGAATTTCCACGTGCAAACGCTGGTTACCGGCGCCAAGGGGCACATGGCCGAGCCTTCAATCGGTATCGTCTTCAAATTTTGATCAGGAATTGAGCGCGGCTTTGCGAAGCTTTCGCGTTTCTGCAAGCAGGGCCATTGAGTGCATCAGGTTTTGCAGCGTCACAATACCCACAAGCTGCTGGTTTTCGACCACCGGAATAATGCTTAGATTCCGGGCGCTCAGCTTGCGGAAAGCCGAAGACAGCGACTCCGACTTTTGCGCGACGTCGAAGATGCGGTTCATCACTGCCTGGACGTAGCCATTCCCCTCGTTCCTCAGCGTCTGCAAAATCTTCTGCTTGGATACAACTCCAACCATGTCAGCGCCACGAATGACGGGAAAATCATCCTGCAGGCAATGCACTGCCTTTTCCAAAGCGTCTTCAAGAGTGTCGGCAGGCGAAAGTGTGGCGAAGTCGGTCAGCATGATGTCTTCCAGCCGCACCGTCTCAAGCACCGACTGAAATACGGCTGCGCGGTCCTCCTTTTGCGCAGCAATGAAGAGGAAAATCCCAATAACTGATAACCACACGTTCCACACACCCGCGATCATGAAGGCGAGAGCAAACCCTCTGCCAATGCTGATGGCGCGGCGTGTAGCGCTCACAGGGTCCATACTGCGACTGAAAATTGCTCGCAGGACCCGGCCGCCATCCATCGGATAGGCAGGCAGCAGATTAAACAGCCCAAGCCAAAGGTTCGCCCAAACTACGCTGTGAGCGAGATTTGCTGAACCCACGTAGGGGTTGCTCCATATCTGCGCGCGCGGCATGACCACGTCCAGGAATATTCCTGCGACGCCGGCCGCTAGGAAGTTCACAAGTGGGCCTGCGCTGGCTATGCGTGCATCTCGCTTCCAATTTGGAGGCACGGCTGGACGGGCTTCATCAAAAATCGTGACTCCCCCGATGGGGTGCAATTCGACGGCTCTGGGCGAAATCCCCGAATGTCTGCCGACCAGCGCGTGGCCGAGCTCGTGCAACGCTACGGAGGCAAAGATGATGCCTACAAGCGCGGCGCCACGCCAGGGGTTCAGCGGCACGTGCGCCACTTGCTGGCTCAGTCCTACAAACAGCAGGAGCAGCACAAAGGACAGGTGAATGCGGATTTCGATGTCAAAGATTTTGCCTGCCGGAATTGACCAGCTTCTCATCAGTCTGCTTCTGTAATCTTATAGCTTGTCCCGAGGAAATGCACCGGCCGGTCTTGTCCTCTGCATTTCCTGTGCTTGACATGTGGATAATCAGCCCGCGAGCCACAAGCGATTTCTCCGGGATTCTCCGGCGCTGGGACTCAACCCAGCCAAAACCCGCTCTGCTCCTGCCTTTCAGGACATTCGCGTGATTTTGACTCGCGGCAATATTCGATTTCGTAACAACTGCATTGCACCAAAATTTGAGAATTGACCACCCCACATCCCGCGAGTACATTCACAACACTGCTCGAGAAATTCCAGCCGTCAATTCGTCGCATCTGCAAACGAAAAGGAGAAGCCGGCTAGACGCCGATGGCTCACAGCCAAAAGCTATTTATGAGGCCCGAACCATGTCCGATGATTGGAACACCTATCGCACTCGCTTTCTTGTCCGCGCAAAACAACTCACCGATCCTCTTACTTTCACCGATCCCCTCGGTCGCGAGCACTGTGGCCGGCCGGGAGACTATCTGGTGCATTCCACCAATGGTCTTCTGCGCATCGCCCCGAGAGAGATTTTTGAAGATGTGTACGTCGTCCTTGAACAGCAGAACTTGGAGCGGGAAAACTGCCGTTCTTCATTCTCCGGCAACAACATTTCGACTCCACGAGCAACCAATAATCTGCGGATTTGACCCGGTTTGTGGAAAATGCGTCCCTGACCAGGAATTCGCCCAGTTAATTCAATACGATACAATATATAGCGATTAGTTGTTGACACGTACAACATACAGCAGTACTGTTGCTATCCCAGAGGCAGTATTCGCGACCGTTTTGGGGGTTCCCAGCGCGTTCTGCTCTTGGGCGCGAAGGGGCAGGGGAAAACGGCGCGAAACGAAAACAGGGACGGCGCTTCTGGCCGAGGTGACCCAAGCGCCGCTCCTCAAATATCAACTTGCGGTGACCGCTCCGGATTTCTCCGGAATTTGTATGTGCCTTGGGTGGAGCAGGGCTTTTGGCCCTGCGTTTATTCGGAGATTCTGCCCGAGCTTTGGCCCCTGCGGCACTTGTCCGCAGATGTCTGATTCAACGTTCGCAAGTGCGATTATCAAAGGAGCCGCAGATGGAAAACATTTCGCAACTAGTCAACGAGTCATTGGCCCGGCACGGGGTCGAGCCGACTCTTGACCACCTTCGGTTGCAATGGTGCAAATGGTTCCGCTGCGAATCCAGCTTCAGTGTGCTGCTTGCTCCAGCGAAACCGGGAATCTTCGCATTAGGCGAGGAGATTATTCACCCGGCTGAATCAATTGCGCTACGGGCGTCCTCGCCCGTAGGCAAGCGCATGCTGGCGCTATTCCAAATCAGCGAAACTGACGACCTCGGTATGACGCTGGGCCGTCTGTTTCTTCCCGGAAATCCGCTCCGCGAGCGGCTTGCCTCTGGACGCTGCTTCGCCCGTTACACGGTGATCGAAGACGCCGCCCAACGGTTTTGACCCATGTGGCGCGGACATTCCCGTCCGCGAATTTGTCGGTGTACAGAGTGACTCTGGTGACGCGGCCGCCAAAATCGTCCGCGAAAGCGTGCCTTCTAGTCCCTTCGCATGGGGCATGGAAGTACAAAATCAGGAAGTAGCGGAGGCGGGAATCTACCCGGCGCCGCTACCGGCAGGCTTTTGAAGGCATACTCAGACAAAGCCGCAAAGCGGCGAAAGAATAGGCCCAGGGCGTAAGCCCTGAGTAGAAGAAAAATTGCGCAAGCCCCCGGGAGGGGCGACAGAGAAGAGCCGGTGCTTCGGTGCCGGTGACCAGAGGATGAAGAAGTCCCATAGGGACGACTGAATCTGGTGGAGCAGAAAAACTTCGCACGGAGAGAAAGACATGGCCGAGATCCAAACCCAAAACACAACCACACCCGCCGCCACTTCAACCGCGTCAACACCGAAAAAAAACCCTGGCCTGACCATCCGCCGCTTCTTCACCAAACCCGGCGTCTCCCCCTACGACGAAATCGAATGGGAAAAGCGCCTGGCGCAAATCACCGACTCGAAGGGCGGAATCATCTTCGAGCAAAAGGACGTCGAAGTCCCCAAAGACTGGTCCATGACCGCGACAAACATCGTCGCCAGCAAATACCTGCACGGCCAAGTCGGCACACCGGAGCGCGAAACCGGCGTGCGCCAACTCGTTGCCCGTGTCGCCGAGACCATCCGCGACTGGGGATTGGCCCAGGGCTACTTCCGCACTCCCGAAGACGCCGCTACCTTCCACGACGAGCTTGTGTACCTGCTAATTCGCCAATACGCGGCTTTCAACTCTCCTGTTTGGTTTAACGTAGGTTGCGACCGCATCGAGCCGAAGTCTGACGGCCAAAACTGGCACTGGAATCCCGTCACCACAACCGTAGAATTCGGCGTCACTGGATACACCAAGCCGCAGTGCTCGGCCTGCTTCATCAACTCGGTGAAAGATTCGCTCGACTCCATCCTCACTCTTGCCAAGACCGAAGGCATGCTCTTCAAGTGGGGATCAGGCACCGGCACCAATCTTTCTCCGCTGCGTTCATCGAATGAAACACTCAGCGGCGGCGGCACCGCCAGCGGCCCGCTCAGCTTCATGAAAGGTTTTGACGCATTCGCCGGCGTGATCAAGTCCGGAGGCAAGACGCGCCGCGCCGCCAAGATGGTCATCCTGAACGTTGACCATCCCGATATCGTTGAGTTCATAGAATGCAAATCGAAAGAAGAAGCCAAGGCCCACGCGCTGGTCTCGCTGGGATATGACGGATCTTCGCCCGATTCCGAAGCCTACTCATCCATCTTTTTTCAGAACGCCAACAATTCCGTGCGCGTGACGGATGACTTCATGTACGCCGTCCTGCGCGACGCCGACTTCTCGACGCGGGCTGTCAAAGACGGCCACCCAGTGCAGACCTTCAAAGCCAAAGAGCTGCTCTACAAAATTTCCGACGCGACATGGCATTGCGGCGATCCCGGCATGCAGTACGACACCACAGTCAACCGCTGGCACACGTCGAAAAACACAGCTCGCATCAACGCCAGCAATCCGTGCAGCGAATACATGTTCCTCGACGATTCAGCCTGCAACCTGGCCAGCCTGAATCTGCTGAAGTTAGCGCCCAACGGAACGTTCGACGTAGAAGCCTATCGTCACGCCGTGGACATCCTGATCACCGCCCAGGAAATTCTCGTTGACAACGCCGGATATCCGACGGAAATGATCATGAAGAATTCGCATGATTACCGTCCTCTCGGACTCGGTTATGCCAACCTAGGCGCGCTGCTGATGGCCTGCGGCCTTCCCTACGACTCCGATGGCGGACGTGATTACGCCGCCTGCGTAACCGCAATCATGTGCGGCGAAGCCTACTTGCAGTCAAGCCGCATCGCCGAACTCTGCCCCCCGCTGGTCCCAATTACCGAGCCGACACAAAAAGGCCTAGCCGAGACGAATCTCGGATTTACCACCGCCCACGTAGGGGTGGACGCCCCCGTCCGCTCTGCCGAGCAACGCTCGGCATTCCCCGGAGGCGCCTGCCCCGGCTTCTACATCAACCGCGAGCCGTTCCTCGACGTAATCCGCATGCACCGCGCGTCGGTGAACAATATCAACAAAAACAATATCCCGAGCGCACTCTACGAAGGCTCCAAAGCTTGTTGGGACGAAGCCCTCGCCAATGGCGAAAGACACGGCTACCGCAACTCCCAAGTCACGGTTCTCGCTCCTACTGGCACGATCGGGTTCTTTATGGATTGCGATACGACCGGCATCGAGCCCGACCTGGCGCTGGTGAAGTACAAGAAGCTGGTCGGCGGCGGCATGATCAAGATCGTGAACAACACGGTGCCAACAGCGTTGTTCAGGCTGGGGTACTCGCATGATCAGGCCGACGCGATCGTCAGCTACATTGACGCCACCGGCACCATCGAAGGCGCGCCGCTCGTCAAAGACGATCATCTGGCTGTTTTTGATTGCTCATTCAAGCCGGCCAAAGGCACGCGCTCGATCGCTTACATGGGACATCTCAAGATGATGGCGGCGACGCAGCCATTCATCTCCGGAGCGATCTCGAAGACGGTCAATCTGCCGGAGTTGGCGACCGTGGAAGACATCATGGAAGCTTACCTTCAGGCCTGGAAGCTGGGACTGAAGGCAGTCGCTGTCTATCGCGATGGATGCAAGAAGTCGCAACCGCTCTCAGCGGCGGGGACCAAAACCGCAGAATCCTCGGACAGGAGTGTCCGAGCCACACAAGTCGAAGAGCAAGACCTCCATGCTCCGCCGCGCACCAATCGCCACCGGCTGGACGACGAACGCATGTCGGTAACCCACAAATTCAAGGTAGGTGACCACGAAGGCTATCTCACCGTCGGGCTCTACCAGGACGGCAGCCCGGGCGAAATTTTCATCACTATGGCGAAGGAAGGCTCCACCGTCTCCGGCCTTATGGACAGCTTTTCTTGCGCCATCTCGCTGGCGCTGCAACACGGCGTGCCGCTGAAGCTGCTGTGCGAAAAGTTTGCCCACACCCGCTTCGAGCCTAGCGGCTGGACGGGGAATACCGATATCGGCTACGCCAAGTCGATCATGGATTACATCTTCCGGTGGCTCCAGCTCCGATTCCTTACCGGCCAGCAGCAATTGCTCTTTGACAACCTGCGGCCAAAATCCTGGTCGGCACCGCAGTTTGATCCGAGTAATGTTCCACCCGTCGGGGAGGGGTCAGGGTCGGCAACAGGAGGGGTGAACCAGATGACCCCGGCGGGCCACGGCAAAATTCACGCTGCTGATGCCCTTGCCGAAATGGTTGATCTGGGAGACGCGCCCACCTGCCACGTCTGCGGCTCAATCATGGTGAGAAACGGCAGTTGCTACAAGTGCATGAGCTGCGGGAGCACGAGCGGGTGCAGTTAAGAGGAGCGATGAGCGGCAAATTGCTTATCGAACGGCGGCCGGAAGAAGGCGATTACGCGATTCGGAGGCCGGGTGCTCAAAGAATCAGTGATCACGAGGCTACACAGGCCGAAGCCGTCGAGCGAGCCAGAGAAATAGATCCCAACGCGGCGATTCTTGTAGAGCGCGTTCGATATACCGACAGGGGCAGTCCAGACAAGTGGCGCAAGCCGTAGATGCAGCGCCACGTTCAGAAAGAACGGTGCTCCGGGCAATGTGTTTGGCTGAAGACTGGAGCTGACAGCTAATGCCCGTGCCTGCGGTCGTACTTCTCGCCTGCAGGAATCGCGACTGCCAGCCGATTTTCCTTAGGCGCCAGCGGACAGGTCGCATACGGCGTTACTGCGCAGGGCGGGCTGTAGGCGCGATTGAAATCAAGGATCACCTTCCCGTCCTGTACCGGGTCAGTATCGAGGAACCTGCCGCCCGGGTATGTCTCCGTCTTGCTCGTCAAATCGCTGAGAACGAAACTCAGACCTTTCGCCGGATTACCGCCCAGCGCAGTAAGGGTCAACTCCTGACCATTGAGTTTGAAGTGAACTTTGCCTGTCATCGGAGTCGGAGTAACATCCCCGAGCACGTTGGGAACGTCCACGGACTTTTTCCCGTCGGAAGGCACGAACGTTGCGCTCACGCGATAACTCATGTCCAGAGGAAAGAACACGGGGCCACCATAGTTGCGGGCAGCTTCGCTATTCAAGTCTTTGACGCGGATTCCTAGGCGCTCTCCGCGCTTGATCACGTGCATGAGCAAGCTGCCAAGCTCGATCACCGTGGGACTGCTGGTCACGTCGGCCTGCAGGTTGGCCTTGGTTTCGGATTTGCCGCCGATTTTTGCCTGTACTCCGGGCTGCAGCTCAATCGAAATGTCGTTGCCTTGTAATTCGAATACTCCCGCATGCGGCGGCCCGGATGGAAGCACGATCGCATTGTCACTTGCGCTTCCGAACGTATTTGCACCCGGTTTCAACCAGAACAATCCTGCAAGCGGCAGCCAATTCTGTTTGAGGTCGTCGATCAGTTCGGCTTTCCATTTTTCGAATGACTGGACGTAAGCTGCGTCCGGCTGCTGCAGCGCTGCGCTGATAGTTGCAACTAACACAATCACGAGAGTGAACGTTCTTTTCACAATCATTTCTTCGCGTACTCCCTCGGATCAGGCAGCGGCTCCAATCCACGTCCTGCAAAAATCTGCTGAAACTCGTGCAACAGGGCTTCGTGTATTAGTCCATTCGATGCCACTGTTTCGCGACTGTGTAACTGAAATGGGCCGCCATGGAAGTCAGTCACTCGGCCACCGGCCTCTTCAACGATCAACACTCCGGCCGCGGTGTCCCAGGGATTCAGATTGAACTCCCAGAAGCCGTCGAGACGGCCGCACGCCACGTAACACAAATCCAGCGCCGCCGATCCGGCACGCCGCACTCCATGGGTGCGCAACGTGATCTGATGATAGAAATAAATATTGGGATTCTTGTGGCGTTTGTGGCTGGGGAAACCTGTGCCTACGAGCGATTCAGAAAGCTTGGAAATTTTCGACACATGAATTGGACGATCATTTAAGTACGCTCCCTTGCCGCGCTCGGCCGCGAACAGCTCTTCGCGGGTCGGGTCATAGCAAAGTCCGGCGATGGTTTCATTTTTGTGCTGGAGCGCCAAGGAAACGCAGAACACGGGAAATCCGTGGGCAAAATTCGTGGTGCCGTCGAGCGGATCTACATACCAGCGGTATTCGCTGCCGGTATCGCGCAGTCCTTCTTCTTCGCCCAGTACGTCGTGCCCCGGCCACAAGCTGCGAATGCGCTCGCGAATCAGTGTCTCCGATTTCCGGTCGGCAGCGGTGACCAAGTCGGCTTCGCCCTTGTATTCGATCTTGATGTTCTGGTCGAAGTACTCCAACAGCAGCGCGCCCGCCTCGCGCGCGATAGAGGCGATCGCAGGCAAGTAGTGGAAATTGGGTTTCTGTTCGGTCAAGTGGTTCAGTTTCGCAGATAGCTAGATACAAAGCAAAAATTCCGAATCGGGAAGTTCGATGGCCACTGAGCTTAATTTCTATGGCGCAGCACTTCAGTGCTGCGCTAGGGTGGAGCAGGCCTTCCAGGCCTGCATTAAAGGGTGCATTTTGATTTGACTTTAGCCCCTGAGGTACTTATGCCAATTCCGTATCGCGGAAGCACAGGTAATGGGACATACTTCATTACCGCATCAACTTTCGACAAGCAATGCATACTGCAATCTGAAAGAATAGCGGGACTCCTCATCAATGTCTTCTCTCATTACCACCAACAGGGCAAATATCAACTGCATGAATTTGTTGTCATGCCTAACCACTTTCATATACTGATTGCACCACTTGCGCCAACAACCCTAGAGAAGGCAATTCAGTTCATTAAGGGAGGATTTTCTTACCGGGCGAAGAAGGAATTAGGACTTGCCGGGGAAATCTGGCAGACCAGTTTCTATGATCGCCGCGTACGAGAGGCGGATGAGTATGTCCGCTTCCGGCATTACATCCACATGAATCCCGTGCAGCGAGGTTTGGTGCCCGTACCGGAAGAGTTCTTATGGTTCGGTAAAGCTGAGATTAGATGAGGTCCCTCAGTGGCTAAAGCCAGCCGCATAGTTGGCCCTTAATGCAGGGCTGGAAGCCCTGCTCTACCCATAACGACTCATTCCGGCTTACGCACGAGTATACTCAATTCCTTCAACTGCGCTTCGCTTACCGGTGTTGGCGCGTCCACCATCAGGTCCACAGCTCGGGCAGTCTTGGGAAACGGGATCACTTCGCGCAGACTGTCCGCTCCGGCGAGGATCATCACAATGCGGTCGAGACCCAGCGCGATGCCACCGTGCGGAGGGGTGCCGTACTCCAGTGCTTCCAAGAAGAATCCGAAGCGGGCGCGGGCTTCCTCGTCACTCATGCCCAGTGCCTGGAAGATTTTGCGCTGAATGTCTTGGCGATGAATACGGATTGAGCCTGACCCCAACTCCGTCCCGTTGAGCACAACGTCGTAGGCCAGGGCGCGAATTTCTCCCAGTGGAGACTTGGGATCGTGTACCGAGTCAATGTTCGCCTCGAGCTTCGCCATGTCTTCTTCATGCAGCGAAGTGAAAGGATGGTGCGCCGGGTTCCAGCGCTTCTCCGTGTTGCCCCACTCGAACATGGGGAAGTCCGACACCCAGAGGAAGCGGAAGTCTTTTCCCGAAACACCAGTCTTCTCGAAAGCCTTGTGTCGGGCGGCATATTTCTGCGCCAAATCCAAACGCAAGTAGCCGCACCTTTCGCAGAAATGCTGCACGCTCTGATCCATTGCGGCGGCGTTCTCTGGACGATTGAGGGCGCCGGCCAAGACCCAGAGATCATCCGCTGCCACGCTGGCGAATTTGAGAATCTTTTCCGACAGCTCCGGATAATCCTTTGCAAATCGTTTAGGGTCGGTCATCAACTGCACGAACGAGGCTCCTTGCACGTGCTGAAATGCACCATAAGTGCCAATCGTCCGTCGTTCGGTGCCCGAAATGTCTCCCGCTTTCGGGATACGAATCAATTGCAGCGGAAATTCTGTCCGTATGCGAAGTTTTCCGGCGAAGTGTTCCAGTTCCTGGGGCCTCAACGCTTCGCGCACGTCCACCATCGCCGGCAGGCGCATATCTGGCTTGTCATTTCCGTATCGGCGAACGGCCTCGTCATAACTCATTCGCGGAAACGGCGTCTTGATTTCGTGGCCTGCAGCCTTGAACGCCGCAGTGAGAAATCCCTCAACCACCGCCCAGACCGTATCGGTCTGCGGATACGACATTTCCAGATCGATTTGGGTGAATTCCGCCTGGCGGTCGGCGCGAAAATCTTCGTCGCGGAAGCAGCGCACGATCTGGAAATACTTGTCGAATCCGGAAATCATCAGGATCTGCTTGAACATCTGCGGCGACTGCGGCAAAGCATAAAACGACCCGGGCTGCACCCGGCTGGGGACCAGATAGTCGCGCGCACCTTCAGGCGTGGAACGCGTCATGAACGGGGTTTCAATTTCAAAGAAGCCTTCAGCAGAAAGATAGTCGCGGATCGCCTTAGAGACTTTGTGTCTCAGCTCGATATTAAACTGCATCGCATCGCGCCGCAGATCAATGTAGCGGTACTTCAGCCGCATTTCTTCATTCGGGAGAACCGCTTCTCCGGGCAAGAATGGTGGCTGCTTCGATTCGTTCAACAGGCGCAATTCTTCGACAACCAACTCGACTTCGCCGGTGGGGATGTTCTTGTTCACCGTGTCGCGGTCGCGCTGCTTGACCGTGCCAGTCACCGCGATCACATACTCGTTACGCAATTGCTCGGCTTTGTCGTGCGCGGCGGAGTTGAGCTCGCGGTTGACGACGACTTGAGTCACACCGGTGCGGTCGCGCAGATCAATAAAGATGATGCTGCCCAGGTCGCGGCGGCGGTTCACCCATCCCATGAGCACGGCCTTCTTCTTCCCCGCATCGGATGAACGGAGAGCGCCGCACATGTGCGTGCGTTTTAAGTCGCCTAAAAAGTCGAGCAAGCTTTGCCTTTCAGAAAGGAATGCGGCGGAAAGCCGAATTAGAGATTATAACTGGCGTGGCAGAATACGAGCGGACAGGAAACTTGCTGGTTTGTGGAAGAGCGGCCCTTTCAAGGCAAGCCTGGCCAACAATTCACTCGGAAAGGAGCCTGCTGAAACGCCATTCCTACTTCTTCGTTGCTTTGCCTTCCATTCCCGTCATCCAGTTCGTGCCGTCCTGGGAGAGCTCAAATTTCATGGTGTACGACGTCGGCGACAATACCTTCATTGTGAACCGGCCCTTCATTGTCATTCCGCCCATGTGCTCGTCGCTGGTCCAGGTCCAAGTATCGCCGTCCACGGTGCCGGTTGACGATTCCGCCTGGCCCATGCTGTTGAATGCGTTGTAGGTGTACACCTTGCGGTCGGGATCGTAGCCCAGGACTGCCAGCTCTTTCATCTTGCCCATGGCAGCCATATCCAAGTCACTGTGCTCGACCAGGAAAAAATTCCCATCCATCCATTCAGCATGGCTGGTTGTAGAGAACTTACCGCCGGGCATACCGGGCCCGGGGTTTATGGTGCCCTCGGCCGTCCAATTTCCCGCCATAAAATCGAGCTTCTTCAGCTCCGGTGCGGGTGCAGACGGCCCCATTTGCGCTTGAGCCGACATCGCCGTAATAAGTACAGCCACTCCAATACAAAATGCGACTGATACACGCCTCATCGTCTTCTCCTGTAGGTGATTTTCCCGGCGTGCAGATACTAGGCTGGGGCATCGGGGTTCGTCAATCCAGAGGTTGTCAATAAATGATGGATCAGTAACTGACCAATCAATCGATCGGACGCAGAGGTGTCGCTTGCTCAAACTTCAGTCGCCAATCGTTGCCCTGGCGGACCCAGAGATCGGAGATTTTCTGGTAACGCGGAGACAGAAGGTCGTCCCCCTCGGGTATGGTGATGATCAGGTTGTAGGTGACCAGCGCAGTGTCGGCATCAATTTGAATCACCTGAGGGTTGTAAAACATGAAATCCCGCAAGGCGCCTTCTTGCGCGGCGCCCAGGATCTCACCTTTCTCATGGACCCTGCCCTCGCTGCCCACGATTCGCAAGTCGTCGGCCAGCAGGCTTTTCAAGCCTTCAACGTCCTTGGCCTTCATCAATTGAGGAATGGCTTTGGACTTAGCGATCAAGGTGTCGGTGATAGGGTTGACTGCTTGGGCGTGCGTGAAGCTGCTCAGCACACCGCAGATTACGACAATCATTGCCCAGATGTTTTTCATGATCTCTCCTCCGCTCAGGATTGAATCGCGCTTGCCAGATCACTTCGCGGCACTGGCTTTTGCTCACCAGTCGCCAGGCTCTTGAGTGCGAAAACTCCGGTGCTGAGTTCGTTTTCTCCGGCTATCAAAGCATACTTTGCGCCCAGTTTGCTGGCGGTCTCGAGCGACTTCTTGAGGCGAAAGCTTTCGTCGCCCAGTTCGACCACGAGGTCGTGACGGCGCAGCTCTCGCGCCGAGTGCTTCCGAAAGGCCGTCGTAACGTCCGCCGCCCAGGATCGCGTTCTGCGCGCCGAGAGCTCCGTGGGTAAATTCGAAGGCGGTGCGGGTGTAGTAGTCGAGGCCGCGGACCAGCCGGTCGTTTAAGTGAAACTCGACACCGACTGATTTCAGGATTTCCTGCACCTGCGCGAAGTGCTGGCGGCAAGGCTCGTCGAGAAACTGACTGATGCGAGGAAGCTTTTCGATGATCGGCTGATCTTCGGGAACTTTGCAGTCGAAAACGCGCAGGGGATTGGTTACAGCACGGCGCTGGCAATCGACACACATTGTGGCCGCAACTGGCTCCAGAGCCTTGCGCAGAGCTTCGTTATAAGCGGCGCGGTCGTTGGCGCAGCCGGTCGAATTCAGTTGGAGACTCCAGTCTTTGATACCCAGGCGGTCAAGCAGTGTCGCCAGCAGTTCTAAAATTTCAGCGTCGCGCGCAGGTGATTCACTGCCCGCGCTGGTCGGGCCGATGACCTCAGCCCCAATTTGAAAGAACTGCCGATAGCGCCCCTTCTGCGGACGCTCTCGTCGAAACTGCGGCCCGATGTAGTAGAGCTTGTTAAGCCCGCGCTCCCAAAGCTTGTGCTCGATGTAGGCGCGAACCACGCCGGCAGTATTTTCTGGGCGAAGAGTTAGTGATTGGCCCTTGTCGCTCTGAGCGCGACCGCGGTCTTCCCATGTGTACATCTCTTTGGAAACAATATCCGTCTCTTCGCCCACGCTGCGGGTGAATAACTGCGTGTCTTCAAAAATTGGGGTGCGAATCTCATGGAAGTTGTATGCACGAAACACATCGCGCACAGCGGCTTCCACAAAATTCCACAGCGCCGTCTCCGGCGGAAGTAGATCGCGCGTCCCTCGTACAGCTTTGATCATGGGCCTTTGCTTCTAACTGTTAACTCTCACCTCAAACCTGTCATCCTGAGCCGAGCCAATGTTTTCGCTCGCGAAAGCATTCGCGCAGTCGCAGGACCCCGCGTCACCTGCACCAGAAAGGACGCATCAGGGAATTCTTACGATGCATCGGAACCACGATGACCCTGTGAGAATCCCTTACTAAGTAAGTAACGTCCACAAGCAGCGCAGGGGTCCTTCGACTTCATTTGATCTTCGCTTCGCGAAGATCAAATTCCGCTCAGGATGACAGTTCAAGGGAACTCAGCGATTCCTCTCCTTCAAATACACATCCTTGTACTCCAAGTAATTCTTCGCATAGCGCATGATGCTTTCTGAATCCCGCTCCACCAGCTTGCGGCGGAACTGGCCCGGGGATCCCATCCACAACGAACCGGCCTCAACCACCGTCTTTTCGGGAATGAGCGTTCCCGCGGCAATGATGGAACCAGCGCCGATCCACGCGCCGTTCAGGATCACTGAGCCCATTCCAATCAAGCAGCGGTCCCCGATCGCGCATCCGTGTAACGTGACCGAATGGCCGACGGTGACATATTCTCCGACGAAGACGCCGTATTGCTCTTTCATACCATGCAGCACGCTGCAATCCTGAACATTCGAATACGCTCCAATGCGAATTGAATGCACATCGCCACGCAGCACCGCATTCATCCAGACGCTGGCGTGCTCTCCAAGTACTACGTCGCCAAGGATCTGTGCCGACTCGTCCACGTAGCAGGACGCAGGAACCGTTGGCGTAATGCCCTTGTATGTCCGGATCATGAATGAATGTCAGGCGCCAAATGTCGAGAAATGAAACTAACACATTTTCCCACGACGGGAATGGCCAGCGAATTTTGGTTAGGAGTCACCGACTTCCGTGTTTCGCCTGTGCTATATGGAAGTAGTCTCCCGTCGAGGCTGGACTCACTTGCTTAACGGAGTGAATCCATGCGGCGCTTTGTCTCCTTTCTTATTGCAGCTCTCGCCTTCCCATTGTGCTGTCTCGCCCAGGATGCCTCGACTGGGGCCATCCAGGGAATAGTTCTCGATCCCTCAAACAGCCGCATCGCTGGGGCAACGGTTGCTCTGGTCAATGATGCAACTGGCTTTCATTACGAGCAGACGACTGACAGCGTGGGCCGGTTCGCGTTCGAACTGCTGCCGCCAGGTGAATATTCGGCGCGTGTGACCGCGGATGGAATGCCACCGCAACTCAGTCAGAATCTGCGCGTGAACGTCGGCCCGGCTGCCGAGATCGAGTTCAAGCTGGCAATCGCCGGAGCACGCGAGAGCGTCACGGTTTCTGCGGAGCCGCGATTGGCGGAAACGCAACCCCGCGGCTTAACTGCCGTCATTGACGAACGTGCGATCCTCAGTCTTCCGCTTAATGGGAGGCGATTCACCGATCTCGCCTTGCTGACCCCTGGCGTCACCCAGGACCCTCGTGGCCAGAATTCGACTTCGAACGGTGACCTTGCCTTCGGCGGCATTCGCGGCTTCCAGACCAGTTACCTAGTGGATGGCACGGACAACAACAACGCCTTCTTCGCCCAAGCCCGCGGGAGATACCGCGCTCCTTATCAATTTTCCAACGAAGTGGTCCAGGAATTCCGGGTGTCGCCCAATTCGGTTTCTGCCGAATCCGGCCGTATTGGCGGCGCGGTAGTCAATGTGGTGACGAAATCCGGCTCCAACAAGTTCCACGGCACCGGGTTTTACTACTTACGTGACAGCGTCTTTGATGCGGCTGATCCAACGTTGAACATCAAGCCCAGCAACACTCAGCACCAGTTCGGCTTCACTGTCGGGGGCCCGCTCCGCCGAAATTCTCGGCAGAACCGCGAACATTTGGCTGAAACTACCTTCAAGCCCCTGATCGGCGGCCTGGAATTGACTGCGTGCTTATGCGCACCAGGTCCCGCACCACTACGTTCAGCGCCTGGGGCCAGCCGTGAGTCATCCGGACAGCAATGAATACGCGGCGTTCGCACAGGACACCATACGCGTCTCCGACCATCTCGGGCTCAGTCTTGGAGTCCGCTACGACGTTCAAACCTTCGCAACCCGCTATTTGAAAGCAACCCGCTCTAGCCGGATTCAGGCAAGGTCCCACTCAATCTCAGCAATTTCGCGCCGCGCGCCGGTGTTTCCTACTCTTTCGGCGACCAGCGCCCAGTGGTTGCACGCGTCGGATATGGACTGTTCTACCCGCGCATTCCGCAAATCTATAACTCGGCCATTGAAACTGAGAACGGCCTCTCCCCCAATTCGATTTTCTTGAATCAGACGAAATTTGCCGACCAGCAGGTCTTCCCGCAATACCCGATCCCGCTGGAGAACTGTGCGCCGCGGGCTGATTCATGCGCTCTTCCGGCGAGCCTGATGCAGTTTGCTACGAGCAACATTTCTTCTTTCGCCCACAATTTCCGCACGCCAGAGGTCCACCAAGCCAGCCTTAGCATCGAGCGAGAAGTCGCAAACCGTCTGATCGCCGAAGTCTCGTATTCCTTTGTGCACGGGCAGAATTTGATACGCGCGCGCGACGTGAACCTGCCTAAGCCCGCCAGCGTGCAATATCCCATCTTCGACTCCTCAGGTCTTAATCTGCTCGGCTATGGCGCGGTGCGAACCTTCTCGACCTGGCAGTTCAGTTCCACGCTGACGTGTCCTTTTCCGCCGTGCATCAATCCACTGGCGCGGCCGCTTCCGCAACTGCGCGCGATTAACGTCTTCGAGAGCGCAGCTTCGAGCGTGTACCAAGGCGCGACCATTTCCCAGCGCCGCCAGATGACTCACGGCCTCTATTTTCGCCTGGGCTATACCGATGCGCATGCCATCGACGATGGCCAGGATGCGCTGGTGGCAGGACGTCCCGGGACCGTGCAGAATTCCTATGCGCCCAGTCAGAACGCGGGAATAGTGTCACCGACCAGCGAAATCGGTTCGTTGTCTCATGGATTTACGAGCTGCAAGCTCTCGGGCGGGTGGAAGAATTCCGGCGTCATCGCCGCCGGTAGCGGTCGGCCGGCGAACCCAACCATAATCGGCGATGCTAACCAGGATGGCAACAGCGACAATGACCGGCTGCCGGGAGCAAGGCGCAAATTCATTCACCGGGCCGGATTATGCCACCACCGACATGCGGCTCTCCCGCAAGCTCTATGCCAGACATGGATGGAAGCTTGAATTCACGGCCGAGTCCTTCAACCTGCTCAACCGTCTGAACCGCCGTTTCCAAATCACCGACGAAGGCCTCTTGAGCAACGCAGCGCAATTTAAGTTCGGCACTAAACATATTGGAATCAATTACTTTCCTGCTTCTTACCAGGTGCCGACCAACTTCATGCGGGCAACCAATGCCTATGCGCCGCGGCAGGTGCAATTTGCATTGCGTCTGGGTTCTGAGCGGCCGGCGCAGAAGGAAGCCGGGTAGCGGATCAATTCCATATAGTGCTTGACTTTACGTGCCTGTCTTGCAATAACTAACGGGTTCAACCAGGACCAGTTTGGGGGTGCAGTTTAGTTGGCAGAAGTCAGATTGCAGGAAGGCGAGTCACTGGAAAACGCTCTGCGTCGCTTCAAGCGTAAAGTGCAGACGGAGGACATCATTAAGGAAGTCAAGCGTCACTCCTTTTACTTGAAGCCCGGCGAGAAGAAGCGGGTGAAAGAAGCGCTGGCGCGCAAGCGCGCCCGCAAGAAAACACGCAAAGAGCAGGACTGAAACTTCAGGGCCACAGCTTTGGTTGTGGCCCTCATGCCTTCGTTAAGCGCTGATCAGCCGCGCACTCATTGCATTCGTTGTCTGGAAGGCTTTTTCGTACGCAGTGTCCCGCACAACTTCCCTGTGCGGCGGGCCGAACCCAGGGTTAGCAGTTGAAATGGAGGGGAGCAAGAATCACGCACTCGTGCGCGAACGATCGGGGCCGTGCGTTCGCCGCGGTGCGCTGGGCCAAAGGAGCTCTCGCAATGGAATTCCAGGACAGGATGCTGAAGTGTATTGACTGCGGCACAGACTTTGTCTTCACCGCGGGCGAGCAACTGTTTTTCCACGACAAGCAGTTCAAGAATGAACCCAAGCGCTGTAAGGCATGCAAATCGAAGCGAGTCTCCGTGCTCGGAGCGACGCCTTCGCGCCCGAGCTATGCGGGTCACACTAGAGTTGAAACCCACGCTGTCTGCTCACAGTGTGGCAAAGAAACGACAGTGCCCTTCCGCCCCACCCAGGGCCGGCCGGTATTTTGTCGGGAGTGTTTTCGTGACAAACAGCACGCGGCGTCCGCCTGAATCGAGATTCTAGTCGTCGCGCCGGGGAACAATTTCAGCCTAGCTGGCTTTTTGTTCCGTTTGTTCGATGAGAGTGTCGGGCTGGGTGGGGCGGATAGTCTCGCCAGCCAAATCTTGCGCGCGCTCGCGCGAATGTTTCGCATCCTGATGCTGCACCAGGAGCGCTTCAATCTGACGCAACAAATCCTGGGTGCCAATGGGCTTTACCAAAAGCGACTGCACCCCATTGTGTTTCCAGTCCATGTTGCGCGGAGGATACGCCGTGAGCAGCGCGGTCGCTGGACTGTAAGCCTGTTGGCGGGCAGCGCGGATCACATGGAAACCAGCATCGTCGGTCTCCATGCGCGAGTCCGTGATCACCATCTCGTAGACGCCAGAACCGAGCTTCTGCACAGCCTCCGACGCCGACCCTGCTGTTTGCACGTCAAACTGGTTCAGTTCAAGGACTGCCTTGAGGGTCAGCAGTACGGTGACGTCATCATCCACCAACAGTATCCTGCGTTTCATGGACACCTCGCCCCACTCACAAAACTCGCAGCTAGCGCGACCCGAGTGCCATACTCCAAGCCCATCCGGAGATGCACATACGCTAGTATAGTTCCGTGGCCAGCTTTTACGTAGAAAATTTCGGCTGCCGCGCTACCCAGGCCGACGGTGCTGCCATCGAGCAGCAATTCCGTGAGCGCGGGCTTGTCCGGGCCGCAGCGGCTGGTAACGCCGGCATTGTGGTTCTGAACACTTGCGCGGTGACTGCTTCCGCCGAGGCGGACGCGCGGGCGGCCATTCGGCGCATCCGGCGCGAAAATCCTGGGTGCAAAGTCCTGGTTACCGGATGTTACGCCCAGCGAGCCCCTGAGGAGGTTGCAGTCCTGCCGGGCGTTTCCTGCGTGGTTGGTAATTCTCACAAACATAGCTTGGCACAGATCGCACTAGGAGCCACCTCTGAGAGGGACGGTAGCAAGGGTGGTTCCTTTATTCCAATTTCAAGTTTGAACGCAGCAGCCGGTGAGGTACAGGGCTCGGGAGAATCGGTCTTCTTTCCCGATTCCGTTTCCGACATTTTCGTTTCCGATATTTTCGCGCACACAGAACTGCTGGCTGCGCCAGTTTTCGATTCTGCCAACGAGCGCACGCGCCCCAATTTGAAGGTGCAGGACGGGTGCAACAATCGCTGTTCTTTTTGCATTATTCCCTCGGTGCGGGGCCGCAGCCGTTCCCTCAATCCGGACGAAGTATTAGGACAAATAAACCAATTGGTCGACGCTGGATATCGCGAAGTCGTCATCTCCGGAATCAATTTAGGCCGATGGGGCCGCGACTTCCAAGTGTGGGACGGACCTGCCCTGGGCGGAGTCGAACGGGGCTCCCGCCCGCCAAGGCTGGAGGATCTGGTGCGCGCCGTCCTCGACCACACATCCCTTGAAAAACTGCGCATCTCTTCAGTCGAACCCATGGACTGGAGCGATTCATTCATCGGTTTGATGGCAGAGTCGCCGCGGATCGCTAAGCATGCGCACGTGCCAATGCAGTCGGGGAGCGATGCCGTACTGCGCCGCATGCATCGCAAATATCGGCCATGGCATTACCGGGAAAAGATCGAGAAAATCCGCGCCGCCATGCCTGCCGCTGCAATTGGAGCCGATGTTATGGTTGGCTTCCCCGGCGAAACTGAATCGGAATTCGAAGAAACCCGCTGCATGATTGAAGAGCTGCCTTTTACCTACCTGCATGTGTTCACCTTCTCTGCTCGTCCTGGAACACCAGCCGTCAATATGGCGAACCAAGTGCCGGTACAAGTCGCTCGCGAACGCAATCGAGTCCTGCGCGAATTGGCGGCGGAGAAGAAACTCGCGTTTATGCGCTCTTTTGTCGGGCAGAGCCTGGAAACGATCACGCTGAATGTTGTGACCGAGAGGCCCGACAGCAGCTGGACCGAAGCCTTGACTGACAACTATCTGAAGTTGCGGCTGAGGGGCAGGCACGAGCCCAACCAATGGCTGCATGCCAAGGTGCTTGAAGCGGCAGATGGGCAATTAACCGGGACCCACGATCCTACTCACAGGTGCTAGAAATTTTGCTTCCAATCAGCGAGGAAAACAGTCCGATAGATATGCAAACTCAAGCAGGTGGAGTCTGGCTTCAGGACCGACGAGGTCTTCCGAAAGCGGCGCTTCGCGTATTCACTGCCGCTCTTCTCGTTCTCAACGCAGCAAGTCTTGGACAAACGCCTCCAGCGGCTACAACACCCGCAAATTCTCCTGGATATCTCGACCCCTTACCCGAAGACACTGGCGCTGCTGGACTCACCCAGGCGCTTCGACGCCTGCAAACTACTGGCCGCATGATGCAGGTCGTGGCACATCCCGATGACGAAGACGGGGGCATGCTCACGCTGGAATCCCGCGGCAAGGGCGTTCAGACGCTTTTGATGACTCTCACCCGTGGCGAAGGCGGCCAGAACAAATTGGGTAGTAGTCTGTTCGACGTGCTGGGAGTTCTACGCACGCTGGAGCTGCTGGCGTCAGACCGTTATTACGGAGTCGAGCAGCGATTCAGCCGCGTCGCAGATTTCGGATATTCGAAGACAGCCGATGAAACTTTCCAGAAATGGGGTGGCCACGACGTGGCGCTCGCGGACATCGTCCGTGTCGTCCGAACGTTTCGCCCCGACGTGCTGGTCGCGCGTTTTTCTGGAACGGAGAACGACGGCCACGGACATCACCAGGCCTCGGCAATCCTCACGCGCGAGGCTTTTCGCGCGGCGGCCGATCCGAATCGTTTCCCGGAGCAGATCAAAGAAGGTCTTCAGCCCTGGCAAGCGAAGAAGCTCTATATCGGGAACGTTTGCGGATTTGGAGCAATGACGTGTCCTGCGGAAAACTACACCGTCAAGCTGAACACAGGACAGGTGGACCCGGCGCTGGGCATGTCATACGTGCAGTTCGCGATGGAAGGCTTGCGGCACCAGCTTTCGCAGGGGGCCGGCGGATGGTCAGTAGAGCCCGGTGATCGCTTTACGTTTTACAAGCTGGTGGATTCCGTATTACCGCCGACCACAGATAAAGACGGGCATGAGAAAGATTTCTTTGATGGGATTGATACGAGTCTTCCTGCTCTAGCATCACGTCTCGGAGATGAACAGAAGAACGTGCCATGGCTAGCGCCCAACTTAAAGACGATAGCAGGGCAAGTCCGTGATTCGCCCGACGCTCTTTCAAAGCTGCTTAGAGAATTACAGTCGGTGTTGGACCGCATTGATCGATCTGAACTGCAACCGGGGACAAGAGCAGCCATAACGGACTTGCTGGCGGCGAAGGATGACCAGGCCGCCACGGCGTTGAATCTAGCGCTCAATTTCAGCCTGGACGCGAGTGTCTCTCCACCGCAGGGACCGGAGGCCTCCCTACCCTCGGAAGCAGACGCGCTCGTCGACGTGTCGGCGGGACAGAAATTCGAGATTATTGCCAAGCTTCACAACAGCTCTAATGATTGGATCAATATTCAAAATGCCGAGCTCGAGCCTTATCGAGATTGGGTGCGGCAAGTTCACGCCGAGCATACGACAATTGGCCCCGGAGAAGACTATTACGCTAACTTCCTTGTCCAGGTTCCGGCCGATGCACCTCTCACACGCCCCTATTGGCATCGAGATAACCCGGAAGTGGAAGCGGTCAACAAAGTTGATGAGGCATATGAGACGCTCGCTCTGCCGACGAACAATCTGCAAGTAATTGTGCATTTCCAGATTGCAGAACGACGCGGGATGCACTCACTACTTCCAGATTCCATCCAAGGACACACCATTCCAAGGTACTCCGCCGAACGTGGCACGGGCAGAATCGCGGGCAATGTTGAAGTCCGGTTCGCTGCCAACAGCGACGATTCGCACAAGCTCGCGCTTGCCATAACCCCGGCCTTTTCCGTCGCACTTGAACCTGGCGAGCAAGTTCTTCCACTTAGCGACAGAAATGCAACGACAGTCAAGGTCGGCGTGAGTTCGAACCTCACGGAGGCGCCGGGCGGGACTTTACATCTCGATCTTCCGGCTGGGTGGCGCGCCGAACCAGACAACCTCAAAGTTAATTTGGTAAAACGCGGAGACACGCAGGATTTCGAGTTCAAAGTGTTCCCGGCAAATTTGAAGGAAAAACACGCGGAGATTCGTGCGGTGTTGGACGCAGGCGGGACGAAATACACCGAGGGCTACACTCTGGTCATTCGCGAAGACCTCGGCTCTTTTTACTACTATCAGCCTGCCGTCCAGCACGTCAGCATCGTGGACGTGAAAATCCCCAAAGATCTCAAAGTCGTCTACATCATGGGCGCGGGCGATGATATTCCCGCCGTGCTCCAACAAATTGGGATGAACGTGGTGCTGATTCCCGCCGAAAAACTTGCGACGGAGAATCTGGCTTCGTACGGAACCATTGTCCTGGGCGTCCGGGCTTACGACACTCAGAAAGATCTCGTTACCAATAATAAGAAATTGCTGGATTTTGTTTCGACCGGCGGAACGTTGGTCGTGCAAAACAACAACAGCGTTTCTGACTTCAACAACGGCCACTTCACTCCATATCCTGCTGAACTCAGTCGCGCGCGAGTTTCTGTGGAAGAGGCTCCCGTGAAGGTCCTCGCGCCAGAGGACAGCGTCTTTCATTATCCCAATGAAATCTCGCAGAAAGATTTTGATGGATGGGTGCAGGAACGCGGGCTTTATTTCATGGGCAAGTGGGACGATCATTTCAAGCCGCTGCTTTCTTGCCACGATCCCAATGAACCAGATCAGAGCGGTGGCCTGCTGCGGGCGCAGTATGGAAAAGGGACTTACATCTATACGGGATACGCGTTCTTCCGGCAATTGCCGGCGGGAGTTCCGGGGGCAATCAGGCTGTTTGTGAATCTGGTGAGTGCGGGAAAATAGAGATAAATTTACGAATTGAAGAATTTTCAAATTCCCGAATTTAAATTCTTCAATCCGTAAATTCTTCAATCCGACAATCTAAACCCATGCCCGGTGGCTTGCAGAATGACACTCCCGCTCCAAAACTGATCCGCGGCATCGGTCTGGGCGGCGCCACCGCGCTGAACATGATTGACATGATCGGCGTGGGGCCCTTCATCACCATGCCGCTTGTGGTCGCCGCCATGGGAGGCCCACAAGCGCTGCTGGGCTGGATTGTCGGCGCGCTGCTCGCCATCTGCGATGGCCTGGTCTGGGCAGAATTAGGGGCGGCGATGCCCGGCTCTGGCGGTTCCTATGTTTATCTGCGCGAAATCTACGGTCCAAACCGCTTGGGGAAGCTGGTGTCGTTTCTCTTCATCTGGCAGCTCTCATTCAGCGCGCCCCTCTCCATTGCGTCCGGCGCTCTGGGCTTTGCCAAGTACACCGCTTACCTGCTACCCGCTCTGGAAGCGCAGTATGCTGCTCGTCAATGGAGCCTGCAACTCCCGCTGCTCGGAACCTTGCGACTGGGGTGGGTGGTCGCTGGCACAACCTTCACGGCGATAGCAATTGTGCTCGTAGCAGTTCTTCTGCTCTATCGGCGGATCACTCACATAGGACGAATTTCGAAATTCCTGTGGTTGGGGGTAATGGGCACCATCGGCTGGATCATTTTTGCGGGGCTGACTCACTTTGACAGCGCCCGCGCCTTCAGCTTTCCTCCGGGAGCATTTGCGCTCGACAAGAATTTCGTGCTCGGGCTCGGTTCGGCCATGTTGATTGCAACCTACGACTACTGGGGCGCATACAACGTCTGTTTTCTTGGAGGTGAATTGAAAGACCCCGGAAAGACCATTCCTCGCGCAGTGCTGCTATCCATTCTGCTGGTCGCTGGTCTATATCTCTTGATGAACCTGAGCGTCTTAGGTGTGGTGGATTGGCATGAGGTGATAGCCGCCGCACAATCGAACAACAAGTTGTACATATTTTCGACGTTTATGCAGCGTATTTACGGATCCTGGGCCGCGAACCTGGTGACTGCATTAATCATGCTGACGGCCTTTGCATCGGTATTCTCCCTGGTGCTGGGCTATTCCCGCGTGCCGTACGCGGCTGCCCTCGACGGCAACTACTTCAAAGTGTTCGCGCGGGTCCATCCCGTTCATCATTTTCCCCACGTCTCGCTACTAGCGCTTTCAGGTGCCGGTATACTGTTTTGCTTTTTCCCACTCGCCGACGTAATCTCTGCGCTCGTGGTCATTCGTATTCTGCTGCAATTCATCGTTCAGGCGATTGGACTCATCGTGCTGCGCATTCGCAGACCGGAAATTCCGCGCCCGTTCCGCATGTGGCTGTATCCGATTCCAGCGATCCTGGCAATCGCAGGATTTGGTTACATCCTCATCGCGCGGCACAATTTCCTCAAAGAAATCCGCTATGCCGCAATCATGAGTGGCCCTTCGGCGAGCCGCTCGCGGCTCCCGTGGAAATTCAGGCAAGCTGATGGCCGACGCGCTCCCCACTCCCGTCCCCAGCCTCACCCGCGCCAACGGTTCAGCCCTCGATCCTCTACGCGAGCCGCTGTTCCGCTCACTCTGGTTCGCTGCAGTAATTTCCTACACCGGCACGTGGATGCAGAACGTCGGCGCCGGCTGGCTGATGACGCAGCTCACTATGTCCCCTCTCAAGATCGGGTTGGTCCAGGCCGCCAGCACTTTGCCCGTGTTTCTGGTGATCCTCCCCGCGGGCGCGCTTGCGGACATGGTGGATCGCCGCCGCTTCCTCCTCATCACGCAGGCCTGGATGGTCGCCGCCGCCGGTTTGTTGGGAGTCTTCACCCTGCTCGGCTACGTGACTCCTTGGGTCTTGCTGCTTTTCACTTTCATCCTCGGACTCGGCGCGGTCATGAACGACCCTGCGTGGCAGGCGCTCACTCCCGACATTGTCTGCCGCGAAAACCACGCCCCCGCAGTTGCTCTCAACTCCGTCGGCTTCAACGTCGCGCGCGCTGTGGGCCCCGCCCTCGGCGGATTGGTTATCGCTGCAACCAGTTCCGGCATCGCGTTCTTGATGAATGCCGCTTCGTTTTTCGGCGTGATCTTCTTTCTCTATCGCTGGAAGCGCCCCAGCTTCGAGCAGGCGCAAACCGGGCGCGTCCTCGAATCCATGCGCGCTGGTTTTCGCTTCCTGCGTTGCGATCCTCTGGTGCAATGCGTTCTAATACGCACTGGCGCATTCAGCGTTGCGGCCAGTTCCCTGCTCGCTCTGCTGCCGTTGATTGCCCGTCACTGCCAATACGGGGCCACTGGATACGGCCTGCTTCTCGGCTCCTTCGGACTGGGAGCGCTTGCCGGAGCCGCCGTCCTTCCCCACCTGCGCACCCGCCTCTCAGTTGACGGCGTAGTCGCCGCCGCCATCATTCTCTTTGCCCTGATGACATTTGCGGCCGGACGCGTACACGTTTTCCATTGGCTTAACCTAGTGCTCTTCGCCAGCGGAGCGGCGTGGATTGGGATCCTCGCCTGTCTGAACGTAGCCGCGCAGACCATGTCGCCGCCATGGATGCGCGCCCGCGCACTCTCTATGTATCTGCTGGTCCTGCAGGGTGGTATGGCGCTTGGAAGCGCCACTTGGGGAGCACTAGCGACAAAAGTTGGAGTCCCGACTACAATGCTTTGTTCCGCCATCGCGCTAATTTTGGGTCTGGTCACGGTGCGACGTTACCGTCTCACATCGAGAGAGTTAGAATTGGCGCCGGCGGTTGTACGGGACTAGTTCTAGAAGAAAAATTCGCGTATCGGGAGAAGGGCTATGCGTAATGCAAAGTTTTTGTTAGGAATTTTCGTTGTGCTCTGCTGTTCGGGGTTCGCCCTCGGCCAAATGGCGATGCCCGCTGCAAAAACCCCTGGCGATGCCCTCAATGCAATCCTCGACATCGGCTCCGGCGAATTCACCGGCGCCGCCGACGCCATGCCGGAAGACAAGTACTCTTTCGCCCCCACCGTCGGTGAGTTCAAAGGGGTTCGCACTTTCGCCCAGCAAGTGAAGCACGTCGCCGCGGTCAATTACATCTTCGGCGCCGGCATCTTGCAGGAAAAGCCTCCCGTGGATATCGGTGGCGAGAGCGGCCCCGATGCGCTCAAAACCAAAGCTGAAATCATGAAGTTTCTGAATGATTCCTTTGCATATCTCCATAAAGCCCTGGCTTCGATTACCGATAAAAATGAACTCGACCAGGTCCCAAGCCCATTCGGCGATGGATCTAAGGTCACCCGCCTGAGCATGGGAGCCTTTGCCAATGCTCATCCCTTTGACCATTATGGACAGATGGTGGAATACCTGCGAATGAATTCCATCATTCCGCCGGCCAGCCGCCCGAAGAAGTAGGAAAGACAGTTTCACCACGGAGACACGGAAGCACAGAGAAAACAAAGGCAACTTCTAGCCACGGATTTACGCGGATCAACACGGATAAACCTCATTTCTTTGGTCCGTGCAAATCCGTGGCTAAGCCTTTGCCTGTGCCTCCGACCTCCGTAGCGAGAGTTTTTTTATACGCACCCATAGTGCCAACTATTTTCTGGTACACCCCTTGCGAAGTTGCAGGATTTTCCCTAGCATCCCAAATGAAAGCCGACCTGCAAGGTTGGTGATGACGGTAACCGATTTTTGAACCAATGCTTGAATGAACGGGGGCCTGTCTCGAATTAGATCCGGTGTGCCATGCTCCGCCATGCGGAGACGCCTAAAGGGTCTCGGTGGGTTCCCATACGTCTACCGACGGTTCATTCTCGGCCCGCCACACGGCCTAGTGGGTCGGCTTCTCGCTTAGCTCCATTCTGTCTTCGTCTCTCTGCTAAACTAATACTTCCGCTGCAGGCTCTGCATCTAATTAATCAGTGTTTCCAAGACTCTTTCAAATCGGCAATTTCGGCGTGCCCACATATGGGCTTCTGGTCGCCCTGGGCGTTCTCGTTGGCCTCTGGATCAGCGTCCGCAACTCCGCGAAACAGGGAATCAAACCGGAAAACGCGTGGGATTTCGGCATTGCGGTTGTGCTGGCCGGAATAGTTGGCGCGAAGGTACTTTACATAATTGTGGACTGGCACACCTATGTTGAACATCCGCGCGAAATCTTCAGTCTGGCTACACTGCAGGCGGGTGGGGTCTTCTCCGGCGGCCTGATTGCGGCCCTCGCGGTGGCGGCATGGTTCCTTCGCAAACACCAGATGCCCGCGCTGGCAACTTGCGATGCGTTTGCACCCGGTCTCGCGATGGGGCATGCGATTGGGCGTCTCGGTTGTTTTGCCGCTGGCTGT
>WNGQ01002121.1_pt1 | contig 28778 bp, 28 predicted proteins | sample 5407661 | NCBI WGS metagenome assembly WNGQ01 (sample SAMN13153382, study PRJNA577476) | soil metagenome | isolation source: 60 cm soil or saprolite under Garry oak tree replicate 2 | place: USA:California | collected 2016-06-15 | reverse complement strand
TCTGGCGGGGCAACGCAGGCCAGGGCACGCTGACCGATTACCAGGTCGAGGCCAACGAGGGCGAGGTCATCCTGGACGTCCTGCACCGGCTGCAGGCTACCCAGGCCGGCGACCTCGCGGTGCGCTGGAACTGCAAGGCTGGCAAATGCGGCTCCTGCTCGATGGAGATCAACGGCCGTCCCCGGCTGGCCTGCATGACGCGGATGTCGCTCTTCGGCCCGGCCGAGACGATCACGCTCACCCCGATGCGGACCTTCCCGGTGATCAGGGACCTGGTCACCGACGTCTCGTTCAACTACGCGAAGGCCCGCGAGATCCCGTCGTTCACCCCGGACCCGTCGGCCGGGCTCGGCGAGTTCCGGATGCAGCAGGTCGACGTGAACCGCTCGCAGGAGTTCCGCAAGTGCATCGAGTGCTTCCTGTGCCAGGACACCTGCCACGTGATCCGCGACCACCCGGAGAACGAGCGGGCATTCGCCGGGCCGCGGTTCCTGATGCGGATCGCCGAGCTCGAGATGCACCCGGCCGACACGGCGGACCGGAGGGAGATCGCCCAGGACGACTTCGGCCTCGGCTACTGCAACATCACCAAGTGCTGCACCGAGGTCTGCCCGGAGAACATCAAGATCACCGACAACGCGCTGATCCCGATGAAGGAGCGCGTCGTCGGCCGCAAGTACGACCCGCTGGTCTGGCTCGGCGCCAAGATTGGCCGCCGGCCGAAGCACGACACGGCGGCGGTGCCCGCCAAGAAGGGTTAATGGCAGCTGATGTGAAACGGGATGGCCGCCGGCCGGTGCCGACCGGCCGCCGGCCATCCGTTTCGGCCGGATCTTCTTACCGCCCGCGGCGGCGACATTACCCGGCGGGCCGCGGTCGGCCTGCCGGAGTCAATACGATGAGTGCTGCGCGCAGGTCCTGACCCGGCAAGGCGACGGCGCGCAGGGCCAGGACCCCACCGCGCGAAGGGCTGACATGTCTCACCTCACCTATCTGGAGGCGGCGGTCGTCGGCCTGGTCCAGGGCGTGACCGAACTGTTCCCGGTTTCCAGCCTCGGCCACAACGTGCTGATCCCCGCCATCATCGGCGGCAGCTGGGCCAAGGACCTCAACGTCGCCAGCCCGGAATCGCCGTATCTGGCGTTCATAGTCGGGCTGCACGTCGCCACGGCGATCGCGCTGCTGATCTACTTCTGGCGGGACTGGATCCGGATCATCAAGGGATTCTTCACCTCGATCCGCCATCGCCGGGCGGAGACGCCCGACGAGAAGATGGCATGGATGGTCATCCTGGCGACCATCCCGGTTGGCCTGGTCGGCCTGGTGTTCGAGCACCAGTTCCGGATACTGTTCGGCAAGCCGATCAGGGCGGCCATCTTCCTGCTGGTGAACGGGCTGATCCTGTACGCCGGGGAGAAGTTCAGGACCCGGGCGTCGCTGAAGGCCGACGCCGACCTGGCCGAGGAGCGCGAGCGCACGACAGGCCACGCGGAACGCGGCACGGCGTCGCACGCATCCGGCCAGCGGGCGGTCCGGCAGCTAGAGGTAAGCCGCGGCGTCGAGGCAGACCACCGGCTTGCCGCGGCCGGCTACCTGCAGGCACTGGTGATCGGCTCGGCGCAGATTCTCGCGCTGCTCGCCGGGATCAGCCGGGATGGCGTGGCCATGGTGGCCGGCATGCTCCGCGGCCTGTCCAGGGAGGACGCGGCAAGGTTCGCCTTCCTGCTGGCCACCCCGGTCATCCTGGCTGCTGGCGTGCTCAAGGTTCCCGATCTGACCGGGCCGCTCGCCAAGGGCATCCACGGCCCGATCCTCGTCGGCAGCATCCTGTCCGGACTCGGTGCCTACGTGTCGGTCCGCTACCTGGTGAAGTACTTCCAGACGCGCACCCTGACCCCGTTCGCGATCTACTGCATGCTGGCCGGCACCGCCAGCATCATCTACCTGTCGGTGAAGTAGCTGCGGCCTGGCGCGCCATCACCACCAGCCTAAGCCAGGCCGGCGGGGCAGGTTGGCGTCCTTCGTGCCGGGCGCCGTGTCATTCGGCGCTGCGTGCTCGCCGGGCGCGCTGACGGCCGCGCTCCTTGGCGTCAAGCACGACCTTGCGCAGCCGGACGGTGGACTGCGTCACCTCGGCGCACTCGTCCGCCGCGCAGAACTCCAGCGCCTGCTCCAGGCTCAGCTGCCGGGGCGGGACGAGCCGCTCAAGCTCCTCACCGGAGGACTGCCGGACGTTGGTGAGCTTCCGCTCCTTGGTGATGTTGACGTCCATGTCGTCGGAGCGCGAGTTCTCGCCGACGATCATGCCCTCGTACACCTCGGTGGTCGGCGCGATGAACAGCGTGCCGCGCTCCTGCAGCGAGAACATCGCGTACGGGGTGGCGGTGCCGGCCCGGTCCGCGACCAGCGACCCGGTCGGCCGCATCCGCAGCGGCCCGGACCAGGGCTCGTAACCGTCGAACACATGGTGCGCGATGCCGGTGCCGCGGGTATCGGTGAGGAACTGCGTGCGGAACCCGATCAGCCCGCGGGCCGGCACCGTGAACTCGAGCCGTACCCAGCCGGTGCCGTGGTTCGTCATGCCCTCCATCCGGCCCTTGCGGATGGCGAGCAGCGCGGAAACCGCGCCAAGGTACTCCTCGGGCACGTCCACGGTGAGCCGCTCCACCGGCTCGTGCAGCTTGCCGTCCACCTCGCGGGTGACGACGGTGTTCGCGGTCCAGCCGGTCCCGCACCATCCGCGCGGTGACCTTTGGTGCTACCCGGGGGGTTCCGGGGGGTCGTCCCCCCGGGCCAGCACTGTCCCGGCCGACGAGGGGCGAGGTGTTCACCCCGATGGTCATCGAGATAGCGGGCTCGTCCACCGTGATCAGCGGCAGCGGCCGCGGGTCGTCCGGGTCGGCAAGCGTCTCGCCGATCATGATCTCGCCGATGCCGGCCACCGCGATGATGTCCCCGGCCGACGCGCTGGCCGCGGGTACCCGGTCCAGCGCCTCGGTGCGGAAAAGCTCGGTGATCTTGACCCGCTGGATCGAGCCGTCCCGGCGGCACCAGGCCACCTGCTGGCCGCGCACGATCTCCCCGCTGAACACCCGGCACAGCGCGATCCTGCCCAGGTAGGACGAGGCATCCAGGTTGGTGACGTGCGCACGCAGCGGCGCCTCCGGGTCATATGACGGCGCCGGGACGGTCTCGCGTAGCGCCGCGAACAGCGGCTCCAGGTCCGGCGAGTCCGGCAGCGTGCCGTCGGCCGGGCGGGTCAGCGAAGCCCGGCCCGCCCGCGCCGATGAGTACAAGATCGGGAACTCGATCTGCTCCTCGCTGGCGTCCAGGTCCATGAACAGCTCGTAGCAGGCGTCGACCACCTCGGCGATCCTGGCATCCGGCCGGTCCACCTTGTTGATCACCAGGATCACCGGCAGCCGGGCCTCAAGCGTCTTACGCAGCACGAACCTGGTCTGCGGCAGCGGCCCCTCGCTGGCATCGACAAGCAGCAGCACGCCGTCCACCATCGACAGCCCGCGCTCGACCTCGCCGCCGAAGTCAGCATGGCCGGGAGTGTCCACGATATTGATGGTCAGCCCGCCGTGCGTGACCGCGGTGTTCTTGGCCAGGATCGTGATGCCCTTCTCCCGCTCCAGGTCACCGGAGTCGAGCACCCGGTCGGCGACCTGCGCGTTCGCGCGGAACGCCCCCGACTGCCACAGCATCGCGTCGACCAGCGTGGTCTTGCCGTGGTCGACGTGCGCGACGATCGCGACGTTGCGCAGGTTATCGCGGGTCGCGAGCTGCGCTGTGCGGGCAGGCATGACGGGAGGCTCCGGAAACTGAAGGAAGGCGCCAAGAGTGCGGCTCCTTTAGTTTATTCGTTCTTTACTACTTAACGCACACGCCCCAGCTGATCGCCACTACCAGGCCGGCCGTCTGCTAGGCGGCGCAACGGTCGCTGAGCATGGCCTAAGCCGCTTCGCTCGGATAGAACGCTGACCGCGCGTACGCGATTCGCCGAGAGTGGTTCAGACCCCTGAAGGGCCGTGGTATTGCCTGATCTTGTGCGGGCGCCGGCCTGATTGCAGCCGGACGAATGAACTCTGCCGGATGCATGGGCGATTCCCGGATGGCGGTGGCCTCGCTGGCCCCGCAGGCTCCGGCGGCCCTGCTGGTCTTGCTGGCTCCGCGGGCTCTGGTGGTTCCGGTGATCCGGCTGCCGGGCCGCGGCAGCCGGTCGCGGGGGCGGGGGATGCGGGTGACGGCGATGGCGTGGCCGGCCGAGGTGGTGACGATGATCCGCCATTCGGCGGCTGGGTCACCGGCGGCGTAGGCGGCCAGGCGGCGGGCCTGGCTGACAGACCCGGGCATGGGCCCGATCCGGCCCAGGTATCCAGGCCCGGGACTGGCCCCAGCCAGCACCAGCCACGGCAGCGACACGTCAAGCAGCCTCGGCACCGGCCCGGCACCGCCCTCGGCGGAGCGGGCGAGCGCGGGCGGGATCATCGCCGGCAGCCCCGGCCACGGCGGGGCAGGCCCACGGGCCCGCCAGCAATTATCGTCATCGTCCTGGCCCGGGCCATCCCGCTGGCTCCCGGCCAGGCCATGGTTCCAGGCCAGGCCGTCGCCGGGCCACGGGTAGTCCTCCTTATCACGGGGCGCGTCCTGATCCCCGGGCGGCGGCACGCCATCACCCGGCACGTTGCCACCCGGCGGGTCATCGTCCGGCGCGTTGCCGTCCGGGCCGCTGTCCGGCGGGTCGCCCTCTCGCGGGCCGCCGCGCGGCGGCCCGCCGCCGGGACGGCCACCGGGCGGACCGTCACAGGCCTGGCTGCCGGCGCGGGGCGGGCCATCACGAGCCGGGCTGCCGCCGGGACCGCCATCTGGCGGGCGGCCGCTGCCCGGGCCACCGTCGCGGCGGCCACGCGGCGGGCCATCACCGGGAACGCCGCCCCGGCTGCCGCCGGGCGGGTCCTGGCCGGGGTCGCCGGGATCATGACCGGGGTCGCCAAGGCCGTCGCCGGGCGGGATGTCTGGGGGCGCGCCTTCGGCGGGCGGGATCAGCGGGAGGGTGCCGAGCAGCAGCCCGAGGTAGACCTTCGCGGACAGCAGGTCCATCCCGCCGCACGCGCCGGAGGCCTTCCACGCGCGGGCCATCGCCCGGATCCGCGCCATCGCCGCGGCCGCGTGGATCACCGGCAGTCGCTGCCCGGCCAGCGTCGCAGTGTGCTCCTCATCGGGATACAGCACCACCTTCGCCTGGCGTTCTGATTCTTCCCGGCGCCGGTCCGCTCCTTCGGGGTCCGCGGCGATTACCGCGCGGCGCAGCGCCGCCCGCAGCATCCCCGGAGTCTGCCCACCGGCCGCGGGCAACACCTTGCTTTCCACCGACCGAGCCGCCTCATCGGACAGCCGCGTGGTCGCCTCGCAGATCAGCCGGGCCCTGTACAAGTCGATCACGCCGGACTCCAGCGCCGCACCGGTGCCGGGCAGCCGCCACCCCAAGTCGACCGCCAGCCCAGCCCACCAGGACGCGCCGTACCGTGACATGGTCAGCTCCAGCGCCACTTCGGCGGCGGCAGATGCCGGGATCCGGGCCGGGCGGCCATCGGGCCCGGTGCCGATGTCCTCGTCCCGCGCGGCCGACCGGGACGCGATCTGCGCAACCGCGGCGAGTTCCTTGGCCTGTGCCCACGCCGCCATCCGCCGCCACGCTCCCGCGGTCGCGGCTAGGTCCGCATCACCCAGCTCGGCAGCCGAGACCAGCGAAAGCCACGCCGCCAGGTCCGGGCCCGGCGCCAGCTTCTCCGCCACCCGTCCAGCCAGTACCCCGACCGGGATCAACTCCCCGGGCACACCCTCATCCGCAAGATCATCCGGCACGGCGTCCCGCGCACCCTCCCCAGCGTTCCGGCCGACACCGGGCTGCGCACCCGGCCCAGACGCACCACCCGAACCAGAGCCCGCCGAAGCAACGCCAGCCACAGCCGGGCCAGCCGAAGCAACGGCCGCCGAAGCGGGGCCGGCGGAAGGAGGGCTCGCAGAATCTGGGCCAGCGGAAGGAGTGCCCGCCGGACCATGGCCCGCAGGATCTGGGCCAGCCGGGGCCGGGCCCGCCGGACCATGGCCCGCAGGATCTGGGCCAGCCGGGGCCGGGCCAGCGGGACCGGCGGCCGTGGAGCTGGCATCCGCGGAAGCGGGGCCGGTGGAAGCAGGCCCGGCCGGGGCGGGGCTCACGGGCGCGGGGCTGCGGCCCGCACCGGATGGGGCAGCGCCGGGGCCGGTCGGATCGTGCGGGCCCGGTTCGTTGAGGCTGTCCATCAGCGCGGCGAAATCCAGCTCCCAGGACCACGACAGGGCCTGTGGGGCGCCCGTGCCGTCCGTCTCATCGAGCACCGGGTCACCTCCTCGCTGACCGGTAACCGGGCCACCGGCCCGGGCGACTGCTTTAGCTAATATTAGCGACTGACACTGACAATGTGAAATGAATATGTGTATGTATTCGAATTTTAAGTACTACCTTGATATATTTGTGTCACGATATAGATGATCAAGGATGTCTCGGTAAGTCATTCACGCGGTCGCCGTGGCATGGCGGGCACTGACGTGGAGAAGGCCCGAGGCGGGTCTGCGGGCAGCAGGCGCCTGGCAAGCCGCAGTTCGTCATGAACCGCGCGCGGGACATGGCAGCTGCATGCAGGGCCGAGTCGCTAGACCCGCTGCCACGCCAGGCCTACAGCTCCGCACTCGCCTGGCTCGACAGCGGATGGGCCGAGAGATCCGCCCCGCCTACCTTGCAGCCAGTATTCGCCCAACGCGACCCTAACCTCGCCAACCACCTATGGGACGGGCGCGAAGTGCGCCTGGTCGACTTCGAGAAATCCGGGCGCGGCGACCGGGCCGGCGAGCTTGCTGACTTCGTCGAGCACATAACGGTATGGGCGCATGCGGACATCGACGCCGAGGCATTCCTCGACCGTTTCGACCTGAGTCCAGGCGAGCGCCAGCAGATAAGGCAGTTGCGTCGCCTGATCGCAGCCTTCTGGGTCATGCGGCTGCTTCCCAGCGGCAGCGCCCACCACCGCAATCCACCTGGCACTCTTGAGCGCCAGGCCAGCCGGCTGCTCAACCTGCTCGGTTAGTTCTTACCGCAGCTGCGCCGCATCAGGACTCCGGATCTGGCGGCATGCGCAGGTCATCGCGGGTCGCGAGCTGCGCTGTGCGGGCAGGAATGCCAGCAGGCTCCGGTAGCTGAAGGGAGGCGCCAAGAATGCGGCGTGCTTACGAGCCGGGCCGCTGGTCTTCTGGGGTGACGAACGTACCGCGGCCCACGATGGTGATGATCAGCCCGCGCTCCCGCAAGAGCGCCGTTGCACGCCGGATCGTGTCGTAGGCAACGCCGTACTCGGACGCAAGGTCTCGCTCGGCTCGCAGGCGTGCGCCCGGTGCCAGCTCCCCGGCGGCGATGCGCGCCGCGATGTGATCGGCCACCTGGACGTAGATCAGCTTCGGCGCGTTCGATCAACGGGCGGGTGATCATCCACATGGCCAGGGTAGGCACCGCTGACCTGCGCAAGCTCATGCCAAGCCTGGCAGGGCCTGGCAGAGCCCTATCTTGATCATCGGTGTGACTTCGCGTCACAGGAATGCGGACAACTCCTCAAAAACTCGGTACTGTCCGGTAGCTCTGAGCCTGCGGAAACTGCCTCTGAGGTGGGCGGATGCAGAGAACCTGCTGGTAGGCGCGTACTCGGCCAGATCGGTGCAGTTCGTTCTTTACTACCTAAGCCGCCCCGCCCGCGCAGTTAAGGCATCCGCCCAATGCGGCAGGCCCTGCCTTACGGCAAGTCTGGATGGTGTCGGGTCGTGCGTACGGCCCGCAACAAGGAGGAGCCATGCATCCCCAGATCCTGCAGTACCTGGCCAACGAGCGCGCCAGGGACATGCAGCTGACCGCTAACGCCGCGCGGCGTGCCCGGCAGGCACGCCGCGCCCGGCGCGGTTACCAGGCCGTCGCCGTCCCGTCCCGCGCCGTCACCTGCGGAACGTCCGTCCTGCCCGCGTGAGGCCGCACCAGGCTCATACTCTAGAACGTACGTTCGACGGCTTATCATTGGTCATGTGGCAGCCTATCTTCCGCCCGGCTGGCCGGCCGGCGTCCATCCGCCGGGCAGCGAGGGCTTCGAGCAGACCGCGGTGGCGTGGCTGCTGGACGCGCTGCCTGCCGACTACCGTGTGCACGGGGTGCTGCGCCGCCACCCCATCGCGCTGGCCGTGCTCGCCAGGCATCATCTGACCGCCTGCGTGGCGGGTGCCAGGCAGGGATACCGCAGCGTCCGCACCGAGCTAGGCGACGTGCTGCCGCCGCAGGGAATTGACGCGGTGCTTGCCGTGTACCGGGCCGAGGGGAGCAGGCTGGCGGCCGCCGCGCGAGCCGCTGACCTGATCGCCCGGGCGCTGCGCGGCGAGGTATTCAGCCCGCAGCTAGGACGCCCTTAACGCCAGCAGCGCCACGTCATCGGCTAGCGGTTCGGCGCTGAACTCGCGGGTTGCCTGCTGGATCCGGGCGGCCGCGGCGCCTGCGCTGAGGCCGCGGCAGGCAGCAAGCAGGTTGGCCAGGCCGGAGCCGTCGTCGTCAAGCAGCCGGTAGCCTCGCCGCCGGTTCGTCACGCCGTCGGTCACCGCGAGCAGCATGTCGCCCGCGGCGAGGTCGACCGTCTGGGTGCTGAAGGTCAGCCCGTCGATGACACCGAGCAGCGGCTGCGGTTCAGCGGCCGGCACTGGCATCCCGCCGGAGTCCCTGAGCAGCAGCGGCTGCGGGTGGCCGGCGCAGGCGAGTGAGACCCGGACCCGGGTAACCTGCCGGGCGGCCGCCGCGACCTCGCCATGCACCAGCGTCAGGAACCTGGCTTGCTCGCCCTCGTCCAGAATGAGATCGTTCAGCCGCTCGAGCACGGCCGGGATGCCGTGCCCCTCACGCGCCAGGATGCGCAAGGTGTGCCTGGCCAGGCCGCCGATGGCGGCGGCGGCCGGCCCGTTGCCGCACACATCGGCGATGACGAACCGCCAGCGGTCCGCGCCGACCGGGAAGACGTCGTAGAAGTCGCTGCCTGCCCGGCCGGCGCCGCCAGGAGCCTCGTGCGCCGCCGCAAGCTCGACGCCCGGGATATGCGGCAGCTCGGCCGGCAACGGCACCGGACGCGGCGTGCGGCTGGCGAACTGCCTGCGGGCCCGCTGCCGCGCATTCCCGAGCGCAACGGCGGTCCTGCGGGCCATGCCCTCGGCGAGCTCGGTTACCTCGGCGGACAGCCGCCCGCCGGCTACGCCGCCGATGGCGAGAAAGCCGAGGATGGCGTCCGTCCCGGTCAGCGGGAAGCACCAGGCGCCGTCGGCCGCCAGCTGCGCCGCTCCGGGCGGGGCGACCATGCCCGGCCCATCGTCCGCCGGCCCGGTGGCCAGGTCATCGGCGGCCAGCTGCCAGCGCTGGCCAGTGCCGCGGCCCCGGTCAGCGGCGGCGGGCGCAGCAGGCGCGTGCTCAAGCAGCCAGGCCAGCGCGTCGGCACGTGACTCGTCGGCATGGCAGAGGTAAACCGGCCGCGGTGTGCCGTCGGCTGCCGCAAGCAGGACCGCGCACCAGTCCGCCAGCTGGGGCACCACAAGCTGGGCCGCCAGCGCCACGATCTTCTCCTGGTCGAGGTGGCCGGCCAGTACCTCACCGGCCTCGTCGAGAAAGCTGACGCGCGCCCGCCTGGCCCGCTCCAGCTCGCCCAGCCTGGCCCGCTCCAGCGTGGCAGCGGACCGGTCGGCCAGGTCCTGCAGCCGGGCCGCGTCACGTTCTCGGAACCGTTCTGGCTCGGCCGCGGCCACCGCAAGCACCCCGGTGACCCGGCCTTCCGCCAGCAGCGGGACCGTGACAAGGGATAGCGCGGCCTCGGCGAGCGCCCGCGCCGGGCCCGCGGCCACCGTCGGCGAGCCCACCGCGAGCTGCGCGAAGCCTGCTCCGGTCGCCGGTCCTGCGCCGGCCGCGGCGCGCACCTTTAGCTCGCCATCCTCGCCGACGGCCAGCAGGTAGGCGGCGTCGGCTGCCATCATTGCCCGCGCGGCCTCGACCGTATGGCTGAGCAGTTCCTCGTAACCGAGCCTGCCGAGGTTCCGGCGGGGCCAGACCGGCAGGCCTGCGACGGGTTCCTGGCTGACCGGCGGCTGGTCCCTGGCGGGCTGGCCGGGATCGCCGGCCGGCTGGCCCGCCCCCACCGTCCCTGCGGTCGTCAGCAGGCCGGCCGCGGCGGCGCGGCGCGCCGGGCTTGCCGCCCGCCGCGCGGCCCGGCCGGCCGGCTGAGCCTGGCCGCCCGCGGCTGCTACCGCATCCGAGCCGGCCACCCCGAGCCGGAACCACACCGCCTTGGCCGTGCGCGCGTACGTGACGCCCCAGGATGACGCGAGCTCGGACGGCAGCATGAGACCGCGACCGCTGGTGCGCTCTGCCTCGGTAATCGCACCCAGCTGCGGGTCCGGAATCAGCTGAACCGGATGGCGGTCCAGGACCACGACCTCCACCGCCCCGGCTGCCAGCCGGCAGGTAACCTGCACCGGCGTTCCGGCGTGCACCACCGCGTTCGTGACCAGCTCGCTGGTGAGCAGGACAGCATCGTCGACGAGCTCGTCCTGGCTGGCCGACCGGCCGGCTACCTGCCAGGTCCGCAGCGTGTCCCGGACGAAGCGGCGTGCTGCCGCCACTGCCGCGGGTTCAGGCTGGTACGCCGCGGTCGCGACGAGATCATCCTGTACCTGCACGTGCCCTCTTGACTGCCGATCGCTCGATGAGGCCCGGTGGCGGTCCTCGCCTGGCGATGGCCTGGTGCCGCCGGAGCCTCCCGCCCTCGTCGAGGCGGCCCTGCCCATCGTGGCAGACTCGCGCAGACGTCACAGGCAAAGCGCTCAGTCCGGGCCGGACGCGGGCCGCGACCAGCCGCTGCCAGCGACATATTCCCGGACAATCCTGGCCGGAACGCCCGCCACCACGCAGTGGCCGGGAATGTTGCCGCGCACGACTGAGCCCGCCGCGACGACGACATTCCTGCCGATGCACGCGCCAGGCAGCACCACGACGCCGGCGCCCAGCCAGCTGCCGGCGCCGATGGAAACAGCGGCATTACGCGGCCACTGGCGGCCGATCGGCGTATCAGGATCCTCGTAGCCGTGGTTCTGGTCGGTGATGTAGACGTACGGCCCGGTGAAGACGTCATCGCCGATCAGGATCGAGTGGTGCGCGACGATATGGCTGCCGCGCCCGATCACGCTCCGGTCGCCGATCCGCAGCACCGGGCTGGCCCCGAGGTCCTGCCCGGGCAGCATCCCGGCGCAGAGCGTGACCTGCGCCCCGATCATGGTCTCGTCGCCGATCTCGATCCACCCCTCGCCGTAGACGCTGCCGGTCGGGAACGCGATCAGCGACCGGGGGCCGAAGGCGGCGAACCTGCGTCCGGCGCGCGAGTCGGCTGTGATCATCGCCGACTGCTGCACCGCCCGCCAGGCCTCGTGCACAAGGCCGGCCACCGCGGCGCGGCGCCGGCTGCGCAGCGCAGCTCGCCAGCGGGGCATGGCCCGGCTAGCCGGCGGCCCGGCCCGACGCCGCGAGCTGGCCGCACGCGCCGTCGATCTGCGTTCCCCTGGTATCGCGGACGGTCACCGGGATGCCCCGTGCGGCCAGCCTGGCCTCGAACTCGCGCATGTCCCGCGGCCGCGATGCCGTCCAGCGGGAGCCCGGGGTGGGATTAAGCGGGATCAGGTTGACGTGGGCCAGCCGGCCGGCCAGCAGCCCGGCCAGCGCGTCGGCCCGCCATGCCTGGTCGTTGATGTCCCGGATCAGCGCGTACTCGATGGAGACTCGTCGGCCGGTCGCGCCGGCATAGGCCCACGCGGCTGCCAGCACCTCGGCGACCTTCCAGCGCCTGTTCACCGGCACCAGCTCGTCGCGCAACTCATCGTCGGGAGCGTGCAGCGACACTGCCAGCCGCACCGACAGCCCCTCGCTGGCCAGCCGGCCGATAGCCGGAACCAGGCCGACGGTGGACACGGTGATGCCGCGCTGGGAGATGCCGAGCCCGCCGGGCACCGGGTCAGCCAGCCGGCGCACGGCGGCGAGCACGTGGGCGTAGTTGGCCATCGGCTCCCCCATGCCCATGAACACCACGTTGGAGATCCGTCCTGGCCCGCCGGGCACCTCGCCGCCGGCCAGCGCCCTGGCGCCGGCCACGACCTGCGCCACGATCTCGGCCGCGGACAGGTTCCTGGTCAGGCCGGCCTGGCCGGTCGCGCAGAACGGGCAGGCCATCCCGCAGCCTGCCTGGGACGACACGCACATCGTCACCCGGTCCGGATAGCGCATGAGCACCGACTCGACGTAGGCGCCGTCGAACGCGCGCCAAAGGGTCTTCCTTGTCATGCCCTGATCGCAGGTGAGCTCGCGCTCGGCCGTCAGCAGCCGGGGCAGCAGCGCGCCGGCCAGTTCCGCGCGGACCCCGGCCGGCAGGTCGGTCATGTCACCCGGGTCGTCGGTCAGCCGGCCGAAGTAATGCCTGGATAGCTGGTCGGCGCGGAACCGCCGCTGGCCGATTTCCTCGGCAGCCGCCCGCCGTCCGGCCAGGTCCAGGTCAGCCAGGTGCCGGGGCGGAGCCTGCCGACGGCCCCGGCCGGCTGGTGCCGGAAGCGCTGCACTCGGCACCTGTGCTCCATTCCGCCTGGCCCAGCGGACCACTCCGGGCACAGGCCGTTGCAAACCCTTAACGATATCCGTGCCCGGTAAAGGTGACCTGCGGCAAGTCAGTAGATTTCGTTAACATGCCAACCTTGCGCAGAGGGCCCAGGGACATCAGGATAGCCGCCAAGACCGGCCGGCCAAGAATCCTGCTGGAAAGCGAGAGCCCCTACGCAAGCAGGCGGGTCGTGGTCGAGTACGACGGCTCGGCGACCGCCGCCTACCTGCATGACAAGTCCTCGGCGATCGCGGCCACCTGGATCGCCAATCACGAGCAGGCGCCCGCATCCACCGACCTGACCAGACTGAGCTCCGGCCAGGCGCCGGTGATGCCGGTCGGCCATGTCAAGCACCCGGACGGCAGGCCAGTGCCTGAGCCGGACCGGCTGCGCGCGATCTGGCTGGAGGAGGGCGACGGCGTGGCGATCCTGGAGAACGGCGAGCTCCTCGCCGTGATCCCGGGCTGGTCGGACATGTCGAAGGGCATGCCGGGCTATTGCCGGGACGTCATCGGCCAGACCCCGTTCGGCTGGTCGCTCGACGACGCGATGGAAGGCCTCGGCCCGCGGGTGGAGCAGGCCGCCAGGTTCTGGCGCTGGCGCGCCGACCACGACGCGTGGGCCCGCTTCCAGCAGGCCGTGCTCGGCCACCTGCTCGGCAGGCTCGGTCCAGGCGCCAGGTACTGGGACGTCGGCGGCGGCAAGGAGCCGCAGGTCGGCGTCTCCGAGCGGCCGCCGACCGGCTACCGGAACTACACGGTCCTGTCCACCATCGGGATGTGCAGCCAGCGGATGCCGGTCGTCGAGCAGCTGGTGGAGGACATCAGCCCGCGGGCCAGGATCGAGCTCGCTATCGCCAGCACGCTGCCGAGCACCGATGCGGCCCGGATATTCCTCTGGCTCGCCCAGTACCCGTGGCGGGACGTGACCTGGTTCGGGCCTGGTCACAGCCTCCGCTGGTATCACGAGCCCGCCACGTTCCCGCTGGGCGGCGGGAACCAGGCGGTGCTGCTGCTCGACGAGCCTGCTGCCCTGCTCGGCCCAGACGTCCCTGACCTGTCCGGCTTCACGTTCGCCGGCGACCCGGTGCGCTGGCTGTGGGTGATCCCGATCAGCGAGCGGGAGCGCCTGCTGGCGAGGGAGCGCGGATCCGCGAGCCTCGTCACCCAGCTCGCCGCGCAGCGCCGCAGCTGGGTCGTCGGCTAGCGGCGGCTGTGCGGAATGAAGACCGTCAGCAGGAACCAGACAACCGGCGAGACCACCAGCAGCGAGTCGATCCGGTCCAGTACGCCGCCGTGCCCGGGCAGCACTGAGCCCCAGTCCTTGATGTCCAGATCCCGCTTGATCATCGACGCGGCCAGGTCGCCGAGGGTGGCGGCCGCCACCGCCGCAGCCCCCAGGATGATGCCCTGCCAGACATGGCCGTGCAGCAGGGCCGGCAGCAGGATCGCCCCGCCGGCCACGCCGACGAGCACGGAGCCGGCGAAACCCTCCCAGGTCTTCTTCGGGCTGATGTCCGGGGCCATCAGGTGCCGGCCGATCAGGATCCCGGCGAAATAGCCGCCGACGTCGCTGCAGACCGCCAGCGCGACGAAGATGAGCGCCCGCCGCGAGCCGTCCGGCCTGGCCAGCATGAGCGGGACGAAGACCGCGAGCAGCGGCAGGTAGGCAAGCGCGAAGATGCCGGCCGTGAGGTCGCGCAGGTAGCCAGCCGCGCCCCCGCGCAGCCGCCAGGCCAGCAGCAGGACCACGGTCCCTGTGCCGGCGGCCAGCGCCGCCCGCTGGCCGACCCAGTACGCCAGCCCCAGCATTGCCGCCCCGCCGACCGCGACCGGGACAAGCGGCAGGTTTATCTCGCGCGCGGCGAGGGCACGGCTCAGCTCCAGCAGGGCGACGCCGACGGCGGCGGCCACCAGGCCGAGGAAAGTGGCCTTCAGGGTGAAGAGGGTCACCACGGCGGCGCCGCCGAGGGCCACGCCGACAGCCAGCGCGACCGGCAGGTTCCGGCCGGTGCGTATCGTCTTGCCCTCGTTCACCGGTCCGCCTCTGGATGACCGGCGCGCCGGCGCAGTGATTGCAAGCTACACCTCGAGGAGCTCGGCTTCCTTGCGCTTGAGCAGCTCGTCGACTTGCGTTATATAGGTGTGGGTTAGCTCGTCAAGTTCGCGTTCGGCCCTGCGGCCGTCATCCTCGCCAGCCTCGCCGCCCTTGACCAGCTTGTCCAGCGAGTCCTTGGCGTGCCTGCGGATGTTGCGGATGGCGACCCTGCTGTCCTCGGCCTTGTGCCGCGCGATCTTGATGTACTCGCGCCTGCGCTCCTCGGAAAGCTCGGGGAAGTTCACCCGGATGATCGCGCCGTCGTTGCCGGGGTTGACCCCGAGATCGCTATTCCTGATCGCCTTCTCGATGGCGCCCATCGACGACTTGTCGAAGGGCTGGATGACCACCATCCGCGGCTCTGGCATGTGAAAGGAAGCAAGCTGGTTCAGCGGCGTCTGCGTGCCGTAATACTCGGCCGTGATCTTGCTAAACATCGCCGGGTGCGCGCGGCCGGTGCGGATGCCGCTGAACTCGTCCTTGGCTACCGCGACGGCTTTCTCCATCTTCTCCTCGGCCTCGAGGAGGGTTTCGTCAATCACTGTGGCTCCTGTAGGTCAGTCCATAGTCCCGGCGCCCGCCCGCGGGTGCCGGCATCTTCCATGGTGCCAGGCCGGGGAGTCACGCCATGCCCGGCGTCAGCATGCCTGCCATCAGTATGCCTGCCATCAGCGGTCAGCCCGGCTGACCAGCGTGCCGATCTTCTCGCCCCGCACCGCTCGCAGCACGTTGCCCTCTCCCATCAGGTCAAAGACCACGATCGGCAGGTCGTTGTCCATGCACAGGCTGACCGCGGTGGCGTCCATGACCCGCAACTCGCGGCGCAGCACCTCGCCGTAGTCCAGCCGGTCGAACCGGACGGCGTGCGGCGACATCCTGGGGTCGGCGTCGTACACCCCGTCGACCAGCGTGCCCTTGAGAACTGCCTGGGCGCCGATCTCCAGCGCCCGCTGCGCGGCGCAGGTGTCGGTGGAGAAGAACGGCGCGCCAAGCCCGGCGCCGAAGATGACCACCCGGCCTTTCTCCAGGTGCCGGATCGCCTTGCGCGGTATATAGGGCTCGGCGACCTGGCCCATCGTGATCGCCGTCTGCACCCGGGTTTCCACGTCCAGCTTTTCCAGCACGTCCTGCAGCGCGAGGCAGTTGATGACCGTGCCGAGCATGCCCATGTAGTCCGCGCGGGAGCGGTCGATGCCGCCCCGCGCGGACAGCGTGGCGCCGCGGAACATGTTCCCGCCGCCCACCACGACCGCGATCTGGATGCCCTCGCTGGATGCGGCCCTGATCTCCCTGGCGATGTGCGCAACCACGTCCGGAGAGATCCCCAGCGGCTCGTCGCCGGCGAATGCCTCACCGGACAGCTTCAGTACCACCCGGTGCCAGCTGGGATGCGCCTCCCCGCCGGCGGCGGGCCGATGGCCCTGCGTGGCCACGTGATTCAAGGCCGCATCGCCGTCCTGCTGCGTGACGCCTTCGTGCACGGGCCGCACCCTCCGCTCATGACGGCTGCCAGGCCAGGCGTCGCCGCCATTCGTCCTGGGCTCACCCAGCCTGGCCGATCTGAAACCTCGCGAAGCTCCGCACGGTGACCTTCCGCTCCGCGAGCACCTGCTTGATCGTCTTCTTCGGGTCCTTGATGAACGGCTGCTCGACGAGCACCACTTCCTTGAAGAACGCGTTCAGCCGGCCTTCGACGATCTTGGGAACCGCGCGGGCTGGCTTGCCTTCCTCGCGCGTCATCTGCTCGGCGATCCTGCGCTCCTTCGCCACGATCTCGGCCGGAACCTGATCCCGACTAACATATGCGGGCAGGCTCGCCGCCACCTGCTGGGCGATGTCCTTGCCGGTCTCGGGGTCAGCGGAATCCAGCTGCACAAGGACGCCCCGGACCGGCGGCAGCGCGGGGTCGGAGCGGTGCAGGTAGCTCACGATGTAGCCGCCGTCCAGCCGGGCGAACCGGCCGAGCTCGAGCTTCTCCTTCAGCGCTGCCCCGGCTTCCTCGATGAGCTGCTGGACCGTCCTGCCCGGCCGGGCCTCGACGCCGAGCAGCGCGAGCCTGTCGGTGACCTTGGCGGCCATCGCTGCCCGGGCAATGTCGGCCGCCACCTGCTGGAACTGGTTGGTCTTGGCGACGAAGTCGGTCTCGCAGTTGAGCTCGACAAGCACGCCTGCGCTGGTTCCGTCGAGTTCCGCGGTCACCAGGCCGTTCGCCGCCGTGCGCCCGGCCCGCTTGCTGACATCCTTGGCACCCTTGAGCCGCAGCGCCTCCACCGCGGCGTCAAAGTCCCCGGCGGCGTCCACCAGGGCATTCTTGCAATCGAGCATGCCGGCACCGGTCTGCTCGCGCAGCCGCTTCACGTCAGCGGCGCTGTAGTTCGCCATTTCCTCATCTCTCGCTTCGTCTTGTCAGTTGCGCGGCCCGGCAGCCAGGGCGGCATACCCCGGCCGGCCCCGGCCCGCACCGGCGGCACAGGCGGCGCCGGCAGGGGCGAGCCAGCAGGCCGCCGGGATGCCGCCGGGATCAGGCCGACTCGGCTGGCGACCCATCGGCTGCGGCCTCGGCCTGCGCACTGTCCGCCGGCTGCGCACTGTCCGCCGGCTGCGCACTGTCCGCCGGCGCAGTGTCGGTCGGCTGCGCGCCGTTCGCAGGCGCGGTGTCCTCGGCAGCGGCAGCCGCTGCCCCGGCGGCGCCTGCGGCCCCGGCGGTCCCTGCGGCCCCGGCGGTCCCTGCGGCCCCGGCGGTCTCTGTTGTCCCGGTGGTCTCTGTTGTCCCGGCGGTTCCTGTTGTCCCGGCGGTTCCTGCTGCCCCGGCGGTTCCTGCTGCCCCGGTGGTTCCTGCGGCTGCGGTGATCTCTGTTGTCCCGGCTGTGGCGTCGGCCGGCTGCGCCGGGCTGCTGTCGGCGGTGGCGGCGGTCTCCGGTGCGGTGGCGCCGCCTTCCGCTGCAGCAGCGACGGTTACGGCCGCCGCCGGCCGACCGGGGGCGCCCGCCGCGCCGTTGGCCGCGGCGTGGCCGTTCGCGGCGCCGCCCCGGCCGGCGCCCTCAAGCAGCGCCCGCTCCCACTCGGGCAGCGGTTCCTCGGCGCCGAGCACGCCATCGGCTGCCGCGGCCGGCTTCTCCTCGCCGTCCGCGGCGCCCGCCCTGGCGATCAGCCCGTCGGCGACCGCGTCCGCGACGACCCTGGTCAGCAGCGCGACACTGCGGATCGCGTCGTCGTTGCCGGGAATCGGGTAAGTGACCTCGTCCGGGTCGCAGTTGGTGTCCAGGATCGCGATCACCGGGATGCCGAGCTTGCGCGCCTCGCTGACCGCGATGTGCTCCTTCTTGGTGTCCACCACCCAAAGCGCGCTTGGCACCCTGGCCATGTCCCTGATGCCGCCGAGCGACCGCTCCAGCTTGTCGTGCTCGCGCCTGAGCTGGAGCAGTTCCTTCTTGGTAAGCGCGGAGCCAGCGACATCGTCGAAGTCGATCTCCTCAAGCTCCTTGAGCCGCTGCAGCCGCTTGTAGACGGTCGTGAAGTTAGTCAGCATCCCGCCCAGCCAGCGCTGGTTCACGAACGGCATCCCGACCCGGCGGGCCTGCTCGGCGATGGCCTCCTGGGCCTGCTTCTTGGTACCCACGTAGAGGACCGAGCCGCCGTGCGCGACGGTCTCCCTGATGAACTCGTATGCCCGGTCGATGAAATCCAGCGACTGCTGGAGATCAATGATGTAGATCCCGTTGCGCTCGGTGAAGATGAAGCGCTTCATCTTCGGGTTCCAGCGCCGGGTCTGATGACCGAAATGCACGCCGCTCTCGAGCAGCTGCCGCATGGTGACGACCGGTGCCATGCCGGTGTCCTTTCCTGTCGTGCGCCTTGCCGCAGTGCGGCGGGCGCGGCTCGGTTGCTCCTGGCGCCCGTACCACCCCGCCGCGAGATACTTATCCCGCGGACCGGTGAGGTGCGTTCCGCCGGGGGAACCTGCCTGGTTTCCCTGACGGCAAGCGGACGCGCGAATTTGCCGACGCGGCCCGTGCCTGCTGAGCACGGACTGCTCCGGCCGTGCGTAGTCTACATGTCCCTGCCCGCAGGGCACTCCGGACAGCGAAGCTGCCCTGAGCCTGACGTTGCACTCAGCGCGTCCGGGCCGGTGACTCGGCGCGTGCTCAAGCCCTGGGGTGAGCCTGGCGGTAAGCGGCAAGCAACCGCTCGACCGAGACGTGCGTATAGATCTGGGTGCTCGCCAGCGATGCGTGGCCAAGGAACTCCTGCACGCTCCTGAGGTCCGCGCCACCCTCCAGCATGTGGGTGGCCGCGGAGTGCCGCAAGCCATGCGGGCCCGTGTCAGGGGCTGCAGGAACGGCAGCGATCCTGGCGTGCACGACGCGCCGCGCGGTGCGCGGATCCAGCCTGCCTCCCCGCGCGCCGAGGAACAGCGCGTGGCCGCTGCGCCCGGTGACGAGCAGCGGGCGGCCGTGGCGCTGCCAGTGCCGGACGGCGCGGGCGGCGGGCACGCCGATCGGGACCGTGCGCTCCTTATTGCCCTTGCCGAGCACGCGCACCGTCCTGCGCTCGTCGTCGATGTCGCCGATGTCGATCCCGCACAGCTCGCTGACCCGCAGAGCCGATGCGTATAGCAGTTCCATGATCGCCGAGTCGCGCCAGCCGATGGCGGCAGCGGCCGGATCCTGCCCGCCTTCCGAGTCATGCCCCGCCGCCCGGCCGCGCTCCATGAGCACGGCAGGTTTTCGGGGTTCCTGCACCCAAAACCCTCCATGATCATGGAGCGGAGCGGGGTGCCCCGCCCGGCCGCCTCCCGGCCGGCCGCCTCCCGCCACGTCGAGGATCGCGGCTACCTGGTCGGCGGCGAGCACCTGCGGCAGGTGCCGCTGCGCCTTCGGCGTCCCGAGCAGCGGCCCGGGATCAGATGCCAGCCAGCCGCGGGAGCTAGCGAACGCGGTGAATGTCCGCGCTGACGCCGCCCTGCGCGCCAGCGTCGTTCGTGCCCGGCCGGCCGCATGCATGGCGGCGAGCCAGCCCCTGATCACGCCGATGTCCAGGCCGGCCAGGTCGGTCAGCCCGTGCTGGCACGCATGCTCAAGCAGCGACCCGATGTCGCCAAGGTAAGCCCGGACGGTGTGCGCCGACAGGCCACGCTCAGCAGCCAGATGCCGTTCGAACGCGGCCAGTTGCCGTACAAGGCGGTCGGGCAGCGACTCCTCCACCGTCCCAGTGTCAGCCATCCGCCGCCCGGCAGCGTGCAGGCCACGCGGGCAGCGGCGACCCGGGCCGATCAACGGCTAACCTGCCGGCCAACTCCAGGAGCCGGCCAGCCGACGCCCGCCGCCAGCCACTACACCGGCCAGCGGCAAGACCCGGCCAGCCCCGCACCCGCCACCAGCCCTACACCGGCCAGCGGCAAGACCCGGCCAGCCCCGCACCCGCCACCAGCCCTACACCGGCCAGCGGTAGGAGCCGACCAGCGTGGCGTCGGCCGCCTGCGGGGGCGCCTCAACACGGTCGCCGATCTCGCGCTGGAACTCGGCGAACGCGCTGACTTTGGACAAGGGGTTTACGTCGCCTTCGACCGTGGCGACGTGCACGAAGGTCACGCCGTCGGCCAGCCGGAACGTCGCATACCGCAGGCCGCCGGGGTCGTCCTCGGCAAGCTGCGCGAACACCTGCTGCACGAGTCGCTGGTTCTCGTCCGCGGCGTCGGGTCGGGTCTGGTAGCGCACGATGACTGTCTTGCTCATGATGACCTCCGTGAAGTGCTGGTCAGTTCTGGCTGACTGGCCGGATGACTGGGCTTTACCTGCGTGACAGAACCTTGCCTGTGTGACATACCTCTTGTTGTGTGACAGATCTCTTGTTATATGACAAAACTCCGTTGCGTGACAGAACTCCTGTTGTGGGATGGGGCTTTTATGAGGTGACAGCACGTTTGTCGTGTGGCGAGCCTCCTGCTTTCGACAAGATGGCGTCCGGGGCAGTTCCTGCGCTGCGCTCCGGCACCGGCACCGGCGCGCCCAGATCGCGCCGGATCGTACTCAGCGCTGTCGTCACCACGGTGCTGTCGAGCGCGATCATGAACGACCCCGACGATGTCAGCGCCAGGACCCAGACCTGGTTCGACGTCATCCGCATTCTGCTGGCACTCACGTGTTGTCCTTCCCTCCGGGCCGCATGCTGTTAGCTGATACCGAGCGCTGGCGCGGTGGCGTCTTGAGTTCACCCGTACTTACCGGCGGGCTACGGAAACTCATCGGCCTGGAACCGATGAGTTCTGGTCGGCCGCCCGGTATGTACGGGTGGCGGCGCATGCTGCCGGACTATGCGCGGTCGGCCTATGCGCCGGCGGCCTACGCACCGCCGGCGGCACGTGGCCGGAGTTCACGCGCGGCCGGAGTTCACGCGCGGCCGGAGTTCACGCGCGGCCGGAGTTCAGGCGTCGATCAGCGGGAGTGCGATGACAGCGACGACGACGGCATTCGCGGATGGCGAGGAGTTCGCGCGTCTCACTGGCCGGTTCCGGCGCGAGTTGCTGGCACATTGCTACCGGATGCTCGGCTCGATCCACGACGCCGAGGATCTGCTGCAGGAGACCTACCTGCGGGCATGGCGCGCGCATGACGACTTCGATCTGCGCCAGGCCTCGCTACGCACCTGGCTGTACCGGATCGCGACCAACGCATGCCTGACCGCGCTGGAGGGCCGCAGCCGCCGCCCGCTGCCCTCCGGGCTCGGCGGCCCGAGCGGCGACCCGGAAGTTGCCTTGGTCCGGCGGCCCGAGGTCCCCTGGCTGCAGCCGATACCCGATGCGCTGATCGGGCCCCAGCCGGGCGACCCGGCGAACATCGTGGCCTCGCGGGGCAGCATCCGGCTGGCGTTCATCGCCGCGCTGCAGTACTTGCCCGCCCGGCAGCGCGCGGTGCTGATCCTGCGCGACGTGCTGGCCTGGCGGGCAGCGGAGGTAGCCGATCTGCTGGGCACGACAACGGCGGCGGTCAACAGCCTGCTGCAGCGCGCCCGGGCGCAACTGGAACAGGCGGCACCCATCGAACACGAGATCACCGAGCCAGGTAACGCGGACCAGCGCGCCCTGCTCGACCGGTACGTCGCGGCGCTGGAGAGATCCGACGTGGTTGCCCTGATGAGCCTGCTGCGCGAGGACGCCGAACTGGAAATGCCGCCGCACCTGACCTGGTTCGCCGGCCGCGAAGCCGTCGCCCGCTTCCTCATTGCCAGGACCCGCGGCACCCGTGGCGCCTGGCGGATGGTCCGGACCGGCGCCAACGGCCAGCCCACTGTCGCGACCTATCATCCCGAGGACGGTGGTATCTACCGGGCGCACTCCGTGCAGGTGCTCACGGTCACCAGCACCGGCACGAGCGCGGCCATCGCCCGCGTCGTGTCGTTCCTGGATACGAGCCTGTTCCCGACGTTCGGACTGCCGCAGGAACAACCAACTGGCAGCTTGCCCTAGGTGCTGCTGCTCCCGCCCCAGCGGCTGCTACCGCCCCAGCGGCCGCCTGCTCGCTCAGCGTAGTCCGGGCTGCCGCAAGAGGCTCTCATTCGCCGCGGTTACCTGTCCTTTCTGGTCCGCCAGCCCCTGTCCGACCGCTCGATGAAGCCGGCCGCGGCGAGTGAGCCCAGGCACCGGATGACCGTGTCCAGGTCGACGCCGGCCGACACCGCAATGGACGCGGGCCCGCTTCCGCCGCGCGGCGGGACGGCTTCGAGGACGGCGCGGGTGACCGGGTCCAGGTCGTCACGCGGCAGCACAGGACCGCGACGAGCGCCACCGAGTTCCTCGCCCACCGGAGAAACATGCTCAAGGACGTCGCGGGCGCCGGTCACGAGGACCGCGCCCCATTCCCTGATCAGCTCGTGGCAGCCGGCCGACATGCCCGACGTCACCGGCCCTGGCACGGCCATCAGCGGGCGGCACAGGTCTCGGGCCCTGGCGGCGGTGCTGAGGCGGCTATCACCCGGTTCCTGACCAGGAACCCCGGCCTGGTCGGCCTGCGGTCCGGTGACATCTCGCTGACCAGGACGCCTTGCCCGGCGATCGCCTCGAAGAGCTGAGCATGCCCTTTCGGGTAGCCGTAGCTGAGCCCGCTGGCCAGCACGGCCACGGTGACGCCGTCAGCGGCCAGCGCACCGCGATGCGCGGCGCTGTCGATGCCGAACGCCCCGCCGGATACGATCACCCAGCCTCGCTCGGCCAGCGCGGCCGCCAGTTCCGTGCCCACATGCGAGCCGTAGCCGGTAGCGGCGCGCGAGCCGACGACGGACACCGAGCGGAGGCAGGCGAAGCGCAGGTCAGCGTTGCCCCGCAGCCAGAGCGCGATCGGGCTGGCATCGCCGAGCGCCGCCAGCTGGGTCGGCCATTCCGGGTCGCCAGGGCAGATCAGCCGGAAGCCATGCCGGCCCCAGTAGGCGAGCCGGCCGGCGGTCGGCACCTGGCCGATCCGGGCCTCCCACCGCCGCAGCGCGCGATCCAGGCCCGGGATGCCGCCGCGCTCCCGGCCTGACCGGGGGCCGCGACCCGCACGAAGGTCACCGGCCTTGCCCGGCCCGCTGGCCGCTCGAAGCTCGTCAGCGTCCCACAGCCCGGCAGGCTCCGGCGGGGCCGCCGCCCGATCTAGCGGAGCCGCCGTCTCCGCCGTGGCTGCGTCCGCCACGGGCCGGCCGGCCGTCCCGGGCCGGCCGGCCAGCGGATGCCGCCCGCCGGCCAGCGCCGCGACTACCTCAGCAGGCGGGCAGTACCGCAGCAATGCGCCAAGCGCCAGGTCACCGGGATCGGCCACGAAGCTGAGCGCGGCCCTGGCCAGCCGCTCCTCGTCGGTCACGGCGGTCACGACGCGGCCCCCAGCCACAGCCCCAGCGCATAACTGACCTCTGCGATCGTCGGCCTGGCGACATTAGCCAGGTCAGCGACGGTCCAGGACAGCCGGATAACGCGATCAACGCCACGCGCGCTGATCTCGCCCAGGTCCATCGCGCGTTCCAGCGGGGCGAGCGCGCCAGCCGCGGGCGCGTAGCTGCGCCGCAGCTCGCTGCCGGGGATCTCGGCGTTGAGCCGCCAGCGGGTGCCGCGCAGCCGAAACGCTGCCCGCTGCCTGGCCAGCTCCACCCGCTTGGCCACCACCGAGCTTGGCTCGGCAAACTGCCGGTCGCTGAGCAGCTCGGCCCGGCCGACCGGCAGGAACTCTACCTTCACGTCCACCCGGTCGAGCAGCGGCCCGGACAGCCTGGCCAGGTACCTACGGCGCGCAGCCGGCCGGCAGGTGCAGGCCGCCCGGGCTGCCGCGGACGACACCGCCGTCGCCGCCGACCGGGCACACGGGCACGGGTTGGCCGCGAGCAGCAGCGTGAACCTGGCCGGGAACCGCGCGGTCTGCCCCAGCCTGGCCACCACCACCTCGCCGGACTCCAGCGGCTGGCGCAGCGCATCGAGGACGTCGCGGGCGAACTCCGGGGCCTCGTCCAGGAACAGGCAGCCGTGATGCGCCAGCGAAGCGGCGCCGGGCCGGATGATCCCGCTGCCGCCGCCGACGATCGCGGCCTTCGTCGCGGTGTGGTGCGGCGCGCAGAACGGCGGCTGGCTCAGCAGCGGGCCGCCAGGCGGCAGCGTGCCCGCCACCGAATGGATGGCGGTGACCTCAAGCGCGGCAGCGGGCTCCAGCCTCGGCAGGACCGTCGGGAGCCGTTCCGCCAGCATCGTCTTGCCCACGCCAGGCGGCCCGAGCAGCAGCAGGTGATGCCCGCCTGCCGCGCAGATCTCGGCGGCCAGCCTGGCGGCCGGCTGCCCCACCAGCTCGGCCAGGTCACGGCCGGGAACTTCCGCCCCCGGGCCGGGACCGCCGCCGTCCGGCGGCAGGGAGCCGCCCTGCCATACCGCCGCGCCCGCGGCGCCGTCCGCCGGGCAGCCGCCGCGCAGCCAGCCGAGCAGCGATCCCAGGCTGTCCGCGGCGAGGACCCGGATGCCGGGAACGAGCGCCGCCTCGGGAGCGTTGTCCGCAGGCACGACGACGGTGCCGAACCCGGCCGCCGCTGCCGCCGCCACCGCAGGCAAGACGCCGCAGACCGGGCGGAGCCTGCCATCGAGCCCAAGCTCGCCGATGAACAGCAGGTCCGCCAGGCTAGCCGCGGGCAGGACATCGGCGGCGCCCAGGATGGCCACCGCGATGCCGACGTCGAAGCTGCTGCCGCGCTTGGGCAGGCTGGCCGGCGACAGGCCCACCGTGATCCGGCGCTGCGGCCAGGCTTCCCTGCTGTTGACGATGGCCGCCCGGATCCGGTCCCTGGCCTCGCGGAGCGCGGTATCGGGCAGGCCCACCAGGAGCAACGCGACCAGGCCGTTCTCGATGTCGGCCTCGATCTCGACCGGGTGCCCCTGGACGCCCACCAGCGCGATCGAATGGGTGCGGGCCAGCGGCATCTAGCCCACCCCCCGGACATGCTCCACGGTAAAGTCGCCGGACTCGGCCCGTAGCACGCCTATGACATCGATGCGTATCTCGTCAAACAGCACCCCGTGCGCGACCAGCCAGCGGACCGCAAGCCTCCGCAGCCGGTTCCGCTTCTGCCGGGTGATGGCCTCAAGCGGCGTGCCGTACCTGACGCCAGAGCGGGTCTTCACCTCGCAGACAACCAGCGCACGACGCTCGGCGGCCACGATGTCGATCTCGCCTTCGGCGCACCGCCAGTTCCGGTCGAGTATCCGCAGGCCGGCCCGCTGCAGGTGCTCAGCGGCCAGTTGCTCGCCCTGCTTGCCGAGGACATCCTTGGCATTCACGCCACACCACCTCCAGATCCGACGGTGTCGGATCCGCAGGCGCCAGGCTGACGCCGACGAGCAGCCGTGGAAGACGCAAGCGGGAGGGCCCCATCCGTGGATGGCGACCCCGGACTGTCAGTCCCGTCGGCTTAGATGGCCGCTCCCGGCGGGATGCGACGGCGGCGCCCAGCATCCGCACATCTTCGGACAGCGTTCCGGCGTTGCATTTCAGCACGCGTGGCGGATGCCTGACGATCAGGAGAAGCCCTGCTCCTTCTCGTCGGGGAGCTGCAGGTCGCTCTTGGCCAGTTCCTCGATGTTGACGTCCTTGAAGGTGACTACCCGCACATTCTTAACGAACCTCGCGGGACGGTACATATCCCACACCCAGGCGTCTTGCATGGTGACCTCGAAGAACACCTCGCCGTTGTCGGCCGTCCGGACGTTGAGCTCTACCTGGTTGGTCAGGTAAAACCGTCGCTCGGTCTCGACCACGTGGCTGAACAGCCCGACGACATCGCGGTACTCGCGGTAGAGCTGAAGCTCCATCTCGGTCTCGTACTTCTCGAGATCTTCCGCGCTCATGCTCTCCCCTCCTGACCGGCCCGTCCCCTGGGAGCACGGCCGGCGATGAGGTCAACCTTAGGGCCATTCTGCTCCAGCATCGGCCGGGTCCCCAGCCGCCCGCCCGGACCGCATGACGCTATCCGCCCGGCTGGCCTGCGATCGCCCATTCCTGGCTGTCAGCCACGCCTTCCAGGCCGGGCGCCATGCCCTCCTGGCTGTCAGGCGCGCCTTCCAGGTCGGTCGCCATACCCTCGTGGCTGTCAGGCGCGCCTTCCAGGCCGGTCGCCATGCCCTCCAGGCTGGCTGTCATGTCTTCCTGGCGCACCGGCCCGTCCTGGAGTCCGTCAGCCCGGTTGTCCCGGCAGTCGGCTCTGTCCGCCATGCCGCCGGGCCCGTCCAGCGCGGCCTGGCCGCCCAGCACCGCGATCACGTTGGCAAAGGAGTACCGGTGCTCCGGGCAGGGCCCGTGCGCGGCGAGCGCGCTCATGTGCGCGCGGGTGGAGTAACCCTTGTGCGCGGCGAACCCGTATGCCGGGTACCGCTCCGCCATGGCCGTCATGATCCGGTCCCTGGTCACCTTCGCCACCACGGACGCGGCAGCCACGCAGGCCGCTACCTCATCCCCCTGCCACATGGCCAGGGCGGGCACGGCCAGGCCTCGCACCGGGAAGCCGTCGGTGAGCACGTAGCCTGGCCGGCCGGCCAGCCCGGCAAGCGCGCGCCGCATGCCGGCCAGGTTGCAAACGTGCAGGCCAAGCCGGTCGATGTCGGCGGAAGGGATCACGACCGCGTGCCAGGCGGCGGCCGATCGCAGCACCTGCTGGTAGGCGACCTCGCGGGTGGCAGGCGACAGCGCTTTGGAGTCCGCGAGGTCGGTGAGGCCGCCAAGCCTGCCCGGGTCGAGGATAACGGCGGCGACGACCAGCGGTCCTGCGCACGCGCCGCGGCCTGCCTCGTCTATGCCGGCCACCGGGGACAGGCCGGCCCGGGCCAGGACGCGCTCGTACCCGATCAGCCCCGCGCCGCGCCGGGGAGTCAGGCCGGGATGCCGCCATTGTGACGCGAGCATGGCCTCACCGTGACGCCCGGCGCGCCCGGCGCCCGCGCACCCGACGCCGGACCAGCCGCTGCAACAGGGTCAGCGGGACTGCCCCGGCGAAGCCGATCTCAAGCGGCATCAACGGGGCCGTCGGGGCGACTGCCACCGACTGCCCAGGCGCCCCGGGGCCAGCTGCGGCCGCCTTTCCGCCGTCAATGCCCGGCTGCCCGAACGTGGCCGGAATCGGCAGCACGCGCCACCTGCTCGGCGGCCAGACGATCATGAAAGCGCGGCCTACCACCTGGCTCTCCGGAACCGTCCCGCCGCCGGGAAAGCTGATATGCCCGCGCGAGTCGTAGGACACGAACCGGTGATCCCCCATCACCCACAGCCGCCCGGGCGGCACGGTGACGCTGAAATGCGACGCCGAAGGCAAATTGCCCGGGTAGAGGTAGGACTTCTCGCGCAGCGGCACGCCGTTGACGGTTATCCGGCCGGCGGCGCAGCAGGCGACATGGTCGCCCGGTACCCCGATGACGCGCTTGATGTAGTCCTGCTGCCCCGGTGCGGTACCGAACAGCCCGACGATCGAGCGGAACAGCGGGACAATCGCCGCGTCATACAGCCGCACCAGCGGGTCGGAGCTGGCGTGGCTGGCCGGCGGCAGCGCGTTCCATGAGCCCGCGCCGTTGAAGACGACGACGTCGCCCGGCTGGATCGAGCGGAAATGATAAACGAGCTTGTTAACGAGCACCTTGTCGCCGACATCAAGCGTGTTCTCCATCGACGGCGAAGGTATGTAGAAGGCCTGGACCACAAAGCTCTTGATGAGCAGGGCGATGACCAGGGCAACGACGATCAGTACCGGCAGTTCGCGCCAGAACGATCTACCCTTCGGCTTTCCCGGCGGCGCGGACTCGGTGTCCGGGCCAGGCTCAGCGCCGGTCTCGGGCGCGTCCTCGCGGCCGGCCGGACCCGGATCGGGCTCGCCAGCACGGGGCTGGCCCGGGCCGGGCGGGCCGGCCACCGCCGGATCCTGGGCAGCGGGCGGAGCACTGGCACTGACCTGCTTGCCGTCATGGCCCGTCTCGGGCAAGGCCCAATTATGCGTGCTCTGATCGTCCATCATCGGATTCGAGCCTAGCCCGGCCGGCCGACGGCAACGATGTCAGTACCGCGGGCCGCGGAACGTCCGCCCGCCGCGGTCCCGTGGAAATTGCCACTTACCGACCAGACCATTCCGTATCACCCTCGCGTTCTCCGCGTGGCCAGTGATCCAGCCACGGCCGCGCTGAACCTTAATCCGAGGGCGCCCGCCCGGTGCAGCCGCACTCCTAGCGTGCCGACGCTTCGCGGCGTTCCCTGATCCTGGCCGCCTTGCCGCGGAGCGAGCGGAGGTAGTACAGCTTGGCGCGCCGAACCCGGCCGCGGGTGACTACCTCGATCTTGTCCAGGGACGGGCTGTGCACGGGGAACGTCCGCTCGACCCCAACGCCGTAGCTGATCTTGCGGACGGTGAAGGTCTCGCGTGCCCCGCCACCCTGACGGCGGATGGCGACGCCCTGG
>WNGQ01002221.1_pt1 | contig 28781 bp, 28 predicted proteins | sample 5407661 | NCBI WGS metagenome assembly WNGQ01 (sample SAMN13153382, study PRJNA577476) | soil metagenome | isolation source: 60 cm soil or saprolite under Garry oak tree replicate 2 | place: USA:California | collected 2016-06-15 | reverse complement strand
TTCAGGCGAAGCACCTCGCGCACCTTCCGGGGGCGGGGCTTTCGCGCCCTCATCGGGCTGCCCGTGATCGTCGGAACGGTGCCCGCAATGCATCGGAATCGCTGCCAGCGATCCCTCGGATTACGCAGGTGAAGCCCGGCTCTTTGCTTTTTGGCACCGACTACTCCCGTGCGAGCGACTTCCGTTGCGTGCGCTTCCGGAGGCGCAGGCCGGGGCCGCCCCCGTTTTCTTCAATAAATTCGACGCCGGCTGACTCGAAAGCACGCCTGATAACGTCAACGGTTGCTCTCCGAGATTGACTTACACCGGCCTCGAATTGGTGCACCGTTACGACGCCGATCCGTGCGAAATTTGCAAGATCTTGCTGACTCCAGCCCAGGAGCCCCCGCGCGGCTCGGCATTGAGCTGCTGTGATCATGGCGTCAAAGCATGACGCAAACGCCAGATTCCCTCAAATCCATAGAAAATCTATTGACTGCTCCTCCGGTTATGTGTAATATCTTCATATACGTATATTTTATATAATATCCGGTGGGCAAAATGGCAGTCAAAGCAGGCCAAAATTTCCGGCGTTCTTACCTTGGTGGCTCGGACGCGCGGATCATTATGGGAAACGATGAAGCGGCGCTCGTCCAGCTCTGGCGGGAAAAACGCGACGAGCTTGAGCCACCGGACTTGTCCGGGAACTTGATCGTCCAGCTCGGGGTGGTGACCGAGGCCCTCAATCGGCACTGGTTCGAGCGCCATACGGGGCAGGCCCTCAAAGATGTCCAGAAGCGAATCCGCCATCCCGTGATCCGGTGGATGGGCGCGACCCTCGACGGCGTCGTCGAAGCCACTGGAGCGATCTTCGAGGCCAAGTACATGCTGCCCTGGTCGTTCTCCGAGGAAGCCGCGGCCGAGAAGCATATAGCCCAGCTCCAACACAACATGTGGGTCGCAAACGCAAAAATGTCGGTGCTTTCGATCATTACCGGAGGCGGCAAATGGGTCGAGATCGGTGTTCCCGCCGACGCGCTCTACCAGCACCTCCTTCTGACCGCTGAGAGGAAGTTCTGGCGCTGTGTCGAAAACGGCGACCCCCCTCGACTGTTCGGGGTCGAACCCCCGCGACCACGCATTGAGGCGGTCCGGATCGTGGATATGTCGGGCTCGAACTCTTGGGCCGAATTCGCCACGCTCTATCGCACCACCCGGCAAGCTTTCGTCGAACACGAGAGAGCCAAGACCGAGTTGAAGTCCCTTCTCCCCGAGGATGCCAAGGAGGCATTTGGGCATGGCGTCCGCGCACGCCGGTCAAGATCGGGGGCCGTTAGCTTCGGTCTTCTCGAGATGGAGAGCGGCCATGCACCGGTCCAGTGAATCGATTGCGGCTCTTGCGACAGCTCTCGCCAAGGCTCAGACCGAACTTACCAACCCGGAGAAATCGCTCACCGCGACGATCCGCACCGAGCGGGGCGGGGAGGGGGCGGCCCGCACCTTCCGCTACGCCCCGCTGTCCAGCGGCCTCGACATTGTCCGCAAGACGCTAGGCAAGCACGAGATCGCCATTTTCCAGACCACGGCGATCGACCAGCCGACCCGCTCGGTCTCCTTGACCACTATGCTCACCCACGCCTCGGGCGAATGGATTGCCTCGGAATGGCCGGTGTGCCCGGTCAGCGACATGGCGGCCCCGCACCGTATGGGCGCTGCCCTGACCTACGCCCGTCGTTACGCCCTGTTCACGCTCGTCGGCATCGCCGGCGAGGATGACCTCGATGCGCCAGACCTGAACTGCCAGCCCGTTGCGGATCCGGGCGTCGGCGCGCCCGCTGCGGCCTCTGATCTGGCTGCTTCCGCCGCTGGCCGCCCTGCGGGGCGCCGGAATAGCAGCGGGCACGGCCAGATCATTCTAGACCTAGAGGCCTCGGCCGAGGCTCGCGATCGGCTGCTCCGGGAAATCATAAAATTGCCGTCGGCCGAGGCAGCAGGGGAGTGGGCCCGCAACGTCCTGCCCATAAAGAACACCCTGACCTCGCGGGACGCTCGGCTCATCGAGACGGCCTTCGCCTTTCGAATTTCGGCGCTTGAAGAAAAGACCCAGGAACCAGAGACGCCGGCGTCAACGCACCGCGGCGCCGTTGAATCCGGTTCTGAGTCGGTGGAATCGAGCAATCAGCCCGGGGGGTTGGAGGCGCAGGAACGCTCCGACCGCATCGACAAGACCGTCCTCGCCTTAGGGGAAGTCCGGCGCCTTCGCGATAAAGATCACCTCAAGTACGTCGCTTCGCGATACTGCCTGATTTGCGGGCGCCAGCCCTCCGAGCCGCACCACGTACGCTTCGCCCAGAAGCTCGCCTTCGGGCGCAAGGTCAGCGACGAATTCACCGTTCCTCTCTGCCGCCTGCACCACCGCGAGCTCCACCGCTCGCGCAACGAGCCGCTGTGGTGGAAAACGGCTCGGATCGATCCGATCCCCATTGCCCAAAAGCTCTGGGAGGCGACCCGGCCGAAGGCCGCGCCGCAGCCCGTCACTGGAGACAAGTCGCCAGCCGCGAGTGTTTTGCCAGTTTTGCCGCTCCCAACCGACGAGAGGCCGAAAGGGAGCGCTGCAAACAAAGGCCGAGCTGGACCGGACGCCGCGGCCAAGGTGAACCGCCCATGACGTCCCTCCGTCAAATCGAGGCAAACCGCTATAACGCCCTCAAGAGCACGGGCCCGAAGACCGAAGACGGAAAACAGCGGTCACGGCGTAATGCCCTCAAGCACGGATTCACCGCCGAAACCGTTATCGAGCCGCTGGAGAATCCCGAGGAGTATCGGGCCTTCGAGGACGCGATCGTCTCGGAGCACCTCCCGCAGACGCCGGTCGAACAAGAGCTCGTGCATCGGCTGGCTTCGCTCTTCTGGCGACTTCGCCGGGCTACCTCAATCGAGACGGGGCTGCTGCGGATGCAGAGCGAGATTCTCGACGCCTTTCGGAGCTCCCGGCAAAATGTAGCCAAGCAATCAGTCGGGGAGGGGGCTCCCCAGAACTTGGCCGGAACCGGCGCCGAAATCCGCCAGAATGTTGTCCATGGCGCAAACGGAGACCAGCAGCTTCACCCGCTGCCACGCCAACCCCACGCGGCGAACGCATCCCGTGACATCGCGATCAGCTTCTTGCGCCTGGCCAATCTCGATAACGACATCGTGGACCGGCTCAGCCGGTATGAGGCGGCGCTCTGGCGACAGCTCGCCCAGGCGCTCTTCACGCTTCAAGCGCTCAAGCGCCGATAGCCCGCTCGCTCCAGCTCTCACATTGGCTTGGTTTCGTAATTCGGACCGAAGCTCTCTCGCAGGGCATCCCCTCCGCCAGCCGCGCATGTGCCGCACAGACCCCCGTTTTGGCGAACGAAGCCAATGTGCGCAAGCGGCTGTGGAATTGACGAATTTACCGGGTCAATGGCTCTCAGCCGAAAGGGGGCTCCTTCAGATGCGCCGTAGATGATATGAAAGAGTGATTCGCATAACAAGGTTCACCTCCTTCGGAAGCCACGGAGGGGGATTGTCTCCAAAAGCAAGTCCCTGCGGCAGGCTTCCGCGGCTGGGGCGTTAAAGGGAATTGGCGTTTATGCCTCGTGACGAAAGCCGAGGTGAGCCGAGGAGCAGGCCGGGCGCACGAGACGGGGTTCCAGTGTCAAGGCCAATGGGGCACTGCAGGTCAGGAGCAAGTTATGTCCCGGAAGACCAGTAAGGAAAAGATCCTACCATCCGTCGCGCGCGATCTTCTTTTTTTCACAAAGCCGATGCTGTTGCGCAGCGAGTGTGAACACAAATTCGATGAATTGCTCCATGCCTTGAGAGGAGAGATCCAGCCACGCGGGGTCGTTGAAACTTTGTATGTGGAGGAAATAGCCGGCATTATCTGGGAAATTTTGCGCTTCGTGCGCACCCGATAGAATCGTTGAGTGCGCTCTTGTGGAAGCGCGCGACGCGGGGTTCCTGGTCTTGGTCCGAGAACGATGGATGTCCTCGCCGCGAGATAGAGCTCAGTACTCGCGCAGTTGCCACAATATTCGGAGTCGAAGAATGCATCCATGAGCCGTTCGCCGCTCATGGTTGGAGTTTGTGCGTTTTTTCAAATCTTTTGGCAAAACGAAGTTAAATTTGTCTTTGTGTCTCAATGTGTTGTAATTCGGCGCTGCCGCACCAAGTATCATCTGACTGAAGTACGTCAATTGCGCCGCTTGCGCTCACCACCGATCGTGAAGAACGGGCTTGATGTTGCCTGACAGAACTGGAAACGGAAGCCCCGGAGCAGCCAAGCCAACAGCTCGCGCCGACAGCCGCATGACGAGCAGGTTCTTCGGAGCCTCGCCCGAACAACATCGGTCAGCCCGTGCGCGGAGTGGGACTTGATCCTCATTCCCTCCTTCCACCACCCAAGCCGGATTACGAGATTTCTCTGATAACCGAGAAACAATGCCTGTTTCGAAAACCGAATTTCCCTGTTCCCGATGATCGAATTCCCTGTTAGCAAAAAACAGGGAATTGCGCGCCAATCTATGGCGACGATTGCATTTTCGCCGGACACCCAACGCCGGATGCGAACCGAAGCGGAAAATTGCCCCCGTGTGATGAGCACGCCCCGCCGCCCGTGACCCTCTCATAGGGTCCCGATGATCCCTGACGCCGAAAGATTAGGGTCAAAACCTGCGGTGTTCTTCAATGCCGGCAACGCCGGCCAACCCGATCTTCAGCGGTCTGCAGCTGACCACGATGTGGTCGATTGCCGCCGCCTACGAGCACTACTGGACGCCGGCGGTGCGCACCTCGATCTACGGCGCATTCGCCCATGTCGGCTTCAACTCCACGGCCAAGCTGGCGTTCTGCGATTTCGTATCGTCCGGCACCCAAACTGTGAGTGGCACCAATCCTACGGGCGGTATAGACCCCCTTCCTCAGTTTCAACCAAATACAGGCGTCAAGAATGCCGCCTCGACCGGGGTAATCACCCCGGGCTGCAATCCCGACTTCAACGTCTGGACCGTCGGGGTGCGGACGGTCTGGAACCCGGTGAAGAATCTCGACATCGGCCTCGAAGTCTTCCACGATCAGATCGAACAGAAATGGGATCCGAACCTGTGGCACGTGAACTTCGGGGGCGCGGGCGGCCAGCCATCGGGCCAGTACAGGCCGGCCGACCTCGGGGTCTGGGCTGCCATGCTCCGCGTCCAGCGCAACTTCTACCCGTGATCGGCTGATCAGGGTCGGTGTTCTCAACCCGCGGCGGCAAACCGCCGGGGGTTTTTGCTGCTCGTAGCCCGGATGAAGCGCCGCGCAGCGGGCGCGTTCCGGTGGCCCGAAGGCTACCGTCCTCGCGAATGCGGAGACCTTCCCGGATTGCGCTGCGCTCCATCCGGGTTACCGAATATCGTAGCGCGCGAGTTCCTGCTCGACGTCCGGCTTGATCGCCTTCGCTGCGGCGATGTCGGCGTTGCCCTGAGCCGCCTCACGTTTTTTCAGTCTCGCGAGCCCGCGTCCGTAGAGCGAACCGGCGTTCTTGGGATCCGACCGGAGCACGGCGTCGAAATCGGCGACGGCCTTGTCGGTCTGCCCCGCTTTCAAATGCGCGAAGCCGCGCATGTTCAGCGCCGCGGCATCCGCGGGATGCAGCCGTAGCACTTCGCCGCAATCCGCGATCGCTGCCGCCAAATGCCCGGCCAGAGTGCGGGCCCAGCAACGCCCGAGCAGGGCAGCGCGGTCCGTGCGCTGCAGTTGGAGCGCCGCGGAAAAATCGGCGATGGCGCGGTCGTACTCGCGTCGGCCGAGGTAGGCATTGGCGCGGTTGTTATAGGCGTTGGCATACTTGGGAGCGAGGCGGATCGCCTCGCCATAATCCGCAACCGCTGCCTCGTGCTCGCCCCTGGCGGCGTGCGCGAGGCCCCGATTGTTGAAGGCAACCGGCAGATTGGGATCGAGCTTGATCGCTTTCGTATAATCGGCGATGGCGAGGCGGAGCTCGCCCTTGTTTGCCCAGGCCAGGCCACGGTTGCTGAACGCCGAAGGCAGATTCGGCTCGCGCTCGATCGCGCGCTCGTAGTCGGCGATCGCGCCATCGTAGTCGCCGCGCTTCGCGTGCACTTCGCCGCGCAGCGCGAACGCGATTGCCGTACCCGGCGCAAGCTTGATGGCTTCGTCATAATCGGCGAGCGCGCGATCGTAGTCTCCCTTGCGGACATAGGCGTCGGCGCGACCGAGGTAGACTGCCGGAATTGCGGCCTTGTCGCTGGATTGCATCGCCAACGTGCATTCCCGGATGACGGCGTCGGGGAGCGCGGCTCCAGCCATCAAACAGTTTTCGACGGGGTTCGCGCCTTGGCCGACGGCCGGTGCGGACAGCAAGCTACCCGCAAGCATGCCCAGCATGGCAAAGGCAAGGCCTGATTCTCCAAGCTTGAGCATGACAAACTCCCCTTGGTCCGAAATCGTGCTGTTCTGGCCCGAACCAATGCAAGGCCTTCATGGCAACAACGCGTCGGCCGGTACATCCCGCGCAACAGTAGGCCGGCCCTGATGGGTGGATCGGGTCGTGTCCAGGGATCGGGCGCTTCCATCCCGCGTCGGATCCGAGCTCAGAAATGCTTGGTTCAGGGGCCTCCGTTTCGATTTCCTCAGCCTGACGCATCGGTAATCGGCGCCACGGAGAAACTGATAGGCGGTTCGCCACGCTCGTACCGGTTCCACATGGTCTCGTAGGCGCTTTCGACGTGGCGGCACAAGCGAGCGGTGTCGAACAAGGCACGGCTGGCGCGATTGGCTTCGAGCTTGCGACGGAGCGACCGGAGAAGGTCGCGATCGACGGCGAGCTTGAGCGCCAGCGCTTCGTATTCTTCGAGACTGTCGGTCACGAGCTCGGGCAAGCCGGCCGCGTGAAGGAGACTGGCTCCGACTCGCCCCGCAAACGTCCCGCCGCGGCAGGTCAAAATCGGCAGCCCGGCTGCAAGCGCGTTGCTTCCCGTGCCATGCGCGTTGTTGGGTAAGGTGTCCAGGAAAAGGTCGGCCAGGACCTGGCGCGCCAAATAGTCCGCGTGATCGACTCTGTCCGTGACGACCAGGCGGTCGGCCTCGACGCCCCGCCGTTCGGCCTCCCGACGGAGATTCATCCGCGTCAAATCGCCCGCAACGGTCAACCAGAGCACGCTGCGCTCGACCGATTGCAACAGCCGCATCCAGACGTCGAAGACCGGCGGCGAGAGCTTGTAGCTGTTGTTGAAGCAGCAGAATATGAATGCGTCCTCAGGCAATCCGATTTCGCTTCGCTTCGGAACATTGGCGGAGGAAACTCGACGCTTGGAATCGGTGGGTTGGTAGGAGTCCGGCAAGTGCACGATCTTCTCGGCGAAGAACCGCTGCTGATCGAACGGCAATACGAAACGATCCGCGAGGACATAGTCGATGAAATCCGCTCCCATCGTTCCCGGGAAGCCGAGATAACTTGCCTGGACCGCTGCGGGTCGATGTCCGAGGATTCCCGGGCGCGAATGCTCGGTGTACCCCATCAGGTCGATGGCGATATCGACCTCGGCCTCGTGCAACAGCTCCGCGACTTCGCGGTCGCTGCTGTTGCTGACGTCATGGAATCGGTCGAATGCCTTCATGAGCCGAGCGCGCAGTCCGCTCTGATCGTCGTGCCCGAAAGAGATCCCCAGCACTTCGAAGCGATCGCGATCGTGAAGCTCGAAGAGCTCGGCAATCACCGTCGCGATCACGTGCTGACGGAAGTCCGCGGACAAATACGCGATCCGAAGTCGATCGTGGGATCGACGCCGGCCACTCGGAAAAAGCCTCTGGGATCTCAAGTTGGCGTCGGCTACGAACAGGCGCGCGCATTCGAGCTGATCAACCGGCGATGAAGGTATGGCAAGCAGCGTGAACGGGTCGCAAGCATGGGCTCCCGTTTTCACGGCGGAGATCAGCCGCGAGCACTCCGCGTCGAGGTCGCTCCAATCGCACAAGTACAATTTTGCAACCAGGCGCGAGCCCTGTGCATATTTTAGATCAGGCTTGAGCTCGACCGCCTTCTCGTAGGCGGCGCGAGCCTGCGGGAACTGCTCGAGCTGGTAGAAAAACACGTTGCCGCGTCCAAGCCAGGCTTCCGCAAGATGCGGGTTGATGGCCAGCGCCTTATCATAGGCGAGGAGCGCTTGGCCGAAACGCCGGAATGTGCAGAGCACGTTGGCGACACCCTTCCATGCGTCGGCGTAATTGGGTTGGAGGGCAAGCGCTCTCTGATAGGCGATCAGCGCTTGATCGTAGCGCTTGAGCTCGAACAGCGCCTCGCCGCGGTTGAAGAACGCCATCGCGAAGTCCGGCTTGAGTTCCAATGCCCTGTCGAAGCTCTGCAGCGCCGGCTCGAGCTTCCGCGACAATAACAGTGCGGAACCGCGAAGCAGATGAGCATTGATGTAGCCCGGATGGATCGACAGCGCCTTGTCGGCGACGCCGAGAGCCTGATCGTATTGCTTGAGCTCGAGCAGAATCCGCGCATGATTGGCAAGGGCCTCGAACGACCGAGGGTCGATCTTCAGGGCCAAACGTAGGAGTCGATCCGCTTTGGTAAAGTCACCCGATTGGCCGGCAAGGACGCCCAGCATATGCAACGCGTCGAACTGTTTCTCGTCCTTGGAGAGAACGAGTTGGTACAGCGATTCGGGGCGGGCAAGATTGCCGGCCTGATGGGCCGCGACCGCCTGGCCCAGGACCGCCGTCACGTCTGCTCGGGGCCGACTGGAGACGCCATGAAGTTGGTTGCCGGTCATAATTGTGCGGTCCCGGTTTGCCCTGCGTTCCCGACTACTTGATGTCGCGTGGTTGGTCCGTCACTTGCACAGCGCGCCCGGTTTGCCCTGCGTTCCCGACTACTTGATGTCGCGTGGTTGGTCCGTCACTTGCACAGCGCGACGAAGCCGGCGATGCGGCGGATCATGTCGGGATCGTCGAGCAGCGGTGCGTGACCCTGGTCGGGGACCTCGACGAGATCGAGATCGGCGCGGCGGGCGCGCATCGCCTCGATCGTCGTGCGCGACAGGATGTCGGAATTTCCGCCGTGGATCACCATCAGCGGCACGCGGGCGAGCGCATCGAACTGCAGCCACAACGGGGGAAGCGGCCGTTCCAGGTCGAGCCCGTCGAGAATCGTCGCGAGCTTCGGATCATAATCGAGCGCGAGCCGGTGATCTGCTCTCTTCCAGGTGCGCCTGGATTGCCGCAGCCAGTCGGCAAGGGTGAGATTGGGGAACTGGGCCGCGCCGATCCGGCGCAGGATGTCGGCGCCCTCTTCGAACGTGCGCGGGGTCGGCAATTTGCCGACCATGCCCTTGATGCGGATCAGACCCTGTGGCTCGGTCACCGGGCCGATGTCGTTGAGGACCACGCCGGCCATGGCGGTCGGTCGCACGGGCGCGAGCAGCATCGCCAGGATGCCGCCGCGGGAGGTGCCCACGAACACCGCGCGGTCGATCTCGAGCGCGGTGAGCACCGAGACGAGATCCGCAACCTCGACGGGAAGGCTGTAGTTGGCCGGCTGGCGGTCGTAATCGGAGCGGCCGCGGCCGCGGGAATCCAGTGCGATCACCCGCCGGGGCTCCCCTGGATCATTCGCCAGCGCGCGCGCGAGCCCGTGAAAATCGCCCCCGGTGCGGGCCAGCCCCGGCAGGCACACGACCGGCAGCCCTTTCGCGTCGCGCACCTGGTAATTGCGGACGTGAAGCCGCAGGCCATCCTGTGCGGTGACGAAGACGGGCGACCAGCCGTCGGCCTCGACAAAATCCACGCTGTCGGAACTATCCAGCATCCGGATCTGTGGCTTCTCGATGGAACGGTCAGATGGGTCGCGCCGCCGGCGAGTGAGGTTTAGAGAACGCACGGTACCGGGCTGATTTGGCCAGAGCGTTCCGTCTCGATCGGCTGAGCGTACTAACTTTACTTCTTGTCGCCGGTCGCGCCGGCGGGTCTCACATTCCGCCAAGGATCACTCGGGGCTGCGGGCGTCGAGGCGGATGACTTCGACCTCTTCATGGCCGCCTCATAGTCCTTCTCGACGTCTTGAGCCCTCCGCATCCGCTCCTCCTCTATCAGCTGGAGCGGTGTCTTCGTGACGGTCGTGCCCCTTTCTTCCTGCCGCTGCTGCATAGTTTGGGAATAACCGAAGCCCGTCGATAAACCGATCATTACCGCGGCAAATACGACTTTCCTCATAACACCCCCCGTTTCTGCGCGAGCTGCCGCCTCACGTTGCGGGCTCGTTGTCGGTCTTTCGCTTGCGTGGCGCGAGAGCCGAGCCGTTGCTTTTAGCGCCTTACCATATTCCTCGACTAGAGGTCCACGGCGCGTTCAATTGACGGCGGCGCCGCGATAGAGATCCGCCTCGATCATCAGCTTCGATCCGCCCCCGAGCCGGATGCGATAGACCTGCAGATTCTCCATCACCCGCTGCACGTAGTTGCGCGTCTCCGCGAACGGAATGCGCTCGACCCAATCGAGGGGATCGACGGCGGGATCGCGGGGATCGCCATACCGCTCGAGCCATTCTTTGACCCGACCCTGGCCGGCATTGTAGGCGGCGAACGCCAAGATGTAGGAGCCGCGATAGATCTGCAGAAGCTCTCCGAGCTCCGCGGCGCCCATCTGGCTGTTGTAAACGGCGTCGTGACGCAATTTCTTCTGGTCGTAGCGAACCCCGAAGCGGCTCGCGACGTGGCGCCCCGCTTCCGGGGTGACCTGCATCAAGCCCATGGCGTTCGCGGTCGAGACGTCGTTCTGGTCGAAGGCGCTCTCCTGGCGCACGATCGAATAGATGATGCTGCGATCGACCTCCGGACCGATGGCGCCGAAATGGGGAATGCCGATGGTGGGAAACGCATAAGCATCCAACGCGAAGCCCTGCGCCAGTGCCCCCTTGCCGATGAGCAGCAAGGCGCGGGCATCCTCGTGCCGCTCGACGATCTGGGCGAGCTGTTCCAGCACATGCGGCTCCGGCAGTCGGTCGGCCAGATCCGCCACGAACGGTAGAATGAGGTTGTGCGCGCCGGCCGCGTACAGTATTTCGGCTGCCCGCAACACGTCGAGATTGGCGAGCGCGGCGCGCTGGGTCGAGTTCGGCTCCGGCAGCCGCCGCAACGCGATCTGGGAAAGGCCGAGCCTGCCCCGGGCGATCTGGCCGTAATAGGCGGTGGGATATTGGGCCGAGGCCTCGTAATGCGCGCCCGCCTGCGCGAGCCGGTGCGCGGCCTCCGCCGCGCGGCCCTGCCAATATTCCGACCGCGCCAGCGTGATCGGGTTGGTGATCCCCTGCGCGATCCGGGCGAAATGCGGCATCGCCAGCTCCGGATCGTTCAGGAACCGAAGCGCGATCCAGCCGGCCGTGAATTGGTGCTCGCCCCGATAGTTCTCCCGGGGCGGAGGGACCGCATCGCGAGCGATTTGATAGGCCGTCTGCGGATCCCCGAGGTCGAGCAATTTGCGGCAGACGAGGCGACGCTCGATCCACCACTCGTCGAGATTGTGCAGAACCGCGCGATCGGTGGGAGCCGCCAGCAACAGGCTCGCGGCTTCGGCAAAGCGCTCGTTGCGGCGCAGCCACTGAATGCGGCTGAACATGTAGCCTGGATCGCTGCGGCCCTCTTCGGGAACGGCATCGAGCAGCTGGCCGGCATTGGCGGCCTTGGCGATCACGGCGGCTCGTGCCTTGGCGATGGCCATCTCGACCCCGCCGAGCCGCCGCGCCGCCCGCATCCCGCCCTCTATATCCTGAGCCGAGAATCGGTCGTCCATGCGGGCGACGTGGTCGGCCCGCGTGATGAAATCGCGAAACGCGTCGAGTGCCTGGGTCTCCAGCTCCTCGGGAAACGCATCGTAGCGCCAGGCCTCGCGTACGTAGTACTGAGCCGCGGTGCGGTCGCCCTGCGCCAGCAGCGCACGGGCGAGCGCGAACCGCCCCCTGGGCGTCATCGGCTGGGTCTTGGCGAAGAACGCCAGCACGGCGAAGGGGCCGCGCCCTTCCTGCAGGAGTGCGGCTTCGGCGCGCCGGCGCAGCATGCCGACGCTGGGCCAGCTCGGGTTCGCGGAAAGGAATGCGACATAACGGTCGAATCCCACATTGTTCTCGTCGCTGCGTAGAATGGCCCATTCGACGAGCTTCTTGGCGGCAGGATCATGGATGCTCGCCTCGACCGAGGTGGCCTCTCCGGATTTGCCGCGCCGGATGAGTTCCAAGGCTTGTTTCACGGCAGCGAGATCGGGGCTGGGCGCGGGGCTAGGCGCCCCCGAAGGGGAGGAGAGCTTCGAATGCAGCGCGACCGGCGTCGCGACCGCCGATTCGGTCCGAGCGACCAAGGTGGGCCGCGGGCGCGGCAGGGGAATGGATTTAATGGATTTGGTGGCAGCGAGGGAGGCCGTACCGTCGGCTAGCCAAGCGAGGGCCGTCGCCAGGGCCAGGATGGAAGCGACTGCGATAGAGGGGAATTTCATCGGACCTGACGACAGTTCCAACCGTGCATGTCGGATCGACGATTCGCTGTGGTTCGGCAAGTGGGGCCGTTTCCTCATTGTGGGCTGAGCACAGCCTCCCTCGGCCCCGATCAGACGCGATCGCGGCTTTTAGCGCCGAACTCGCGGCAAAACACCGAAATTCGGCTGCAAAATACTCAGCTTGGCGCAACCTCCCGGCCGATCATGGCGGACCCGCGTAAATGATCGGATAAGACCGGGGCGAAAGCTAGGCAAAACCCCTATTGTCCCTCGCGATCTCGGCGCAGGCTGCTTTGGCGAAACCAAAGCCTCGGCCGAGGCTTTCATCCCCGGTTCCGACCCGGTATGGATGGGGCTCTGTTCGGTCCGCCAGCGAGCAAAGGATGGTGTCATGACCGCTAGGACGAGCTTCCGAGGTTCCTTCACCGCGCTCGTCACCCCGTTCAAGAACGGCTCGCTCGACGAGAAAGCGTTTCGCGAGCTGGTGGATTGGCAAATCGCCGAGGGCACGCGCGGGTTGGTGCCGGTGGGCACCACCGGCGAGAGCCCGACGCTGAGCCATGACGAGCATCGGCGGGTGGTGGAATGGTGCGTCGAGCAGGCGAACCGCCGCATTCCGGTGGTGGCCGGCGCGGGCTCGAACTCGACCGCGGAGGCGATCGACTTCGCCCGACACGCGGAGAAGGCCGGAGCCGACGCCGTCCTGATCGTGACGCCCTACTACAACAAGCCGACCCAGGAGGGCCTGTACCGGCACTTCAAGGCGATCAACGACGCGGTCGGGATTCCGATCATCATCTACAACATTCCGTCGCGCTCGGTCATCGACATGTCGGTCGACACCATGAGGCGCCTGTTCGAGCTCCAGAATATCGCCGGCGTCAAAGATGCCACCGCCAACGTCATTCGGGTGTCCCAGCAGCGCCGGGCGATGGGGCCGGAGTTCAATCAGCTCTCGGGCGAGGATGCGAGCGCGCTCGGGTTCATGGCGCACGGCGGCCACGGCTGCATTTCCGTGACTTCGAACGTGGCGCCGCGGCTGTGTGCCGAGTTTCAGCATGCATGCTTGCGAGGCGATTATCAGGCTGCGCTCAAGCTTCAGGACAAGCTGATGCCGCTGCACACCACGCTGTTCATCGAGACCAATCCGGCACCGGCCAAGTACGCGCTTTCCGTGCTGGGCAAATGCCAGGAGACGGTGCGCCTGCCGATGGTGCCGGTCGCAGAGCATACGCGAAGCGCGGTGCGCGAGGCCATGGTTCATGCCGGACTCATCAACTGACCGGCGATGGCGGAGAAGCCGCAACGCGCAAGCAAGATCGTCGCGGACAATCGCAGGGCGCGCTTTCATTACGAGATCGGCGACACCTACGAGGCCGGCATCGCCCTGACCGGGACCGAGGTCAAGTCGCTGCGGCAGGGCAAGGCGACGATCGCCGAATCCTATGCCGCGGAGCAGGACGGGGAATTGTGGCTCTACAACGCCTACATCCCCGAATATCTGCAGGCGAGCCGCTTCAATCATTTGCCGCGGCGTCCGCGCAAGTTGCTCCTGCACGCTCGTGAGATCCACAAGCTAAGGGGCGCGGTGGAGCGCGAGGGCATGACACTCGTGCCGCTGAAGCTCTATTTCAACCCGAGGGGGCGCGCCAAGATCGAGCTCGCGGTCGCCCGCGGCAAGAAATTGCACGACAAGCGGGAGGCCGAGAAACAGCGCAGCTGGCAGCGCGAGCGGGCGCGGTTGATGCGCGAAAAGGGGTGAGCATGCCTGGTCCGGCCGATCGGCTTTCGGTATGGTGATTGAGCGATCAAAGCTTCCCACGGCAAGCAAGGCTCGCTTCGCATGACCGTCCACAATCCGCTCAACCTTCCGAGCGATCTGCCGGTGCCGCAGGATGACGGCGGCGCCCGGCACCTCGCCGGCATGCGCGCGCCGGACCTTTCGCTTGCGGCCACCGACGGCAGCTCGGTCAACCTTTCGCGTTTATCCGGCCGGACCATCGTTTACGTCTATCCGCGCACCGGCCGGCCAGGCGTGCCGTTGCCGGATGGCTGGGATGCCATTCCGGGCGCGCGCGGCTGCACCCCCCAGAGCTGCGGGTTCCGCGACCACTTCCGGGAGCTCGAGGCGCTGGGGGTGGCGCGGGTCTACGGACTTTCGACACAGGATAGCGATTACCAGCGCGAAGTCGTCGAGCGGCTGCACCTGCCGTTTCCGCTGCTCTCCGACGCCGAGACGAAATTGCAACGCGCGTTGCGACTGCCCAGCTTTCAGCTCAAGGGCATGACCTTGCTCAAACGCCTTGTGCTCGTGATCGACGATGGCGCCATCGTCCACGTATTTTATCCGGTATTTCCTCCCGACCGCAGCGCCGAGGAGGTGATCGCTTGGCTTCAGGCCCGCTCGTCGAATTGAGCGCGGATCTTGGCAAACACGGCGGCGAACATCTCCGGCGTAAGCCTGCCGGTATTGGTGTTCTGGCGCGAGCAATGATAGCTGTCGTAAAGCGTGAGCTCGCCGATCGTATGCGCGCGGCCGTGCTCGAACGGAACGGTCGAGGGGCGAGCGCCGAGCGAGGCCACGGTGGTCTCGTGGGCGACGCGGCCGAGCGCCACGATGAAGCGCAGCCGCTGCATTTGGGCGATCGTGCCCGTCAGGAAAGCGCGGCAGGATGCGACCTCTGTGCCCGCCGGCTTGTTCTCGGGAGGCACGCAGCGCACCGCATTGGTGATGCGGCAATCGATCAGCCTCAGGCCGTCGTCTGGACGCGCCTGATAGCGCCCGCGCGCGAAGCCGTGCCGCTTCAATGTCTCATAGAGCAGATCGCCTGCGAAATCGCCGGTGAAAGGCCGACCGGTGCGATTGGCACCCTTCAGGCCGGGGGCGAGGCCGACGACGAGCAGTCGCGCCTCGGATGAGCCGAACGAGGGGACCGGCGCGTTGAACCAGCTGGGCTCGCGCTTGCGCAGAGTGCTGCGCAGAGTCACCAGCCGCGGGCAGCGCGGACAATCACGGTCGGGTTCGGCGGGCCCGCCCGGCGTCGTGGCGTTTGTCAATCTTCCTCGAAATCGTCGTCATCGCCGGCGCGTTGCGGCGCCGTGGGGCGTTGCAGGAATTGCGGCGTGTGCCGGGGCTCCCGGGACTCCCGGGCGGCGCGTTCGGCCGGATCGCGGCCGATCTTCGGCTGCAGCTCGACGATGTCCACGAAGATATCCGCCTGCCGGCGCAGCTCGTCGGCGACCATCGGCGGCTGAGTGGTCACGGTGGAAACCACGGTGACCCGCACGCCGCGCCGCTGCACGGCTTCCACCAGGGAGCGGAAATCGCCGTCGCCGGAGAACAGCACCATGTGGTCGATCGAGCCGGCGATCTCCATGGCGTCGACGGCAAGCTCGATATCCATGTTGCCCTTGACCTTGCGCCGGCCGGTCTGGTCGATGAACTCCTTGGTCGCCTTGGTCACCACGGTGTAACCGTTGTAGTCGAGCCAATCGATCAGCGGCCGAATCGAGGAATATTCCTGATCCTCGATCACCGCGGTGTAATAGAAGGCGCGCAGCAGATATCCGCGCGACTGGAATTCGCGCAGCAGCCGCTTGTAATCGATGTCGAAGCCCAGCGTCTTGGCGGTCGCGTAAAGATTGGCGCCATCGATGAACAATGCGATCTTCTCTTGCGGAGGGGACATGCTGGTTCTCTCGTGATCGAAACCAATTCGGTCGGCGTCCCGTCGAGAATGATCGGCGGAACCGATAGCGGTCGGTCTTGGGGAGCGATCGCGGCGTTGCGTCAATTGCAAAGCTGAGCGAACGCAACCCTCGTGCCCGGTCCAGGAAAAACAGCGGCCCGATCGGCACGACTTCCGGGCGGTTGCCTAACAGAGGCAGGTCCCGGCGCCAAGACAAATTTCGCCCTTGCGCTTTGCCCCCGCCGGGTCTAGCTAACGGCAGGATTTCCAAAGACTTGACGGCAAAGGAGCGGCGAGCCCATGGCCCGTGTCACCGTGGAAGATTGTATCGACAAGGTCGAGAACCGGTTCGATCTCGTGCTGCTGGCCAGCCATCGGGCGCGCATGATTTCCTCGGGCGCGCAGATCACCGTCGACCGCGACAACGACAAGAATCCGGTGGTGGCCTTGCGCGAAATCGCCGATGAGACGATCTCCCCCGGCGATCTCAAGGAAGACCTCATCCATTCGCTCCAGAAATACGTCGAAGTGGACGAGCCGGAGTCCGAGAGCGTGCCGCTCATCGGCGGCTCCGGCGAGGGGGTGGATGCCGACGATACCGAGGTCGTTGTCGACCGCATGACCGAGGAAGAGCTGCTCAAGGGCTTGGAAGGCCTGACCCCTCCGGAGCAGGAACCCGAGCAGCCCGAGACCGACGAAGAGGAGTGAACGCGGCCCGTTCTTCGAGGCCCGGTCACCCATCCTCTTGCCCTTCATGCTGAGGTGGCCAGCCCTCGTTCGAGGGCCGGCGCTGCGCGCCTTGCACCTCCAGGATGACGGCGGGCCCTCGAACCACCCGCCTCGCACCTCAGGACGACGGCTGGCCCTCGAACCATGGGCCATTCGGGTTTTGCCAAGCATGCCTCGAATTGCTTGCGAAACCCGCGGTCAGCCGTGATATCGTCGGTGAAATCATTGGAGCGGCCCGAATGTGGCTCGCCGGGGTTAAGCCATGGCCCGGTCGGTTACCGATCCGTCGCGGATGCAGCATGAGCCACGCTCTGCTGCGCTCTTGACGCGCGCTCTCAACAATCAACCAGATTTAGCTGAAATCAGGGGAAAATCCCGCAAGCCGCCGATCATGCGGCAGTACGACCTGATCGAGCGCGTGCGCCACTACAATCGCAATACCGATGAGGGGCTGCTCAATCGGGCCTATGTGTACGCCATGAAGGCGCACGGCTCGCAAACACGAGCCTCGGGTGACCCGTATTTCTCCCATCCGCTGGAAGTCGCCGCGATCCTCACCGACCTCAAGCTCGACGATGCCACCATCGCGGCGGCCCTGCTGCACGACACGATCGAGGACACGCCGGTCACGCGTGCCGAGATCGATCAGCTGTTCGGGCCGGATATCGGCACGCTGGTCGATGGCCTGACCAAGCTCAAGAAGCTGGACCTCGTCTCGAGGCAAGCGGCCCAGGCGGAAAACCTGCGCAAGCTTCTGCTCGCCATCGCCGAGGACGTGCGGGTCCTGTTGGTCAAGTTGGCGGACCGGCTGCACAACATGCGCACCCTCGATTTCGTGCCGCCGGACGCGCGGCGTCGGATCGCGGAGGAAACGCTCGACATCTATGCGCCGCTCGCCGCCCGGATGGGCATGCACGGGATGCGAGAGGAGCTCGAAGACCTGGCGTTCCGCGAGCTCAATCCGGACGCCTACGATGTGGTCCTGGCGCGGCTGCAGTCCTTGGCCGAGCGCAATCGGGACCTGATTTCCGACATCGAACACCAGCTCGCCAGCAAGTTCGCCGACAGCGGCATCCAAGCGGAGGTCGACGGCCGCCAGAAGCGGCCCTACTCGATCTGGCGCAAGATGGAGCGCAAATCCGTCGGATTCGAGCAGCTGTCGGACATTTTCGGCTTTCGCGTCATGGTCGGAGACGTCCAGGAGTGCTATCGCGCGCTCGGCATCGTGCACACCACGTGGCCGGTGGTGCCCGGCCGGTTCAAGGATTACGTCTCGACCCCGAAGCAGAACGATTATCGCTCGATCCACACCACCGTGATCGGGCCGGGCCGCCAGCGCGTCGAGCTGCAGATCCGCACGCGAACGATGCACGAGATCGCCGAATACGGCATCGCCGCGCACGCCCTCTACAAGGACGCGCGTGGTTCGCCGACCGAAATGCTCTCGCGCGAGTCCAATGCGTATGCCTGGCTTCGGCGCACGATCGAGCTGCTTGCCGAAGGCTCCAATCCGGAAGAGTTCCTGGAGCACACCAAGCTCGAATTATTCCACGACCAAGTGTTCTGCTTCTCTCCGAAGGGCAAGCTGATCGCGTTGCCGCGCAAGGCGACGCCGATCGATTTCGCCTACGCGGTCCACACCGACGTCGGCAACACGGCGGTCGGCTGCAAGATCAACGGCAAGATCGCGCCGCTGGTCTCCGAGCTCGCCAATGGCGACGAGGTCGAGATCCTGACTTCGCGGGCGCAGCTCGCGCCACCGGCGGCATGGGAATCGATCGTGGTCACCGGCAAGGCGCGCGCGGCGATCCGGCGTGCGACGCGGGCCGCGGTGCGCAAGCAATATGCCGGGCTCGGACGCCGCATCGTCGAGCGGCTGTTCGTGCGCGCCAAGAAGGAATACAGCGACGAGAAGCTCCAGGGAGCGCTGCCGCGGCTGGCCCGTGGCTCGATCGATGACGTCATGGCGGCGGTCGGGCGCGGCGAGATGAAGTCCTCGGACGTGGCCCGGGCGATGTATCCCGATTACAAGGAGGAACGCACCGCGCCGACCCCGCCGCCGAAAGAAAGCGGCTGGTTCGGGCTCAAGAAGGCCAAGGCGGTGAAATTCAAGGTTCCCACCGGTCCGGCGGAAGCCACGGCCATCCCGATCCGCGGCATCACCGGCGAGCTTCCGGTGCGCTTCGCGCCGGAGGGCGGAGCCGTGCCGGGAGATCGCATCGTCGGGATCCTGACGCCCGGAGAGGGAATCACGATCTACCCCATTCAGTCGCACGCGCTGAAAGATTTCGAGGACGTACCGGAACGCTGGCTCGACGTGCGCTGGGACATCGAGGATGCCAGCCCCCACCGGTTTCCGGCGCGCATCGCCGTCCATTCGGTGAACGAGCCGGGCACGCTCGCCCAGATCGCGCAAGTGATCGCCGAGCACGACGGCAATATCGACAACATCCGCATGACCCGCCGCTCGCCGGATTTCACGGAGCTGCTGATCGATCTCGAGGTCTATGACCTCAAGCACCTGACCGCCATCATCGGACAATTGCGCGCCAAGGACGTGGTCGCGAATGCCGAACGGGTGAACGGCTAGGATCCCCGGTTCGGCGGCCGTCCAACCCTGTTCGGGAACAATCATTTGCCGGAAATTCCTCATCTGCGCCTCGGCATCAATATCGATCACGTCGCCACGGTTCGGAACGCACGCGGCGGCGATCACCCCGATCCCGTCCGGGCGGCCCGCGTCGCGATCGAAGCCGGAGCTGACAGAATCACTGCGCATCTGCGGGAGGATCGCCGCCATATCCGCGACGAGGATATCGCGCGGCTGAAAGCCGAAATCCCGAGGCCGCTCAATCTCGAAATGGCGGCGACGCAGGAGATGCTGGCAATCGCGCTCAAAACGCATCCGCATGCGGCGTGCCTCGTCCCGGAGCGGCGGCAGGAACGCACGACCGAGGGCGGGCTCGATGCCGCTTCCCAGCAAAATGCTCTCGAGCCGATCGTTTCCGCGCTCACGAAGGCGGGGGTCGTGGTCGCGTTGTTCATTGCCGCCGATCCGGCGCAGATCACGGCTGCGGCGCAAATCGGCGCGCCGGCGATCGAGATTCACACCGGATCCTGGTGCGATGCCCTCGCAGGCAACGACCAGCGTCTCGCGGCGGGCGAATGGCAGCGCATATCGGAGGGCGCGCGCCTGGCGCGGCGGCTCGGCCTCGAGGTCCATGCCGGGCACGGCCTCAATTTCCAATCCGCGGAGCACATCGCCACCCTTTCCGAGATCGTGGAACTGAACATCGGGCATTTTCTCGTCGGCGAAGCGCTCTTCGTCGGCTTCGCGCAGAGCATCCGGACGATGCGGGCGGCGATGGAGCGCGGCCGCGGCAAGGCGGTCTCATGATCCTCGGCATCGGGTCCGACCTCGTCGATATTCGCCGCATCGAGCAGGTGATCGGCCGGCATGGCGAACGGTTCTTGAGCCGGGTGTTCACGCCGACCGAGCGCACGCGCGCGCAGAGGAGAGCGAACCAGAGCGCTACTTACGCCAAACGATTCGCCGCCAAGGAGGCCTGTGCCAAGGCGCTGGGGACGGGCATACGCAAGGGCGTGTTCTGGCGCGATATGGGCGTCGTCAATCTCGCCTCGGGCCGCCCGACCATGCGGTTGACGGGAGGCGCGCTCGATCGACTCGCGGCGATCACTCCGCCGGGAACCGAAGCTCGCATCGACGTCACCATCACCGACGAAGGGCCGCTCGCGCAGGCCATCGTCGTGATTTCCGCCGTTCCTTCGGCGAAGCCATAGCGGATCTCGTGGCTTGTCCCCTCTGTCCACAAGCTCGCTGGCGCAACGGCAAAGGAAAACTTCGCGTCGATCGCGCGACTCAGGTAATGTGAATTTGCCCCTCTTGGGGCGTTTCCTCCCTGACTTGGGCCCCGCTTCGGCGGGGCTTCTTGTTGCCCGATTCGGGCCGGCCCCTTGGTCCGGATTCCGCAATGCTGCGGTTTTTCCGCTTCCGGCGGTTTTCCCCGGACGGGAAAGAGCCTGCGCAGCTTGACCGGGTGGCAATCGCGCCTATTTGCCCTGCGGGCATTCCCCAGGCGAGCCGGGCCCGGGCTCCTCTCGTGAACTCGCAGGAGCACCGGAGCGCGGTGATCGACGGCATGCGGCCGAGAATCACAATCGCGACAGGAGGGCAGGGGAGCCTCGGCGTTCGTTGCGCCGCTCGTTCCGAGCCGCTACAAGGGCGGCGGCCGGCAGTTGCCGATCCTCCCCACCGGATGACGAATGTCCCTTCCGGACCGCGGATGGGGCCGCATTCGTCTGGCGAAGCGCCGTAGCGGGCGCGCCGCATCGAACCCATGGGAAACCCCAGTGGCTGATCGTGGCATGAGAGGGCCGATGAGCGTGTCGAGCGAGCCGAAGCGCCGCGAAGGCGGTTTTGCCGAGACCATTCGGGTCATCGTTCATGCGCTGATCATTGCTGTCGTCATCCGGACGTTCTTGTTCCAGCCGTTCAACATTCCCTCGGGCTCGATGGAAGCGACCCTGCTCGTGGGCGACTACCTCTTCGTGTCGAAATACGCGTACGGCTACAGCCATTATTCCTTGCCGTTCTCGCCGCCGCTGTTCTCCGGGCGCATGTTGGCGCGGGAACCCCAACGCGGCGACGTCGTGGTGTTCCGGCTGCCGAAGGACGATTCGGTCGACTACATCAAGCGCGTCATCGGCTTCCCCGGCGATCGCATCCAGATGATCGGCGGTCTGCTTCACATCAACGATCAGCCGGTCAAGCGCCAGCGGATCGAGGATTATGTCGACATCGAGGATCCGGGGCACCCAGTGCGGGTCAAGCGCTGGCGCGAAACGCTGCCGAACGGAGTGAGCTACACCACGCTCGACCGGGTCGAGAACGGCGTCTACGACGACACCCCGGTCTACACCGTGCCGCCGGGCCATTATTTCATGATGGGCGACAATCGCGACAATTCAACCGACAGCCGGGTGCTGTCCCAGGTCGGCTATGTGCCCTTCGAGAACCTCGTCGGGCGGGCCGAAATCATCTTCTTCTCGATCGGCGACGGCGCGCGAGCCTGGCAGGTCTGGCGCTGGCCTTGGGCGGTGCGCTGGGATCGGCTGCTCACAACGGTTCGATGAGCCGCAAGTCGAAGGCCCACAAAGAACTCGAGCTGAGGATCGGTTATTCCTTCGGCAATCCGGCGCTGCTGGATTGCGCGCTGACCCATATCTCCGCGCTGGCGGGGAGCAAGAACCGCGCCGGCAGCTATCAGCGGCTCGAGTTCCTCGGCGACCACGTGCTCGGCCTCGTCATCTCCGACATGCTGTTTCGCGCCTTCCCGGACGCCGAGGAGGGCGAGCTGTCGCGGCGGCTTGCCGATCTGGTCCGCAAGGAGACCTGCGCCGACGTCGCCCGGGCCATGGAGCTCGGACCGGCCATGAAGCTCGGCGCCTCCGAGGTCTACGCCGGCGGCCGCCGGCGCATCGCGATCCTGGCGGACATCTGCGAGGCGCTGATCGGGGCGGTATTCATCGACGGCGGCTATGCGGCGGCCGCGGGCCTGATCGAGCGCTTCTGGCAGGAACGCACGCTCAAGCCCAAGCGCCCGCTGCGCGACGCCAAGACCATGCTGCAGGAGTGGGCCCAGGCCCGCGGCATGCCGGCGCCGCTCTACCGCGAGATCGAGCGCTCGGGACCCGACCACGATCCCGAGTTCCGGGTCGTTGTCGAGGTCGCGGATTGCCAGCCGGCGGAGGGGCTCGGCCGCTCGAAGCGGGCGGCCGAGCAGGCGGCGGCTGCCGCCATGCTCGCGCGCGAAGGCGTCGAATCCGAAGGGATCGATAGCTGAGGCGCTCCAACCGCGGCGAGCGGTCAGCTTGCGGCCAGAATTATTTCTTGGGCGCACATGGGTTCGCGGCTTTGGGAGCAGCGGGCTTCGCCGCGCAGGGATTGCCGGCCTTGGCGTCCGGCTTCACGGTGGACTGGGCCTTGGGGGCGCACGGATTGGCAGCCTGTGCCATGGCCGTCACCGGGATCGCCGAGACCAGGCCGCCGACCGCAATGGCCGCGGCCAGCGAGAGCAGCGATTTGTGCAAGGTGTTCATCGTCGTTTCTCCTTCGCTCGTGAAAGGCTCGTGAAAGATCGGCGCGGATCCGAGCCACGTCCGCTATTTCTTGGGCGCGCAGGGATTTGCCGCTTGGGGGGCACACGGGTTGGCGCTTTTGCTGCCGGTAGCGCCCGCCGTCTCTTTGCGAACCGCGGTCTGCAATTCGCCCATGTAGGCGGTCAGCGCCGAGAGCTCGCGCGAGCTCCAAGACAACGGCTTCGCCTGCATGGGAACGATCATGCAGAACTGGATCGCTTCATCGAGGCGAACTTGTTCCACCCCGCTCTTCTCCGCGGCCATGGCCATCCGGTGCGGGTAGGGTGTGGTGAAGCTCGCGGCGAAATTGGCGTTGTCGGCATGGCAGTTCATGCAGGACATGCCGTTGGTGCTGAGCTTGGTGTCGTTGAACAGCGCCTGGCCCTGTTTGATCAATTGCGCCCGATTTCCCTCGGCCAGATTTGTGGCCTTCGGACGCAATATCAGCTTGGAATCGACCTCCGGCTTACCCGCGCAAGGGTTGGCCGCCGGCTTCGGAGCGCAAGGATTGGCGGCCTTCGCGGCACCCGGATTCACCGATTTGGACGCACAGGGATTTGTTTGCCCCACGGCCCGATCGCCGCTCAGTATCATGGCTCCGGCTGCTAACGTCAGCATCACCGAGAGCGCCGACATCCCGAACAATCTTTGCATCTTCAGCCCCCATTTGTATCAGGCGTACCGGCAGGCCTGCCGATCGAGGACGTTTACGACAGCTATTTCGTTGTCGGAGGACGCAAGGTTACATCCACCAGGATGCGACGTGCTCGAAGCGCAGCCCGATCGCGGCTAGTCCGAACGCGGACTGCCTTGCGATTCGCGAGCAGGCTGAAACCTTTCTCGGCAGTCCGGCGAATACCGAATGGGTGTGCGGCCTGGTGCGCCGCCGCGTCTTGCCCGAATGCCGCAATGAAATGAGACGAACGTTGCCGCGCTTTTCACGCCGAAGCGCCGTTCCCGTGGCGCTGGCCATCCTTGTGGTCGCCGTGATGATGCTGGCTGCGATCAGCGCCCGCACGCAGGGGCACGGCTTCGACCCGTCCGGCTTCTGGCGCGCGCCGCTTGCGAGCCAGGGCAAGCTGCCGCCGGACTGGACCTCATTGGAGCGATCCCTGGCACCCGAAGATTGCGGCCAATGCCACGCCGATCAACTGCAGCAATGGCGCACGTCGCGCCACGCACAGGCATTTTCGCCGGGGCTGGTCGGGCAGCTATTGAGCTTCGACGCGGCGGATACGGCAGAGTGCATGCGCTGTCATGCGCCGTTGGCCGAGCAGCACGCCGCGTTCGAGGCGGCACGGACCGTGGGATTGGCGCATCGTCCCGAGCAACAAGGGCTTGCGTCGGCAGGCAACGGCTGCGGCGGATGCCATGTCCGCCACCATCGTCGATTTGGACCGCCGCAGCGGAACAGCGGCGCGACCGGGCAGAGCGAACTTGCCGCGCCCCACGGTGGAGTGTTCCGGACGACTTTCTTCGATTCGCCGGAATTCTGCAGCGGCTGTCATCAGTTCCCGGCGGAATTGGCGGTCAACGGCAAGCCCCTGGAAAACACCTACGTGGAATGGAAGGCCAGCCCTCAGGCGAGCCGGCAGGTCACGTGCCAGACTTGCCATATGCCCGATCGCCGGCACCTGTGGCGCGGCATCCATGATCCGGCAATGGTCGCTGCGGCTCTCACGCCGCGGATCACGAGCGACGCCGCCGGGGTGCGCTTCGAGATCGCCAATACCGGGGCGGGACATGCATTTCCCACATACGTGACCCCGCGCGTGGTGATGAATGCCATCGCGCTTGATGCCGAGGGCAAGCCTCGCCCGGAGACGCTTCGTTCGCACCTGATAGCCCGCCGCGTCAGCTACGAAAACGAGCAATGGACCGAAATCTCCGACACGCGGCTGCTGCCGGAACAAACGGCCGCCATCGAGATGCCCTGGACCGGCAGCGCGCGCGCGCGCGTGTGGCTGGAGGTTGATCCCGATGATTACTACGAGACCCAAGTCTATCGCGAGCTGCTGCAAACTCTGCCGCACGGCGGTGAGGCGGCGCGTCTGATCGCGCAGGCCAAGAGCGATGCGGCAAAAAGCCGATTTCGGCTGTTCGAAACCGAGCTGCGCCGCCCGTGACGGAATTTTAGGGTCATGTCTCGGGGCTCGGCAGCTCCGGTTCGTCTATGTAACCTCCTTCCGCCTCACCGCGAATTCACTGTCGGGTGAATTCATCTGTCCCAATCGGAAGCCGGCATCCGGGGTGCCCGGGCTGGCGATCGGTCGGCGTGGCTTTCTTTTGTCTCGCTGCGCAATTGTCTCGCTGCGCAATGTAACTTCCTGCCGCCCGCCGGCGAAATCACTTCACACGGGCCATAGGGGGCCATATCGGCCCGAATTGCCTTTGGCGGAGCAAGTCGGACATGTCGAAACAGATAAGCGGTCTCGTCATCGGAATGGCGGTCTTGGCCATCGTCTTCGCCGCGCAGGCGGCGCAACCATTCGACGCCAAGGCGTTTCAACAGGCGCAAGCCGCCGGCAGGAGCATCCTGGTCGACGTCACCGCGCCGTGGTGCCCGACCTGCAGGAAGCAGCGCCCCATCGTCGAGCGGCTGGAACGGGAGAAGCCGAATCTGATCGTCTACGAGGTCGACTTCGACTCCGAGAAGGCCGTCCTGAAACAGTTTGGTGTCCGCTACCAGAGCACATTGATCCTGTTCCAGGGCGAGCAGGAAATCGGGCGATCGATCGGCGAGACGGATCCGGCTCGGATCCGAGCCTTGGTCGATATGGCCCGGTGATGGCCGCAATCGGCAGTTTGGCGCTCAGTTACGCGGCCGGTGCGCTCTCGACGCTCTCGCCGTGCGTGTTGCCGTTGCTTCCTGTCCTGCTTGTGAGCGCGCTCGAGCAGCACGCGTTGGCGCCGCTGGCGCTTGCCGTCGGGCTGTCCGGTTCTTTCGCCGCGATCGGCATCTTGATCGCCTCGCTCGGATTGGGCCTCGGCGGCCTGGATGCGGACGTTTTGCGATATGCGGCCGCTGCGCTGATGGCCGGCTTCGGCATCGTCATTCTGATCCCGGATCTACAGACCCGGTTGACGCAAATAGCGGCGCCGTTGGCGGGTGGCGTCAATCGATTGCTCGAACGTCTGAACCCCGGCGGCATAGGCGGGCAGTTCATGCTCGGCGTTCTTCTCGGCGCGGTCTGGTCGCCGTGCGCGGGACCAACGCTCGGTGCCGCCGTGGCTTTCGCCGCCCAGGGCGGCAGCCTGGTCTATGCCGCAGCGGCGATGGCGCTGTTCGCGTTCGGCGCCGCCACGCCGATTCTCGCGCTGGCCTACGGCTCGCGGCAAACCATGCTCGCCCGCCGCGATCGTCTGTGGCGGCTCTCGGGCATCGGCAAACCGGCCATGGGCGTAGCGTTGGCTGTCGTCGGCCTGTTCGTCCTCACGGGTCTCGACAAGGTTGTCGAGGCCAATCTGACGCGCACGATGCCGGGATGGCTGATGAACGCAACGACGTGGCTGTGAGGCCACTCCGCTCTTTCCGCAAGCGCCGTTCGAAACATGCCGCCGCTCCGGCTTCGATCCGTCGCCGGCGCGGCGCCGGACGTCACCCGAGATCGAAGCCCCGATTGCCCGACTAAGGCCGAGGCCGAGCGCGTGAGGAAGGGTTTCGAGGAGCTTGCCAAACCTCCTGAATGATCGTTCTTAGGATACGGCGTTGCATCGACCCCCCACGCGCGAACGCCACCAAGTCGCATCGTACTGCCGAGCCGTTTTGGTCCAGGAAACTAGCCGCTTCCGGTGCATTTCGGATGTTCGCAGGACCGGCGGCGCGATCGTTACGAAGAGGGCACATCGTGCAATGGCGTGACCAAGTGGCTGTGGTGACGGGCAGCGCCCGCGGCCTCGGCCGAGCAACGGCGCGGCTGCTCGCGCAACGCGGCGCCGCCGTATGCGTGAACTATGCCGCGCAAGCGGATGCGGCCGAAGCGCTGATCGCGGAGATCGCGGCCGTGGGCGGGCGGGCGATCGCAGTGGCGGCGGATGTCGCGGATGCGGCGGCGGTCGACGCCATGGTCGCCCGCGCCGAAGCCGAGCTGGGGCCGGTGACGATCCTGGTGAACAACGCCGGCATTTCCTGGCAGGGCACGCTCGACAGCTACGACCGGGACGAGGTCGCGCGCATGCGCCAGGTCAATGTGGACGGCGTGATTTATGCCACGCGTGCGGTGATGGGCGGCATGCGGACGCGGCGCTACGGCCGGATCGTCAACGTGAGCTCGATCGCGGCGATCGGCACCGCGCTGCCCGGCAATGCGTTCTACGCGGCAACCAAGGCCGAGGTGCTGATTCTGACGCGGCGCTTTGCCATGGAGCTCGGTCCGCACGGCATCAGCGTGAACGCGGTGGCGCCGGGCTTCGTGCGCACCGACATGACGCAGCGCGGCCGTGGCGCCGCGGATTGGCAGGGGACGGAGCAGCGTCTCGCCGCACGAGCGATGATGGGTCGCATCGGCGAACCGGAGGACATCGCCAATGCGGTCGCGTTCCTGGTCTCGCCGGAGTCGGGCTGGATCACCGCACAGACGCTGACGGTGGACGGCGGCCGGATGGACTACATCGGACACGGCTAGAATCGAGCGCCGGTTTGCGGCGTGCTGGCAGTCCGGGTCGCTAGTGCGTACAATCCCGAGGTGGAGGCGGCTCGGGCGCGCTCGCATCAGGGAGGGTTTCATGGATCGTCGATCATTTCTCGCCACGACCGCGGTTCTGGCGGCCGCAGGCGCTGCGCCCGGGAGGGCGGCGGTGACGTCGAAGACTTTCGTGCTCGTTCACGGCGCCTGGCACGGCGGCTGGTGCTGGAGCAAGGTTGCGTCGATCCTGCGTGGGCGCGGCCACACCGTGCTCGCCCCGACACAGACCGGGCTCGGCGAGCGCTCGCACCTGTTGTCCAAATCCATCGACCTCGATGTCTTCATCACCGACATCGCCAATGTGCTCAAGTGGGAAGATCTCAACGACGTGGTGCTGGTCGGCCACAGCTTCGGCGGCAATGCCATCTCGGGCGTCGCCGACCGCATGCGGGACCGGATCCGCCGGCTCGTCTATCTCGACGCCGTCATGCTGGAGAACGGTCAGAGTGTGTTCGGCCAGCTGCCCAAGGACGTCGTCGAGGCACGCACCAAAGCGGCTCAGGAGTCGAGCGGCGGCTTGAGCATTCCGGCGCCGCCGCCTGCCGCCTTCGGCATCACCGACGCGGCGCAGACGCAGTTCGTCGCCAACCGTTTCACCCCGCATCCGTTCAATACGTTCGTTTCGCCGCTCAAGCTCGAGCACAAGGTCGGCAACGGCGTGCCGGCGAGCTACATCGTGTGCACCGACCCGATCTACAAGCCGCTGGAAGCGAGCCGCAATTGGGTCAAGGCCGCCGGATGGAACATGGTCGAGATCAAGGCCGGCCATGATGCCATGGTGATCGCGCCCGACCGGCTCGTCGACCTCTTGGACTCCGAGGCGGCGTGAAGCACTCGCGGGGTATCGAGCGACGGGTGGAGTTGTTGCGCGGCGTATAGCGCCAGGACCGGCCAATGCCACCGCGTTGGCCGGGTCACGCGTGCCGGCCATTTCATTGTTTCACAGGGCTTTCGGCACGATGGCCGGTACCAAGAATGTCGACGACCCCAGTCAAACGGGTGAACGTGGCGGGCGGCGCTGCGG
>WNGQ01001036.1_pt1 | contig 28829 bp, 24 predicted proteins | sample 5407661 | NCBI WGS metagenome assembly WNGQ01 (sample SAMN13153382, study PRJNA577476) | soil metagenome | isolation source: 60 cm soil or saprolite under Garry oak tree replicate 2 | place: USA:California | collected 2016-06-15 | reverse complement strand
TCGGGTCCCACAGCGGTCCGCGCGGCTCCAGGCCCCCGGCGGCGACCTCGTCGGGCCGCTCCCATTGGCTCACGAGGCGGCGGTAGATCGCGTCGGGCTCGGGATTGTCAAGGAGCGTCGTGATCTTGTGCAACTTGTCGCCGGGCAGCGCCGGCCGCCATGACGCCGGCACGAACGCAAACAATCGGTTCCAGGTTTGCGGAGCGAGCGAACGCAAGGCCGCCGCCGAAGCACCGCGCAGCGGACGCGGCACGAGCTTCACCGCGCGCGCGAGCCGTTCCGCCCAAAGGTAGCGGTTATAGCCGGCGAACAACTCATCCCCGCCGTCGCCCGACAACGCCACGGTCACGTGCTTGCGGGTCAATTCGGAGACGAGGTAGGTCGGGATCTGCGAGGAATCGGCGAACGGCTCGTCGAACCAGTCTGCGAGATGTGGAATGACGTCAAGCGCGTGCCGCGGCTCGACATAAAATTCGGTGTGGTCGGTGCCGAGATGGGCGGCGACCTGCTTCGCACACTGGGCTTCGTCATAGCCGCTTTCGTGAAAGCCGATGGAGAAGGTCTTCACCGGCCGCGAGCTCTGCGCCTGCATCAGCGCGACCACCGTCGAAGAATCGATCCCCCCGGATAGGAATGCGCCGAGCGGCACGTCGGCAATCATCCGTAGACCGACGGAATCGCGCAGAAGCGCGTCGAGGCGCTCGACGGCCTCGTTCGCATCCGGCGCGGGATCGTTGCGGCGCTGCCCAGCGACCGCGACCGCGCGCAAGTCCCAGAAACATTTTGGCACCGGCGCCATGCCTTCGCGCAGCGTCAAGATGTGGCCGGGGGCGAGTTTTTCGGCTTCGCGATAGATTGTGCGCGGCTGGGCGATGTAGGCGTGGCGGAGATAGCCGACGACTGCATCGTCATCGATCGTCGGTCTCCAATCCGGTGCGGCACGAAACGCCTTCAGCTGCGAGGCGAAGATGACCCTGTCCGGCGTTGCCGCGTAGTAGAGCGGCTTGATGCCGAGGCGGTCGCGCGCCAGCACCAAGCTGCGCGTCTTGCGGTCCCACAGCGCGAACGCAAACATGCCGACCGCGCGCTCGATCGCGGCCTCGACGCCCCATAATGCGCAGGCTTCGAGCAGAACTTCGGTGTCGGACTCGCCGCGCGTCGAGCGGCCGGCCGCCTGCAGCTCGCGGCGGATATCGCGGTAATTGTAGATTTCGCCGTTAAAAGTAATGACGTAGCGACGATCGGCCGAATGCATCGGCTGCGCCCCGCCGGGGCTGAGATCGATGATGGCGAGCCTGCGCTGGCCCAGCGCCACGCCGCTTTCGGCCTCGACCCACACGGCGCCCGCGTCCGGCCCGCGATGCCGCACGGTCTCGATCATGGCTTCTCCGATCGAACGCAGCGCGTCGGCCGGTGTCGCCGCGCGCCAATCGATCATGCCGGCAATGCCGCACATCGCTCTTCCTCGGACAGTAGCGGTAACTTCACCTTGTAGATATTCCGGCTTTCTGCTCAAGCCCTCGTAGGCCGCTTGGCCGAGGACAGGTGCTTACGCCCGTCAAACTTACGGCACGCGACCGATCGTGCTCGACCATACCCCACGTCAACTCGCTTAATGTCTAACGGCGTGCGACTATGATCAAGTGACCGGCAACCGATCGAAATGGTGCATAGTCGGAAAGCCACGTTTCGTGCGGCATCGTGAGCTTCGACACGGCGGCGCCAAGGCGCGTAGAAATCTTGTGAAGGACGCGCAGTGGCGCGAACATCGCGCCATGCGCCGTGACCCGCGAAAATCCTGCCGCTCTCAGTTTGTCGCACAAGGACGATGGCGTTTCGAATTCGACGTGGTAGCGCCGCGGCGCGCGGGTCAAGCGCTCCTTAAGCTTGCGAAACTGCGAAAGCTGGCGGAAGCCATCCAGAGCCCACTTGTTGACGTAGGTGCCGAAGTAAATCCCGCCTGGCTTTAGCACGCGGACGATCTCCTGGTGACCTTGAGCGTTATCGCGCGCGTCGAGGTATCTAAAAACCTCGATCGCGTAGACAAAATCGATCGAGGAGTCCAATGCCGGCAATTGCAGCACTGAGCCGTCGGAAACAAGATCGGCTGGTATTTTTTTTGCCGCCAGTCGGCGCATCTCGGCACTCGGTTCGATGCCGGTGACCTCGAAACCTTGATCAAGCAGACGAGCCATATGGGCGCCGACGCCGCATCCAATATCGAGACACGTCGCCCCCTGCGGCAATTCCGATACGCAGCGCGCCCACGCCCGATTGATGAGATGGCGCCCATATCGGAAGGGAGAGTCGAAGATATTGTCGCCGCGATACTCGGCAAGAAACCCGTCTGCAGTTTCATCGTGGACTTCGACGGCTCTGCGGCGTGACCACTTCTCGTCAGGATTCATGTCCACGGAGATTGATCGTCTGCCATTTGCCCTGTTGCTCGATAAACAGCTGCAGCGAGTTTGACAACCCGTCCCCGGTTCGTCTCGGGCAAAGCGCGTGCCAGCCGAGCGTAGCAAATCTCTCGTCTCAACGGTGATAGAAATTGGAGGGCCGCATAGGGGCAAGACCAAGCCGGCCGATGCGGCCCATCTCGCCTTCACGCGCGAACACCACCACTTTGTCCGTGCGCATCAAGAACATCGTCGGCGAGCGCCGCCATCGTCATCGAGCGCATGCCGTAGAGCTCTTGCAAGGTGCGGAAGCAATCGAGGATGGCGCGCAGAAACGCCAAGTTTTCCTGTAAATCGACCCCGAAATTGTGCGGGTGCCACCATAGGTGAAAAAGCTTTCGGCGACGGGCCGCCGTCTCCATTGCCGAGGTGATCCGCCACAAGCGCAGCCGCTCCAACACCGCGCTTTTTCCCGCCGGTCGCAGAAAGCGGCTGGCCGGAATATCCACCATACCATCGACAAGCACCGGCTCATGATCGTGTGGACCGCCGATCGGCAGATAGCTGTCGGCCAAGCGGGACGCGCGCACCAGAGGGGTCTGCTCGGACTCGCTGCGTGCGCGGTGGAACCAAACGCGTTCGTTGCCGCGAAAGGCACGCAGGCCAAATTCGCGACACACCGACAGATGAGCCGGACCCACTTGGTTGCGGGGAAATACGATGCTTGCAAGCTTGACCCCGAGACGGGCGGCGGCGGCCCGCGCAGCCTCCAGGTCGGCGCGAAAGGCCTCGACATCTCCCCCCTCTTCCAAGCAGTAGAAATGCGAGAAGGTATGCGTGCCGATCTCCTGGGCCGGGTGGTCGAGAATCCGCTTGATGAGCGATAGGCCGTAGTAATAGGGGTCGCGCTCCTCGTCCGGCCCGACTTCGTCGAGATAATGGTAGGAGGAAATTCGCGCATTGGTGTAGCGCGGCTTGCGCGTGGGGAGTGCGGCGAGCATCGTCGTGTTCGTCGCGAAAAACAGAAGCCCGACCGTCGCCCAGGTACAGGCGATGTTCCGCTCGGCAAAGAGGTCGAGCAGAGCGGGAATGGCTTGGCGGACACCGAGGATGTTGGCGCCGTAATCCGCAATGGTGCGGCTGTCACGCACGCCCCATAACAGCTCGAAATCCAGCGAAATGACGAACGCGCCATACTGCACTGCGCGCCTCCTCGACGGTAACACACGAGGACCATAGGTCGGCATCGGCCGAACGAGCAAGCACGGTCACTCAAAATAGCAGGTTTCGTGCGATCGGTTCCCCTTGCGGTTGGGCGGCGATGTACGCTTAGTGGCTGGGATGAAGGTCTTATTTTTCATCCGCGACCTGGGCGTCGGCGGCAGTCAGCGCCAACTCGCCGTGCTTGCCGCGGGGCTAGCGCGGCGCGGACACGACGTGGCAGTCATCGTGCTCTACGCCGATGGGGCGCTCGAAGCGCTGCTCGGCAGCAGCAGCGCGCGCGTCCTCTCGATCGACAAGTCGAGCCGTTGGCACGCGTTCGCTCCGCTCGCGAGACTGCGGCGGCTTTTTCTGAGCGAACGTCCCGATCTGGTCTATGCCTTTCTTCCGACCCAGACCACGCTCGCGGCGCTCCTGCTGCCGCCACGGCTCAAAACGAAACTCGTTTTCGGGCTGCGCGCCGGCGGCGTGCAGCTCGATCAATACGACGCGTTGAACGCCCTCACCTACCGCTCGGAAGTATGGCTTTCTCGGCGCGCCGACCTCGCCATCGCCAATGCGCGCGCCGTACGCACCGACGCGATCAGGCGTGGATTGCCGGCCGATCGTATCGCGGTCATCATGAACGGCATCGATGCCGATGCGATGCGAGCTGATGCGGAGGCCGGTCGTGCGGTGCGCGCTGCGTGGGGCCTCTCCGACAATCACTTCGTCATCGGTTGTGCGGCCCGGCTCGACCCGATGAAAGATCATGCCAACCTGCTCCAGGCGGCCGCGAGCTTTGCGCGCGAGAATTCCGATGCGCGCTTCGTGTGCGTTGGCGATGGGCCTGCCGCCTATCGCCTTCAGCTCACGACTCTCGCCCATTCGCTTGGGCTTGCAGGCCGAGTGATGTGGGTCCGCGACATCGGCGACATGAAAGCAGCTTACAACGCCTTCGATATCGCTACCTTGTCCTCGGCGTTCGGCGAAGGATTCCCCAACATGGTCGGCGAGGCGATGGCGTGCGGCGTCCCCGTCGCCGCCACCGACGTGGGCGATGTACGCCTGATCACCGGCGAACTCGGCGAAGTGGTGCCACCAAAAAATGCCGATCTGCTTTGCGCGGCCTGGCGGCGGCTACGCCAGCGCCTTGCGCAAGATCCAGGCTTGCGGAACGACGCTCGCGAAAGGATCGTCGCGAACTACAGTGTTGACACCATGGTGCGTAGGACTGAGGACACCCTCAGTCAGCTCACGGCCGGGCGGCCGGCGCAGGAGATCGCCCGCGAGTTCGCGTGAGCAGCATCAACCGGATCACGTGACACTTACGGCACCGGTACAAGCTTGAAGAAGTGGCACGAACTGCCGAGCACGCGTGCCAAGCGTTTGCGCTTGGCAAGCCCCAGGCGCAGCCCCAACAGGACCTCGCCCGTATAGAACAGCCCCACCGGTCCATCAGCGACGACGGCAAAACCGTTGTCCTTAAAATTCCGCCGCCACCAGCGGGGGTGGAACAACCACAACTCCGAGATAACGTTGCCGCGCGCCCCATGCCGCCGTGGAAGGCAGAGACCGACCGTGTGCCGGGAAGTCCGGTACCAGGCCTCTCCCAATCGTCGCATCTCGGTTGCACGTGGCGCTGACCGCGGCACGAGCTGCGGCACCGACGACACGAAAAACGAGATCGCCTCGAGATAGGATGTCAGCGTAGTCCAAAACCGCCACGTGTGGGTCGGCAGGACGTGAATGCAAGTGCCGCCCGTTGCCAGCACGCGGCGGATCTCGGCATGCATGCGTGAAAGGTCTGCTACGTGCTCCAGCACGTTCGACGAGAATACAACGTCGACGCTGGCATCCGCCAATGGAATGGTCCGACCGTCGTAATCCTTGATCGGAAAAACGCGGTGGGCGGCATAGTTCGAATCCGCGATCTCGATCGCGGTAACCTCGAAACCGCGCCGTTGCAGTTCCAGAGCCTGCTTACCGGTACCGGCCCCGATTTCGAGAACGCGCGCGCCGGCTGGAAACAACGTAGCAATCTTTTCTAGTTCCGCCCCTCTGATTGCGTCGAGGTGATCAAGGGATAACACAGCGGTACAATCGACCTGATTGGACGTGATGAAACCCGCAGTGTAGCCGAGCACCGCCATCATGGCCAAGCGCGGGCGTCGACGGACGGCATTTCGGGTCGCTGCAAGCGAGATTCACGAGTTCTAAGGCTTTCAGCCGGTTCGGCGATAGAGGTACTCGTCGCAGCCCCCGAAGATGCCGGTCGTCAAGGGTGTGCCCGTGGCGCGGATACGTGCGAAGCCGAGGGGCTGCATCAACGCGTCCACTTCCGGAGCCAGGATCGATTCATAAGGATAGCCGCCCATCCAGTCGTGCACGTCATGCATGAAGTCCATTCCACGGACGCTGTGATAGTTGCTGACATAAGACTGAAAGTCGCGACCCGTCAGGAAGAAGGCAGTCCGAAAAAGCGCGACATAGACGGCACGTGCGCGCCGCTGCGCTTCCAACGACGCGCCGCTGTACCAGCGCTTTTCCCATCTCCAGAGACTACACATCAGGGTGCGATGATAGAGCGCGAATGCAAACACGCCGCCCGATGCAACCAGGCGAGCGGCGGCACCCAATGCGTCATGCATGGCTCCGGTGTGATGCAGGACTCCCCAAGCATAAACCACGTCGAATGTGCCGAGACCGCGCACGTACTCGCCGTCCAGGATCGAGCCTTGCTCAATCGTCCATTCGCCGTCACCGGCGAAATAGCGGTCGCGCAATCCTGCAGTGCAGAGGACGGAGTCTTCATCGAAATCGAACGAATGCACGCGCGCGCCGAGTTTGCGGGCGGCGAGTGAAAATAGCCCGCTGCCCGAGCCGATATCGAGAAAGCTCAGCCCCGCGAGGGTGTCGCGTTCAAGCGAGCGTCGAAGTGAACGTTCTGCCTCGCTAAGCTGATTTGCGCTGAGACTGCGAGCAAAGTCGAGCCAGTTGTCGCCAAACCGGAAGCGACGATCTCTAACTTGCCTCTTCGACATGATGACCCCAGTCTCGCAGCCCCCGGCGCAAGATAGCGGGTTCGGTCTCGCGATGGCAAATGCAACCGCGAAGCTCGTAGAGCCTTGATGTGCGGTATTCGTCGGAATGCTATCGTGCGGACGGTTGGATCGGGCGAACAGCAAAACAATGATCGAGCAAGCCATTGAGCGTCTCTGGGTGCTCGGACCGACCGCTCTTGTCGCGCTGGTCCTGAGCTTCGGATTGATGCTGCTTCTGCGGCCATGGCTTGAGCGTTACGCAATGGTGCAGCCCAACGCCCGCTCGTCCCATGACCAACCGACACCGCAAGGCGGCGGCATCGCTGTCGTGATCGCGACGCTGGTGGTCGTCTGGGGTGCGGTCACCTCGTCCCCCGCCCTGCTGCACAATCAGACCGGTCAACTCCTGGCCGTGACCGCGGCGACCGCGCTGCTAGTGGTGGTCGGCGCGATCGACGACATCCGCTCGTTGCCGGCTGCAGCGCGCCTCGCCCTGCAATGCATCGCCGTCGGCGCCGTGATCGCGGCGCTACCGAACGAGTTGCAAATTCTGCCGCAAGTGCCGTGGTCAATCGAGCGCGCGTGTCTTTTTCTCGCCGGGGTATGGTTCGTCAACCTTGTTAATTTCATGGACGGCATCGACTGGATGACCGTGGCCGAATTCGTGCCAGTGACAGGCGCGATCGTCCTGCTCGGCCTTGTCGGCGCGGTGGAACCGCTGCCCGCTCTGGTCGCGGCCGCGCTCGTTGGTGCGATAATCGGCTTCGCGCCCTTCAACCGGCCGGTGGCGCAGGTTTTTCTTGGCGATGTGGGCAGCCTGCCGATTGGGCTTCTGCTCGGCTGGCTCTTGGTGCAGCTTGCCGCAATGGGTCATCTGGCGGCGGCGTTCATCCTACCCCTCTATTATCTCGCCGACACGACGATCACCCTCATCTCCCGCCTCGTGCGGGGCGAGGCGTTCTGGCAAGCTCATCGGACGCATTTCTATCAGCGCGCCACCGATTGTGGGTTGACGGTGCGCGAGATCGTCACTCGCGTCTTTCTGGCCAATCTGGCGCTGGCCGCGCTCGCGCTCGTCACCGTCGCGGCGCATAACATCGTCGTATCGCTGGCGATGCTGAGCGCCAGCGCCGCAATCATCTTATGGCTGCTTGCGGTCCTTGCCGGCGTCAAGAACCGACGCTAGCAGAGATTTTGCTGCCGCTGGCCTTCCCAACACGGTTCCCGGCGCCGTCGGGCTGACCGAGGCTCGACCTCGCAAGATCACGCAGGGCTGCGTCGGGCGCCGCGACGAGATGCAGAATTCAGGCCGCCTCCCCGCCGAAATCCGGCACCGCGTCGTGCAGCACGCCGAAGATCACGGAGCGGTCTTCGCGCGCGAGGCCTTGTTCCAGCGCCGCAAGCCAGCCGCGCATCGCTTCCAGCGATGGACTGACCGGCTTGGCGGCAACGATGCCCTCGATGCCGATCGGGGCGGTCGGCTCCTCGCGCGCGAACAGGATTTCTTGCAGGCGCTCGCCGGGCCTGATGCCAGTGAAGGTGATGTCGATGTCGCGTCCGGGTTCGAGGCCCGAGAGGCGGATCATCCGCTCGGCGAGATCGACGATCTTCACTGGTTGGCCCATATTGAGCACGTAAACTGCCACGCCCAACTGTCCGGCCTCGAGGGCATGGCTTGCCGCCGTGACCACGAGGTCGCAGGCCTCGCGGATGGTCATGAAGTAGCGCACCATCTCCGGATGCGTCACCGTGAGCGGCCCGCCGGCTTCGATCTGCGCCTTGAATTTCGGCACCACCGAACCATTCGAGGCGAGCACGTTGCCAAAGCGCACCGCGATCAACCGCATGGCCCGCTCGTGTGCGCCGCCGCCGCGCCGTGCGAAGTCATTATCGAGCGCCTGGCAATACATCTCCGCCAAGCGTTTTGAGGCGCCAAGCACGGACACCGGCTCGATCGCCTTGTCAGTCGAGATCACCACCATGGCGGCCGCGCCCGCGGCGACAGCGGCGTCGGCAACGTTTACCGAGCCGAACACATTGGTCTTGACGCCCTCCGCCCAATCCTGTTCCAGCAACGGCACGTGCTTGAGCGCGGCCGCATGAAACACGATGTCGGGCCGAAAGGCATTCATCAGGCGGAAGATGCGGGTGCGATCGCGCACGTCGGCAAGACGGCCTTCGATCTTCGCCCTCGACTGCTTGGCCGCGAGCATTTCCAACACGGCGTGCAGAGCAGGCTCGGAGTTCTCGATCACAAGCACGCGACCCGCGCCGAAGGTCACGATGCGATCGCAAATTTCGGCGCCGATGGACCCGCCGCCGCCGGTCACGATGATCGATTTGTTCCGCACGAAACCTTCGAGTCGATGGTAATCGATCTTCACCCTGGGCCGCAGCAGCAAATCCTCGACATTGACAGGCGCGAGCCGCAGCGCCTCGCCGCCATCATCGAGCGAAGGAAGGCGACTGGTGGCGAGCCCCAGACGCCTGGCGCGCATAAGGACCGTTTCGGGGTTTGCTTCCGGCGCGAGGGCGCTCGGCGTGAGTACAAGCCGTGTCACGTTGATGTCGCGCTTGCTGAGCTCGGTGATGACGCCCTCGATATCGTCTGGACCGCCGAACACGGAAATGCCGCGTATGGCTTGGCCCCGATCCGCCATGGACGGCGACAGAATGCCCACGGGACGGATCTTCGTGACCGCTCCGCTTTCGATCGCACGCAGCAGGACATCGGCATCGGCAGTACGGCCAACGACGAGGATCGGCGTCGAACCGCCCGCCTTGGCATGCTGAAGCGTGCGGGTGTAGCGAAAATAGCGATAGGCGATGCGCGGGCCCGACAGAAATGCGATCTGCAGCAGCCAATAGAGCACGATCGTGATCTTGCCGAAGAAGAACGTGCCGTAGACGTTCGGCGCGAGCAGCACGTAGTCGAGCGCGAGCAGCGTTACCGCCAGTATCGTCGCGGCGCGCACGATGTTGAAGAGATCGGGCAGCGAGGTGAAGCGCCACTTCGCCTTGTAGAGGCCAGAGACGCCGTAGATGAAACCGGAATAGACGACGAAGGCGGGCAGCAGGATCACCAGGAATCGCCAGCGCTCGGTAAGCCCGGCCTCCTCGAAACGAATAAAGAAACTCGCGACCACCGCCGCCGCCGTGGCCAGGAGGTCGTGCGCTAGAATGAGCCACATCCGTGGGGTGAAGGTCGAAAACCGGATCATCGTTTCCGATATTGTCGCCCAAATGCGACGCCGAACGCCATAGATACCGGCCTTTGGGCGCACATGCTACCGTGGAGAGCCGTGGCCCAGCGGTCCTCCGCACCAATTAAACGCCGCATTCTGGAACCATAGGGTTAACGCCGTCTGCAGTTCGGCCGCCAGCCGCGCGCATGTAATGTCACGGGCCTGGCTGTAAATGTGCGCCTTTCGTCCGCTTGGCGGAGGATGTGTTGGAGGCAAGGGCGATCCGAAGAAAATTTGACGCAACAGCTACGCACAAGGGGCAACTCAGTCAACTTGCCGCTCGTGCGTATCTGCTGGCGCTAGCGGTGACCTTGGGCGATTGCTCGGCGAGTGAGATGCTCCAAAATTGGACGCCCGCCCCCGCCGCGGCCCCGGACCTGTCGCAGCCGAACCACCGCCGCGTCGTCGCTGACAACATCAAAACGGTTTTCCCAAACTTGGCGTCTGTTGGTGATTTGGAGATTTCCGACGTGCGGCTGGTCGATCACGTTAAGGGTCCGGCCTGGATTAGTTGCCTCAAATTCCGCGTGCATGTAGATCCGGGAGCAGGCCAATCAGCGCCTAATTCGACCACAGCTGGAGAGCCAGTAGTGGCGCCGTCAGCGCCTAGCGCGACCGCCAGCGGAAGTCCGCAGTACTATGCGATCTTCATTCAGGGTGACAAGATTATCGATTCGCGCCTCGGCGTCGCGATCGACCAATGCCGCAAGCAGACATTTCAGCCGTTCGATCTGTCTCCACCTGCCACCGCGAAAAAAGGCTGATCCTCGATTTTGCTACCTTCATAGCAGCTTTGATGGAGCTAGATCTTGCGCCCGATCGCGCACCAGAATGGCACGCCATCGCGAAAGCGTATGTCGCGCAGCCCGGCGTTCTCCATCAACACCTTGATCTGGGCTTGCGTCATGCGATGCTCAAGCCGCGTGCCGAAGCGGTCGAGCGCGTCGGTGCGTATGGCATAGTAGCTGCGCCCACGATAGGCGCTGAGCGGCCAATTCGCGACATTGCCGCCCAGCCGCTCAGATAGCCGCGCCCCACGCGCCAGCGGCCAGTAGACGCAGGCGGCGAGAAGTTCGGCAATCGCCGATTTCAAGCGAAACGGCGCCTTCGAAAGCGCATGGCGCAAGAGGTCGCTCGCTCGCCACAACAGACGAAACCACGCCGGCCGGTTCTCGAAGGCGTAATAGATATAAACGAGCATCGGCGCCCCGCGCTTGAGCTTGTTCACGCACGCGGCGAGACCGGCTGCGGGATCGGGCAAATGGTGGAGGACGCCGAGGCTGTAACCGAAATCCATGCTGTTGTCGGGCAAAGGCATGGCATCGAGCGGCGCCGCGTGGAAGTCCACGTTGCCCAGACCCGCAAGGCTCTTTTGCGCGACGCTCAACGCGGCGGCGCTGGCGTCGATGCAGTGGAGGCGGCCGACGCGCGGCGCGACCAGTGCGGCCCAACGCCCGCTGCCGCAGCCCGCGTCGAAGCCGACGGCATCGCGCGGCAGACTGTCCCAGGGGAAGAGCGCGAAATATTCGCCGAACCTGCGCCGCACTTCCGCACTCGAAACGCCGCTCTGGTCGAAGCGCTGCCATTCCCGGCCGAAATCGTCGACGGTGGCGCGATCGAGATTGTGACCGTTGCTCTCCATTGCTGCGTGATTTGCGAAAACTCTCCTCTCCGGCCTCCGAGCCCTCGATTTTGGCATTGCGTCTATCGTCCTGGCTGAAGTTCCAGAGCGGCCGCTCACGGCTTCCGCTATCTCACTCCGTAGCGCCACGAATCTCGAACTTCGCGCATCAGTTAGCTGGTGCCGGAGGGCGGCGAGCGTCCCAGTGCCTCATCAACCACATTGAGAACCGAGCGCAGCGGCAGCTCATCGAGGCAGCGGCTATAACTTTCGAGATGGCCTTCGCAACCGAGCTTCTCGCACGGCAGGCACGGGAGGGGATTCTGCACCACCCAGACATTACCGCGGTGCTGGATCGTGCCGGCATGATCCCAAGGTTGGGCGAGGCCGCCGACCGGCCACGGTCCGATCAGGCGGGGGCTGGTCGGACCGTAAAGCGCGATGGTCGGGCAGCCGCTACCGGCGGCGAGATGGGTCATGGAGGTATCGGGGCCGATATAGACGGCGGCACCCTTGAGCAGGGCTGTCAGGCCCGCCCAGTCGAGACGCCCGCGCACGCGGATTATCGCCGGGTCGTCGGCCCCCCAAAGGCTATCGATATAGGCTTGCTCGGCGGCCTCGCGCCCTTCGGTCGCGACCACGGCAAGCCCGCGCGCCGCAAGTCCGCGGGCGAGCCCGCGCCAGCCGGCGTCGGTCCAACGCTTGTAGCGATAGAACGGATTGGGATGCAGGACGGCGTAGGGCGTGCGCGGGGCGAACTCTCCAGCTGTGCCATTCTGCGGACAGACGATATCCGGCGCGTGGTCGAGACCGAGCGCAGTGGCAAGGCGCAAGAGCTGTGTGACCCGATGGCCATCGGGCTCGGCCGTCACCGCAATATGATGCGCGTGCCGCTTCCACCACGCCCCGGTCTTGCCCGAATGCGGCACCAGCCCGATTCGGCGACGCGCCGCCGCCAGGGCGAAAAAGGTGGGGCGGTCACCGGCCTGCGTTGAAACAGCGAGATCGTATCGGCGCCATAGGCTGCGAACCACGGCGAGCGTCTCCCCGGCAGAAGGCCGCGTCGGCATGGACACCACATGATCGATGTCCGGGTTCCCCATGAGGATGTCCTCGGTGTCGCGGAACACCAGCATGTCGAGCCTCGCCCGCGGAAATGCCCGCCGCATGGTGCGGATGAGCGGCGTGGTGAGCAGCACGTCGCCGAGGCGGCGCAGCGTTATCACCAGGATGCGCGGGCGCTCAGGCAGGTCGAGGCTCGTCATCGTAACTCCCACGGCGCGGAAAGATCCGCTCAGGGTTTTGCTCGCGGTCTTGCACTTGAACGACCTATGGGACTTCTCCTCAAAAAGGCGCGACCCCCGAGGATGGTGATCACTCGGCGCGGCGACCGCGATGGGCACCAACATATCTCGCGGCAAGATACTTTGGGGGCGCTCATGTCTTTTCCTCGGCCTTTGCCGCCGCGTCCGCCGCGCGCAGCATCATACCGCCGGTGAGGCCGACGCCGAAGACATAAAGCCAGCCCTCACCGAAGTCGAACAAGTGTGAGTTGAACAACGAGGACACGACGTTATAGGTCACGACCAGGAGCCCGAACCACGCGATCAGCGTGCCGTCGCGAAACAAAGCGAGGTGAGCGAGCCACATCGCGACGAGCGCAACGGCGCCGACGAGACCGAGCTCGATCATCACCGCCAGGATCTGGCTATGCGGGTTCGTGGTGATCAGCGCGGGATTGGTCTCAGCCGTCACATCGCGCCGGAAGAGCGCTGGGATCGTCCCCGTGCCATGGCCGATGAGAGGTGCTTCGGCGATGAAAGCGAGCGATTTCTTCCAGTACTCGATCCGCAGCCCGGTCGGGGTGTTCACGTCGCCGGCGCCGTAAATCTGCAGCTCCTCCACGGCAGCTGACACGCGCTGGCGCAGATATGGCGAGGATACCCACACCGCGCCGGTCAGCACGGCGCCGATCAATGCGGCACCGAGCGCGCCCTTCCATCCGAATTGCCGCACTCCGAACAACACGAACATGACCGCCATGACAACGAGGGTGGTGCGCGCCGTGGCTACATAGGCGATGTTGGCGACGAACACCGCTGCGACAAGAACGAGCACGAGCGAGAGCGACGCCCGCGTGCGCCACAGCTCGGCGGCCTGCCCGAGCAGGCCGAAGGCGCAAATCGCGAAGATCACGCTCTGCATGATGTAGTCCTTGACCGGCACACCGAGGCTTTTGTGCCCGCGCCACGTCAGACCGGGTGTGAGCACGAGCGCCCAAGAGACGATCAGCAACACGACCGAGGACGCGAGAAAACCGAGGATCGCCCACTTCGCCTGGCCGGAGCGGCGGAATTGCGCGAGCAGCAACGGAACGAAAAGCAGCTTGTGAAATCCGCTCAGCCCCGCGACGCGGTCGCTCCAGCTCACGTCGGCCCACAACATGCCGATGGCGCCGAGCGCCCAGAGCAGCACCGGCAGGCCGCCAGCCGCCGACAGCAGTTCGCGCCGCACCGAGGCGGCATCGAGGGTCGGGACCAGCGCAATGAGCCAGAGCACGATCAGGATGGAACTCGCGGAGGTCGACCACGGCAGCGAAACCGCAACCGCCGTGACCAGCCCATCGGCGATCTGCCCGAGCCGCGGAGCGCGAACGCCTTCCTTCACGACGATTGATTCAGGATTGCGCTCGGACATGGTGGTCATTTTGGCGGTCATTTTCGCCGGCCTCGGCGGTTTCGCGCAGCGCCGACAATCCGCGCTCCGCGCGTACACGGTCACTGTGCAGCACGGCATCAAGCCGCGCGTCATTCGCAGCCAGTTGCGCGCGGTCGACCTGCGGGTGCCAGAGGTGGATGACGCCGGTCGCGAAGCGACCGTCCTTGCGACGCAGGCCACAACGCAGCAATCGGATCAGCAGGTCGGAATCCTCGCGGCCCCAACCGCTGAAGCAAGCATCGAACCCGTCGACGCGCTCGAGATCGGAGCGCCAAACCGCAAGATTGCAGGAGCGCGCGCCCCGCCACTGGCGCGATCGTAATTTGCGCAGTGGCCCGAGCGGCAGCCGCAGCACGGCGGCCAGCCGATTGACGCCGCCGCGCAAGCGCTGCCGGATCCAGCCAGATGCGCTCCAGCCTTCAGGCCGCAGGTCGTCGCGCAGCACGGCCGCGGTGAGGGTCGGCGAAAGCAGCACGCGGTTTCCGGTGACGAACCATCCGCGTTCGGCGAGCTTGCGATGGGTCGCAACGAAGTCGGCGGGAGCGATGCAATCGCCGTCGAGGAAGATGCAGTAGTCGCCCCGGCAGACGAGGATGGCGCGGTTGCGGATCTCTGCAGCGCGAAAACCGCTATTCATCTGCCACACGTGACCGAGCGGAACACCCAGACGCGGTCGCCAGCGTTCCACCAGGGCCGCGGTCAGGGGACGCGAGCCATCATCCGCGACCACGACCTCGAAACCACGATCGCTCTGGCGCGACAATGCGGACAAGACCGCCTCGAGCGCGTCCTCGCGATTATAGGTCGTGACGATGATGGAGATCAGATCAGGCACGTCGGTACTGCTCCAGTCTTTCATCCTGCATGCCCTGCCCCGCTGTGATAGCGTGCACCGCATTCGGGCTCAATAACGAGGAAACATGCAAAAAATATCGGCTTATATCCTCGCCTTCAACGAAGCCGCAAAAATCGCGGACGCGGTATCGAGCGTGTTGTGGGCCGACGAGATCGTGGTGGCCGATTCCGGCAGCACTGACCGCACGTCCGAGATCGCGCAAAGTCTCGGCGCTCGGGTCGTTCAGCTCCCATTTTACGGATTCGGCGACCTGCGCAATCGCGCCATCGCGGAATGCCGGCACGAATGGATCTTCAGCCTCGATTCGGACGAGCGCTGCACGGCCGAAGTTCGCGACGAGATTCTTGCCGTCCTGTCGACCACGCCGGCCCATGATGCCTTTCTCGTGCCGCGCCGCAATTACATGATGGGACGCTGGATCAAGGGTTCGGGTTGGTACCCGAATTTTCGTCAGCCGCAGCTCTTCCGCAAGGGTGCGATGCGCTACGACGACGATCCCGTGCACGAAGGCTACGAACTCTTGACGCAACGGCCGCTCGGACGATTGCAAGGCGCGATCTGGCAGCTTCCGTTTCGTAATCTCGAAGAGCTTATCAGCAAGATGAACCGCTATTCCTCGCTCGGCGTGCGAAAGCTTTCAGGAAAGCGAGCCTCGATGGGGAGCGCGCTCGGTCATGGCATATGGGCCTTCATCAAGCACTATCTGTTCAAGCATGGCTACCGTGACGGCTGGGCCGGTTTCGTCATCGCGTTGGGGAATTTCGAAGGCACATTTTACCGCTACGCCAAGCGCTACGAGGAAATGAAGGCCTGGTCGTTCCCGCCGAGCGCGCCGCTACGGCGACCCTCCGTTTCGCCCCCGACGTCCGCGGACGCTGCCGCCGCTGCGGCGGAGCGCGAGAGCGCGACGTCTCCGAAAGCGCGATGATACCCCACAGACACCGACAGGCTAGGGGATAAACCGCTTCCGCAGCCGCCGGCGCAAGGCTCGCGACGCGTTGCGCGCGACGCGGAACGGCAGACCCAGATAGTATTTGCGAACGATGTCCCAGCGTTCCCGCGGCGCCACACCGATCGTCGAGTCGCGGGGAACATACCAGCCATTGTTTTCGAAGCGGCGGATCAGGCGGTAGCCGGCGGCCCGCAGAAACCGGTGTTTCTTGAGATTGCCGACGTGATCTTCGAGCAGGACCAGTCGCGGCTGCCAGCGCGCGAAATCGAATCCGCTCAAAACCTCGAGCTCGTGGCCTTCGACATCGATCGACAGCAAATCGAACCGCGTCGGCGCGCTAGCTTCGATCAGAATGTCGTCGAGCGTTCTCACCGGTACTTCAATGACCCGCTCGGGTTCCACACCCGGTGCCATCCGGTCGCGATCGAGCGACGACAAGGCGCCGGCGAGGTGAAGACCCATGCGCCGGCCGGCATTCTGCGGCGAGGAGCAGGCCACCGCGAACACCTTGGCAGAGCGCGCGCGCCACAGATCGTCGGCAAGGTTGGGCTGCGGCTCGATCAGGACGCCGGTCCAACCGAGTTGCTCTAGGTGCCAAGTCTGCGATTCCTGCTGCGGGCGGTTGGCGCCGACCTCGACAAAGAAGCCCGACCGCGCGCCGCCGAAAAACTCTCGCACGAGCTTCTGCTCGCGTCCATCGGGCAAGGTCGTGCGCACAGCCTTCTCCGTGCGGCCTCAAGAGCCCCTGACTCGGGCAGGCGCGCGCGATTGGCGGACGATCTTGGTCGTGCTGAAGCCGGGCACGAGATCGATGAGGATCACTTCGCCGCCTTCGCCTTCGACGAGCTCGTGCCCCACTACCTCCTCGCGCCGGTAGTCGCCGCCTTTGACCAAGACCTTGGGACGCACGCGGCGGATCAACTCGAGCGGCGTATCCTGGCCGAAGATGACGACGAGGTCGACGGCCTCGAGCGCCGCCAGCACTTCGGCGCGCGCGTGCACCTCCTGCAGCGGCCTCCCCTCGCCCTTCAAACGCCGCACGGAAGCATCGTCGTTGAGTCCGACGATGAGCCGGTCGCAGGCGGCGTGCGCCTCGGACAGGAGCTTGATGTGGCCGGGGTGCAGGAGATCGAAACAGCCATTGGTGAAGCCGATGCGCAGGCCCCGCCACTCGGCGAGCCGCTCGTCGAGCACCGACCAGTCGAACACGACCTTCTCCTCGGGTGCGAGCGAAGCGGCGGGAAGAATGCGCGAGCGCAGCTCCGCCGCCGAGACCGTCGCGGTGCCACGCTTGCCGACCACCACCGCGGCAGCGGCGTTGGCCACGCGCACCGCGGGCTCATGGTCCACCTTGGTCGCGAGCATCACCGCGAGCGCGGCAACCACGGTATCGCCCGCGCCCGACGTGTCCCTGAGCTTGACCGGGTAGGCTGGCACGTGGAGCGCCGCACCGTTTGCCGGCACCAGGATCAAGCCGGCGTCGCTGAGCGAAACGACAACGGCGTCCGTTCCGAGCAGACGATTCAATTCCGACGCCGCCGCAATCACGTCTTCATCGGAATCCGCGCGCCGGCGCGTTGCTTCCGCGAGCTCCTTGCGGTTCGGCTTGATCACGGTCGCACCGCGATAAATAGAATAGTCGACAGCTTTGGGGTCAACGATGATCGGTATTTTTGCCTCTTTCGCCGCATCGATAACGTTACGGATGACCCGCGGCGTCAGCGTGCCTTTGGCGTAGTCGGACAGGACGACGCTCGCCGCACGCGGCAATGCCGCCAGGGTGCGATCGATCAGGGCCTTCTCGGTCTTGTCATTGAGCGCTTGCGCCAATTCCCAGTCGGCGCGCAGCAAATGGGTCGAATGATGCTCGGAGACGAAGCGAACCTTGCGCGTGGTCGGACGCGCCGGATCGATGACAAGATGAGGCTCGATCAAAGGCTCGGCGGCGAGCGCGCGCATCAGCGTGCGGCTCGCGTCATCCTCACCGACGACACCGAGGAAAACGCAGCGCGCGCCGAGCGCCGCAATGTTGCGCGCCACGTTGCCGGCGCCACCGATGGTGAGATCGTTGCGGGTCACTGCCAGAATCGGAGCTGGCGCCTCGGGCGAGATGCGCGAAACCTCGCCGTAGACGAAGTCGTCGAGCATCAGATCTCCGACGCAGACGATGGTCTGTTCGGGAATGAGCTTGAGCGCGTCTTCGAAATTGAACATGGCACTAATCGCTAGATAATTTGCCGGTGCCTGCCGCCGTCACCGATAGCGGTCGGGCTGGTTGAGAAACAACGTGACATAGCGATTCACCCCCTCCTCGAGCGGGGTGAAGCCAGCGTTGTAGCCTGCCCGGCGCAAATTTTCGACCTTGGCTTGGGTGAAATATTGATACTGGTGCCGGATCGCTGGGGGCATGTCGACATATTCGATATTCGGCTCCCGGCCGAGCGCGCGGAACATGGCGGTGATCAGGTCACGGAAGCTGTGCGCCTTGCCGGTCCCGACGTTGAAGATCCCCGACACCGACGGCGTGTCGAGCAGCCACCGCATCACCGCGACCGCGTCGTCGACATAGATGAAGTCGCGCTTCTGTTCGCCATCGGCGACGCCGTCGCGGTGGGATTTGAACAGGCGCACGGACTTGCCGGCTTTCGCCTCGTCGAAGCGCTTGGCAACCAAGCTTGTCATCTCCCCCTTGTGATACTCGTTGGGGCCGAACACGTTGAAGAATTTGAGACCCACCCACTGCGGCGGGAGCTTCGCTCCGTTCGCGAAGCGATCGACCACGGCGAGATCGAACAGATGCTTGCTAAAGCCGTAAAGATTCATCGGCCTGAGCCGGCGCAGCGCCGGAAGCGACCAGTCGTCGTCGAAGCCCTCGCTGCCGTCGCCATAGGTCGCAGCCGAGGAAGCATAAATAAACGGCGTGCGAGTCGTCGTGCACCAGTCCAGGAGCCTGAGCGAGAGGCGGAAATTGGTGGCGAGAACGGCATCAGCGTCGGTGGCGGTGGTGTCGGAGATGGCGCCGAGATGAATGACCGCCTCGAGCTTGCGACTGTCGAGCCAGCCGATCAGCTCGCCGGGCGGCACCACGTCGGCGAGCTGGCGCTTACCGAGATTGCGCCATTTGCCGGCGTCGCCGAGCGCGTCGTTAACCACGATGTCGGTCCGCCCGGCCTCGTTAAGGCCGGCGACCAGATTGGACCCGATGAACCCGGCTCCGCCGGTGACCAACAACATCCGTCCCCGCCGCCAGTGCTGCCCTCTCCCTTTGCCCCAGGGCGCCCAGGCGTGCAACTTTAGGCCGGGGGCAATCCTGACGCGTCCTGCCGCACTGGACAGGCTGGCAGGGGCAAGCTAACGGCTTGCCGTCCCGTACGCGGTGGGCGGGCATTAAAAAATGAACTTATATTCGCCTCTATAGAAATAATGAACCTTGCTTCGATTGGCGTAACATGGGGTGTGACGAGCTGATGTCCGAATCGCCCATTTTGATCGTCCCCTACATGTGGATTGGCGACTTCGTTCGCTGCCACACCGTCGTTAAGTTACTGAAACAACGATTTCCAAGCATCCCCATCGACATCTTGACGACCTCGATGGTCGCGCCGCTGCTCGACTACATGCCGGGCGTGCGCAAGGGCATCGTCGCCGACCTGCCGCGAAAGCGTCTCGCCTTGAGCCAGCATCGCGCACTCGCCCATAGGCTGCGGGCGGAAGGGTATGGCCAAGCGCTAGTCATGCCGCGGACCTGGAAATCCGCGCTAGCGCCCTCGCTCGCCGGAATTCCCCGCCGCACCGGCTTTGTCGGCGAAGGCCGCTTCGGCCTGATCAACGATCTGCGCTTCGGCGAGCGCCGGCTCCCGCGCATGGCCGACCGCTGCGCCATGTTGGCCTTGCCCAAGGGCGAGGCGGCGCCGGCGCAATGGCCGTTGCCGGAACTCAAAGTGCCCGCGTCCGAACGCGCCGCTTGGCGTCAGCGATTAGGGCTCGTGCCCGACGGGCGCCCAGTCGTTGCGCTGGCGCCGGGCGCAGTCGGGCCCTCCAAGCGCTGGCCCGTTGCCTCTTACGCCGATCTCGCGCGCCGGCTGGCTGCCGAGGGCCATTGGATATGGGTGATCGGCGGACCAGGGGAAAAGGAGCTTGCGGGCGAGATCGCCGACGGCGCCGATATCCGCGACCTCACCGGTCCCGACCTGCGCAACGCGATTCTCGCGCTCGCGTCGGCAACCGTCGCGGTATCGAACGATTCCGGTCTGCTGCACGTGGCGGCTGCGCTCGGCACCCCGGCCATCGGAATTTTCGGCCCAACCAGCGCATGGCACTGGGCTCCGCTCAACCCGATCGCCGCCGTGATCGAAATCGCGGGCGAACTGCCCTGCCGGCCCTGCCATAAACCGGCTTGCCGCCTCGGCCACCATCGCTGCATGCGCGACATTTCCGTCGATCGGGTGGCCATATCTATTCGCCAAGCGATTGGGCCAGCGCGTGCTGATCTGAGAGCTTGAACGCAGCTCGGGTGCTCCAAGCCTCCAAACGCTACGTCAGCCTTTCGAAGGCATCGACGACCTCGGACACAGACGCCTGCTCGTGCTTGCCGCCGACCACGACGATCGGGCCATGCCCTATCGGCCCGGTGAGGCCGGGCTCGCTCGCGGTGAAGATCGCGACCAGCGGCACGCCGAGCGCGGCGGCGAGATGGATGAGCCCGGTATCCACGCCGATGACGAAGGATGCCCCCGCGATGAGCGCCGCCATGCGGTCGAGCGGCTGCCGCTCGGGCGCGCAGGCATTCGACAGCGCCGCAGCGATACGCTTGCTGCGCGCGTGCTCGGCCTCGGTCCCCCACGGCAGCAAGAGCGAACCGCCGCGCCCGCCCAGCGCACGACCGAGTGCGATCCACGACGCCTCCGGCCATTCCTTTTCGGGCCGCGCGGTCGCATGAAACAATATGCCGTAGGGCTCTCCGGTCGTTTCCGCGATACCCTTGCGCGAGAGCCCATAGTCGACGGCGTCATCGGGGGCATAACCAAGCGCGAGGCCGGTCAACATGCGATTGCGCGCGATGGCATGGAGGTCGCGCGCGACGCGATGCTGAACATCGTAGAACCACGACGCCGCTCGCTCACGAACGCTGTTCGCGTCGTAGCCGTGCCGGCGGCCGCGAGCGAGCCACGCCATCAGCGCGGAGCGCACAAGCCCCTGGGTGTCGATGATATCGTCGTAGCGGCGCGTGCGCACGGCGCGCCCGAAGCTCGCAATCTCGCGCACCGTCGACGGTACCAGGGGTGCCCTCCGCCAGCGGCGCGATGCGACCGGGATGACGTCCGAGACGGCGGGATGAATCTGCACGAGCGGTGCAAACGCCTCCTCCACCACCCAGCAAAACCGCGCGGCCGGCCGTTGGCGTCGCGCCTCCGTCAGCGCCGGCATGTGATGGATCACGTCGCCGAGCGAGGAGGTCTTGATGAACAGGACGTCGGGCATCGTCAAAAGCCACGCCGCTCCGGTGCGGCGTCTGCCGGTTTGTCAGCGGACGCCAGCACGTGCATGCACGCCTCCAACCGGATGTTCCCGACACCCGAACCAGCAACGGCAGGCGATGTCAGCGGGTCCCCAGCATGACGGTCCTGGTCAGCGGCGGCGCCACAGCGTGGCGGCTTCCGACCGTGCCCGTTCTTTGCTCAAATGGCAGCCGCATTTCAACGACCTGCCACCATCGTGTGCCACGCGCTGGCATGGGAGCGCAAGCTTTTGACGCGCGCCAGCTGACCCCTTGCGAACTCGTCGATTCCGCTTGAAAAGCGCTCCTGCCTGGGCAAGAACGGCTCGCCACGCGTCGCCGCTGCAGTCGGGCCGCGCAACGGATCGTGCATGCTCAACTCGTATTTTCAGCGATTGTTCGCGGACCCCAATGGCACCGGCGCTTTGGTCCGACGGCTGCTCGTGGAGCAGGCGGCCGGCCAGTGGCGACGCTATGCGCTCGCATTCGGCCTGATGGGAATTGCCGCGGCGAGCACTGCGCTCGGCGCCTATTTGGTCGGCGACGTGATCAACCAGGCCTACGTCCACAAGAACCTTCCCGGCATCGTCATCCTCGCCCTCGTGACCGCCGTGATTTTCATGATCAAGGGAATGGCCACCTATGGCCAGGCGGTCGTGCTCGCACGCATCGGCAACAGGATCATCGCCGACAATCAGCAGCGAATGTTCGCGAAGCTGCTCCAGCATAACGTCGGTTTTTTTGCCGACCGCCATAGCTCCGAGTTCATGGCGCGGCTCACGACCGGCGCCGCCGCGGCAAGCAACGTGCTCAACCTCTTCATTACGTCGATCGGCCGCGATCTGCTTTCGCTCATCGGGCTTGCCGCGGTCATGGCGGTACAAGATCCCGTGCTGTCCATGCTCAGCGTCATCGTGGTACCCCCGGCGATGCTGATCCTGCGCAAGATGATCCGCCGCATCAAGACGATTGCGTATCATCAGTTCACCGGCAGCGCGCGCGTTCTCGAAACGCTGCAGGAGAGCCTGCAGGGCATGCGCATCCTCAAGGCGTTCACGCTCGAAGAGGCCATGCGCGCCCGCTTCGACGCTCGTGTCGCCGACCTCGAGAACGAATCGAACAAGTGGGCGCGCGTCGCCTACCGCTCGGGCCCGCTGATGGAGGCGCTCGGCGGATTCGCGATCGCCGGCGCACTGGTTTACGGCGGCTTCCGCGTGATCGAGACCGGGGCCACTCCCGGTCAATTCTTCTCGTTTCTCGCGGCCTTCATGCTCGCTTACGAGCCAGCCAAACGCCTTGCCCGGCTCAATATCGACCTCAACAGCGGGCTGGTCGGGGTGCGCATCCTGTTCGACGTCATCGACCATCCCGCGACCGAACCGGCCGACGAAGGCAAGCCGCCGCTGAAGCTTTCGAAGGCGCGGGTCGAATTCGCGAACGTGCAGTTCGCGTATCGCCCGGGCGAGAAGGTGATCAGGAATCTGTCCTTCGTCGCGGAACCCGGCAATGTCAGCGCATTGGTCGGCCCCTCGGGCGGCGGCAAAACGACGATTCTCAATTTGATCCTGCGCTTCTATGACGTCGACAGCGGCGCCATCGTCATCGACGGACAGAACATTGCGGCGGTGTCGCGCCGCTCGTTGCGCAGTCAAGTCGCCTATGTCGGGCAGGATGTTTTCTTGTTTCGCGGCTCTGCGCGCGAGAATATCGCGCTCGGACGTTTGGGCGCGAGCGAGGCCGAGATCATCGCCGCCGCCAAGGCCGCTTATGCGCACGACTTCATCACGGCGTTCCCCCGCGGGTACGACACACAAGTCGGCGAGCACGGCTTGCAGCTCGCCGGCGGCGAGCGCCAGCGCATCGCCATCGCACGCGCCTTGCTCAAGGACGCGCCAGTCATCCTGCTCGACGAGGCGACGGCTTCGCTCGATTCCGAATCCGAGCGCCAGGTTCAAGGCGCGATCGAGCACCTCTGTCAGGGGCGAACGACGATCGTGATCGCGCATCGCCTGCATACCGTCGTCGATGCTGATCGCATCTTCGTCATCGAGGATGGAACGGTCGTTGAATCGGGGCGTCACGACGAGCTGCTGCGCAAGGGTGGGCGCTACACGTCGTTCTACCGGCTGCAGCTGCGGGAGCAGGAACCGAGCCCGCCGGTCGCCATCGCCTCCTCCGCCTGAATTCCCGACACGTAAGAAGAGCGATCATGAGCGCTGACGCCAAGAGCTACGTCATCACGCCGCCGACCCAGGCCGTCATCGCGGTGGCCGGCACCGACAAGATGTTTCCGGTGCGGCGCATCTGGTGCGTCGGCCGCAATTACGAGGAACACATCCGCGAGATGGGGCACGACGTGCGCGATCCGCCGTTCTTCTTCTCCAAACCCGCCGACGCCATCGTGGCGGATGGGGGAAGCGTGCCTTATCCGCCCCTCACCAAGGACATGCATCACGAGGTGGAGCTGGTGGTGGCGCTCAAGTCCGGCGGCCGCAACATCCCGCTCGATAAGGCGCTCGACTGCATCTACGGCTACGGCGTCGGTATCGACCTCACGCGGCGCGATCTGCAGATCGCCTCGCGCGACATGAAGCGACCGTGGGAGATCGGCAAAGCATTCGATGGCTCCGCCCCCTGCGGCCCGCTGCAGCCCGCCAGCAAGATCGGTCACCCCAGCAAAGGTCGCATCGCGCTCAAGGCCAACGGCAAGCTGCGGCAGGAGGGCGATCTGGCACAGATGATCTGGAACGTGCCGGAGGTCGTCGGCAAACTGTCGGAAATGGTCGCGCTCGCGGCCGGCGACATCATCATGACCGGAACGCCGTCGGGCGTGGCCGCGACCGTCCCCGGCGACAAGCTCGAATGCGAGATCGAGGGCGTGGGCAGCTTGACGGTGACGATCTGCCCGCCAGCGAGGTGACGCGGAGCGTCATCCCGGGCGCAGCGCAGCACGAAGCCCCAAGCGCGTTCACGCGCGTCGACAGACGTAGACGCTCTTAACGACGCACTTTGGCGCAGTGGTGGAATGCATTCGCCACGTGCTGTGGCTTCGCGCCGCACCGCATCCGGGATGACGAACGTCGTTCGTTACTTGCTCAAGCCTTCCGCCTTGAGCGCTTCCTGCACCTTGGGGCGCGCGGCGACGCGGTCGACGTAAGCCTTGAGGTTGGGCCACTTGGCGAGGTCCATGTCGATGCGCGCGGTCCAACGCAGCACCGTGAACAGGTAAGCATCCGCGACCGTGAATTTGTCGCCCATCAGGTACTGCTTGCCGGCGAGTTGCTTGTCGAGCCAGTCGAAGCGTTTGCCCAAATTCTCCTTGGAGATGGCCTTGTAGGCATCGGGCGTGGTCGGGCGGAAAATCGGGCCGAAACTCTTGTGCAGCTCCGACGTGATGAAATTGAGCCACTCTTGCACGCGATAGCGCTCGGGCTTGCCGGCGGCAGGCACGAGCCCGGCGGCGGGATACTCGTCAGCGATCCACTGCACGATCACCGGGCCTTCGGTCAGACGTTCGCCGTTGTCGAATTCGAGCACGGGCACCTGGCCCTTGCCGTTGATGGTCCAATAGTCCGCCCCCGACTTGGTTTTCTTTTCCTGATTGTTGACCTGCTCCAGTTCGAAGTTGGCGCCCACCTCACGCATCACGATATGGGGCGAGAGCGAGCAGGCACCGGGCGCAAAGTAAAGCTTCATCACGACCTCCTTGACACGACGCCGGGGGGCCGGACCTTGCATCGACAGGCCGCGCCGCGCAAGCTGCTATCGCCTCATAGTCCGAGATAGGCCCGCCGCACGCGGTCGTCGGCCAACAGCGCCTCGCCCGCGCCGGAGAGCGTGATGCGCCCGTTCTCAAGCACATAGGCCTGCGCGGCGAGCTTGAGCGAGACCGCGACGTTCTGCTCGACCAGCACGCAGGTGAGGCCTTCGCGGTTGAGGTCGCGGATCGTGCGCAGCAGGTGCTGCACGATGGCCGGCGCCAACCCCAGCGACGGCTCGTCGAACATGACGAGTTCCGGCGCGCCCATGAGACAGCGGCCGATCGCCAGCATCTGCTGCTCGCCGCCCGAAAGCGTGCCCGCCGCCTGACGCAAGCGCTCGGCCAGCACGGGAAACAGCGCGAACACCCGTTCGAGATTTTTCGCGCGGGCGGCGCGCGCGCGCGGGAGCATCGCGCCCATGTCGAGATTCTCCGCGACCGAGAGGGTCGGAAATACCTGCCGGCCTTCCGCCACCTGGCCGATGCCGAGATTGCAAACCCGGTGGCTTTCCCAGCCACCGATCTCGGTATCGCGGAACGCGATGCGTCCGCGCGCGGGTCGGTGCATGCCGGCGATGGTGCGGATGAGGGAGGTCTTGCCGGCTCCGTTTGCGCCGACGATGGCGACGATCGCCCCCTCTCCGATCTCAAGCGACACGTCGTCGAGCGCCTGCGCGTCGCCGTGAAAGACATCGAGGTTCTCGACGCACAGCATCAGTCGACTGCCTCCGCGCCGAGATAGGACTGCACCACCGCGGGCTCGCGCACGACGGCGTCGGGCGCGCCTTCCGCGATCGCCGCGCCGTGATGCAGCACCAGTACGCGCGCGGCGAGCGCCATTACCGCGCGCATGACGTGCTCGATCAGAAGGATTGTAAGCCCGGCCTCGCGGTTGAGCTCCGTGAGGACGGAAACCATGCGGTCGGTCTCGGCCGGCCGCAGCCCCGCCATCACCTCATCGAGCAGCAGGAGCTTCGGATCGGTCGCGAGCGCGCGCGCAACTTCGAGGCGCTTGCGATCCGGCAGCGTCAGCGCCGAAGCCAGCTGGTGGCGCTTGCCGAACAGATCGAGCTGCCCGAGCACGTCGCGGGCGCGCCGGCGCGCCACCGCGGGATCGTGCCGATGCAACATCGCGCCGATGACGACGTTGTCCTCGACCGAAAGCGCTGGGAACGGCCGCACCAACTGGAAGGTGCGGCCGATGCCGCGGCGGCAGATCTCGTCGGGTGTAAGTCCGTCGATGCGTTCACCGGCGAAGGCGATCGAGCCGCGGTCGGGCGCGGACATGCCGGCGATGATGTTGAACAGCGTGGTCTTGCCGGCACCGTTGGGGCCAATGACCGCGAAGATCGAGCCCTGCGCCACGCGAAGGCTGACATTGTCGACCGCAAGCAGCCCACGAAAGCGCTTGCTGACCGCATCGATGGACAGAAGCGCCGTCATGCGCGCCGCCCCGCCACGCCGAGCTTGCCGGCGAGCCACGGCCACACGCCGTCCGGCAGCGCCAACACGACCACGAGCAAGCAGAGTCCGTAAAAGACCTGCTTGGCGCCCGGTGCGTCGAGGCCGAGCGCGGTCAAGATTTCCTGCATGGTCTCGGACAGGCCGGTCAGGAGAAATGCGCCGATGAGGGGGCCGAACAGGGTGCCGATGCCGCCGATGATCGGTCCCAGGATCAGCTCAATCGAGCGCGAAATGTGAAACACCTGCTCCGGGAACAGATTGTTGTAATAGAACGCGAAGAACACGCCGGCGACGGCAGTCATGCCGGCGGATATGATGACCGCGTACATCTTGTAGCGAAACGTGTTGATGCCGAGCGAGCGCGCGGCAATCTCATCCTCGCGGATCGCCTGCCAGTAATAGCCGACGCGACTCTTGAGCAGAACGTGGCAGAGCACGAATGCCGCGACGGTCAGTGCGAGCATCACATAGTAGAACATCGTTGGATTGCCGCGCAGGTTCCAAAGATCGTTGCGCGCATAGTTGGCGACGGGCAAGAAGAAGCCGCTCGAACCGCCGACCCATCCGAAGTGATCGAAACCGATGCGCGCGAACTCGGCGAAAGCGATGGTGAGGATCGCGAAATAGACGCCGCTGACGCCGAAGCGGAAGGCGAGGAAGCCGATGACGGCGCCGCACGCCACCGCGACCGTGATCGCCGCGGCCAGTCCGAGCCACGGCCCGACACCGAAATGGACATAGAGCGCCGCGGCCGCATAGCCGCCGAGCCCGACATAGATGGCGTGGCCGAGGGAGAGTTGGCCGGCGAAGCCCATCATCACGTTCCACGCCTGGCCGGTATAGGCGGAATAGAGGATGATGATGAGGACGGTGAGCAGATAGTCGTTGGCCATCCACGGCGCCGCCAGCAGCACGACGAGCAGCGCCGCCAACAGCGCAACGCCGCGGCGCGGAACGCCCTCGAACAGCCGGGCGATCATGACAGCCTCTTGCCCAAGATGCCCTGCGGCCGGAACAGCAGCACCAGCACGAGCAGGCCGAAGGAGAACATGCTCTTGGCTGAGGGCGTGAAGAACAGGCCGGCCATCGCCTCGGTGAGCCCGATGAGCACGCCGCCGAGCAGCGCACCCGGCATCGAGCCGAGCCCTCCGGTGATGACGATGATGAAGGCGAGCAGCGTCAAGGCAGGTCCCAGCGCCGGCGTCACATCGACTAGCAGCACGAGCATGGCGCCCGCCGCTCCCACGCAGGCAGCACCGAGACCGAACGTGAGCGCATAGAGGCGCTTGACGTCGAGCCCTACCACCAGCGCGCCGGTATAGTTGTCGGCACAAGCCCGGATCGCCTTGCCGAGCGGCGCAAGCCGAAAAAAGCCGGCCAGGGCGGCGGTGATCACGACGGTCGCCGCCCCGGCATACACTTTGGTCGCGTCGATGATCAGCGGCCCGACCAGGAAGCTATCGAACGCATAGGACGTCTGGACATTGCGGGCATCGGGCCCGAACACGATCAGAAGGACGTTGGCGATGATGATCGCGACCGCGACCAGCAAGATGAACTGGCTGTGCTCGGGCCGGGTGATGAACGGATTGATGATGCCCGCCTGCATGGCGTAGCCGAGCGCGAACAGCACGCCTGCCAGCGGAACGACCATCACCAACGGGTCGAGCCCGAGACTGCTGAACAGCACGATGGCAAGGTACATGGCGATGGTCATCATCTCGCCATGGGCGAAATTGACGACGCGCACGACTCCGAAAATGACCGAGAGGCCGACCGCCATCAGGCCGTAGACAAGGCCGGTCAAAAGACCGCTGACCGCGACGTTGAAATAAATCTCTGCGGCCACCGATCGGTCCTGCCTCAAGGGCGTCTGCGCCCGTCCCATAGCCCGCGAAGACGGGCGTTAAAAAGCTCTTGCGACAAGGCTCCGCCCGCTGGCGCGGCCGGAGCAGGATCAGCGAGCGAGCGCCTCAGCCGCGCCGGTCGTAAGGGCTCATCGGCAATTCGGGCTTGGCGTTCGACGCGGTTTTTGGCGCGATCGTGAGGAGCTTGCCGCCGCGGTTCTGGATG
>WNGQ01001308.1_pt1 | contig 28842 bp, 23 predicted proteins | sample 5407661 | NCBI WGS metagenome assembly WNGQ01 (sample SAMN13153382, study PRJNA577476) | soil metagenome | isolation source: 60 cm soil or saprolite under Garry oak tree replicate 2 | place: USA:California | collected 2016-06-15 | reverse complement strand
GCAGATGAAGATATGCCAATCGCAACGATGAAGCGTGGTATGAACGGGAAGGGTACGTTAATGCTCGCGGATGGGCGCGGGTACAGGTGGACCAGTACGAGTTTCTGGCGCGGTGAATGGGGATGGTTCACCGCTGAAGGTACGCCTTTGTTGCGTTTCAAGCGGGGCAAACGCGTCGAGGTTGAGCCGCTGGCTTTCTCGCTGCCGGAGATTTCGCTGCTGGTGCTGTCAGGGTTTTACCTGGTGAAAATTGCGGAAGAAGAGGCAGCGGCGGCATCTACAACAGTGGCGGTAGTAGGCTAGGGCCGGGCAGACCAGTTAAGAATCAGGTCTAAGCAGCAGCAAACGGGGCGAGCAGCGAACGAAATTCGCTGCTCGCCTGGAGTGTGGTAGTACTTAGTAGTCCCTGTCCCGGTAGCGATCTCGACCACCACCACCGCCGCCTGGGCGACGCCCCCTGTTCTGGTAACGGGTGCCCCCGCCCCCGCCACCGCCGCCGCTGCCGTATTGCTGGTCGCGCCGGTCACGGGCTTCGTTGACGACGATAGTGCGATCGCCAAAGGTGGTGCCATTAAGCTGGTCAATCGCGGTACGTGCTTCCTGGTCATTGCTCATCTCGACAAAGCCGAAGCCTTTGCTGCGGCCTGTGTCGCGATCAATGATGACAGTTGCCGAAACGACCTGGCCAATCCTGCCGAAGAGGTCTGCAAGGTCCTGGTCGGTTGCTCGATAAGGCAGACTGCCTACGTAAATTCTCACTGTGGTGTGCCTCCACTGGGACGTCTATAGCCAATTGCTGGTCGGTGGAAACATCTCCCACATACTCGATACAACAACACTCGACGTCTCTCACGAACAGAAGTTTATGACATTTTATGGCGATATTCAAGGGGGTCCTTTTAAATATGTTTATCTCGATGGACTTGTGACAATGGTAGAGGTTTGGTATAGTGGCAGAAGGGAATTTATGGAATTTTCAGAGGTGTTTATTATGATGGCGCCCAGGGATATTTCTGGCCTGCTGTGGCCAGCGTTCTGCTTGCTGCTTGTGTTTTTGCTGGCAGCGTGCTCCTCCGGTTCGTCTCATTCCATGTTGTCCAGGCCGCCCAGGCCCACGCAGGTAGCGACTACTCAGGTAATGGGCACAGAGGCTGCATCACCGGTGAACTTAAATCGCTGTATAAACGCGGCGCTCGGGCGCAATGTGCAGGGGATGGACACCAATGTCACGGTGGGAGCGACGATTGAGTCCACCACGGGCTTGCCCATCCTGGCAAAACACGATGTGAGGATTATCTGGGATATGGCGGGTACGGGTCCTTTTTACGTGTTCGGGCTCGGGCCGCGTGGGATAAGGCTGCTGCCGCTGCAGGGGCCTCAGGCGCACCTCACTGCGGATGGGACCCAATCCGGCGGTGAATGGAGCACACTTTTCAATTTTCCTGTCGCGGGCTGTTGGGATCTACACGCGACGCGAGATTACGCGTTCGGGGATTTGTGGCTGGATGTGTTGTAGGCGGCGCCAGGCATCAAGCTAGCGCAAAGCTCATCACCATCCGTAGGGACGAGGGTGGAGTGGAGCGGATGGGTGATGGGTGGGCCTTTATGGGACCCTGTCTGGGGGACAGGTATGCCCGTCGTGCCTTGTGTGTACCCGCCGCAAGATTCCACCACCCTGAGAGCGGGCCACACAGTCCCCCAGACTGCGTCCAGAAAGGCCCACCCCGCATCCACCCAACCACCCTCGCCCCTATGGAATCCTGGATGCGCGTCTTCGGTTGATGCCTCTTGGGCGACCGCAAGGGTCGCTCCTACATTTAGACGATGGGTCGGCCTCTACGATCTGTGCGCGTAGGCGGCGATGCTGGCGGCGGTTTACAGGGCGACCGCAAGGGTCGCCCCTACATTTAGACGATCGGCTCTTATGATCTGTGCGCGTAGGCGGCGGCGATGCTGGCGGCGGCCTTTGCGACTTTCTCGCCCAGTTCTGGTGGCTCCAGTACTTCTGCCAGGGTGCCAAAGCTGAGTATGTGACGACAGGCGGCGTCTTCCGATTCAAAGGTAAATTGGAGCGTGGTCCAGCCGTCCGCGCCTGGTGGAGCGGTTTGCTCGATGCGCGCGTACATGCCGGTACCGTAGATTTCTGGCAGGATAGAAAATAATTCTGGCGCGCCACGCAATGTGACCAGGTAGCGGGGGAAATTCTCCTTGAACTGGATGGACTGCTGAGCCCAGTACGATGCCAGGTCGAAGTTGTCGGGGCGTGCGCACGGTTGACCGGTGATGGTCGCGTCCTGTACGCGGGAGACGCGGTAGGTGCGCGTCTCACCTTCCACGGCCGCGACCAGGTACCAGATGCCCGCTTTGGCAACCAGGCCGAGGGGATCGACGAGGCGCTGGACGGTGGTGCCATCGCCGCGTTGATAGCTGAGCTGCAGTTTGCGCTCCTGCCACACGGCTTCCTGGATGGTGTGCAGGTGGGGGACGTGTTCTGCAGGGTAGTTCCACCTGGTTGTATCGACGTAGATGCGCTGGCGTGCGTCTTCGGCGGCGCGATGATAGATGGAGGGGAGAGCAGCGAGCAGTTTGAGGAAGGCTGCTTCGAAGGCGTCGCTCAAGCCGAGGTCGGCTACCAGGCGCGAGGTGCCGGGCAGGAAGAGGGTGCGTACTTCGGCTTCGGTGAGGCCGGTGAGGTTGGTGCGGTAGGCTTCGAGGAGGCTGCAGCCGCCGCCCGTGCCGCGTTCGGCGTAGACAGGGATGCCGGCCGCGCTGAGGGCGTCCATGTCGCGGTAGATGGTGCGATCCGATACTTCCAGGCGCCGCGCGAGTTCGTGAGCGGTCATGCGCCGGTGTATCTGTAGAAGCAGGACGATGGAAAGAAGCCGGTCGGCGCGCATGGTTTGTTCCTTCTTTTTATAATGTGTTTTCTAGTGTACCATAGAAATATGACCAGACATTTGGAGATAAGACTTCCCGTGAGCGGACTTGCGTGCTATCCTCCCTGTCATCCTGAGCGCAGGAGCCGCAGCCCTGAGCGTAGCGAAGGGGAAGGATCTGGCTCGACGAACGCAGAGATCCTTCGCGAAGCGAGGGATGACAAGCATTATCTCCAAATGTCTATTTTGTCACGAGGGTCCGGGCCGGGCGAGGACAATCGGTGTATAATAACTATGGAAAAGTTAGCAGAAGGGTTCCACGAGAATATGACAGGAGTAAATATATGCGTTTGGGATTGCAGGTGCCCAATTTTACGTGGCCGAGTGGCCAGGCTAATCTTGGCGATACCTTTGGGTTGATCGCGGAGCGAGCTGAACGGGCGGGGTTGTATAGCCTGTGGGTGATGGATCATTACTTCCAGATCGGGTCCGTGGGGCAGCCGGAGGGCGAGATGCTGGAAGGGTATACGGCGCTGGCGTTCGCGGCGGGTCGGACGAATCATATCAGGCTGGGGACCTTGGTGACGGGAGTAACGTACCGCCACCCGGGGATACTGGTGAAGACGGTGACAACACTGGATGTGCTGTCACATGGGCGGGCGTATCTCGGTATAGGGGCGGCATGGAACGAGCAGGAGCACAAGGGGCTGGGGGTGCCGTTTCCACCGCTGGCGGAGCGCTTCGAGCGGCTGGAAGAGACGCTGCAGATTGCGCTGCAGATGTGGGCAGGGGATGAGAAGCCGTATAATGGGAAGCATTACCAGCTTGAGCGGCCGCTCAATTCGCCGCGGCCTGTGCAGGTGCCTCACCCGCCGATTCTGATTGGCGGAGGCGGAGAACAAAAGACGCTGCGGCTGGTGGCGCAGTACGGTGATGCCTGCAATCTTTTTGCTCGTATGGGGAAGAACGTGTTGCAGCATAAGCTGGATGTGCTGCGCAAGCACTGCGAGAGGATCGGTCGAACTTACGAACACATCGAGAAGACGACGCTGGATTCGATAGAGTTGACGCGCGATGGCCGCAATGGATCGATGACTCCGGCGGCGGCGGTTGATTACTTTGGTGAGCTTGCGGAGATGGGTATCGACCAGGCGATTTTCAATATGCCGCGGGTGTTCGACCTGGAGCCATTCGATTTGCTGGCGACAGAGGTGGTCCCGCTGGTGGAGAAGATACAGGTGGCGAGAAGGTAGCCACCTGGTCGCAAATTGGCATCGACCTAAGAAGTTGACCCGGTATTCCGTAGGGGCGGGGGTGGCGTGGTGCGGGGTGGGGGCCTTTATGGCCGCCCGCTCGTGGGGCATCGTACACGCTTGTGTGCCATCGACTGCCCCCGCCGGAACAAGGGCAACGCGGGCGACCATAAAGGCCCACTCCACCCATCCACTCCACCCTCGCCCCTACGGATGGTGATGGACTTTTCTTCGGTTGATGCCTCTTGGGTGGCCGCAAAGGTCACCCATACATGTAGGGGCAGGGGACCCTGTCCGGGGGACAGGTAATGCCCCTGCCCTGTGGAGGAAGGGTTAAGCGATGAGTAGCCGTGCGAGCCTGACGGAGAATGAGGTGGAGTTTGTGCATAGGCAGCGGGTGGGGCGGCTGGCGACGGCAGACGCGGATGGGCACCCACACGTGGTGCCCATTTGTTATGCGTTTGACGGCGAGCGCTTTTACACGGCGCTGGATGAGAAGCCGAAACGGGTGGCGGGGAAGGAACTGAGGCGGGTGCGCAATATCGAGGCGCGGCACGAGGCATCGCTGGTGATCGACCAGTATGATGATGATTGGTCGAGGCTGGGGTATGTGCTGGTGTACGGGCGCGCGGATTTGATCGCGCCTGGGGACCCGCTGCACGAGCGGGCGCTGGCGTTGCTCAGGGAGCGCTATGCCCAGTACCACAAGATGGATCTGGAGCGGCAGTTTGTGATTGTGATTATGCCGGAGCGGGTTGTTTCGTGGGGACCGGCGATAGATAAGGGGGCGTAATAATCTCTTAACTGCAAAAAGAGAGGAAACTGAGCTGATCTTCTGGACAAGGTGAGTTCAGAAGAGCAACTCCTCATGCCGGCACGCGTGATCGAGTCCACCCGTTGCTCTGTCGCGGTTCGCGCTGGCCGGTGTGCTTCCTGCGGAGCCGCGTTCTTGCTCCTCTCCAGCTCAGAGCTTGAGCCACTGCCCATGACGCAGCTCATGACGCTTTCATGACGCTTCCCCCTTATCGTAGGATGAGCAAGGACGAGGTGCATCACCTGGGGTGTGGCCCGCACTCTTGCAGGGTGGGCCTTTGCGTGAGGACATGCCCTCGGGAATGTGGTTTATCCGATAAATTGCCTCTGGCACAATCTTGGTGAAAGCTCTTCAGTGAGATGAGAGATAACGATTCTGTTCGTGCTCATAGGAGTAGAAGGAGAACATTGGGATGCCACAAGCCACAAACTATGATGCGATTGTTATCGGTACCAGTCAGGGCGGCAGACTACTCCCAATTGCATTAGCGGAGGCAGGCCGGAAAGTGGCGCTGATTGAGCGCGGCCACGTAGGCGGTACCTGTGTCAACGTGGGCTGTACCCCCACAAAAACGATGGTCGCCAGCGCACGCGTCGCCTATCTGGCAAGGCGCGGCGCTGACTACGGCATACACACTGGCCCCATTTCGGTCGATATGCAGGCCATACGCAAACGCAAACAAGGCATCATCGAGGGTGCTCGCAGCGCCTTCGAGAGCCGTATCAAAGCGACGCAAGGGCTGGATCTGCTAAGGGGCCTCGCCCATTTTATCGCCCCAAAGACGCTTGAGGTCTGTCTCAAGGGCGGCGAGACGCGAGAGATCACAGCGCCAATGATTTTTATCGACACCGGCGACCGGCCAAAGCAACTAACGATCAAAGGCGTCGAGAGCGTATCCGTGCTCAATTCAACCACGATCATGGAGCTGGACACGGTCCCCGAACACCTGTTAATCATCGGTGGCGGCTATATCGGGCTGGAGTTCGGACAGATGTTTCGTCGCTTTGGCAGCCAGGTCACGCTCATTCAGCACAATCTACGCCTGCTTATGGGCGAGGATGAAGACGTGAGTGACGGAATAGCGAAGATTTTGCGCGAGGATGGGATCACGGTCCTGACCGGAACGACGCCGCAACAGGTTGAGCAGCTCAGCGATGGGCGCATGCAGTTGACCGTGCGCACGCCTCAAGGCGAACAGCAGCTTACCGGGTCGCATCTGCTGGCGGCACCCGGTCGCGTACCCAACACCGAAGATCTCACACCCGAAGCTGCTGGCATACAACTGGACAAGGGGGGTTACATCCAGGTCAATGGGCAACTGGAAACGAACGTTCCTGGCATCTACGCACTGGGTGATGTGAAAGGTGGGCCAGCTTTCACCCACATCTCTTACGATGACTTCCGCATTTTGCGCACCAACCTGCTTGAGCATGGCAGCGCCAGCACTCAGGATCGCCTTGTCCCCTATACCATCTTCATCGATCCCCAGCTTGGACGTGTTGGCATGAGCGAAAACGAAGCCAGAAAACAAGGACGCAACATTCGTGTGGCGAAATTGCCCATGAATGCGGTGATCCGTGCCCTGGAAACCGGCGAGACGCGCGGCTTCATGAAGGCCATCGTCGATGCCGATACACAACAAATCCTGGGCTGCGCCATCCTGGGCGTGGAAGGCGGCGAGATTATGACCATCATACAGGTGGCGATGATGGGGAAGCTGCCCTACACAGCCTTAAAAGAAGGCACGTTCACACATCCAACCCTGGCTGAGGGGCTCAATAATCTGTTTATGACGCTCGATTCTTAGGAGCAAACAGATGTACTGTTATAGCCTTGACGTGTTTGATGCTTCACCGGTTTATTCACCCCAGCTTGAGTCCCTAACAAGCTCCAGGTCGGCAAGGAAGAAATTACCCACGTTCTCCTGCGTGTTCCTCGCCCTCATCCTGCCCCGGACTGACCATAACAGAGGTGGATCCATCGCGGCGTAAGAGCGTCAGTGCTATAAGCGGGAAGAGGAGGACCGACAGCATTCCAGCTGCTATGAGGGCCGCGCTTGTCGCCTTCGTAATCAAGCCAAGTTCCAGGCCGATTTGGGATGCTGCCACGATGAAGGTAAGCGATGTTGCTTGCAGGAGTCCCGCGACGACGGAACGACGACTGCCGACGAGTGGACGGTAGAGGAGGGCGGGTAAGCCCCGGACGAGGAGCAGCGCCGCCAGGAAGATCGGTACGCGCAGAATAGTCGAAGAACTTGAGATGAGCGCAGCCAGGTCGAACTGTAGACCGCTCGTGACGAAGAAGACCGGAATGAAGACGCCGAAGCCGATCGCCTCAAGCTTCTGGCGAAGCTGCGGATGTGTCATCATCCGGTCTCTATCGACTAATCGCAGAATCACGCCTGCTACAAATGCACCAAGAATGGTTTCGAGTCCGAGGACTGCAGCCAGGGCAGCGAAGGCGACCAACAGCATGAAGGCACCACGAACGCGAATCTGCGCGGTCGTGTCCTGGAGCCGCAGCAGCACTGCGGCTATGCGCGTCGATCGCTCCAGGCGGAGCACGGCGAAGGCAAAGCCAGCGGCCAGCAGGGCGAAACCTGCAAGCAGCACCAGTTTTGTGGCGGTGCCGGTGGCTTCACGGGAGAAGAACAGCGAAAGCAGGATGATCGAGCCAAATTCAGCGAACATGGCACCGGCGATGGCGAGTTGGCCAAAGTCCGTGGAGCTTTCGCCTGCGTCTTCGAGCACAGGCACAACCACCCCAAGGGCGGTCGCAACGAGGATAATCGCAATGAGCAGCGGTGACATCACCTGCCCGGCGGCATAGAGCCCATACCCGACTAACAACGCAAGTCCTGATGAAGCCAGGAAAGCGAAGCCAACGTACGTCAACAGGCGACCTCTCAACCGCTGAAGATCGACTTCTAAGCCTGAGAGAAAGAGCAGGAAGGCCAGTCCAAGAACCGAGAGGATGGAAATCGGCAGATCGACCTTGACCCAACCGAGGACGGATGGGCCGATCAGGATACCTGCCATGATTTCGAGTACCACCGCGGAGAGGCGGCGTGCTGGCGAGAGGGCAAGCAGGAGTGGGGCCAGGAAGGCGACCACAGCGACGATGAGCAATCCGACGAATGAGATGTCTGGCATGATACCCTCGCATCTATGTGCTAAGTATTAGGGGGATCGTTTGTCCAGTATTCCATGTGAGCCATTTCTGTTTGCCGCATCCAACCTGGAATATTCCGAACTCTGATGATACTTCTTTGGCTTGCTCTGTGACTTTGATCATTTCATTTTACAATAGATACTCCGCTGCAACAATATCATCGCAAGTGAGCCCGAACCAGCAACGTGGAGCCTGGTGGTTCCTGGCTCAATTTTTCCGAATACGGCTGTAGCGTTCGCTTAACAGAAATATAATGTGGCGGGACTATGCTTAGTTAGCGAAGGTTGGTGAAGATGTATCTCGCTGCGTTATTATTTTAATGGGTCCTGGTTTAATTCTTTTTCGTGAGTGGCGGTTGGTGAGAGACGTAATACATGTGTTATTGGAGTGTGGGCGCGATAGATCGGCCCTACGAAATTATAAGGGGGGTTTTTTGTGACCTCGCGACCGGATATTATACTGCTGGTGCTGGATACGCAGCGCGTTGACCGTCTCTCGTGTTATGGTTGTTCCTCTGAAACGTCGCCCTACATCGATGCGCTGGCCGCCGATTCTACGATCTTCCGTCATGCTGCTTCCCCCGCGTCGTGGACGATACCGGCGCATGCCTCGATGTTCACGGGGTATTATCCCGCGCTGCATAATACGGTGCAGTCCTATTCGGTGGTGCCGGAGACGCTGCCGACGCTGGCCGAGCGCCTGCGAGACAGTGGATATTTTACGGCCGCTTTCTGCAATAACCCGCTGGTGGGCGTGGTGAACAATGGCCTGCGGCGGGGTTTTTTAAGCTTTTTGAATTATAGTGGATGGCTCACCTCGCATCCCAACCAGATTGGAAGGGGTTCCAGCCTGATCGATCGCTACCGGCAGTGGTTCAAGAGGCTGCTGACGACTGTTGTCAGCAGGATACAGGACGCGTTCGCGCGCTCGGAGTTTTTGTTGGAGCTGTCGTTCTCGCCGCTGATGGTGCCTTTCTGGCAGACGGCGCTGAGTTTCAAAGGCAACACGGCGAAGTCGCTGAATGATGCCGCGCAGCTGCTGGCACAGCGCAAGGACGTGGCGGAGGATCAGCCGATCTTCAGCTTCATCAACCTGATGGGGACGCACATGCCTTACGATCCACCGCGCCGCTTCGTGGCGAAATTCGCGCCGCACGTGCGGGACAACAAGTCGGCGCAGCGCTACCTGCATCACTTCAATAGCGATATCGTGGGCTGGTATATGCCGCTAGCGAGGGCGCTGGACGAAGAACAGAAGGTGACGCTGGACGGCATGTATAACTCGGAAGTGGCGAACCAGGATGAACTGGTGGGCGCGTTCCTGGAGAAGCTGCGGGCGAGCGGCAGGCTGGACCGCACGCTCCTGGTCGTATGTGCCGATCATGGCGATCACCTGGGAGAGAAGCAATTTATCGGCCATAGCCTGTCGCTCTATAACGAACTGATACACGTGCCGCTGCTGGTGCGCGACCCCAGTGGGGATTTCCCACGCGGTACAACCATCGAGCAGTTTGTCTCCACACGGCGGGTATACCACACTATACTGGAGGCTGCCGGGCTGGCCGACGAGTCCGAACGGAAGCTGACGCTGGCGCAGAGCGTTGCCAGCGATCCCGACGTGGGCACGGCATTTTCTGAAGGGATACCGCCGCAAACTATCATCAACGTGCTGCGGAGACGGGAGCCGCGGCTGCTGAGCGAGCGGCGCATCGACCAGACGCGCCGGGCAGTGTGGAGCGAGCAGCACAAGTTGATCCAGACGGGCGATGACAACCTGGAGTTGTTCAGTGTCGTTGATGATCCGGCTGAGAAGGTGAACCTGTGTGATATACTGCCGGAGAAGGTTGAGGTATTGCAGGAGTCTCTGCAAGAGTTCGTGAGCCATGCAGTGGCTACGCCACCCAGTGCAGAGCGCGCCGTGGGCTATGATGACCCGGAGGTGCGGCGCAGGCTGCGCGACCTGGGTTACCTGGAATAATTGAGGATTGATTATGTATCCACCAATTCCCCCGACGTTTCAAATAGGGCCGATTACGATACACTGGTATGGCATTACGATGGTGACAGCCATCTTTGTAGGGGCGTGGGTTGCCAGCGGCTACGTGGCGCGCAAAGGGCAGGATGGCAATCGTGTCTGGGATATGCTGCTGTGGGTGCTCATCCCCGCGTTTATAGGCGCGCGGCTATACTATGTCTTTATCCAGTCGCCGCGCGGTTCCAATGGCCTGGGGCACTACCTGGCCCACCCTCTCGATATCCTGGCGGTCTGGCAGGGCGGCATTCATATCTATGGCGCCTTCATCTTCGGCGGGGCTGCCCTGCTGATCTATATGCGCGCGAAGAAGCTGCCGCCACTGCTCTACCTGGACGCGGTGGGGCTGGCGCTGCCGCTGGCGCAGGCGATTGGGCGCCTGGGAAACTTCATCAACCAGGAACTGTACGGCCCGCCGACGACGCTGCCCTGGGGGCTGCGCATCGATCCCGCGCATCGCGTGCCGCCCTACGATAACCTGGCCCGTTATCCCGAGAGCACGCGGTTCCATCCCCTGTTCCTCTACGAGATGGTGTGGAACCTGATCGGCTTTGCCCTGCTCTTCTGGATCTCGCGCCGTTTCGAGAAGCGACTGCGCGAGGGCGATCTCTTCCTGATGTATTTGATCTGGTACCCGCTGGGCCGCTTCTTCATCGAGTTTATACGCACGGACTCCTGGTTCTTCCCCGGCACGCCCTTCAACGTGGTACACCTTATCTCAGCTGTGGTCGTCATCACCGCCGCTGTAACGCTCTTCCTGCGCCACCGTAGTAAGCCCCTGGAAGTGGAAGCGGGCAAAGAGCCCACGGGAGGAACGGATACGGAGTTAGAGCGTGAAGGCGACGAGGTGGCGTCCGATGTGAGCCCTGAGGCGGTAGAGCATATGGAGACCGAAGGTGCGGAGGTAGACGGGGCGCAGGCTAGCGGTGTGAGCGGCGATGGAGTGGAGCGTGATGTGGACGTGGAGGCCAGGGAGAGCGTGGAAGCGAACAGCGTGAGCGGGGATGGAGTGCAGGCCGGAGAATGAAAGAAGCATCGCCGCGCCTGGTAATCATTGGCCTGGACTGCGCCGAGCCGTCATTAGTATTTGAGCAGTGGCGTGATGATTTGCCGAATCTGTCGCGCTTGATGCGGCAGGGCAGCTATGGGCGGCTGGAGAGCTGTATCCCTGCCATTACGGTTCCCGCCTGGAGTTGTATGATGAGTGGGCGCGACCCGGGAGAGCTAGGTATTTACGGGTTTCGCAATCGTGCCGATCGCAGCTACCAGCGCATGGTAGTGGCGGATGGGCGGGCGGTGAAGGCTCCACGACTGTGGGATATTCTGGGTGAGGTCGGGTGGCGGGTGGCGGTGCTGGGGGTGCCGGGGACGTTTCCCCCGCGACCGGTGAAGGGCGCGCTCACGGCGTGTTTCCTGGCGCCAAACACAAGCGCCGGGTATACCTACCCGCCGGAACTGGCGCGGCAGATCAAGTCGTGGGTTGGCGATTACCTGCTGGATGTGCCGGACTTCCGCTCCGAGGATAAAGAGCGCATCCTACGCGATATTTACACGCTGTGCGACCAGCGTTTCAGCGTGGCGCGGCACCTGCTTGAAGAATATTCTCCTGATCTGTTGATGATGGTCGAGATGGGCGTGGACCGCATTCACCACGCGCTGTGGAAGCACATGGACGCGCGGCACCCGCTGTACGTGCCGGGTTCGTCGCTGTCCGAGGCGATCCATGATTATTATCGTCACGTGGATGGTCGTATTGGTGAGTTGCTGGCGGACTGCGATGAGCGGACGACAGTACTGGTGGTGTCGGATCACGGCGCTCGCCCGCTGATGGGGGGCGTGTGCCTGAACGAGTGGCTGCTGGCGGAGGGATACCTGGCGTTGAAGGAGACTCCGGCCAAGGCTGTGACGCTGGACGCAGCCCCGGTGGATTGGGGCAGCACCAGGGCGTGGGGCGCGGGCGGCTACTACGGGCGCGTCTTCATGAACGTGCGCGGGCGCGAGCCGGAAGGGGTGATCGCTCCAGTGGAGTACGAACGCGAGCGGGCAGCGCTGGCGGAGCGACTGCGCGCGATGCCGGGTCCCGGTGGGCAGCCGCTGGGGAACAGGGTCTTCACACCGCAGCAGCTCTATCGCAGCGTGCGCGGGGTGGCGCCGGATTTGATCGTCTACCTGGGCGATCTGGCATGGCGCGCGGTGGGTACTGTAGGTGGGGGTGCGCTTTATACAGTGGAGAATGATACGGGTCCTGATGATGCCAACCACGCTCAGCATGGGCTGATGATTTTCTACGATCCGCAGCGGCCCGGCAATGGCCGCTACGTAGAAGGAGCGCAGATCTACGATGTGCTGCCGACGCTGCTGGCGCGGTACGGTGTGGCGGCGCCGATTGGGTTGAGGGGGAAGGTGCTGGAGGTGGGGTAGGCTTTCAGGCTAAAAAGTCATTGTGCTACTGACATACTGTTGTCATTCGCATAGGGTAGACTATGGGGAGAAGAGAAACCGAGTGCCGCAGTTGGTGTGGCTGCTCAGCTTTGAAAGGAAGGAAGACCCATGGCAAAGCTTCTGGGACCCGATTTTATCAACTTGCAGGTGCGTGACCTCTCCGCCTCGCGCGCGTTTTACCTGGAGGTGTTGGGCTTGAACGAAGATCCGCACTTCAGCGCTCCCGGTGTGGTTCTGTTCGACTCCACCACGATCCCCTTTGCTCTCAGCGAGCCACGAGTGAACCTGGATGAAGCACCTCATCCGGGATGGGGTGTGGCGCTCTGGATCGATTGCGATAATGTCAATGAGTTGCATGCCAAAATGCAAGCGGCTGGAGCCAGCATCATCCAGCCACCCTTCGATGGTCCGTTCGGGCGCACCTTCGTTTTTGCTGATCCCGATGGATACCGGATTACGGCCAATGAGAACGACTGGGACCGCTTTCCTTTGGGCGGTATGAAAGAGCGCTAGGAGCATGGAAGGCACGGGCCGGATGCAGGGTTTGAAAGGTGAGCGATCCATTTCACGAACCAATAGGGAAACCTTATGAAGATGACGCCGGGGATGATGCATCCTGACGGCTCGTCAGAATCCCAGTCTCGATCTCAACCTGACCGCCGAGGAAAACATCCGCTGGGATGAAGCGCAAACTTGAGATCATGCGGAGCCTCATGTTTACAAAATAATTGTTGAGCTTGGTGCTGGCTTTCAGCCAGCACCAAGCTCAACAATTATACCTCCGCGAGCGCCGCAGATGCGAGCAAAGAACTCGAGAGGTGACTTCCGAAAAACCCCGCTGGCAGCCGCAAGGGCTGGTCCCTCGATACATCGGGATACCTGCCCCCCAGGCAGGGTGCCTACTACATTTCACTCAGCAAATTCTGATGCACAAAGCTCCAGGTAGCCCAGATCCTCCAGTCTGGTGAGGACGCGCCCGGTACATTCTGCGATGGTCTCTTTGTCGGTCTCGAGGACGAGTTCGGGCGACTCTGGTTCCTCGTAGGGATCGTTGACGCCGGTGAGGTCGGGAATTTTGCCTGCATCGGCAAGTTTGTAGAGGCCCTTGAGGTCGCGCTGGCGGCAGACCTCGACGGGGCACTTGACGTAGACCTCGACGAAACTGCCGATTTCCTGGCGCGCCCAGGCGCGTGTTTCCCTGTAGGGGGATATGGCGGCGGCGATGCTGATCACGCCATTGCGCGTGAGGAGGGCGCAGACGAAGGCGATGCGTTTGATGTTGGTGTCGCGGTCTGCACGGCTGAAGCCAAGGCCTTTGCTCAAGTGGGTGCGCACGACATCGCCATCCAGCACTTCCACGCTGCGTCCACGGGCTCTCAGGCGCTGCTCTACAGCCTGGGCAAGGGTGCTTTTACCGGCGCTGGGGAGGCCTGTGAACCAGATGGTTACGCCTTTATGTGTCATGCAGGTTGGTTCTCGTTTCTAGAGACGTTGTGTTTTAATTATGGCACAGAATTGTTGTGTTGTGGTGAATAGTTGTTTGCTATCTAGCGGGCGGGTGTGCGATACTACTTTGAGAGAGCAGGAGAGGATGAGAAGAAGGCGAGGTATTGTATTGCTATGAAGCGCGTTGTTGGTATTTCCGAGATTGTGCTGTGGACGGGTGACAAAGAGCGTGCGCTGCACTTTTACCGCGATCTGATCGGGTTGGAGATTATTTCACCACCTACGCTGCCCAATGTATTTCTCAGGGTTGGCGAGGGCAATGCTGGCATCCCACAGATGATTGTGCTTGTGCCCAAGACGGAGGTGGTCAAGGCTCAACCGTCCGGCTACCAGCTTCACCATATGGCGCTGGAATTGCCCGAGGAGGCGTTCGAGGCTCAGCACGCAGCACTGGTGGCGGCAGGCTACCAGCCGCGAGATGGTAAGCACCCGGTCCTGGCGAGTCGAACGATGTATGTCGATGATCCCGATGGGAATGAGGTGGAGTTTATTTGCCGGGCTCCGGTATAGAACGGGCGGGATAGGTAGTATTTCGAAGGTTGGTTCCATCTCATTCTCCCGATATTTGCCCATTAAGGAGACATTGGTACGTAGACAGGCTGTCCAGGGAGGGCGCATGGACGAATTCAATGCAGGTGCGCGTGGGGCGATTGCCGAAGACGAGGACTGGGGGAGAGCGCTGCAGGAAGTACTTGAGCAGGTGTGCGACATTACTGCTGATGTGGCGTTCTTGTTTGCAAGTGAGACCTACGCGGAGCATTTTTCCGAGATAGTGCGCCAGGTGCGCAGCGAAACGGGGGCAGCGACGCTGGTTGGCTGCTCCGGTCAGGGTATTATCGGGTCCACCCGGGAACTGGAAGAGATGCCAGCTCTGTCACTCTTGACGCTGGCCCTGCCTGGAGCAACGCTCCAGGCCGTGCGTTTCACGCAGGAGATGATCGAGGATTGCGCTTCCCCACATGCCTGGCACGAGCAACTGGGGGTCTCGCCTGACGAAGTGAATGCCTGGTTGATTTTCACCGATCCCTTTCAGATGGACGTTGAGAGGTTGATTGATGGGCTGGCGGAGGCCTACCCAGGTCGACCGATGCTGGGCGGGCTGGCTTCGGGCGATACGGCGGAGCGACGCACATTTGTTTTCCTGGACGATGATGTCTTCGACGAGGGTGGCGTAGGGCTGGCGATTGGCGGCGCGTATACTATCCTGCCGCTGGTTTCGCAGGGATGCGAACCAATCGGCGAGCCGTGGACGATTACGAAGGTTCGCGGCAACCTGGTCGAGACTATATCGAACCGCCCGGCCTATGACCTGTTGATCGAGACGCTGCACGATCTTCCCATCGAGATGCAGCGGCGCGCACGCTACAACCTGCTGGTAGGGCTGGCAGCAGACGAGTACCGCGATAGCTTTCCGCGTGGGAGTTTTTTGATTCGTCCCCTGGTTGGCGTTGAACGGGCGAATCGCGGGCTGGCGATCGGGGCTTTTCCAAGGGTTGGCCAGACGATCCAGTTCCAACTGCGCGATGCTGCCGCGGCAGATCGTGATTTGATAGAGCTGCTGGAGGAGGCGCGCACGAGCCTGGGTGAGAATAAGCCGGTTGCCGGGGTGCTGTGTTCGTGCAATGGGCGCGGCATCGGGATGTTCGGCACGCATGACCATGACGCGAGCGCGGTTGCCCAGCAGTTGGGGCAGCTGCCGCTGGCGGGTCTGTTTTGCAATGGCGAGATTGGACCGATTGGGGCGCGACCATATTTACATGGGTTTACGGCGAGCCTGGCGCTGGTGGTGCGGAAGTGAGACATTGTTTGGTCGCCAAAATACATTGGATGGTACCATGTTCGAACCGCTGGCCGATGACCAGGGTACTTGATATCGATGGAAGGCTTACGGGATAACCAAACTTCTTCAGACCACCCCCCTGATCGAAGTAGGTCATGATGGGACCGGAGATGCTGAAACCTGTGTAGATATAGTATCGCCCCCTGTCGGCAGTGGGAATCGTAGTCTCTTTCTTGTCAAAGGCAAAGTAGTTCGAGTCGGGTGCATAGGGGACGAAACGCTGCAAAGACACATCGTGAGGCGATATCCAGGTGAAGTTATCGAAGCCCCAGTTCAACAAATCGCGCATATCCGTCCAGAAGTTTTTTGAGTGCATTACGATGCCGATCAGGTGATGGTGGTTACGCGTGCAGGAGATGACCTGTACAAAGTTAGTGGCTGCATCCCAGCCGGGCTTGCCGCCATCTACGCCTGGATACCACCACAAAAACTGGTTGCCATTGATGAGTGTACGATCAGGATAGTTGCCCTTTGGGAGATGATATTCTTCTGTGCCCGTGATCTGGTGGATAAGCGGGATGCTCATACTATACCTGCCAATCACCGCGAGGTCATGAGCACTGGAAAAGTGGCCCGGGTCTAACAACCCGTGAGGGTTCATGTAGTGGGTATCGTACATACCGAGCTGAAGGGCCTTCTGATTCATCCTGGCGACAAATTTCTGGATACTGCCACTCAAGCTGTCGGCAATCACTACAGCAGCGTCATTGCCAGACCTGAGCAGCAGGCCATAGAGCAGGTCTTTCAGGGTATAGGTCTCGCCCTTCTTGACACCGAAGAGCGAGCTATCAGGACTCAACTGGTTAATGTCGTGGTCGATGGCAGCTGTGATGGTGATTTTTTGTGCCGGATCGCCTATTTCAAGGGCGATTACAGCCGTCGTCAGCTTGGTGGTGCTCATCGGCGGTATATGCTTGAATGGGTTGTAAGCGTAGAGAGTGACGCCTGTATCAGCATCGAGCAGATATGCCGATTGAGCAAACACCGGTGGTGGAGGATGATCGGTATCCGCAGGGATGATCACGATTTCATGCGGGTTCGATGGCGCTTGATTTATCAATACCGGTGTGCTTGTTACGGTAGTACCCTTATTCGAGGTCGCACTCGTTGGTGAACGATGGATATTAAAGAGAGTAACCGTGATCACGATGGGTGTCAGAATCAACATCACAATGAGCAGCGCTCCCACAATCAAGGCTCTCCGGTTATAGCCGCGGCTTTGCAGGTCATTTTTGTGCGAAGGCCGCTGCCGGCCATTGCGGGCATGATTGGGAGGCGTTGGCTGTTGATCGACCAACGAGGCGCGCCTGACCCGGGGAATTGCAGGGTTTTCATCCGTGTGATATTTATTTACCGGGCGCCGGTTAGGTATTGCCCGTCTACTCCGCTGGCGCGGGTAGGATACCAGTATATCCTCTGACTGTGCGTCGTCTTCTGGCGGTTTCCTGTACATTGAGCCAGTCCTTCGTGTCTATTATACTGGACATAGTGTAACATAGCGGAAATGTGCCGTCGAGATGTGTAGCTGACAACTGCCTCCCGCTATGCTATATTACTCGCAAATATCAGAAATAAACGGAGAATATATAAACCATTATGCCCATAACCATACAAGAAATTGCCGATCAAGAGCAGTGGAACAATTTTCTTACGAGCCATCCACGTGGTCATGTGCACCAATCGTATGAATGGGGCGAACTGAACCGGTACCAGGGCAGATCTATTTACCGCCTGGGGGCTCTAGAACGTGGACGCCTGGTCGCCTCGATGCTGCTCACAGTCTCACCTGTACCCCTTCCTTTGCCGGTATCCAAACTACTCCCACATTGGCTCTACTGCTTGCGTGGTCCCACAGTGGAACATCCAGATTCTCCTGCCCTGGCTGCTTTGATTAAGCACGCGGAAGAGATTGCGCAACAAGAGCGTGCGGTAATCCTACGTTTGGAGCCAAATGTTGCTGATGACGATCCCGAGATGGATGCCTGGATCACATCCTATCACGCGACAGGCTTTAGGAGCAATCCTTATGCACTGTATCCGAGGCGCAGCTGGGTACTTGATATTAGCCCTGATAGCGAACACCTCTTAGCAAATTTCAAGATGACGTGGAGGCAGAATGTTCGCGTTGCTGAACGTAAGGGCGTCATTGTACGTGAAGCTCAGAGTGATGCCGATTTTGACGCTTACTATAGCTTGATGGAGGTAACGAGTAAGCGTGATAATTTCTTGCTTCTTAGCAAGGATTATCATAAAGAAATTCTACGTCAATTCGCCGGTAAAAACGACGCGGTCCTCTACCTGGCTGAGCATGAAGGCGAAGTTATTGCTGCCAAGGTGCTGATCCGCTTCGGTGATTGGTGCTGGGACCTGTATGGCGCCTCTTCCAACAACAAACGCAACCTGAAACCTACCTATCTCTTACAATACCGCTGCTTTGAGTGGGCCAGGGCTCGCGGCTGCAGCTACTTCGATTTTCGAGCCATCCCAGAAGTTTTGGAACCGGACGAAGAAATGTGGGGCGTGTATGAATTCAAGAAGGGTTTCGGGGGCTTCTCTCGCCTGAACATACCCACGCAGGATTATGTGGTACGTCCCCTCATTTACACCGCGTGGCGCAAGTATGTTGAAATACGGCGCGCACAGGAGCATGAGAAGCACAAAAAGGTGGAGTCGGGAAAAGCAGCAGCAAAAGATGCATCGAGATAGGACAGGTGCATCCGCACCGGGTCGGTGAGCACGAACTCTGCACCTGCACACCCCCGAGCCGGGATCCACTTGACGAAAACATTTGCCACATCGTACACTACAAGTTGGTTATTCTAGAGGTAATCTACAACTGGTGAAAGGAAGAATATGTTCTGATTGTATTTGCGACTAACGCTTTGTGCAAGGAGGGAACTCTCATGCGCCCCGACAAAACATCTCATGCCTTGCTTCTACCGACACTACTCAGCTTGTTCGCCTTGCTCATTGTTGCGTGTGGCGGCAGCCCCAATCCATCTCCTGCCGGTCACGAACCGGCCCCTCCCAATAAGCAAGTCGTGCGTCTCCCCATAGGCCCAACCAACTTTGGAACCCTTGATCCGGCCCTTGTGACGGGTATTACAGATGCACAAGCTATCCAGACAGTCTTCACCGGCCTGGTCGAGTTTGACCATAACGTGCAGGTGCGGGACCAGTTGGCAGCTTCCCACGAAATCAGTTCAGACGGGCTGACCTACACCTTCCATCTCAGGCCGAACCTCACATTCAGTGATGGCACACCATTGACTTCACAGGATGTGGTCTACAGCATTAACCGCACCTTGCTGCCTGCAACCAAGTCTGAGGTGACCTACTACCTCAACCTGGTCAAGGACTACGATAAGATCACGACGGGCAAGATCCCGACCCTCACCGGCGACAGCCTGCTGGCCCCCGACCCCAATACCGTCGAGATCATCGTCAGCAAGCCAGCCGCGTACTTCCTGCAGGCCCTGACCTACCCTACTAGCTATGTCGTCGAAAAGAAGCTGATCGACAAGTATGGGGTTAAGTGGACGGAGCACTTGAGTGAAGGGGGCGGTGACGGTCCCTTCAAGGTGCAGAGTCGGGTCCACACCAGGGGCCTGGTGCTTGTACCCAATCCCAACTATTATGGGCCGCAGCCCAGGATTCAGAAGCTTGAGTTGCTGCTCTCGGGCGACCTGGACACCACCTACAACAACTACCTGACTCATCAAATCGATACGACAGGCATAATAGGTGTTCCACCTGCTCACCTGGCCGAGGCCCGGACGCGCCCTGATTTCTATGCGTATCCCGTGCTCAGTATACGATACCTGACGATGAACTACCTGGTGAAGCCGTTTGACAACATCCATATGCGCCAGGCCTTTGCCCTGGCCATCGACAAGGACCTGCTAGCCAAAACGGTGTTTAGAAACGCGGTCTTGCCCACCAACCACGTTGTGCCACAAGGCATGCCCGGCTTTGATCGGAACCTGAAAGGCCCGGCCGGGGTGAGCAGCCTCTCGGGGGATAAGAACCTGGCCAGGCAACTGCTCCAGCAGGGCATGCAGGAAGAGCACCTGACTGCTTTCCCCTCGGTGACGTTCTCCTACTTCACTGAAGTGAAGTCGATCGTGGATGCGACGCAGGCCATCATCCAGATGTGGCAAAACGTGCTGGGCGTCACTGTCAAGAGCGAAGGCTTTGCTTTTGACAAGCTGGTCAGCCTGGAGAGTGCCACCGTCAACAATCCTGATGGTCTGCAAATCTGGACCGGAGGGTGGATTGCCGACTATCCTGATGCGCAAGACTGGCTGACCATCTTCTTTCAGCAGGGGTCGGGCTACAACCAGATGAACTACGGCCAGAACCAATCATCTGATGTAGCTAAACAACTGCAGGTGCAGCAGGTGCTGGCCCAGGCCGACGTCGACCAGAATCAAACCGAGCGCCTGAAACTCTACAACATGGCGGAAGAGCAGATTGTTGATGACGTGGGCTGGATCCCCTTTTACCAGGTCAAAAGACAACTCTTGCAAAATCCCAGGCTGGTCGGCATCGTCTACAATGCTTTAGACATCATCCCACCGGATGATTGGGGCAATATCTATATCTTACAGTAGGCCACCTCCGCCATCTCATGTAAGTTTGTGCTCAATGGCATAGCGTGTAGCTGCATTGCGGGAGGTAATGCCCAATTTGCTGTAGATGGAAACGAGGTGTGCATGCACCGTGCGAGGGCTAATAATCAACTGCTCAGCCACTTCAGTATCCTTCAGTCCCTGTGCCACCAGGCGCAACACTTCTACCTCGCGGGCGGTGAGGCCATCGGGGTAGGTGGCGCGTGCCTTCATCGGAGGAGGTGACGGCTGTCCTGCAAGGGCTGGTGTAGGCATCGCTAAGGGCTCTCGTGCGGCGAAGGCTTGCTCTGGTGTCATGACTCGTCCCTCCGCCCAGGCAGCCGCAAAGGTTTTCTCGCCGAGGTGGGAACGCGCGCTAGCTACTGCCCGCTCGTAGTCGGCACGATAGACAGGTGGGAGAGGTGTACCGAGGGCTTTACGCAGGGCTTCGGCAGCACCCCAGAGCCGTGCTGCCCAGGTGGGTTCACCCTGGCGTATAACCAGGGCTGCCAAGCCTTCCAGACTGGCTGGGATAATCCGCTTGAAGCCGAACTCTCTTCCGAGTGCCAGACTCTCCTCATAGTGAGACTGTGCCGCAGCGTAGTCACCCTGGGCAGCGGCAACCTGTCCGAAAATGACGAGGAGTTCTGCAATGTCTGGTCGATTTCCCATTTCCCTGAAGAGGGCCAGGCTCTCCTGGATGAACGAGGATGCTGTGGCAACATCGTCTTGACTGAGAGCGGCTTGCCCTGCGGCATGAAGTGCATAAGCCAGGCTCATCTCATCGCTCGCTCTGGCGAGCGCGAGATATTCCTCAAGCAGAGGTTGTACTGCTGCCTTCCCAGTTTGCGAAACAACGAGCGCTTTCGCCAAGCAAAAAAATGCCTCCATAATAACGTGATTGTCCTCTGACGCTCTTGCGAGTGTAAGACTCTCCTCCGCACAGGAGTATGCCTTGTCGTACTCGCCTTGCTCGCTGTATACCAATGCCAGATGACAGAGCACATAGGCACGACCTACCTTGTCTCCTCCCTCGCTGAAGTGTGCCAGACATTCCTCAAGCAGCGAACGGGCTCTCGTGAGCTTACCTCGATCGAAATCCATTATCGCCAGGTGATGGAGCGGCCGGGCCATGCCGACCATGTCTCCGAGTTCCCGGTACAGTACCACGCTCTCTTCGCTCCGCCTCTCTGCCTGCTCATAGTCTCCCAGATTGAGGAGCAGTAGTCCAAGACCATTGAGCACGCCTGCTCGCACAAATGCCATACCTCCCTCACTTTCAGAAAGCGCCCGCTCCAGCCATTGACGGCCTTCACTCAAGTGGTTATGTGTCAACCAGAACCACCACAGGGCGTCGCTCAACCGTAGAGTCAGTGCTGCTTCTTTTCGCTCTAGCAACCACTGCAAGGCCGTCCGCAGATTCGCATGTTCTCGCTCCAAGCGAGCAAACCAGCGCTGCTGCTCGGCACCGAAGAGTTTCGGATTTATCTCCTCTGCAAGGTGCAGGTAGTACTGAACGTGAGCTTGCTGAGTGGCCTCCATCTCCCCGGATGCCTCGAGCGCTTCCAGCCCATACTCGCGGATGGTTTCCAACATCATCAGGTGTGGTTCCTCTCCCTCTTGTTCGATCTGGTGCAGCAAGTTCTTGTCCAGGAGCGAGGCGACTGTATCCAGGACCCTTTCCGTTCTCCCATCCAGCGCTATGCAGATGGCCTCGACCGCTTCCAGGGTGCAGCCACCCACGAAGACAGAGAGCCGCCGGAAGAGGCGTTGTTCCTGGGCACTCAAGAGATCATAGCTCCAGGCGATAGTGTTGCGCAGGGTCTGCTGGCGGGTTGGAGCATCCTGTGTGCCGCCGGTTAACACGTGGAAGCGATGCTCCAGCCGGGCCAGCAGGGCCTGCGGGGAGAGGAGTTTGATGCGCGCAGCAGCTAGTTCAAGGGCAAGGGGCAAGCCATCCAGGCGCACACAGATCTCAGCGATGGTATGGTCGTTGGCGGCAGTCAGTTGGAAGGTTGGCTTCGTGGCCTGCGCACGCTGAAGGAAGAGGATCACAGCGGCATATTGCCGGAGGTCTTGCTCCTCGGGAAGGTGTGTGAGGTCTGGTACTGCTAACGGTGGGACGGGGAACTCGTGTTCCCCCTGGACGTGCAGCACGGCACGGCTGGTGACCAGCAGCTTGAGATCAGGGCAAAAGGCCAGCAGGTCCGTCAGGTGGGGGGCTGCTGGCAAGATTTGTTCGAAGTTGTCGAGCACGAGCAGCAGGTGCTTGTCTCTCAGGAAGGCTTTGAGGAGGTCCAGCAGGGGCTGCGCTCTGCTCTCTTTGAGGTCGAAGGTCTGGGCGATGGCGGGGACGACCAGGTCGGGATCGCTGATGGGAGCGAGCGAGATAAAGGAGATACCGTCAGCGAACTCGTCGAGCAAGTCGGTGGCGACCTGGAGAGCGAGGCGGGTTTTGCCGACACCGCCGGTGCCAGTGAGGGTCAGGAGGCGCACGTCAGGGCGGCGCAGGAGGGTGCAGGCTGCCGCCACCTCGTGCTCGCGTCCGATGAGGGGGGTGAGTTGCGCGGGCAGGTTGTGTGCTAGGCTGCGTCCGGGCTCGGCTGGCTCTGGCACGGGAAGTATGTAGATGTTGTCCTGCATAGCCGGTTCCTCTCCTCACAGCGCCTTTGTCCATGTTTTGTGTAATCTGTGGTACTGCTATAGGGACGGTTTCATGCACTTTTGCTCTTCATTATATACGATATTGCATTCATTTGCTCGGGTGAAGTCAACGTGTAGATGCGGCAGGATGAGGAGCAAGAGATGGGGAGGAGGGCAATGGCGAGAAGGGCGACCCTTGCGACATCCTGTCTTGGGGACAGGTATGCCCAATAGGCATCAACCGCAGAAGCCAGCCCACGATTCCGTAGGGGCGGGAGCGGATGAGAGGCGGGGGGAGGGCCTTTATGGCCGCCCGCGTCGCCCGTGTCCCGTGACGTGAACGGCGGTCATGGAGCACGCGGGTGTAAGGCGCCCCACGAGCGGGCATAGTCACCGGGCACGGGCGGCCATAAAGGCCCCCACACCGCTCCGCACCACCCCCGCCCCTACGGAGATGAAGCGAGCCCCAACTCGTGCATGCGCCGGTGGATGGCCGCCCGCGCCTCCAGGAAGGGTCGTTCCAGGTAGGCCTCGTGGTCCTCCTCTCCGTGGTGGTGCGTCACCGTCCCCGGTTGATCCCGTGGGCTCAGTTCGCGGATGTAGGTCAGACTGCCGTCGATCAACGTGAGCATGTACTGCGCAGTCTCCGGGTCGAAGAGCCACCAATCGCCGCCACAGGCCAGGTAGATCGGTGAGGTGTGTGCCATCACCCCACGCCTCCACCCATCATGATGCTGGATCGGGTTGGTGTAGCCCGGGCCGCTTACACGCGCAGCCAGCCAGGTGTGGCCGTTCACCTTGATCCTTGTCTTCAACGCCAGCCGGCGCGTCCCTGTGCGGTCCTCCGTCGAGGCGACCACACGCCCCTGTTGGACGATCTGGAGGGTGTGGATCGGGAAGATCGATTCTGCCCACGCCTCCACCTCGACCGTCCCACCGTTTCCACTCAGGCGGACCGTGTCCCCGGTCGCGTGGCCGTCCACGCTGAATGAGATGATGGGCCCGCCGCTCATAAACGTCCGCCCTGCTGCCAGGTTGGCGCACCACGTCTGGTAGGTGAAGTCCTGCTCCGGCGGGATGGAGACATAGGTGCGGTAGAGCCCGACAGGCACATCGCTGGACATCTTGTCGGTGCCGCCAACCAGCGGCAGGCGATACCCGCCGTTGAGGTAGCGGTAATACTCCAGGTGGTTGTACATGCTGCGAAACCACGGGGTTCTGGCCCCATGCCAGAGAAATTCCACGGCATCAGCGCGTCCAGTCGCGATCAGCGTCGCGGGTTCGCCGTTGGGATCAGGCAGGTGCGGCAGAATCACCGTCCCACCCTGGGCGTGGCAGCGGTCGGCCCAGTCCGACATCGTCACTTCCAGGGTCCCGCCCATCTCGGCCTCATCTGGACCATCGGTACACCAGGGCATGACGGGTTTCGAGAGTCCGAGCAGGGTCAGGTGCCCGAGCAGGTGCTGGCGGTTCTCCTGGGAAGCATAGACGATGGTGCGGCCATCCCGCGAGACGCTGGGACCGCCGGTGAACTCTTCCGTGTTCGTAAACAGGTGGCCCCACTGCGACAGCAGGAGGTTCACCACATTGAGATCCTCGCCCGCCGCCTCGGTGTGGCTCCCCTGCGTGGAGAGAAAGTGCACATGCGTGTCGCCGCTGAACCAGCGCCGGGCGTTCATGTTGCACCAGCGTTTGAGTCGCAGCGTCAGCTCCTGCTGACCCGGCGCGATCGTCACCGGCGTGCGTAATGGCTCGTATTCAAAGCCACGAGCCACGTCAACCAGCACCTCGCCACGTGGCAGCCAGCCCTGGCACGTGCCATCGATGTAGGCGTAACTGATGCCGCCAAGCCGCACGTCGCCGCCGATGTCGATATGCCAGGTGTCCATATTCGCATTGACCCGCTGATGGTGGCCATGCGGTTGGTAGGGAATGCCGTCCGGGGAGCGGAAGTGCACGCGGCAGGGCACGGGCTGCCCGGTCTCGTCGTCAACCACCGTCGTGCGGACCCAGTTCCGGCCGGTGTCCAGCAGTTCCAGGCGCACGCGTGGCATCTCCACGACCTTTTTCTCTTCGATCTCCCCCCAGCGCGCCGTCCCGAGCACGTCACTGCCCTGCGTTACCGTGACCGTCGCCGAGGGGAGCGCCGCGATCTCGACCGAGGCGGGGCTGCTCCCCTCATTGAGTTCCTCGCCCCAGCCAGCCAGGGGATCGGCCACGAATTCGTCGGGCGACTGCCGGGGCAGCGGATAGGGAAACGTGCTCACGCCGCGGTCGACCGCGACCGCGAGATCGAACGGCCGCGCGGCCGCCGCGGGGTCCGTGATAGTCATCTTGAGGGGTTGTGCGCCCGAGCGCACAAAGGGATATTCGTCGGAGTGGCCAAGGGTCACACCGGCGATGAGGAACCGTGGCACGGCAGGGATGACGGTGAGGGAGGCCAGTGGCTGCTCCGGCCGCGGGTTCTGCCAGGCCCACAGATAGTAGCCGCTCGCTGCTGCCTGAATTACCTCTGCCTGGCGCTCACCGGACTCGTCAAAGCGTCCAACGTCTCGCGCCGGTAGGCTGTCACTCTGATCGGGGACAGCGCGGAAGGGGAGTTGTCCCCAGGCGGTCGGGATCTCGGCGACCTCGAAGCGGTCGCGAATGGTGACGCGCACTTCTTCCCCGTTCTGATAGGTGAAGACATAGTCGGCGATGGGCTCACCGACAGGGCCACCGGTGGAGATGCCCGACGCGAGCAGGCGATGGGCCACAATGACCGACCACACCCTCTCATCGATGGGGATGCTCAGGGGAGCGTGCTGCAGCCCGTCTCCAAAGGCGACAAAACAGCGTTGCGGGTCGCTGCCGGCGAGGAACGGCAGGCCACGGAACTGCTGCGGCCCAATGGGGGCCGTCCCCTGTTCTCCCAGGAGCGCCAGCCCGGCGTTATGGAACGCCTTCAAGTCTATGGGAGTGTACTCGTCCATCTGTCACCTCCTGCGGGGTGTTCTGCCGAACGTATCTACTGTGCCGTGATATACTCAGCAACGTTCGCTTTCTATTATATCGTATTGGTCTGCTGATTTGCTTAGACCAATTGGTGCTCAATAGCATAGCGCGTAGCTGCATTGCGGGACATAATGCCCAATTTGCTGTAAATGGAACTGAGGTGGGCATGCACCGTGCGTGGGCTAATAATCAACCGTTCAGCTACTTCAGTATCCCTCAGTCCATGCGCTACCAGGCGCAGCACCTCGACCTCACGTGCGCTCAGTCCATTGGGGTAGGTGACGCGTGCCATCACTGGAGGGGTGACGGTTGTCCTGCTGGAACTGGGCGCGCTGGAGAAAGAGGGTGACGGCGGCATACTGGGAGAGGACCTCCAGTTCAGGAAGCTGTGTGAGATCAGGGAGCGCCAGTGGGGGAACGGGAAACTCGTGTTCCCTCTGGACATGCAGGGTGGCACGACTGGTGACCAGTAGCTTCAGGTCAGGACAGAAGGCCAGCAGGTCCGTCAGGTGCGGGGTCGCCGCCAGAACCTGCTCGAAGTTGTCGAGCACGAGCAGCAGGTGCTTATCTTGCAGGAAGGCTTTAAGGAGGTCAAGCAAAGGTTGTGCTGCGGTCTCTTTGAGGTCGAAGGTCTGGGCGATGGTGGGGATGACCAGGTCGGGATCACTGATGGAGGCCAACGGGACGAAGCAGACGCTGTCGGCAGAGTCATTGAGCAGTTCCGTACTGACTTGCAGAGCCAGACGGGTTTTGCCGACGCCACGGGTGCCGGTGAGGGTCACCAGACGAACCTCGGGGCGGCGCAGGAGGGTACAGGCTGCGGCCACCTCCTGCTCGCGCCCGATGAGCGGTGTAAGTTGCGCGGGCAGGGTATGTATGATTGCTTTCTCTTTGGACGGAATAGCTACGAGTTTTGGTCGCTGCATAGCTGCACCCATTGGGGCTACTGCTCTCGAATTCTGGTCTACAGATAAGCGTCACTTATGCATCTATTTTTGCACCTACATTATAACTCAGCAGAGCGCGGTTGTTATGGGAGGAAGGAGAAAAGGTCTCCGACGAAGCAAACTCATCCAGTCCATTTATTGGACTGGCCAGGTGTCGCATTGTCCAGTAGGATTAGGAGTAGAACGTGCGATGCTCAAGGCAATGAGCTATGAACTACCAGCGTTTAGGTACCGTTTTCTGGACTTAGTCCATATAAGTAAGGAGCAGAATATGTCACCATTGCTTCCTCTCCCTGCCATTGATGGTGTGGAGATTACAACGATTATGGATAACGCGCTTGACCTCCTGGCAACCTCTACGCCCGTGGCAAAACGTTTCCTCGTCCATCGAGACTTGTTTTCATCTCATCAGCTGCGTGCGGAGCATGGGGTCTCGCTGTTGATCACAGCTATCAACCAGGGGAAGCGGGAAACCATCCTGTTTGATACAGGAGTGACACCCGATGGAGCACTGCACAACCTGGTGCTGCTTGGTGTTGATCTCAGTGGCATTCAAGCAATCGTGCTGAGTCATGGTCATACCGATCATATGCAGGGACTGGGCGGCTTTCTTGACACACTGGGCAAACGACGCCTGCCTATCCTGCTCCATCCAGATGCCTTGTTCGAGCCAATCATTCCACAGACGGTTGAAGCACTGCAGCAGATCACTCCCGCGGTAATTGTGCCGGCCCATTGCACCGGCTGGCGAGCGACGCAGCGTATAGCTCAGACCATGCCAGAGGCGTATACGCCGAATAGTGTTGGAACGACATTCAGACTGGTGGCCGAGTGAGCAACCAGATCAAAAGCTGACCTGCTGGCTGTTTCTGTTCGCGTATGGCTGGTATGTTTTCTTATAGTTGGCTGTAGCGGGGGTGGATTGGCTTGTGATAAGATGGGTACAAACGTGATACACAGGCCAGGAGGCGAGTGATTATGCAGAAAGAGATAGGAACAGTACAAGTTAAGCGGGCATTTCCCGAGATGCTGAAGGGTGGGGTAATTTGCGACGTGGTGAATGCAGACCAGGCGCGCATCGCGGAAGAGGCGGGGGCGTCGGCAGTGATGGCGCTGGAGCGTGTGCCGGCCGATATCCGCGCGCAGGGCGGCGTTGCCCGCATGAGCGATCCCGAGTTGATAATTCAGATCAAAGAAGCGGTCACCATCCCTGTAATGGCAAAGTGCCGCATTGGTCATTTTGTCGAGGCGGAGATTTTACAGGCGATAGGCGTGGACTGTATCGACGAGTCGGAGGTGTTGACGCCGGCCGATGAGCACTTCCATGTCAATAAGCACCTGTTCTCGGTGCCGTTTGTGTGTGGAGCGCGCGACCTGGGCGAGGCGCTGCGGCGCATCGGGGAAGGCGCGGCGATGATACGAACCAAGGGCGAGGCGGGCACCGGCAATGTCATCGAGGCGGTACGGCATATGCGGGCGATTATGGATGGCATTCGCCGCTTGCAAATGCTGCCGGAAGAAGAGTTGATGACGGAGGCGAAGAACCTGGGAGCGCCATATGAGCTGGTGCGCGATATTGCCCGCACGGGTAAGCTGCCGGTGGTGAACTTCTCGGCGGGCGGCGTGGCTACTCCGGCCGACGCGGCTTTGATGATGCGCCTGGGCGCGGAGGGCATCTTTGTTGGCTCCGGCATATTCAAGTCGGGCAATCCGCT
>WNGQ01001029.1_pt1 | contig 28890 bp, 26 predicted proteins | sample 5407661 | NCBI WGS metagenome assembly WNGQ01 (sample SAMN13153382, study PRJNA577476) | soil metagenome | isolation source: 60 cm soil or saprolite under Garry oak tree replicate 2 | place: USA:California | collected 2016-06-15 | reverse complement strand
GACCTCCAGAAAATCCACGGCGCGGGCAAACACCTGCTCGGATTGATCAACGACGTGTTGGACCTCTCGAAGATCGAGGCTGGCAAAATGACGCTCTACCTCGAAGATTTTGATATCGCCAAACTCGTCCAGGAAGTCGCCGCTACGGTCCAACCGCTCGTTACGAAGAACGGGAACAAACTGGTGGTTGAATGTCCCGCTGACCTCGGCACGATACATGCCGACCTGACCAAAGTGAGGCAGACGCTGTTCAACCTCTTAAGCAACGCCAGCAAGTTCACGGAGAGGGGCGTGATTCGTTTGAGCGTGGAGCGTGACAGGGTGGAGCGTGGGAGCGTAGAGCGTGGAAGCGTGGAGCGTGAGAACGAGGAGCGTGGAACCGTTGGGACTACGGAAGCGCCACGCTCCCACGCTCCCACGCTCCCACGCTCCACGATTCTCTTCCGTGTGAGCGACACCGGCATTGGCATGACACCGGAGCAATTGGCCAAGCTCTTCCAGGCCTTCACACAGGCCGACGCTTCGACCAGCCGCAAATTTGGCGGCACCGGTTTGGGTTTGGCCATCTCGCGCAAGTTCTGTCAGATGATGGGCGGAGATATAGCGGTAGCCAGCCAGGCGGGCAAGGGCTCCACCTTCACTGTCACCCTTCCCGCCACCGTTCCGGAAGCGGCATCGCGCACGCAGTTTTTCACCAAGCCCTCCCAGGCTTCTGCTCTTGCTCTTGCTCTTGCTCCTGCTCCTGCACGCTCTTCAACCACGACCATCCTGGTCATTGACGATGATCCGGCGGTGCATGATTTGATGCGGCGATCGCTGGAGAAAGATGGATTCCGCGTCGAGGTCGCGGGGGATGGCAAGTCCGGGGTCGCACTGGCCAAGCAACTCAAGCCCGCCGTCATCACCCTGGACGTGATGATGCCCAGCATGGATGGCTGGGCGGTGCTCAAGGCCTTGAAGGCCGATCCAGCCACCGCTGGCATCCCGGTGATCATGCTGACCATCGTCGATGACAAGCAAATGGGCTTTGCCCTGGGCGCGGCGGATTATTTTACCAAACCGATTGATTTTCAGCGGTTGCACCAGGTCCTGGAAAGATATCGGAAGAGCACAGGTCCACAGAGGGTGCTGGTGATAGAGGACGACGCCTCGATGCGGGAAATGCTGCGGCGCACTTTGGAGAAGGATGGCTGGCAGGTGGCGGAGGCCCAGAATGGAAAGGCGGGATTGGAAAAGCTCAATGGCAGTCTTCCTTTGCTTATTTTGTTGGACCTGATGATGCCAGAGATGGACGGGTTTGAGTTTATGGACGCGTTGCGGCGAAGCCAGAAAGGCCAGCACACTCCGGTGATTGTGATCACGGCGAAGGATTTGACGGAGGAAGATCATCGGCGACTGAACGGTGGGGTGGAGCGGATCATTCAAAAGGGGGAGACCAGCCAGGGCGAGTTGTTGCAGCTTGTGCGCACGGTGATGCAAAGCCGCGCCGCGGCCGAAAAGGCGACGGCCAGCAGCGCGCAAAGTGCCAGCCCCCTGGCACAACCCGGCGCAAAAGCATCCTACACCAGCAACAACAAAGATTGAAATCATGAAAATCCTATTGGTAGAAGACAACGAGATGAACCGGGACATGCTTTCCCGGCGACTGGAACGGAAAGGCTATGAAGTCATCTGCGCCCTGGACGGCGAACAAGCCGTGGTCCTGGCGCAATCGGAGAACCCCGCGCTCATCCTGATGGACATGAGTCTGCCGGTATTGGACGGTTGGGAAGCAACCCGGCGCATTCGGGCGGCCAGACCAACCGTTCCGATCATCGCCCTGACTGCCCACGCTATGTCCAGCGACGAACAGAAGGCCAAAGAAGCCGGCTGCGATGATTACGATACCAAACCGGTAGAACTTGCGCGCTTGCTCGCCAAGATGGCGGCGCTTCTTGGCAAGTCCTCAACCGCCCCCGGCGCGAATCGTCCACTGCCCAAGCCAGGCACGTTGTTGAGCGGCGACGCCTCTGTGCCACTGTAACTCATGTAACTTAACGCATTGCCCATGGGCACCGTTCGTCACCTCCCGGAGTCCGCTGCGCCGACAGAGCACATCGATCTCTCGCGCATGCGGCATGAGTTGCGCACGCCCATCAATCATATCCTCGGCTATTGCGAAATGTTGATGGAGGAGGGCCAGCTTCCGGCCTCATTTTCCAACGATTTGCGGTGCATCCACTCGGGGGGAAAGCAATTATCGGCGCTCATTGCGCAATATTTTGACGAGGAGACATTTGTTCAACAACGCGATCTCCACCAGCTCTATCACGAGCTGCGAACGCCGGTGAACCACATTATCGGCTACAGCGAATTGCTCAAAGAACAAGTCCAGGAACAGGGCCTTCAGGACTCCGTCCGCGCGGACCTGGAAAAAATCCGGGACGCAGCCGCCAACTGGCTGGCGTTGGTGGAAGCCTATTTGATTGAGCCTCGCCTGCCGGGGAAGCCGGGGGAGGGCAGGCCGCCAGCGGCTGGTAGCGAAAATATAAACCTCAATCTGGGTTTTGGCTTCCAGATTCCCTCGCCCGCCAGCGCTCGCCAAGGGTTTATTGATGAAGGTGCCATTCTCATTATCGATGATGATGAGGCCACGCGCGAAATGCTGGCCCGCCGATTGCGGCGTGACGGCTATACTGTCTCGACCACCGCTAACGGAGTTCACGGCCTGAGCCTTGCACGCGTTCAGAAATTTGACCTGGTGCTGCTGGACATGGTGATGCCTGGCCTGGATGGCTTTCAGGTGTTGGCCAAGTTCAAAGCTGAGGCCGCGTTGCGCGAGGTCGCGGTCATCATGCTCTCGGCTTTGGACGAAGAAAACGGCATCGCCCGCTGCATTGAAATGGGCGCCGAAGATTACCTGGCCAAGCCATTCAATCCCGTGTTCCTGCGCGCGCGCATCGGCGCCTGCCTGGAAAAAAAGCGCCTACAGGACAAAGAACGCGCTACCTATGAAGCGTTGCAACGGACCCAGAAAAGCCTTACCGACGAGCTGGCCAAAGCCGCGGGTTATGTTCGCTCGCTTCTGCCGCCTCCGTTGAGCGGCGCCATTGAAACTGAATGGTGCTTCCAACCGAGCGAACAGTTGGGCGGCGACGCCTTCGGCTACCATTGGATCGACGAAGCCCATTTTGCCATTTACCTGCTTGATGTCTGCGGCCATGGGGTCGGGGCCGCGTTGCTCTCAGTTTCAGTTCTTAATACCTTGCGCTCAGGGTCCCTGCCCGGCGTCGATTTCCGGTATCCCGCTGATGTTCTCGCTTCCCTCAATCGCACCTTTCGGATGCAACGCCAGAACCATCTCTTTTTCACAGCCTGGTACGGCGTTTACCGCCTGGACCGCCGCGAATTGACTTTTTGCAGTGGAGGACATCCACCCGCGTTGTTGGTTGGCAGCAGACTGCCCGGTCCCTCGGGTTTGGTCCAATTAAGCACCGCAGGCCCGGCTATCGGTTGTCTCGAAGAAGCCAGGTTTACCGGCGCGCTCCAGCCAGTTCTGCCGGGAGCGCGGCTCCTGGTCCTTAGCGACGGAGTTTTTGAGATCTTCCAAAGCAACAATCGCGTCGGCACCTGGGAGGAGTTTGTCGCCGGTTTCAATTCCCAGGATTTTCTCGATCTGCGCCCTGCCAGCCGCCTGCAGTACGCGCAAAAAACTCGTGGCGCGGACAAGTTGGAAGATGATTTCTCCCTCATCGAAGTGCGCTTTGCTTAGGGCTCGTGCAAAAACAACTTCCGATTTTAGCGCCTCTCCTCCCTCTCCCCGTGAGGAACGAACGGGGAGAGGGCCGGGGAGAGGGGCGCCTTTTAAACTGATTGAATTACGCCTCCGGCTCGGTACTTATTTTTTTGCACAGACCCTTAGTTTCGAACGACCGATGCAACTTTCAACCGTCCGGCAGTCAAATGATCAACCCTCATCCAGCTTCTTCCGCATCGTCGGCGGCTTCTTTCTCTCCTGCTCTCCGTTAATCGTTTTTTCTGCCAAGGGTTTCGAGGTGCCCACTTTCGGCTGGACCAATGGATTGAACTGCGACTGCTGAAGCAGCGGCTTTGGAGAGCAGCAAATCCAGGTGTTGGAGGCAATAGCGGGACCATGATTCGTAACCTGATGGATCTTTCGCCGCGTCAACAATCGGGATAAACTCAGGACCCACAATTCCACTGCGCCGACCCGCCACGTTCTCATTGACCACCTGCATAACGTGGACGACTCCGAAATGCACGTACCCGACCTCTGTGCTGTCATCGTTGATCACGGCAACCGCCGCCTCATTCAAGTCGGCAATCGCCACCTCTTCCCTCAGTTCACGCCGCATACCCTCCCGGTAGCCACGGTCGGTTGAGAAAAGCTCATGATCTTCCTCTGAGATGTGCTCCCCAATTCCGACGGAATACAATCCATGCAACCGTGTTTCCTGGCCGCCTCGGCCTCGTCGATATCGCAATATTTTGTTATCGCAGATAACGAGCACGTAAGGGATTAGCTGTTTGTAACGTTTGTCCCGTTCGGCGTCACTACGGTTCAGATACACCATCTGTGAAACGGAGGTGACAACAGGCAGATACTTATCAACTTCCAGGCTGAGGCCCTGAAACACTCCCAGCTCTTCGAGAAGTTTCCGTTCAAAACAAAGCACTCTTTCTTCTGTTGGCATTCGTCGGTTTGTCTTTCTGTGTTGTTGTTCTCTCAACAGCGATCAATCAGAGTGTCGCGCGCGGAGTGACACGCCCTACCTGGGTTTGTCGGTAGGGCCTGTCACTCCGTGCGCGCCCTGCTAACCCCCGGCAATGGCGCCCACAACCAGAAAGGGCTCCGCTCCCGCCGCGACTGCCTCGGGCAGCGGGGCATCCGGCGGTTCGTGGGATACATCCTGCTCGCAGGCAAAGAAACGCACAAAGGGCCGGCGCCGTTGCGTGACGTGGTCGCGGATCGTCCCGCGCAGCATCGGATAGCGTACCTCGATCGCGTCGAGGACCGAGCCGACCGTAACCGGCCCCTTGACCTCGAGCTCGACTTCGCCGCCGACGCGCGCCAGCGTCCGCAGGTGTGGAGGCAGCACGACTCGGATCATGCCAGCGTCTGGGCTTCGACAGAGAGCACCGCCGGAAGATCCCTCACTATCGGCGCCCAACTGTCGCCGGCGTCGGCAGAGCCGTACACCTGCCCGCCCGTGGTACCGAAATACACCCCGCACGAATCGAGCGAGTCAACGGCCATCGCGTCACGCAACACGTTTACGTAGCAGTCGCGTTGCGGCAGACCTTTCGTCAGCGCTTCCCACTCGTTGCCACCCTTCCGGCTGCGGTACACGCGCAGCCTTCCATCAAGCGGATAATGCTCGGAGTCGCTCTTGATGGGGACGACGTAGATGGTCTCCGGCTCGTGCGCGTGAACCTCAATCGGGAAGCCGAAGTCGGTGGGTAAGTTGCCGCTGACTTCACGCCAGGATTCCCCGGCGTCGTCGCTGCGCATCACGTCCCAATGCTTCTGCATGAACAGCATGTTCGGACGCGACGGGTGCATCGCGATGCGATGGACGCAGTGGCCGACCTCAGCGGTGGGTTCGGGCATGAACTCCGACCGCAGGCCGCGGTTTGCGGGCCGCCACGTCTTTCCGGCGTCGTCGGTCCGGAACACACCCGCCGCCGAGATAGCGATGAACATCCGCGCGGGATTGCTCGGATCGAGGAGGATGGTGTGCAGGCCCAACCCACCGGCGCCGGGCTGCCATTTGGACCCTGAACCGTGGCCTCGCAGTCCGGCAAGCTCCTGCCACGTCTTGCCGCCGTCGCTCGAGCGGAACAAGGCGGCGTCCTCCACCCCGGCATAGACAGTGTTCGGATCGGTCAACGACGGTTCGAGATGCCAGACGCGCTTGAACTCCCAGGGGTGAGGGGTGCCGTCGTACCACAGGTGCGTGGTGAGAGGCTTGCCGGTCTTGGGAGAAGTGTCATAGACGAACTTGTTGCTTTCGCCCTTGGGCATCCCTTCCGGGGTGGTGACCGGCTCGCCCGGGGGTGTGCCGGGCTGCTCCCAGGTCTTGCCGCCATCGTTGGAGCGCTGAATGATCTGACCGAACCAGCCGCTGCACTGGGACGCGTAAAGCCGATTGGGGTCAACGGGTGACCCCTTGACGTGATAAATCTCCCAGCCCGCAAATTGCGGGCCGCTGATATCCCATTTTTTGCGCTTGCCGTCCGAGGTGAGGACGAACGCGCCCTTTTTCGTGCCAACCAATAATCGTACTCCGCTCATTGTATCTCCCTTCTCATGTTATTTCTGTTTCTTGTTTCCATAGTGTCATTGCTCAGCGATTCTCATTATGCCTTGCAAACCCGCCTGTAGCGCCGACTGGTAGTCGGCTGTATCGCCGATTGGTAATCGGCGGGGCGCACATATTGAGAATCGCTGGTCATTGCTTTTCGGTTTCATGGTTCGGCGCACCTGGCGTTACCCGCATGGCGAGCATGGGGAGGTAAGCCTTTCGGTACGCCCAAGCCAGGTAGATCTCCAACGCCAGAACGACAACGGCCAGAACAGCACCTGATGGCGCAAGGAAAGCGTGGAACGCGATGATGTTCACGACCTCTGGCGCGATCAGGGCGAGAGCAAGGGGCACAAAGCGGTTCGACAAGAGCAATACTCCGACGATCACTTGCGTCCCCGCGATCAGCGGGAGCATATAGCCTGTCTTCATCAGCGCTCCGAAATACGCAACGGCCCCTTCGGGCATGGGGGTCTTGGGCGGCGGGATGAAGTGCAGAAAGCCGTTGAGGCCGAAGACGAAGAAGATCAGTCCCATCAGGACTCGCGCGATGCAGGGAAGATAGCGAGCGAACGACTTGGGTCCCGTGGTTTCCTCCGCAAGGAGCTTCGGGTCCGGTGTGATGGTGTCTTTCATTCTGATGTCTTTCGTTTTAACCTAATTCTACCCCGCCGGTTGCTGATAGAGGCCAATTACATTTCCTGCCGGATCACTGAATCGCGCGGTCACCTCCGGTGCATCCATGCCGATCGGTTGCACGATCTTGCCTCCCTTGGCAATGACCGCGTCAACCGTCGTGGCGACACTGTCAACCATGATGTAGATTAACAGGCCGGGCTCCGTCGCTGCTTTCCGGCCCGCCACCCATGTGCCGCTCACTTCGCCCACGGTGTCGTCGAAGGCAATCGATCCGTCGCTGCGCCGTCTAATCTGCCAACCGAAAACGTCTTTGTAAAAAGATGACGAACGATTGATGTCAATCGCCGGAATCTCGATATAGCACACTTTGCCGTTTGCAAAAGTGGGATGCTTATTATTTTCCATAGTCTTTTGCGCTATTAGCGTTTATTAGCGCATATTAGCGGTTCCGAAAAAAGGTTACAAACTGAATGAACCGCTAATCTTCGCTAATACCAGACCGAACGCTCAGCGGTTGCTTCCGGATGTTGGCACCACCAACTGAATAGTTACGAAAATTCCTTGTTGTGGTCAAGTTTGTGCGTCGGTGAAGCCATACCGGTGAATTCGTCCGCCCAGTTCTCTTCAAGACACCTATTTTGCGCCGCCATTCCTTTCCCAGAGGGCGAACGTGTTTTTCTCCGTGTCCTGGCAAACAACGAAGTAACCCATCAGCGGCACTGCCGTCTTAGGCACGCAGATCTTGCCGCCGAGTTTCTGGACCTCCGCCACGGATTCGTCCACCGAGGACACCGCAACATAGTTGGTGATGGGCTGTTGCGGGTGCTTGCGCGCCAGCAGCCCGCCATCGGGTGTGTCGTCGCCACCCCCGGTATCAATGTGCCAGTAGTCGGTCATCCCGGGTAACTTCTCGATTTTCCAGCCGAACAACGCGCTGTAAAACTTCTTCGCGCGCTCGACATTGTCCGCTGGGATTTCAAACCACACGATGCTCGGCGAACTGCGGCCGCCCTTTCGATGCTGGGTTGTGCTTTTCGTTTGTGTGCTCATGCTTTCCTTTCCATTTGCTGGTTGATCGTCTTGTTCGTTCAATAATATGACGAACGAGCGAGCGCGCTCAGGACATCTGCCGCCTGCGTTCAAACCTGTTGTCCGCTCGGGACTGGCTGCTATACTCAGCGGGTTGAAAAAAAGAAAGCGACGGCCAGGGCCGAACCCGCCTGGCCTGGAACGACCAAGTTCTCCAAAACCAGACCCAGTTCAGGCGGCTACGCGCCCGGTTTCCGACCCGCAGTCTGCAGCTCCGCCGGTTTCAGCACTAACCAACCCTCGACGCCAGTGGCTGTGGAGAATCGCCGCTCTGGCCTTGGCGCCCTTGCTGCTGGCGGCCCTGGAAGCGGGTTTGCGCCTGGCGAGTTACGGTTATCCCACTCATTTCTTCAAGAAAACCAGCATCGGAGGCCGGGACTTTTTCGTGGAAAATGACAAGTTCGGCTGGCGTTTTTTTCCTCAGGAGCTGGCTCGCAGTCCGCCCCCGGTGGCCATGAGCGCGGCCAAGGCTACCAACAGCTATCGCATCTTTCTGTTGGGCGAATCGGCAGCCATGGGGGATCCCGCTCCAGCCTACGGCGGGGGCCGCTACCTGGAAGTGTTGTTGAACGCGCGTTTTCCAGACCGGCAGTTCGAAGTGATTTGCGTGGCGATGACGGCGATCAATTCGCACGGCATTCTACCCATCGCGCGCGAATGTGCCCGCCATGAAGGCGATTTCTGGATCATTTACATGGGCAACAATGAGATGACCGGGCCCTTTGGCGCTGCGACCATTTTCGGCCTGAAGGCGCCGTCTTTGAGCATTGTCCGACTCAGCCTGGCCATTCAGCGAACGCGAGTGGGCCAACTGCTCCTGGCGCTAGGCCAAAAGCTCAAAGGCAACTCCTCGCGTGCTTCGTCGTGGCACGGCATGAAAATGTTTATCGAGAACACGGTCCCGCCCGAAGATCCGCGCCGAGAGGTGGTGTACCAAAACTTCCGCAGGAACCTCCAAGACATTTTGCGGACTGGCCTGGGTTCGGGCGCCAAAATCATTCTCAACACGGTGGCGGTGAACCTCAAAGACTGCGCGCCTTTCGCCTCAGCACTCGACGCCAAGCTCCCTGCGCCCAAGCGCAAGGCATGTGACGAGTTATATCTGGGAGGTTCCCAGGCGGAAGGCCAGGGCCGCTTCGCCGACGCCGCAGCCAATTTCGGCCTGGCGGCGAACCTGGATCCACACTCCGCCGAGGTGCAATTCCGATTGGCCGATTGTTTGCTGCGTCTGACCAACAACACCGAGGCTGGCCGCCATTTCGAGTTGGCCTGCGACTACGACGCCCTCCCCTTCCGCGCCACGTCCAGGATCAATCACCTGACTACCGAGCTCGGCCACGAGTTCGCCTCGCCTGATCTGGTCTTGTTCGATGCCGTTTCAATGGTCGCCAGCAACAGCCCCGTCGGCGTGTCTGGCCGGGAGTCATTCTACGAACACGCCCACTTCAACTTCGATGGTAATTATCATCTGGCCAGGGCTTGGGCCGAGCAGGTGGAACACTTTTTGCCGGCGTCGATCCAGAGCCGCGCCACGACCGATTGGGCGTCGCAGGAGAGTTGCGAACGCCTGTTGGGGCTGACCGATTGGAACCGATACGAGGTTGTGAAGAACGTCCTGAACCGCGTTGTGGAGGCGCCATTTACCAATCAAATCCATCACGCCGCTCGTGAAGAACACCTGGCTGGCCTGTTGGCGGAGATCAGGCAACGGTTGCAGCCGCCCGCTTATCGGGAAGCGCGGTCTGTCTATGACGCGGCGCTCAGCAAACGGCCCCAGGACCACTGGCTCCACCAGACTTTCGCAGAATTTCTCGAGGCGACCGGCGACCTGCCGCGCGCCGCTGCTGAGTGGGAGAAGGTGCGCGAGTTGCTGCCGCACCATCACGCCGCCTATTTTCAGGTCGGTCGCCTGCTGGCGGCGCAAGGCAAGCTGGCGGAGGCGCAACCGCCTCTCCGCCATGCACTGGCGCTGCGCCCGGACTTGAGCGCCGGCTGGTTCGAGTTAGGCAAGGTCCACGCCGCCGAAGGCAACGCGCAGTTGGCGTTGCAGGAATTCGGGCGCGCGCAACGGCTCGTGCCTGAGAACTACCAGGTTTATTATCAGATGGGCAAAGCACTCTCCAAATTGGGCCGGCGCGCCGAGGCCATTGCCATGTTCCGTCACGCTCTCCAAGCCGGCCCCAAAAACTACTGGGAAGGCCATTACGCGCTGGGTGAGGAACTGGCCTTCAACGGCCAGACCGCCGAAGCCCGCAACGAATTTGAAGCAGTCCTTCGCCTCAAACCAAACGTCGCCATGGCCCATTTGAATCTCGGCGTCGCCCTGGTCAACCAGGGCTACCTGGACGACGCGATTCCGCATTTTGAGGAAGTCATGCGCCTGGATCGGGGCAACAAACTCGCGCCGGATTACCTGGCCAAAGTACAGGCCAGGAAGCGTCTCGCTTCCCACGCTCCGAGTCCCACCCCCGCTAAATCGCCAGCGCCCCCCCAGACTCCAGCGAAATTCCAAACGCCAACTCCCAGCCGCGACTCTGAGGCGACCAACCAGTAAAAGCCGTTGCCGGAACTGCAATCCTAAAGGGATTGCGTCCTCCAGCCCAGGGTTGCGAGGAACGAGCTACCCTGGGTTGGAGGACGAATTAGGCTGAACCCTGAAAGAGTTCCGCATCAGGTTGTGGGGCAGACCTCGTAGTTGTTTAGCGTCTGTAGAGCAAGCTTTCCAACCTGCCGCTTCACAGGTTTCCAGTCCGTACGTGTTTGTTCCTCCGGCGCAAAGCTCCGTCAGGAGCGCCATGTCTATAGCAAACGGGCTTCGAACGTTTTTCAAGCTCCGTCAGGAGCGGCATGATTCCGGCGTTGATGATTTGCCTGCGTGCTCCATGCCGCTCGTGACGGAGCTGGGCATTTTTTCGAAGCGGCGCCTCACTATGAACATGGCGCTTCCAATGAACCTCAATAGGTCCATTGGAACGATGAACCGTAAAAAAGGTGAGCGTCTCCGAACGGAACTTGTCGCGGCGAGCATGCCCGAGGCTAAACACATACCAGACCTCTGGTCTGCCGGTTCAAGGAGCCTCTGGCTCCGTGATCCTGGTGGCGTCGGAACTTCGGGCCGGAGGCCAGGCCGACCGGCAGAACGGGAGGTCCGACCCACACTCCGGCCTGAATAGTCGCCCAGCTTCAAGGGAGAGTTTGAACAGCAGTTGGAGTTTCTTGGCGTCCTGCCGCTTCTTAGATATTTCGGATCCTTGTACTCCTTTCCGTTTGACTAGAGTCACTGTGCGGATTCGGTTGAGTATCACGAGGGCGACCCCAGCAATTTGTTCAGGGACCCGTCAGCCGGAAGAACTTCTGACCGGGGCCGAGCGGGACTGCGACGGAGTTCGAGCCTTGGGTGTTGGGCACGTCCTGCCAGGTGGAACTGGGAAGGGTGGCGGCGCTCTGGAGCCGGACGAGCGGCCCAGCAGTCCACGTGAGCGTGGCCTGACCTCCTGCACTGGACTGGATCGAAATGGGGCCCAGGCCGGTGACATTATTAAAAAAAGCTAGCGGCAGGATTTGCTCGTTCGTGCTCATGAGCGTGTACATGCGGACACCAGTCTCCCAGGTGGCACTGTTGAGGACGAACTGGTATTGCACGGCACTCCCGAGCGCGTCGATGGTGTCCACCCAGGTGCCAGAGAACAGGGTGGTGTTGTCCAGACTGTTGGTTAAAGCAAATCCGCCGGTCCAATTGTTGAAGGTTCCTCGCGCCTCGACCAGGTCGGTTGCCGGGTTGAAATTCCCCAGCGCGGTTTGAACGGCCATGTTGACCTGGAAAATCAGCGGTGTGGGAACCGCAATATTGGTGAGATTATTAAAAAACACCACTGGCAGGATTTGATTAGTCCGGGCGAGTGTAACCGAGCGGTTTTGCGCGCCGCCGGGCCCCACATTGTTCGCTTCCCAGGTCCCATTCATGAGGTATTTGTAGCTGACGGAGCTGGCGTCGGCGCCGGCTAAGACCTGCGTGGTGAGCCAAATATTTGTATCAGCAAGGCTATTGGTCAGAGGGGAAGCGGTGGTGCTCCAGTTATTGAACTCGCCGGCGATAGTGACGCTTCCAGAAGAAGGATCGAAATTGCCGAGACCTGTTTGGACCGACATGTTAATCTGGAAAGTGATCGTGTTACTGACCGTAGTTGAATTGGTGACATTATTGAAATAAACCACGGGCAGAACTTGGTTGGTGGCCGGTATGATGAACGTCCGGTTTCCAGTACCGCCGCCGGGCCCGACATTGCCTTCCCAGACCAGGCCCTGGACCGTATTCATCACATATTTGTACTGGGCGGTGCTGCCGGCGGTGCCCGTGACGTCAAAGGTGCCCGCCCAAATGTTGGTGTCCGCCGTACTGCTGGCCAGAGGAGAGGCGGCCGTGCTCCAGCCGTTGAGAGGATCGCCGGCGACGACAACCGAATCGGTCGCCGGGTCGAAATTTCCCAAGGCGGTTTGAGCGGACATATTGACTTGAAAGCTGACCTGAACCGCTGGCGCCAGCGTGACCGAACCCCCTAACAAACTGAGGACAGCACCGATCTTAAAGAAACTTTTCATATAGGTGAAGTGAAGGGTTGATGTTTCGGATATTGGATATATTCTCGCTCAGCCAATTCTGAGGCTGGCATGTATTTGTATCAAGAGATATCCAGGAGCCCGCGGAATATTGGAACTCTTTCGCGTATTTCGCGTATTCCGCGGTTCTCTCGCCTTTCTATTCGGGCGACGTGTTTGGATCCTCTGCATTTTGCGTCGTCTTGTCGGGGCCTGCCGCCGTTAGGCGAGGATTCGGGGCCAATTTGAACCAGATTGTCCAGAAGGTAGGGTAGGCAGAGCCAGGGTGGCGCGCTACTTCTTGGCCTTTGCGTCCAGAGCGGACTGCAATGCTTTGGTCAGTTTATGCCCCAGCGCGCCCGTGTCGGCGGCAATAATAGTTCCCGTATCTCCGTCCACCAGCACGGGACAGGGAATGCCATGGACACCATATTGCACTGCGACCGCCGCTTTCCAATACTGGCCATCGTAAATTTGCGGCCATGTCATACTGTTGTCCTTCGCGAACTGCAAAAGCGCAGGACCTTGCTTTGACCGGTCAAGACTCACACTCAACACTTCAAAGCCCTTGTCGTGATATTGATTATAGGCGGCAACTACCTTGGGCAGTTCCGCCCTTCACGGCCCACACCAGGTTGCCCAGAAATCCAGCAACACGACCTTGCCCTTGTAATCATCGGGAAAATTGATCATTTTACCGTCAACGGTTTTGGCGCGAAACGAAAGAGCCCTCCAATGTCCAATGTCTTCCCTTCCAGGTGCACACCCGCTCCCACCGGACGCCATCCAACTGTTTCAAGAAATGAGCCGGATTCTCGTAAACGTTAGCGCCCGGCGCAGTTTCCTTTCTCAAAGTGAAACGTACGAAAGAAATAATTGACGTTTTCAAAGCTCTGCAAGAAGGCGGCTTCGATCGGTTTCACCGTGCGTTGTTTCAGATAAATACGAGCAGGTTTACCGCGCCTGGCGGGGCTTCGCCGCCTTGGCGGCTTGCTCGGTCACGTCCAACCGCGCTTTCCGAGGATCGGCTTCGGCGACCGCAGAACCATCTAGCCGGATCTCAAATACCTGGTCCTTCTTGGGGTCGTGACGCGGCCATTTTGGTAACCCCGGTCCGTTAGGGTCTCCACTCTTGGCGAAGTTTGCCCAGTATGTGTTGACCATCCGGGCAACCAACTCGTCTTCGGCCGCTGGGGTGGCTCTCGAGCCAGCGCCCAGCGTGTCGAAAACATAAGGGATTTCGGAGCCGTGCGGCACTCCGTTCCGCAACTGCTCCCGCATCGAAGCGGGTATGTAGGAGAAGCGATATACGTAGGCGGGCGCACCTTTCGTCGCGAAAGCGTTCGCGGTGAAGCGGGCTGGCTCGGCCTGGACCCTATCGGTGCCGGCCATCACGAGCAGAGTTCTGAGGTCGGCGGTTCCGTTGGGGTCATAGGCCGCGATCGCGGCGGCTTTCCGCTCCCCAAACTGGGAGAACAACACCTCCTTTGTCTCCGCGCTGATGAAGCCGACGAAATCGGCGCTGTTGGCTCCGATGATCAGCGGAACCAGCGTCTGACGCCCACCCTCGTAGGCACTCTGGCTCGTCTCCGCCATCAGCCGGCCGTCGAGAATCGGACCCGAGTAGGTGACCGGACCGCCGGGCCCAGCGCTTTCCTGGCCTCCGTCGACGATCTCGGCGACGGTTAGGGCGCGCAGTTTGGCCAGAGCGGCCGCGTCCACCCCCTCGATCCTGTGCGTGCGCGCGAAGTTCACGCCCATGGTCTCCGCCGACGGCTCATTGGAACGATCCTCGCGCATCGGCCGCCCGGTGAGGACGCCGTCCCGGCCGCCGCCGGACTCAATGATCGCCTTTTGGAACAGCCCACGCGAAAGCGGTGAGGTCAGGTGCGTATGCACGGAGACGCCGCCCGCGGACTCACCGAAAATGGTGACGTTCTTCGGGTCGCCGCCGAACGCGGCGATGTTCCGCTGCACCCACTGGAGGGCGGCGATCTGATCCATGTAGGCGTAGTTGCCCTTGAGTTCTTCCGGATGCTCTTGGCTCAGCGCGGGGAAGGCGAAGAAACCGAGGCGTCCCAGACGGTAGTTGAAAGTGACCAGGATGACGCCTTGCCTGGCGAACTGGACCCCCGAAGTGCCCGCCCAGGAGCCGCTGCCCATCACAAAGGCGCCGCCGTGGATCCACACCATGACCGGCAGCTTCGCGCCCGGCGCAGCCCCGGCAGGTCGCCACACATTGACAAACAGGCAATCTTCCGACGAGGTCGTCGAGATTGACGCCGAGCTGCGTGGAAAGCCGGCCTGCGCACAATCCGCGCCGAACCTGCTCGCATCACGCTCTCCCTGCCACGCGGGCACGGGTTGCGGCGCGCGCCAGCGATTGGCACGGACCGGCGCGGCAGCATAGGGAATCCCCTTGAAGCTGAAGACGTCCCCTTCGGTCACGCCACGCACGATTCCGGAGGCGGTAGCAACCGTTGGTGCCGCACGTGGGGCAGTGTTGGTAACCATTTTCGTCGTCGCGGACGTGGGAGCCTGCTCGGGCTTGCTCTTGTTGGTTTCCTGTGCGCCTGCTGAAGGCAAAAGGAGAGCTGCGGCCAGCCACATTGGGATGAAAGATTTCCGATTATTTTTGTTCATGAAATTTGCCCCTTAGCGGTAAGACATTTTCAGGATTGATTCCGGAAGGCGCTGACCTCTAATTGGGATGTTCGAAGCTACCTTATTGATTTCGTCAAGATCCTCCGACGTCAGTGCAATCGAAGCGGAGCCGATATTCTCCTCCAGCCGATTTATCTTCGTCGTTCCTGGAATCGGAACGATCCAGGGCTTCTGGGCCAGCAGCCACGCAAGTGCGATTTGTGCGGGGGTGGCATTCCTTCGTTCGGCAATCTGCTTCAGTAGATCCACCACTGCCAGGTTTGCGTTACGAGCTTCTTCGGTGAATCGAGGAAATGCTACACGGAAGTCCGTGCTTTCGAATTTCGTTGAGGCATCAATCTTCCCCGTCAAGAACCCTTGTCCGAGGGGGCTCCAAGGAACAAAACCGATCCCCAATTCTTCGCAGGTTGGAAGCACCTCTGGTTCGGGGTCTCTCGTCCATATCGAGTACTCGCTTTGGACTGCGGTGATCGGCTGGACCGCGTGTGCGCGACGAATGGTTTTTGCTCCGGCCTCAGAAAGGCCGAAGTGCTTGACCTTGCCGGCCTGAATCAGATCCTTCACTGCGCCCGCGACATCCTGGATCGGCACATCTGGATCAACACGGTGCTGGTAGAAGAGATCGATAACGTCGGTCTTGAGGCGTTTGAGTGCTGCTTCAGCAACCTGTTTGATATGCTCTGCCCGGCTGTTGAGTCCACCGGTGCGTTGCCCGTCGGGAGAGATGTCGAAGCCGAACTTCGTGGCAATCACTACCCGCTCGCGATGTGGAGCGAGTGCCTCGCCTAAGAGCTCTTCATTCGTGAATGGGCCGTAAGATTCCGCCGTATCGAAGAATGTCACGCCACGTTCGACTGCTGTTTGGATCACAGCTATGGCTTGCTGCTTCGCAGTCGCTGGCCCGTAGCCATAGCTAAGGCCCATGCAGCCGAGACCAATAGCTGATACTTCCAAAGCGCTGTTCCCGAGTTTTCGTTTCCTCATGCTGTTCTCCTTGATTCAGCTATTGCAAATTTCCCGTTCGACTGCCCGCAAGATGTCGAGTCCGCCATTCGCCCGGCGAAGTTCCTTCCCACACTTGAAAGGCACGAAAGAACGAATTGGCGTCCTCAAAGCCCAACAAGAAGGCAGCTTCGTTCAGTTCCACGGCGCTTTGTTTCAGATAATGGCGCGCAAGTTCGCGGCGGATATCTTCAACGAGTTGCTGAAAAGATATGCCTCCGTCCGTAAGCCGACGCTGAAGCGTGCGGGCGCCCAGGCCAAGTTCTTGAGCGACATCTTGCAGCGTGGGACGCTTGCCGGCCAATGATCGCCGGAGTGCGTCCTTCACCTGTTCGCCGATATTCTGACTCGTATTCCGGGCTTCAAGTTCGGATTCCAACTGCGTTCCGATCACCGTTAGCAATTCCTCGTTATGAGTGACGAACGGACGGTCAAGGTCAGAACTCCGAAACACCTGCGCATTGCGGTCGGCCTTGAAACGCACCCGGCAACCGAAGTGCCCTTCAAGCAATTCGCGATGCCTGGGGTGCCGGGTCAACTCCAACCGAAGCGGCGCGACTTGGCCATCAGTGCCGCGCTGTCCGACGGTCAGAATCCATGACAGGACCATATCAACGAGCACATCGGGTTGAGGTTCGGCAGCTTCGACGTAGAAGAACTCCACCCCAACTTCCTTGTCTTTTTTGTGCACGCGAATTTCTTCCGGGCACGTCAGTTTTTTATATCGGCCGAGTCGTTCCAGAGCGTCGGCGAATGTGCGGCTGCACATAACCGCAATGGCAGCAGGGTGGGAACGCTCGAATCGTGTCTCTGCGCCCAACCTTAGGCCGATTGCTGGATCTGAAGTCATTTCGCCAACGGCCCTCCAAAGCGCGAACAGTTCAGCCGTCGTGACGTAAACTTTTTCCTGTTGGAAAAGCCCCGGGGGTAATCCTGCCCTTCGCAATAACATCGGCACCGCTATCTTCTGCTCGGCGAACCGCTGTGCCCAAGTGCGGGAGATTCGTAATCGATCGCTCATCGGTTTATGGGCTGAAGTTACTTACTTCGCCTTGACGTCGTAACAGAACAGCGTGTCCTGATCCCGAATGTAGAGCTTGCCGTTCGCAATGACTGGATGCGCCCAGGCCGGTTTGTCCGTGCGTTCGGGCTGATCGAACCGCCCGCGCTCCAGGTATTCCTTACGGCTGGGTTCTATCAGAACAATCGGCCCTTCCTCGGTCCGGTAATAAATCCGGCCATCTGCAAACGCCACTGAGCCTTTGGTCACGCGGCGCTTGTCCGAATCCCGTTCGTTCCACAGGACCTCACCCGTTTTGAAATCAAGACAGGCGAGATATCCGCCGCCATTGCCGCCGTTCGCGCCAAACAACGCGCCATCGTGGAGGATCACGCCGCCGTGATGATTCTCCATAGATTTCGAGAACCAGACTTCCTCCGCGGCAAACTCGCCGGTTGGTTTCTTGATCAGGCGCGCCAGTCCACCGCCCGCCCCATATGCCGAAGTGGCGAACACATGGCCATCGTGATAAATGGGTGTGGAGATATTGAGCCGCATCGAATTGGCGGGCTTGTCATACCGCCAGAGTAACTTGCCATCGGAAGCGGCAACTCCAGCGACGGTCGTAGCCAAGAGCTGCACGTATTGGCGCTGGCCGCCAAAGTCGATTGCGATGGCTGACGAGTACGCGGCGCCGGTGTTTTGCGGGCCCATGTACTTCATGCCGACTTCATCTTCCGTCAATTTGCCGTCGTGATTTTCATCCAGCTTTTGCAGAGCCACCGCAGCGTTCTTGATCTCGGCCTCGTCAATCACGCCATTTTCGTCGGCATCCAGGGCGGAGAGGGCCTTCATCATACGCATGATGCCGGGGCCCCTCCGACGACGCTGCTGGCCGCCTTGCCCATCGCGTTCTCCCATTTGGGGACTTACCTCATCCTCGGAAAGTTTCCCGTCATGATTCTTGTCCAATTTGAGGAGAGCGGTCGGCGCGGCTGCGAGTTCATCGGCCGAAATTTCTTTGTTGTGATCGGCGTCGAGAGTTGAGAGCACGGGATCGGTCTGCATCACGCTTGGGCGATTCGCAGCACTGCCGAAGTTTTGCGGCTCGCCGCCTGCACGGTCGGGCACATGGCTTTTCCAGATCGTCTCGCCGTTGACCTTGTTCAGCGCGACCATTGTCGTTTCGTCTCCACCGGGTGTGCAGATAACTTTGTCGCCGTCAACAAGGGGCGACTCCCGATAACTCCACATTGGGATTTTGCCGCCGAAATCCGCCATCAGGTTTCGCTGCCAAACCACTTTACCGTCGGCGACCTGAAGGCAAGCCATATTGCCCGCCAGACCCATGACATAAAGCCGATCCCCATCGATTGTCGGAGTGCAACTCGGACCTTCTTTCGATTGCGGCCAGTTTTGCGAGTAAGCCGGCGCGATTCGCACCGCCCACATTTCCTTGCCGTCCTTCTCCGAAAGAGCCCAGACCACCTCATCGGCACCGCGATGGCTCATGCCGTAAATCCGCCCGGCAGCCACGGACGGTGTGCTGTCGCCGCCACCAAGGCCTTTGATCTTCCAAGCCGGCGGCGGGCCATCTTTTGGCCATTCCTTAAGCAGGCCGGTCTCTTTGGAATGGGCCGTGCGGTCCGGGCCTTGCCATTGAGGCCAATCAAAGTTGCCCGCACACAAACCTCGATTTGCGAAGAGCGTCACTGCGATAAGACCAGCAACGAGTGGTGGATTCATGTGGTGGAAGAACGAGTTCCCTTGTTTGTGATGGATCACTTCCAATTGATCAAGTGAGTTAGACAGTTTTGATTTCGGCTCACGCCATGTCATCGCACCCTGAGTTGCACTCATGGCTCAAAGCTACGCTCGATCAAACAAACGTCACTAGCAGAACACGCCAATCTACATGCAAAACACGACAACGGCCGCTCCGCCAATTCCGGCTGCTGGTACGCGCCACGCTGCATACTGCAAGCACTGGGAGGGTCCTTGTAAATCCTGCGCGGTAGATCCCTTGCTTTGGAATTAAGGGAAGTTGCAAAGACAAATATTGCTGCTCATCGGTGCACATTTGTCGGAGGCGAGGGTCGGTTTTCATCCATTGCCGCACGGTGCCAAGGAACAAAGAACCAAAGCGAGAAATCTCGTAAGTCATTGGATAGAAACATCTTGGAGGCGAGGGTCGGAATCGAACCGAGGAAACTTTACCGTTTCGAGCCTGGCACGCTCTGTTTCAAGGCTTAATGCAGCCTTATTTTCCGCGGGCTCAAGCCGTTTTTTCAACAACTCGCTCACCGCTCGCCAATGCCTCTTTACTGCCCTTCCAATACTCCCTTGGTAAAGCTTCAGGTGAAGAATTAGGTGAAACTTTTTCAATCACCTTATGCGACCTCGAACCATCAAGGTCAGCGTCGGCGGGGGTGGCGCGCTACTTCTTGGCCTTTGCGTCCAGAGCGGACTGCAATGCTTTGGTCAGTTTATGCCCCAGCGCGCCCGTGTCGGCGGCAATAATAGTTCCCGTATCTCCGTCCACCAGCACGGGACAGGGAATAGCATGGACACCATATTGCACTGCGACCGCCGCTTTCCAATACTGGCCATCGTAAATTTGCGGCCAGGTCATACTGTTGTCCTTCACGAACTGCAAAAGCGCAGGACCTTGCTTTGACCGGTCAAGACTCACGCTCAACACTTCAAAGCCCTTGTCGTGATATTGATGATAGGCGGCAACTACCTTGGGCAGTTCCGCGCGGCACGGCCCACACCAGGTTGCCCAGAAATCCAGCAACACGACCTTGCCCTTGTAATCATCGGGGAAATTGATCATTTTACCGTCAACGGTTTTGGCGTGAAACGAAAGAGCCTTTTGGCCGGCAGAAACGGCGGATCGGGGGGTGGGAGGGGTAGTTGGAGTACCAGCGACACATGACAAAACAGCCAGGACGAAGGCCGATAAAAAGAAGAAATGAATTCCAGGTTTTGAGGTTTTCATAGTTGAAAAATAATTCTTGTGAACATGGATGCAAGCAAAACCGTTCACCGGTTTACGACCATAACGCAGAGACGTCTGGATGCGCCGGCGTTTTCGGGCTAATCCGGTAATTCCAGGCGTTTACTCACGCACTGACGCTGTCTATTTTTGCTCACAACTGGCTCCGTTATTCGTCAGTCGGGATTGGCTCCATCAGATTTTGGTTTCTGAATAGGGCTACGTTAGATCTACGCTGCCCGATCCAAAAAAAGATTCACTCCCTGGCTCGGAATCAGCGCATGGCCTTCTCATCTTCATCCATCCAGCCGTGGAGCTGCTCCATACTTTAGACTTGGCCGGGCGGGTTTGGTCAGTTCGTTTGCGGAGCCTGCGCCCGTTCTGGCGAGCCAGATAATGAGCGATAACATCAATGAGCTTGCACTAGCCATGCGGGTGCTGTAAGGGTAGGAAGGCTGCACGATGAACGAAAGAATTGTCATTGATCCAGAAGTCCAGCACGGCAAACCCGTCATTCGTGGTACGCGCGTCCCGGTTGCGCGTATTCTTGCGGGGCTGGCGGGCGGAATGAGTTTTGACGAGCTTTGTCGCGAGTACGATCTAACCGTGGACGACATCCGCGCCGCGATTGATTACGCCGAGGAACTCGTCGAACAGGAGACTCACCATCCGCTGCCCAGCTAGCGCTCCACTGTGCGCTTCCTGATTGACGCCGATTTGCCCCGCTCTACCAAGGCGCTGCTGCAAGCATACGTGCATGAGGCGGTGGATGTTCGCGATATCGGCATGAGACGCGCCAAAGACCCGGCAATCGCGTGTTATGCACTGGAGCAAAAAGCGTGTTTACTCACCGGCGATTTCGGCTTTGCAGATATCCGAACTATCCACCGGAAACCTACAACGGTATCGCGGTTTTAGAATTGCCACGCGACGCCACTGCAACTGCGCCCCATCTGATCCCCCTCACTCGCCACTCCGTAGGCCTGTGCATCAGCCCTCCAGCACAGGCACACCAATCCCAGCGAGGTATTCAAATGTGGCATCATAATAACCGGGCGCTCGCGTCGGGTCCCAACGGTCGCCTGCTGGCACAAAGATGACCATGCCCTGCCGCGCGCGCGTCAGCAAAACGCGGTACGCATTGCGCAGGTAATTTCGGTTGTCAGGATTCGCAATGTTGCACCAGCGGTCACCGCGGAAGTCATGGAAGCTCCACCACGAACCGGTGAAGCGAAGATCGGCATCCCAGGTCACGCATGTCCAATCGAGCTCTAACCCTTGGACTTGGAATTCAGTCGCGGCATCTTCAAGGTAATAGCTCGACCTGGTATCTTCCTTCTCGTTGAGAAACCACTGCACCGGATCGACATCCACGCGAATGTCAATGGCGTGAGGTTTAAGCCGCTGGGCCTTGGATGAGGCCACTAATCCGAACCGCTCACTTCCTCTGGCACGGCCGCGAATCCACTGCTTGGCCACGTTCAGATTTCGCGTGACAGTGATCGGGTAACGGCCTGCCAGCGTCGCAAAGACCTCTCGCGCCTGCTGCTTCTCGCAATCGAGCAGAGCTTTCACGAACGCCGAAACATTCTCAGCCCGGAACGACCGCATCGAGACCGCAAGATGCAGCGAGTTATCGAGGATCGTATCAGGCCGATGCCGGACCGCCTCCAAAGCTTTGCCAGCGGCATATTCGCTGTCGGTGAGCCTCGACGAGATGCACATTTGCCAGTGAGGGAACTTCGAGTTCACCGCGTCCACCCAGGCATCAATCCCGGCTTCGCCCCTATGAATTTCCTGCCCGCCACCGACCAGGCAGATGACCACAGCCCAATCCTTATGGCGATCCATGTGCGAAATCAGGAACTCAGGCTCAGATTGGGAGAAGCCAGGTTTCTTTTTCTTCCGGTGCATGAAGCTGGCGATCTGCCTCAAATTCCACGCCCGCTGCGCTTCATCAAAGATGACGATGTGCTCCGCGGGCGGCCCGGGATCAATCAATGCGTCATCACGGAAATGATGCACATTCTGAATGAATGCTTTGACGCTCTCGCCAACCTTTCCCTTGCGCACTTTCTCGCCGCGACTCTTTCGACGCGCAACTTCATCACGTGTCAGCGCCTCGCGAAGCACCGCCACCAACGGCCCGTTCCCGGAAAGGAACACAGCATAGGTCGGCTGATCGACTTCTCTGCGCCGGGTCGCAATATTCAGCCCGACTAGAGTTTTGCCCGCTCCGGGCACCCCCGTGACGAAGCAAATGAGCTTGCGCCCTTTTTCCCTCGCCTCGTCCGCCAGCTCTTCGATACGTCGCGAAGTAACACGCAGATTCTTCTTTCCCGCATCGAAGGTTGCGATCGCCTCAACAGAGTGATGGGCGTAAAGCGAACGCGCTGCCTCAATGATGGTCGGCGTAGGGCGATAGGAAGCCCGCGACCATTGTAGTTCATCGAGCACAGCACCTGCTACGCTTCCCAGAGCCAGGTCGATTACGCCGCGGAAAGCTGCGGGATGGACCGGAATCGGACGATAAACCTTATCTTCGTCCGCGTGCAACCTCACTGGCGCCGACTCGGTTGTGCCGGTGGCGATCAGGATCGGGACGAGCGAGACCGGATGGCTTGCTTCATGAAAATTCTTCAGATCCAAAGCGTAATCCCACACCTGATCCAACGCTGCGCGGTCGAACGTCTCCTCCCCGACCTTGAACTCCACCACAAAGACCACGGGGCCCACCAGGAGCACTGCATCAATGCGCCGGCCCATCCGTGGGATATTGAACTCCAGAAAGATCGCACCTGTCAGGCCAACCAGGCCAGCTTGGAGAAAACTAATCTGCGCCAGCCAGGCATCCCTCTGCGTTGGGAGCAGCGCGAAGTCACTGTTCGTGGTAAGCCGCCCAACGATCGAATCTGGGTTGGCTCGGAGAAACTCAGCTATGGAAGCACCATACCAGGCCCGCGACAGTGGGGCTGCGGGGCCGACGGCCTCGTGCGCTGGTTCCATGCCGCGCAGAATGTCAGGTAATACAGCGAATGTGAAGGGTGGACCGACCTCCGGTCTAACCCGTTTGTCACCTGATTTAAATAATCGCGCTCGAAGTGTTCTTCGCTGATTTTAAATTCAATTGGGCAAACGCCAGCCTTTGCAAATCCCAATCATACCTGTTCCTTGCTGACGAAGCGGGTCATTGAATTTGGCTGAAGTTCTCTCGGGAGGAGAGTGCCAAACGGTTCTGCGAGAGTGAGCTTGCCGATATTGACCTTGATGGCGATTTCCCAAAGGCTGGCTGCGCTCACAAACCGGTCATTGTTCGTATCCTCAATCAGCGCTCGTGCCCGCGCCGTCAGTTGAGAGCTTCCGCTAATGAATCAAAGAAAGCAGTGCGTGTCGAGCAGCAGCCTCATTGGTATTCTTCAAAGCCGGGCGCTGGCTCGTCCCAGCCGGGATGGAACGTGATTTTCCCGCGTGCACTGCCGAACCGCGGCTGTCCGGTTACCTGTCCGGCAGCCACAAGCTTCGCGACCGCGCGACCACCTCGCGCAATGAGGACTTCTTTGCCGTTGGCAACATCCTCCACAAATTGCGGCAGGTGGGCCTGCGCTTCCTCCAACTGGATCGTCTGCATGTCACCAGAATCGCACAGCGCCTTTACCTCCACAAGCCCAATCAGCCCAATCAGAACGATGTCCAAGCACAGGCGTTGGCTTTCAAACGCCAGCGCCTCGGGATCATCCTCGAAATCGCGCCAGACCTCGATTTCACCTTTCGCGCCGTGCGCAGCTCCTCTGATGCCGCGCGCCTTCAGTTCCGCGTCGAGCCGAGAAAAATTGTTGAGCTCAGCGCGACGAAGTTCGCGGAGCGGCACAGCAGCTTTGCCAGCTTGATGATTTCGACCGCGCGACTGCGTTGCCGGCCGGAGGGAATCTCGCAGTACAGTGAACCGGAGCAAAAGTCGAAAGGCTGAGAGGCTGAAACGAGCAGCAAAAGGGGGAGGCGGAATCATCTTAGCGCACTGTTGCCGCCATTGGCCGGACCGATAGCACTTCGTCAGCCGTCAGCCGCTCAATTTGCGACTCGCGCACCGTCACCACGTCAACGGTTTGGCCGAGCGCGTTAAATACTTCCAATGTATAGCCGGGCTCTTGCCCGGTGCGGCCCGGATGGAACTCGACTATCGTCGCCACGTCTCCACGTTTGAGGCGGCGGTCCGGCAAATCGTCGCTCAGCGCCACTCGAATGAACAGGTCATACTTCATAGCTTATCTGGCACTAAAGTAACAAACTTCGTCTCGCCTGTCGCGTCTTCTTTCATCCAAATCGATACGACGCGCAACACGCGCCCCTTCGGCCCGGTCAGCGTGCCGTGAATCCGGTATTTCGGGCCGTACTCGGTTTGATCGAATAACTCCGCATGCAGAGGCAGGAGCTGCTCGCGCAAGTCCGTCAGCAATCGGTCAGCGTTTTCAGAAGTATAGCCAGCGAGGGCGAGGAATCCTGATTTGTCATCCTCCAACCGTGGTTTCAGCAGGTACTGCTCCACTTTTCTTCGGGCTATGATCGTGTTGGTGGGCAGCTTCATCTGGGCTTGGCTCAGCGAGCAGCCTGACCATACTTCCAACGTCACTCAATTCCTTTTTATTCATCCAGCAAAGGTTCTGAGTTTTCCTTCGAGGCAGAAGCCCGGCTACGGTCGAGCCTTGAGCGCCGTTCGCGATACCTCTGATGCCGCGCGCCTTGAGTTCCGGGTCGAGCCGAGAAAAATTGTTGGGCTTCAGCGCGACGGAGTTCGCGGAGCGGCCCAGCAGTCTTGCCAGCCAGATGATCTCAGTCGCGCCACTGTGCTGCCGGCCAAAGGAAATTTGCAGTAAAGATTGAAGGCCACGACATGTTCCTCGCGGGTCCACTTATCGGAAGGCTTTGGCATTCGCGGAGATTAGCAGGCGGTCGGGGCCGGGAAAAAGGGAACTTTACAGAAGGCGACCAGGGGAACGGAGGGAAGACAGGCAGAAAGATTTGAAATACACCGCTTTCCCGTATCGTGGGGTCTTCCATGGAACGCATCATGCGCCGATGATGGCCGCTCGTCTTTGGCTTGTCGGCTACAATGTTCTAAAGTTGAAAAAGGACCGAGATGGCGTTTCAAATGGTCACAAGATTCAAACCCATCGCTGTTGCCAGCGCTTTCTGCCGCGTGTCTGTGGTGATAAACTCCGTTGCTGCCAGAACTTTTGCCGCGCCGCAGTGGAGAATATCCAGCGAGCGACAGCCCTACCGTGCTTGTATGCTGTTCCGCCAATCTCACCGCTTCACGGAAAATATACGGCCAATCGCCGCCCGGTGAAATCAGGGCGCCCGATTTTAAATCCGCCTCAACCAATGCACGGGACGCTGTGACCTGCTGCGGAGTCGCGCTTTTGAGGAAGACTTTAAGTTGAAGGGCATTCACGAATTCCAGTTCGTGCAGTGGCGCATAGCAGACGGACTTGCCCTGAATCCGCGCGACCACCTGGGCGCTGTCTGGTTCCGGGTAGTACAGTTTGACGAAGCAGCCCGTGTCAAGGTAAGTCACGCTTTGCCTCCGCGCGCTTCGGAGACCAGTTCGCTAAGCGGCTTGCCAGAAGGTTGTTCGCCCCAGATTTTCCTGGCTCGTTCCAGGAAATCAGGCTGCCTGGCAGGGACAAGTTTGGCGATGACTTTTTCTTTCTCGGTCAGCTCGACCTCTTCACCAGCGGCGACCCACTCCAGGATTTGGGTCCATTTTTGCGGCACTTGCTGAATGCTGGCAGTTTTCATAATGCTACCATGCCGTGTTTAGGTACTCGATGCAAGATGGCAATTGAAATCTGGTGACCACAAACAGTGCGTCCAATTCTGCCGGAGAATGCGGGTTTATTTGCGCTCTCCAACCCCAGCTTTCGCTTGGGAAACTCGTCAAGGAACCGGCGATACTGCCTATGCCCGCCTCCCATCTTCCATCCTCTTCCATCTCCCACCCCTCGTGCAACTTGTACACTGAGTCTTCTGAGTCTTTTTCGTGCATTTTGTACATTGAGTCTTCTGAGTCTTGGACAGCCACCTCCCTCGCGCGTATGGTGGACCGCGTGAGAGTAACCAAGAACAATGGTCAAACACGATGCTGCCAATCCCCAACTCGAGGGGCTCCCAACGACGAGTTCAAGGAACTCCGACCAGTCTCATTAACCTCCCAGCCCTTCCGGCACCACTTCGCATGAAAGTATGGTTTTGTTGATTTCCAAGCACTTGCGCGGTAACACCCCGTGTTCACCGGGGTGTCGGGAGCGGCTTTTCGGTCTTAACCCTTTCCATTCCAATGGTTTCCACCGCGCTGCCACCCCTTTTCGAGGATTCTTGAACCCCCTTGGCCTCCCTTGCGCCACACCCTGCTCGCCACCTTGGTCACCCACCCAGTTAAGGTCAGTTAAACCTAGTTAAACCTAGTTAAACCAAAAACTTTCCTCCACGTGGATAACAGCCAACACAAAGCAGAGCTATCGCCCCCGAGGTGCCGGGAGGCTCACCTGCCTCCCAGCGCGCCGAAAATCTCTCTTAATCCAATCCACCAAAGCTGCCGGCGACGGACCAGCCCTGTGACTTTCTCGCCGTACCGGGCCCGAAGGTGTGAAATAATTGGCAGAAAGCCCCAATACACAAAGTTAGCCCATTGGTCATCAACGACTTACGACCGCCAGTTTTGGCCGTTTTCCACTTTTTCACGGCGTCTCAGTGACAGCAGGAGCAGCGCGCGCCTGCCCCAGTGCGCAGCAAATTACAACCTTGGAGCGACTATGGGCCTTCGCTGCACCCAGCCCGTCGTGAATTGCTGCGCCCGAGGACCGGCGCGCTCCATCGCCTCCAGTGGTCCATTACAACCCTGCTCAAATAGATTTTGTCTCGCGGCGCGTCGCCGGTTAGGTTCTGGTTCACGGATGCAAAGTCAGCCGGCGAAACCAATTGGAGACGAACTGCGCGTGGGATCGGACCCGCAGTCGTACCGCACTCCCCAAGCTCCGCAGGCTACGCTCCGCAATCCCGCGCAGGACGTTTGCTACAGCGACAGGCCCCGCTCCGAGTACCGCCTTCCCGAGCTGCTGGCGCCTGCGGGCGACTGGGAATGTGCCCGCGCTGCCATCGAGAACGGCGCCGACGCGATTTATTTCGGGCTGGAAAAATTCAATGCCCGCATGCGCGCTCAGAACTTCACTGAAGCCGATCTGCCGAGGCTGGTGGAGGCGCTGCACCGGCGCGGCGTCAAAGGTTACGTGGCCTTCAACACGCTGGTGTTCGAAAACGAAATGGCCCAGGCCGAGCAGTATCTGCGCGCCATAATCTCCGCAGGGGTGGACGCCGCTATCGCGCAGGATGTCGGCATCTGCCGATTGATCCGACAGATTTCGCCTGACTTCCCGATTCACGTGTCCACGCAGATGACCATCACCAGCGCCGGCGGGGTGGAGTTTGTTCGCGAGCTCGGCTGCAACGCGGTCGTGCTGGCCCGCGAATGTTCGCTCAAGGAAATTGAAAAAATCCAAGCGGCGCAGAGCGACAGTCGCAGCCCGGGGCCCGCGGCACTCCCGCTGGAGGTCTTCATCCACGGCGCGCTCTGCGTGGCTTACTCCGGGCAATGTCTGACCAGTGAAGCCTTGGGTGGGCGCTCGGCCAACCGCGGCGAGTGCGCTCAGGCCTGTCGTTTGCCCTACGATTTAATCGCCGACGGCAAACCGGTGCCGCTCGGTGACCGCAAGTATCTGCTCAGCCCGCAGGACCTGGCGGGATTGGAAGTGTTGCCGGATTTGGCCCGCGCCGGAGTCGCCTCACTGAAGATCGAGGGACGCCTTAAATCACCCGAATACGTCGCGAACATTACTCGAGTTTATCGAAAAGCGCTCGATGCTTTGGCCGAGGGTCGAGCGTCTGAAGCCACAGCGGGCGGTTTGCCCCTGCACTTCGACCCTCGACCCTCGCAGTATGAAATGGAGATGGCCTTTTCTCGCGGCCTCCACACCGGCTGGCTCCGTGGCATTAACAACCAGCAACTGGTGCACGGGCGCTTCGGAAAGAAACGCGGCGTTTACCTCGGTCAGGTCGCCGCGGTGCGGCGGGGTCACGTCCTGGTCCGCCTGGAAGGGCCGCTCAAACCCGGCGATGGCGTGGTGTTCGACGCCGGCAGACCGGAGGAAAAAGAAGAGGGCGGGAGGGTGTACCACATCGCCGTCGGACGGGCGTCCCGCCTGTCCAGGAAAAGAAAAGGCGGCGCAATAGGAATGAGCGTTACAAGTGAAGCAGACAATCCTGTCTGCCAAGGATTAGGGAAAGGAAAAGGCGGCGCGACAGAAATGAGCGCGACAGCCCAGACCCCCACCCCGCACTTTGACGCCGCCCTCACCTTTGGCTACGGTGACATTGATTTCAGCCACATTCACGTGGGCGATAAGCTCTGGAAGACCAGTGACCCGGAGTTGGAGCGGGGCTTGCGGCAAAGTTTCGACGGTGGCACACCGCAATTTCAGCGCCCGATTTTCGTGCAAACGCACGGTCGGGCCGGCCAGCCGCTGGTCCTCATCGCGCGCGACGAG
>WNGQ01001028.1_pt1 | contig 28892 bp, 24 predicted proteins | sample 5407661 | NCBI WGS metagenome assembly WNGQ01 (sample SAMN13153382, study PRJNA577476) | soil metagenome | isolation source: 60 cm soil or saprolite under Garry oak tree replicate 2 | place: USA:California | collected 2016-06-15 | reverse complement strand
CCGCTCCCAGGAGGCGGCGGCGAAGTACCTCCTCGTGGGTGGATTCGCGAGTGCGTTCGTGCTGTACGGAATGGCGCTAATTTACGGAGGCGCCGGCACGACTGTCATCCCAGACATCGCCCAGCGACTCACCGCCTCGGCCGGCTCCAGCCCGCTCGTGCTGCTCGGGATCCTGCTGATGGGGGTCGGCTTCGCCTTCAAGGTCTCGGCCGCGCCGTTCCACATGTGGACACCGGACGTCTACCAGGGCGCTCCGGTGCCGGTCACGGCCTTCATGTCGGTCGGGACGAAGGCTGCCGCGTTCGCGATGATCGTACGGGTCTTCGAGGGCGGCCTTCCTCACATCTCGCCTGAATGGCAGACGCTTCTCGCCTTCGTCGCTGCGACCAGCATGGTCGTCGGCAATCTTCTCGCGATCGTGCAGACGAGCCTCAAGCGCCTCCTCGCCTATTCGGGCGTCGCGCAGGCCGGCTACATCCTGGTGGGAGTCATAGCGGGCAACCAGATCGGGCTCGAGGCGGTCCTGTACTACCTCTTCGTGTACATGTTCATGAACTTCGGCGCGTTTGCGGTCATCACCCTGCTTTCGGGGCCGGATCGCGACGCGGACAGCTTTGCCGACCTGGAAGGACTGGCGCGGCGGAACTGGCTGCTCGCCGTTGGCATGACGGTCTTCATGCTGTCGCTGGCAGGCTTCCCTCCTTCGGTCGGGTTCTTTGGCAAGCTGTTCCTGTTCACGGCCGGGGTGGGCGCGGGCTACACGTGGCTGGTGGTGCTTGCGGTGCTGATGAGCGTGGTCTCGGTCTTCTACTACATACGCGTCCTGATCCCGGTGTGGTCGATGGGACCGCGGCCCGAACGAGTACCAGCGTCTTTCAGCAGCCAGCTGGCGATCGGGCTGAGCGTCGCCGCGTCGGTCGGCCTGGGGCTCTATCCCACGACACTGCTCATCGCGGGACAGCTCGGCGCGATGCCCATCAGCGGTCCCTAGGCCCGGAGCCTTTCCAGCGCCGCGGCCAGGCGGCGCTCACGCGTCTCCGGCTTCTTCGCCTCCTCCAGGCTCCTGGCCATCTCCTTCTGGTTGGTGAAGGACATGCCGTCCCAGCGCGCCGCCGCCCTTTTGTCACGCGCCAGCGCCCCGGCCAGGTCGGGCGGCGGCTCGACGATGCGAGGCGCGGCGTCGAGCTCGAGCTCCACGGTGATGGTGTCGCCGCGCGTCACGCCAGCAGCCTGCTGGATCGCCTTCAGCACCCCGAGGCAGAACGTCCCGTCCCCCATCGGCATGAGCGACCCTCGGTAGGGACTGCCGGCGATCACCGACTTGATCTTCGGGCGGCCTCGCAGCCCAAGCTTGGCCTGGACGTCGGAAGGAATGCGGACGAACGTGCCGGCGCCTGTCGGGTCAGGCTGAAGAACCGCCTTGAACCTCACCAGATCGCAGATTCTAGGCGTGAATCGCTGAGTCCCTGGCGTCGGGCTGTGGATCCAGCGTTGGCCGGCCCAGGATCAGGTCGGCAGCCCGCTCCGCGATCATGATCACCGGGGCGTTGGTGTTGCCCCGCACAGGGGTGGGCATCACCGAGGCGTCGACGACCCTCAGCCCTTCCAACCCGCGAACACGAAGCTCGGCGTCGACGACCGCAAGCCCGCCTGCGCCCATCGCACACGTGCCGGCGGCGTGAAAGATGGTCTGTGTCTGAGCCACGATGTGCTCGAGCAACGCTCCATCGTCCTGTGCGGCAGGAGCTTGATGCGCGCCCGAAACGTGGCGCGCGAGCGCGGGCTGACCGACGATATCGACCGCCTTCCGGACGCCCTTCATCATCGTGTCGAGGTCATCCGGCTCGGAGTAATAACCGAGCTCGATTCGCGGTGGCGCAAGTGGATCTGGCGACCGAAGACCGACCGTTCCCCGCGCTCGAGGTTTCAACAGGGAGGGAAAGATGCTCAGCCCAGGCTGCTGCGCGCGCCGGCTCTTGTCGATGTATGTAATTCCGGGCATGACATGGAACTCGATCTCCGCCTCTGCTGAGTCTCCTATGCGTGTAAACCCGCCGGCCTCTACGTAGTTGGATGTCATCGGTCCGGTTCGGTCTCGGTCGTAACGCTCCCGGTTCGCCTCGCTGACCACGTTCCACAGCCCGATCGCGTCGTGCGTCTCCCACGACATGAGCACGCCCTGGTGGTCGTGGAGATTGGCGCCGACGCCGCGCATCTCGTGCTGGACGGGTATGCCGTGCCGCCGGAGCTGGTCCGCGGGTCCGATGCCGGACAGGAGGAGGAGCTGGGGAGAGCTGAACGCGCCGGCCGCAAGGATCACCTCCCGGGCGGCCTCGATGACCTGCCGTCCGTCAGGCGTCGTGACCTCGACACCCGTCGCGCGCCCGCGATCGATCAGGATGCGGAGGGCGGTGGACTCGGTCAGCACCTCGAGGTTGGGCCGACCCATCGCTGGATGCAGGTAGGCTGCCGCTGCGCTGCAGCGTTGGCCGTTGCGTTGCGTCACCTGGAAGAAGCCGGCGCCCTCCTGCCGCTCACCGTTGAAGTCGTCGTTCGCGGGCAGTCCGGATCCAACCGCGGCTTCGATGAACGCGGACGCGAGGGCGTTCCGCGAACGGGAATCGGAGACCGCGAGCGGCCCGCCGGCGCCGTGGAAGCGGGACGCGCCACGCTCGTTGTCTTCGGCCTTCTTGAAATAGGGAAGCACGGAGGCGAAGTCCCAACCGGTGTTTCCCAGCGCGGCCCACTCGTCGTAGTCGGCGGCGCAGCCGCGCATGTAGACCATCATGTTCACGGCGGAGCTTCCGCCCAGGACCCGCCCACGTGGCTGGTAGACGCGACGGCCTTCCAGCATCGGTTCGGGCTCGCTGTGGAAGGCCCAGTCGAATCGGCTGAGAAAAAGGTTGCGCGCGAGGCATGGGATTCGGACCTCTTCGCTGTCGTCGGAGCCGCCGGCTTCGATCAGCACGACCCTGGCACCAGGCTCCTCACTGAGGCGTGCGGCGATCACGCACCCTGCTGAGCCGCCGCCCACGACGACGAAGTCGGCCGGCCGCGAATCCACCGCTGGATTCTAGGCCGGTACGGCCGAGCCCTTGAAGAACGGGCGCGGGAATCCGGCCGGCGTGTAGCGGGCGAAGGACGGATCGAACGGGATGCCGAAGAGCTGGTTGGCCGAGCCTTGCGCGAGCGCGGCCGCGTTCAGCGCCGCCGGCTGAAGAGCCGAGTCGTCCCACCGTCCCGAGTCGAGCCGCTTGAGCAAAACCTGCAACGCGGCGATCGTCTCGGCGGCAGTGAAGGTGCAGTGCCCCGCGCGATGTACGAATACCTGCCGGAGCACGTCCTGCTTGCCTGTCGAGGCGACGACGCGCGCGTAGGCGCTTTCGTTCGACGCGATGACGAGGCCGTCGCCGGTCGTGTGCATCGACAGGACGGGGACGCTCAGATTGCCGTCGAGGCTGAGGTTGCGGTCGAGGTATGCGGCAGCCGCGGGGTCGGCCTTGATCCTCGTACCGGCGTTCAGCGTGCGGATGTCCTGCTGCAAGTTGAGCCCAGCCTTCGCGTAGAGGCTTTCGACCTCGGCTCGGTCCACCGACGCCGCCAGCAGCGTGCCGTAGTCGACGCCGACATTCCAGGATGGGTTTCCGCCCGCGCGCTGCTCCAGCTCCAGGCGGCCCGGAAAGGCGTACCCGAAGCCAGAGGGCGAGATCCACAGCCACTGCGCTGACGCCTGGCTCGTGTAGTCGTTGGCAGCGGGTTCGGGCTGGGCGGGCGAGAACCATCCGGGTAGGTCGGCCAGGGCCGCGACCAGCGCCAGTCTCGCCTGGCCCTGCTGGGTCTGCTGCGCCGCGGTCAGGATCTTCTGCGCCAGGTCCAGGTCCGCGAACCCGTCGGTGACGTGCACCAGCTCGAGCTGCGATTGTGGAGCCAGGAGCGTCTTGAACGCATAGGATGAGTCGAGCTCGACGTTCCATGTCGCGATCGCACCCGACAGCACGCCGCACATCGGCATCGCCGCGGCGAACCGGTCCGGGTGGAGCTGGATCAGGCCGGCCGTGATCAGACCGCCCAGCGAGTGTCCCCATGCGATCACACGCGTTGGCTTGCTCACATTCCTGGTGAAGAAGTCGAGCAGCGCCATCTGGTCCTTGAGTGCATCCTCGACTGCCCACCCTGTGGTCGAGTAGGCGGATCCCGCCGCCGCGAAGTGATGGTCGAGCAGCCACGTGCGTGCGAATCCGGGAGCGGACTGCGCCGCGTTACGTCCGCCCGGCGCCACGTAACCGTGGCTGTACAGGAAGAGGGTCCCGTTCCATTTGCCGGGGACGTCGATCTCATAGGACGCCGCTCCCAGCACGCCGGTCAGGTTTCTCGGCGTGGGCTGCGGCTGCGGAGCAGGCGACTGCTGGCATGCGAGCGCCACCACCACCACGAAGGCCAGGGTCGACCTGCGCATCAGCGTCAGATGTTCGAACGGGACTGGCCGCCGTCGACGTTGATACACGCGCCGGTCAGCAAGCTCGCCTGGCTCGAGCACACAAAAACCACTACGTTCGCGACCTCGTCGACGGTTCCAAACCGGCCCATCGGCATCTCTTGCCGTACGAATTCCGCGATTCCCTCCGGATCCGCCTGCCGTCTTCGGTGCCAGCCGCCGCCTTCCCACAGGATCGAGCCCGGCGCGACGGCATTGACGGTGACGCCCTTGGCCGCCACCTCACGCGCGAGTGACTTGACGAAACTGTTCTCGGCGGCCTTGGCCGCGTTGTAAGCCGGCGCGCCGCCCGCCTCACGCCCGAACACCGAGCTGGTGACGACGACGCGGCCCCAGCCTCGCTCCAGCATGCCGGGGAGCACGAGCTGGGTCATGCGCGCGCTGACCACCACGTTGCCCTGGAACGCTGCGGCAAGCTCGCTGGGGCCGGTGTCACTCCACGACGTGCCGGCGCGGGCGCCGAAGTTGTTGATGAGAATTTCGACAGGTCCGAGGTTGCCCTGGGTTTCCGCGAAAGCCTTGCTGCAGCCTTCCTCGGTCGTGACGTCCGCTGCGACGCCAAAGCCGCGAATGGATTCGGCAACCTTCCTGACGTCAGACTCGGTACGCGCCACGACGGAGACGCGAGCGCCTTCCCGCGCCAGCGCGTGGGCGATGCCGAGGCCGATGCCCCTGGTCGCAGCGGTGACCAGGGCGACCTTCCCCTCGATGCCGAAGTCCATCCTTGGGCCATCCTAGTCAACGTGCTGCCGCCGGCCGCGATCAACGAGGGACCTCCCGTCACTCCCCGCCCGTCGGCGACCGTCCTGCTCATACGGGACGGCGACCCGTGGGAGCTGCTCCTGGTGCGCCGCCCCGGTGGCGCGGACTTCGCGCCGGGCGCGTACGTATTCCCCGGCGGGACGGTGCATGAAGACGATCGGCAGTTTGAAGATGAAATTCGCGCCGCCGCGGTGCGGGAGCTCTTCGAGGAGGCGGGCATCCTTCTCGCGGCCGGGGCGGGTGAGGCCGAGTGCGCCGCCCTACGCCGGCAGATCGAGTCCGGGGCTTCATTCGGAGACGCGCTGCGCAAGCTTGGGCTGCCGCCCGCGTTCGACGAGCTCGTCATGTTCGCGCGCTGGGTCACTCCGGCCCTGCTGCGCCGCCGCTTCGACACGCGCTTCTACCTCGCCCGAATGCCGGCCGCCCAATCCGTGCATCCGCAAGAGGGCGAGGTCACGGACTGGATGTGGATCTCGCCGCAGCGCGCGCTCGCGAGCGCAGAGGTCACGTTGGTCTATGCGACGCGTGCGGTCATGGAATCGGTCGCCGGATCGAGCGACGTCGACGAGCTGTTTGAGGAGGCACGGCGGCTGCAAGAGATTCCGGTCGTCGAACCGCGGCTCGTGCAGACCGAGAAAGGCTGGGAGGTCGTCCGCTAGCGGTCTCTCCACTGGTCGCGCCACTGGTTGTAATGGATGACCTCCACCCCGCCCTCGCGCAAGACGTCGAGGCCGGCCGGGTCGCGATACGCCTCGCGGTAATAGACGCGCGCGACATTGGCGTTGATCGCCATCTTGGCGCACATCACGCAGGGCGACGCGCTGACGAACATCACCTTCCCGGGCAGCTGCGCCCCGGCCTTGATCAGGGCGTTCTGCTCCGAGTGAAGGCAGCCACACGCTCCCGGCGTCGTCGAGTCGCAGCGGTTCGGCAGGCCGCGGGCGTTGCCGTTGTAACCGATGCCCAGGACCTGGGTCAGGTCCGGCGTGGTGATCACCGTGCCGACCTGCAGCCGGGCGCAGGTCGAGCGCTTGGCCAGCTCCTCGGCCATCCGCATGTAGACCTCTTCAAGCGGGATCCGGTCGGGTGCGTGCTCGGCTTCGGGAAACGGCTTCACTTCGGCCATCACGGTCATGTTAACGGTCTTGTCTATACCCTCCTTCAAGACTACAATGCGCAATATGTCGCTGCTCGAACTGTTGTTCGCGCTGCTACTGGTATGCCTGGGGCTCGGGATCGCGTTCGTAGCGGCATTGGTCTGGGGCCTGGGCAGAAGGACCGAGGGCCACGCCCGCGACGTCGCAGAGCTCAAGGCACGCCTGGAAGCGGGCGGGCTGGCGCAGGAGACCCGAGCCGCCGAGCTCCGCGAGCGCATGGCCAATACCCAATCGGCCATGGAGGGCCTTCGGGCGGCCGTTTCCGCGCGCCAGTCGATCGAGGACGAGGCTCGAGCGAGCCTCAAGCGGCTGGAGAGCGTGATCGCCGGCAGCTCGAGCCGCGGCTCTGCCGGCGAGCACATCCTCGAAGAGGCGCTTCGCCACCTCCCGCCGGAGATGCTGCAGCGTAACGTCTGGGTCGGCGGCAAGGTCGTCGAGCTTGCCTTGCGACTGCCTGGCGGGAAGCTGCTGCCGATGGACTCGAAGTGGGTGTCAAGCGTCGCCCTCGAGCAGCTGGGCGAGACAGGCCTCGACGCCAACCGTCGCGCCCAGCTGACCGGCCAGGTGGAACGCGAGGTCGAGCGCCGGGTGCGCGAGGTCAGCCAGTACATCGACCCCGCCCTGACCACCACCTTCGCCCTCGCGGTGATCCCGGACGCGGCATACGACGTGTGCCGGAGCGCCATCGTCAGCGCCCACATGCGGCACGTGATGGTCGTCGGCTATGCGATGGCCCTCCCCTACCTGCTGACGCTGTACCAGCTGCACCTGCAGTTCGCCCGCACAGTGGACATGGAAAAGCTCCAGTCCGCCGTGATCGACATCGAGCGGCAGGTCGACGTGCTCGAGGGCATCCTGGAGAACAAGGTCCAGCGCTCCCTCACGGTGCTTCAGAACGCCTACACCGAGGGCAAGCAGGCGTCGGCCAAGATCCGGGCCTCCGCGCAGGCGGTCCAGATTGTGGAAGGAGCTGGGGAAAGTCTTTCCACACAGTCCCCAGAGGCCACGGAAATCGCCCGCGCCGCCAGTACACCCGAGCTTTCCACAGAGACCCTCCGGCTGGCCCTGCTCGACTCGGTCCAGTAGGCCGGTTTTGCCCGCTTTCCCCCAGCCAATGCCCAGCCTATGCCCAGATCCTCCAAAGGGATATCCACAGGTAATCCACCAAGATGTTGGGGTTCTTTGCCCAGTCAGGCCGAATATCTTGTGCTTTGGGCTTGACAAGCCCAAAAGCCGCTCGTATAGTTCACGGCATCACGTCGAGGCCCTGGGGCATAAGTGGCGGGCATGCTCTGGGGCCTCTTGCATCCCCAAACGAATAAGCCGAACAACCCACCAGACGTCCCAGCAAAAGCGATTCGAAAACACCCTCACCGGGGATGATTTAAGGAGGCTTTTCTCTTAGATGGCCAAGAATCTCAGCGATTCCGGCGAAGCCGCCACCGCAGCCCGAATCAAGCACTCCAACGGCAACGGTCACGGCAAGACCAAAGGGCTGCGCTTTGGCCGCTTCTTCACGCCTCCGGGCAGCCACGCCTACGACCTGGTGGAGTGGGAGCGCCGGACCGCGGCCATCATCGGCGAGAAGGGCCAAGTCATCTTCGAGCAGAAGGACGTGGAGGTTCCGCGGACCTGGTCGCAGCTGGCGATCAACGTCGTCGCCCAGAAGTACTTCCGCGGCAACCCGGGCAGCCCAGAGCGCGAGACGAGTGTCCGCCAGATCATCGACCGCGTCGTCAACACCCTGCTGAAATGGGGTCGCGAAGGCGGCTACTTCGCCACGGACGAAGACGCCGAGGACTGGGCCGAGGACCTTCGCTACCTGCTCGTCACGCAGCACGCCTCGTTCAACAGCCCCGTCTGGTTCAACATCGGCGTGCCGGGCCGGCAGCAGCAGGCGTCCGCCTGCTTCATCAACTCGGTCAACGACTCGATGGAGTCGATCCTCGACCTTGCCAAGACCGAGGGCATGCTCTTCAAGTTCGGGAGCGGCACGGGCACCAACCTGTCTGTCCTCCGCTCGTCCAGAGAGCAGCTGTCGGGCGGCGGCACCGCGTCAGGCCCGGTGTCCTTCATGAAGGGCTATGACTCGTTCGCCGGTTCGATCAAGTCCGGCGGCACGACACGGCGCGCGGCCAAGATGGTGATCCTCAACGCCGACCACCCTGACGTCATGGACTTCATACGCTGCAAGGCAGTAGAAGAGAAGAAGGCCTGGGCGCTCATCGAGGCCGGCTACAACGTCGGCTTCAACGTGCCCGGTGGAGCGTACGACTCGGTTCAGTTCCAGAACGCCAACCACTCGGTGCGGGTCAGTGACGACTTCATGCGCGCGGTCATCGACGACAAGGAGTGGAAGACGAAGGCTGTGGTCGACGGGCGCACCGTCGACACCTACAAGGCTCGAGACGTCTGGCGAGAGATCGCCGACGCCGCTTGGATCTGCGGTGACCCCGGCCTGCAGTTCGACACCACGATCCAGGACTGGAACGTCGTCCCGAACACCGGCCGTATCAACGCCACCAATCCGTGCAGCGAGTTCGTCTTCCTCGACGACACCGCGTGCAATCTCCTGTCCCTGAACCTGATGAAGTTCCAGACCGAGCAGGGGACATTCGACGTCGAGAGGTTCCAGCGTGCGGTCGACGTGACGTTCACCGGGCAGGAGATCCTCGTCTCCAACGCCTCCTACCCCACTCAGGTTATCGCCAAGAACTCAGAAGCGTTGCGACCGCTCGGCCTGGGTTACGCCAACCTCGGCGCCCTGCTGATGTCGATGGGTCTTGCCTACGACTCAGACGAGGGCCGCCGATTCGCCGGCGCGATCACCGCGATCATGACCGGCCGCGCCTTCGCCCAGTCCGCGCGGATGGCGCAGGTCAAGGGTCCCTTCAGCGAGTACGGCAGGAACCGTGAGCCGATGCTCCACGTGATGGAGAAGCACCGCGCGGCCGCTTACCAGCTGAGCTCCTCACCCGAAGCAGCCGAGGTTGTGAAAAGCGCACGCGACACCTGGGACGAGACTGTCAAGCTCGGCCGCCAGCACGGATACCGAAACGCGCAGGCGACGGTGCTGGCGCCGACCGGAACCATCGGGCTGATGATGGATTGCGACACGACGGGAATCGAGCCCGACCTGGCGCTGGTCAAGTACAAGAAGCTCGTGGGGGGCGGTCTGTTGAAGATCGTCAACACCACTGTGCCCGCGGCGCTCCGCAAGCTCGGCTACGACGAGATCAAGGTCAAGGAGATCGTCGAGTACATCGACGAGAACGACACCATCGAAGGTGCGCCGCGCCTGCAGGACGAGCACCTGAAAGTCTTCGACTGCGCCTTCAAGCCGGTCAAGGGCCTTCGGTCCATCGCTCCAATGGGACACGTCCGGATGATGGCGGCGGTCCAGCCGTTCATCTCCGGTTCGATGTCCAAGACGGTGAACCTTCCGACCGAAGCGACGATCGAAGACATCCAGCAGACGTACACGGAGTCGTGGAAGCTTGGTCTGAAGTGCATCGCGATCTACCGCGACGGATGCAAGCGCTCGCAGCCGCTGTCCACGTCCCTCGACAAGGACACGAAGCCGGCCGCCGCGGGAGCTGACGTCGAGTACCGCGCCCTTCGTCGCAAGCTGCCCGACGAGCGCAAGGCGGTCACGCACAAGTTCGACATCGCCGGCCACGAGGGCTACTTGACAGTCGGGCTGTACGAGGACGGAACGCCTGGAGAGCTGTTCGTGACGATGGCAAAGGAAGGCTCGACGATCTCGGGCTTGATGGACGCCTTCGCCACCCAGACCTCCTATGCCCTGCAGTTCGGCGTGCCGCTCAAGTTCATGGTCGACAAGTTCAGCCACATGCGGTTCGAGCCGTCGGGCTTCACCAAGAACAAGGAGATCCCGATCGCGAAGTCGATCGTGGACTACATCTTCCGATGGATGGCGAGCCACTTCCTGCCGGTTGAGGACCAGGACGAGGTCGGTATCGTCCGGCGCGACGATCCACCCGCGCCGGCAGCTGACCCCAAGCCGCAGGCGACAGACACCGACTACAAGGTCATCGCCGCTCCGACGGCCAATGGGACGGCGACCGCCGGGCGTGCGCAGGGCGCACCTCCTAGCCAGGCCGGGCGCGCGCAGGGCGCACCTCCGAGCCAGAAGATCGCATTCGTGAATACCGATGCGCCGGCATGTCCGGACTGCGGATCGATCACGGTCCGCTCAGGCTCTTGCTACAAGTGCCTGAACTGCGGAGCGACCACAGGCTGTAGCTAAAATCCCCTCCCCAGTAAAAGCGTCGCCTGGGCAACCAGGCGGCGCTTTTCTTTTACCTACGCGGCGGCGCGGTCGGGAAAGGTGACCTCGATCAGCGGGCTGTAGCGAACCATGTCCTCGAGGTCGGTGCGGCCCCATGCCCGCGCGACGTGCGGAAGAATGGCGCGGCGCTCGGCCTCGTCGCTGATGACCCGCGCGGTCGCGGCCAGGTCAGCGCTGACCCTCCCCTTGAGGTGGAAGGTGAGGCGCGGATTGGCGTCGAGGTTGGCGAGCCAGCTCCGCCGCGTTCGCCTCGGGGTGCCGCTGATGTAGATGCGGCCTCCGATGTTGTGGAAGACGATCTCGATCCGGCGCTGCCGTCGTGTGCGTCTCCCGGTTGTCGTGATGTCGATGGTGTGCCCATGCTCGAGCGCGACCTGGATTCGGTCTTCGGTGATTGCCATGTGCCAACGGTTTACCCCGATCGGTGTGTTTCTATTCCTGACCGCACCTGGGCCAGCGATCGGAGCTGCCGTCCCTGCGCGTCGAAGTTCTCGGGTGACAGCCAGGCCTCGAACGCGGCGCGGCGCGAGGGCCACTCCGAGTCGAGGATCGAGTACCAGGCAGTGTCCCGATTGCGGGCCTTGACCACGCGATGCTGGCGGAAGACGCCCTCGAAGACGAAGCCAAACCTCTCCGCGGCGCGTCGCGAAGCCTCGTTGGCTGCGTCGCACTTCCATTCCAGGCGGCGATTGCCCAGGACGTCGAAAGCGTCTCGCGACATGAGAAAGATCGCCTCGGTTGACTGGCGCGAGCGCTGCAGCAGTGGAGAAATCCAGATGTGGCCGATCTCGATCACACCGTGCTCGGGCACGATGCTCATGAAGGTCGCGATGCCCCGCGCGGCGCCGGCCTCACGGTCGATGATCGCGAAGGCCAGCGGATCCTGGGTGCCAGCGTGCTGCTGGAGCCACGCGCCGAAGGCCGACCTGGTCGGAAACGGCCCGTAGGGCAGGTAGTACCAGGTCCCATCGGCGCCCGCCGCCGCCGCGAACAGGTCCTCGCCGTGGCGCTTGGCGTCGAGTGGCTCCAGGCGAACAGTCTCGCCGTCGATAGCCACTCGCTCGGGCGCCCTGGCGGGCCGCCAATCCAGCTCGGGCATGCTGTCGCCTATTCTCCCGGCAGTGGACCGCACGGCTCCCGCGATCCTCGAGCTAGGCCTCCTGTTGCTCCTCGCCGCGCTCGCAGGGAAAGGCGCGCGGGCTGTCGGCCTCCCCGCTGTCATCGGCTACCTGGCGGTCGGGGTGCTCGTCTCGCCCTTCACCCCCGGCTACGTCGCCAACCACGAGCAGCTGTCGGTCCTGGCCGATGTGGGCGTGGTGCTGCTGCTGTTCGAGGTCGGCATCGAGATCAACCCGCTCCGCCTCGCCCGAGAGGGCCGGCGCCTGCTCCTGCTCGCACCGCTCCAGGTGCTCGTGACCTGGGTCCTGAGCGCCGCCACCTGCCTGGCGCTGGGGATGAAACCGGCAGGCGCCGCGATGATCGGGCTCTCGATCGCGATGTCGTCGAGTGTGGTCGTCGTCAACATCACGCGCAGCAGCCGCCGCACGACCGACAAGCGCACAGACGAGCTCCTGCTTGGCTGGAGCCTCATCCAGGACCTCGTCGGGGTGAGCGCGGCGCTGGTGCTGGTGGTCGTGATCGGCATCGGCGGCCGCTCGGGGGTCACGGCGGTCGGCGGGGTCGTCGCGTTCGCCCTCCTTTCGGCCGCCACCGCCTTCGCGCTTCCCTGGCTGCTGCGGCGACTCCAGGCCGACCACGACCTTTTCCTCCTTGTCTCCGTGGCCAGCGGACTGCTCGTCGCCGGGGTCGGGTCGCGTTTCTTCGGCATCCCTCTCGCCCTGGCCGCGTTCGTCGCCGGACTGGCCATCACCGAAAGCCCCGTCGCGGCCGAGGCCAGGCAGCGCCTCCTCCCCTTCCGAGACCTGTTCGCGGTGATGTTCTTCGTCGCCCTCGGAACTGTGATCGACCCGACCAAATTCATTCAATCCCTGCCCTGGTTGCTCGCATTCGTGGCGATGGTCTTGGTCGGCAAGGTGCTCGTCATCTGGCTGATGGCCAGGTTCGCCAGGCTCGGCGCGAGGAGGCTGCAGCTGGCGGTCGGCCTCGGCCAGGTCGGCGAGTTCAGCTATGTGCTGGGAACCCTCGCCCTGGGCGCCGGGCTGGTCACCAGCGAGGTGAGCTCGGGACTGATCGGCGCGGTTGTCGTGTCGATCGCCGCCTCGTCGATTCTCGTTCGCCTCGCCCATCGTCCCAATAGACGCATCCGCGCGGCCGTTCCATGACTCGGCGTATACAGGGTCTCAGGAGGTCATGGAATGAAGGTTGCGATCATCGGCTCGGGGAACGTCGGCAAGGCTCTTGCCTCATCGGCAACCAAGGCAGGTCACCACGTGACCCTCACTGCGACCTCGCCCGAAAAGGCGAAGCAAGTCGCAAAAACCGTCAACGCTCACGCCGCCGCGTCCAACCAGGAGGCGGTGAAGGACGCCGAGATTGTTGTGCTCGCGGTTCCGGCCAACAAGGTCGATGAGGTGGTGGCGTCGCTCGCGCCAGAGCTCGACGGCAAGGTGATCATCGACGTCACCAACCGCTTCGACCCCAAAGATCCTGGCTCGACTCTCGACGGTTCGTCGATGGCCGAGGAGATTCAAAAGAAGGCGCCGAAGGCGCACGTGGTGAAGGCGTTCAACTATGCCTTCGCTTCGAACATGTCGGACCCGAAGGTCGATGGCACAAACCTCGACGCTTTCGTCGCCGGCGACGACAAGGGCGCCAAGGAGAAGGCGCTCGAGTTCGCGGAGTCGATCGGCTTCCGCCCCATCGACGCCGGTCCCCTGTCCATGGCGCGCGCCCTGGAGGGGATGGGGATCCTCAACATGCTGGTCCAGATCCAGAACAACTGGCCCTGGAAGAGCGGTTGGAAGCTGGCCGGACCTACGGGCGAAAAGGAGAAAGCCTAGGCCGAGCCGAGGCGGCGGGGCAGCCGCAGGGCAACTGGCACCCCCAGCAGCGTGACCGCGCACAGCACCCCGAGCGCCAGGTAGGCGTTGCCGATCGCGGCCTGGACCGCCAGGACCAGGATCAGGCCGCCCAGGTTCCCCGCCATCATGAGGAAGCCGACTGCTCCGCCCTGGCGCTCGGAGCCGGCATGAACGTCAGACCAATCGAGAACGACCGGAAGCGCGGCCAGAAGGAGAAACCCGGTCGCGAAGAGCCAGAGGCCCAACCACACGACATTGTGGACGGCTGCGATCGCGAGAAATGAGATGGCGGAGACGCCGAGCGCCGCGATCAAGACCAATCTGCGCCGGTCCGCGCGGGCCGCAGCCGTCGGCAACACCGCGGCGCCGAACACGCCGGCAAGGGTGAGGAGCGCGATCAGGTTGCCGGCGGCGCCGCCCTCGCCGAAGTTGGAGAGGATTGGCTCGAGCCACGTCGCCACCGCGTTGTAGGTGCCCATACCGATGAAGACGAGGCCCGCCAACGTCCACATGAACCGATCCTTGAGCAGCCAGCGCAGGCTCACTGAGGCGGTGGGATCGTCTGCATAGGAAGCCCGTGCGCGCAGGGCGATGAGGACCGCGGTCGCAGCGAGCACCGCCAGAACTGCCTGCACGGCCAGGAGCAGAGGCAGGCCGCCCGCATCGAAGAGCGGGCCCGCCATCACAACGGCGGCGAGGATGCCGACAAACAGGGCCGCGGTGCCGATGGAGATCGCGGTCGCTCGCTGCTCTTGCAGAAAGTAACGTGCCGCCACCTTGTTGATGCTGTTCAGCACCAGCGCCTGGCCCGCCGAGATGACCACCTGGCCGGCCATCTGCCATCCGAACGACTCCGGCGCGACAAGCCTGACCAGCGCGCCTGCGCCCGTGAGGATGGCGCCAACGCCCAGGGCCTGGGCAAACCGACGATCGAGCCAGCGGCCTGTGGGCAAGGCGAGCACGATGTAGACCAGCGGAAATACGGCGGCCAGGTCTCCGACCAGCCCGACGCCGACGTGCATCGCGCCCGCGCTGCGCGTGTCGATCGCGGCAAAGGTCAACCAGAGGAGCTGGGTGCAGGCCGCGAGCAACGCGTAGCTTCCAAGCACGGCCCATCTGGTCAGCGCCACACGCGGCGCGACCGCCGCCTCAGCCGTCATCGGTTCAACCGCGCATAGCTGCCGTGCAGCGCGGCGTAGAAACGCTTGAACTCCGCGTACATGGGCTCGTAAACCCTCCGCGCGTTTGCATCGGGCTCAAAGGTCCTGGTCACGCGGACGAGACCATGGACGTCATCGAGCGACAGCTTGCCGAGCGAGATCGCCGCAAACAACCCCGCTCCGCGCACGCACGCGAACATCGGATCCGCGATCCTCTCGATGCGGCGTCCGAGCACGTCGGCATGAATCTGGCACCAGAGGTCCGACTGAGCTCCGCCACCGAGGATGCGAAGGCTCGGCAGCGGCTTTTTCACGAATCTCTCGACCGCATCCAGCAACCAGCGTGCGTTGAAGGCGACCCCTTCCAGCACGGCCCTGACGAATTGAGCGCGGGTGGGTCTCGATCGAGACGTTCAGGAAGGCGGCTCGCAGGGTTCGATCCTCGACCGGGGTGCGTTCGCCTTTCAGCCACGGTGTGAACATCACCCCGTCCGACCCGGCCGGCACGGTCTCGGCCAAGGCGATGAGGTCTTCGAAGCTGCCCGCGACGACCGAATCGCGCAGCCACTTCAAGCAAAGGCCCGCGGTCTCGTGGTTGTTGGCGACGAGGTATCCATCCGGCCGCACGCCTGGGACTGACGCCATCTGGTGCAGCACGTCGGTGCGCTTGAACGGCACCTCGCAGGCGATCCACGCGCTGGTGCTGATCGTGATGTGAGCTTCGTACGGCCCGACCGCGCCGGAGCCGACGAACGAGCTGTGAAGGTCGGGGATTCCCGCGACCACGGGCACCGACGGAATTCCAAGCTCGCTCGCAATCGAGGGTTGCACGTCGCCGATCACGCTCCCGGTCGGAATGAGCTGCGGCAGGCGACCCGCGTCGCGCCCTGACCGCGTGATCAGCTCAGGCACGTAGGCGGGCTTGGCGCCGGGCCGGTTGTCGGTCAGCCAGGACAGGACCATCGAGGCAGGCGTCGCGACGGCGCGGCCCGTGAAACGAAGTCCCAGGTAGTCCAGTGGCTCGAGCAGCGTCGCCGTTCTCGCGTACAGCTCCGGCTCGCAGCTGCGCAGGTAAAGCTCATGGCCCAACGGGTCCGCGCCATGAGGCGACGGCGCGCCCCCCGTGAGCTGGACCCAGCGCAGCATGTTGCCGGGCGAGTAGCCGAAGACGGCCACCATCCCGCCCATCGCCTGCGCGGAGAACTTCCCACCGCGGGTGTCGGACCACAGACGGCAGTCGCCCACGGCTCGTCCGTCGGCGCCAACCGGCACCGTGGATCCCCACTGCCCTGTGATCCCGATCCCGATCAGATCTGTCGCATCCACGTCGTCGGAGTCGAGGGTGGCGCGCACGTCCGCGCGGATCCGGTCCCACCATTCGGCAGGGTCCTGCACAGCGCCTCCACCGGGCAGGTACCGGGTCTCCACGGACGACGTGGCGCGCCCCAGCAGGTTGCCCCGCAGCGAGATGGCGCCTGTCTTCGCACCTCCGGTGCCGAGATCAACAGCAAGAACCCAGGGCTCACCCACGACCGTCGGCCGGTGCAACCTCATACATCGCGTCAAGTGCGGCGGTGAAGAGCGTGTCGAGGATCTCGTTGCCCGCCGGCGTTCCGCCCAGCCCGTAGAGCGCGCCGCTCTTGGGCTCCGGTCGTGCGGGATGGCGAGCGTACTCGACCGCCTCGCGCAGGTCGGCGAGAAACGCGTCGGCAACCCCGGGGGCGGTGTTCGGTCGCGTCACGCAGAAATGAAGCGCAGGAGGCAGGTGGAGCGCGTTGAGTCGCCACCCTTTCGCGATCAGGTGGTCGTTGACGTGATAGACGTTCAGCTCGGGCGATCGGAAGGCGACGAGGAAGGTCGGGTCGCCGATCACCTCGAGCTCCTGAATCGACGCGATGCCTTCGCGAATCCTGTTCGCGGTCTCGAAAATGCCGCGCGCAATCTCGAGATACCCGGCTTCGCCAAGGCTCACCATCGCGGCCCAGGTCGCGGCGACGAGACCTCCAGACCGGCTGCCGGCCAGTCCCGGTGAGAAGTAGATGCCACCCGGCCAGTCCGGGTAGTTGAAGTACTGGTAGTGGCGCAGGTCGCTGTCGCGGTACAGAAGGACGCTCGTGCCCTTCAACGCGAAGCCGTACTTGTGGGTGTCGGCCGACAGCGAGCTGACGCCGGGGACGCGGAAGTCGAAGCGCGGAATCGAGTGGCCGAGCTTTTCGCCCCAGGGAAGGATGAAACCTCCCAGGCATGCGTCCACGTGCAACCCGATGCCACGCTCGAGCGCGATCTCGGCAAGCTGCTCGATCGGGTCGATCACGCCATGGGCGTAATTGGGGGCCGAACCGACAAGCGCGATCGTGTCCGCGTTGACGTGCCGGCGCACCCACTCCACGTCGACGCGCCAGTCACCGGCCAGCGGCGCCCGCAGGACCTTGATCCCGAGCAGGTGCCCCGCCTTCTCGAGAGCCACGTGAGCGGTCACCGGAATGATCACCTCTGGCTCCGCGATTCCCTTCTCCTTGCGGGCCCGGTCGCGGTAGGCAAGCATCGGATTGATCAGGCTTTCGGTGCCGCCGAATGTGACAACCCCGCACATGCCGGCGTCGCCGTGGAGCATCGAGGAAGTCATGGCGACGATCTCCGCCTCGAGCTTCGTTGCGCTTGGGTACATGTCGCGCTGCAGCACGTTGGAATGGGCGAACAGCCGGAAGGCTTCGGTGAGGAATGCGTAGTGGTCGTGCCCGCCGTGGTAGATCGAACCTGACACGCGGCCGAGATCCGCGATCCGGTCCTCCTCGCCGGCCATCGCTGCAAGCTCGTCGAGGATGCTCTGCCGCTCCCGACCCTGCGGCTCGAGGCGGTGGTAGGTCTTGAAGCGGTCGCGGTAGGGATAGAAGTCGATCAGCGCCGCGTCGTCTTCGGCCATCGAGTGTCCGGGCCAGCTTAAGCCAGCTGCCACCGATGAGTTTTTGTTCACTTCGTCGTCCTAGGAGCTGTGATGACCATCGAGCGGCTGCGCACACAGATCAAAGGACGCGTGATCGAACCGGGCGACTCTGAGTACGAGGACGCCCGGCAGGTTTTCGTCGGCGGCATCGACCGCAGGCCTGCCCACATCGTGCGGGTTGCAGACTCCGAGGACGTCGCGCGCGTGATCGCGTTCGCCCGCGAGTCTGGCCTCGAGCTCACCGTTCGGAGCGGCGGCCACAGCTGGTCAGGCGCCTGCGTGATGGATGGCGGGGTCGTGATCGACCTCCGCGACATGCGCGGCCTGACGCTCGACCATGCCCGACGCACCGCGTGGGCCGAGACCGGCCTGACCGCGGCCGAGTACACCATGGCGACCCATGAACACGGGTTGGCGACCGGATTTGGCGACACAGGGTCGGTTGGCCTCGGCGGGCTGACGCTGGGAGGCGGTGTTGGTTACCTCTCGCGCAAGCACGGCCTGACCATCGACAACCTGATCGGCGCCGAGATCGTCACCGCGGAAGGCGAGGCGCTCCGGGTCGACGCCGACACCCACCCGGACCTCTATTGGGCGATCCGTGGCGGCGGGGGCAACTTCGGCGTCGCGACGCGCTTCCACTTCCAGCTGCACGAGGTCGGCACGGTGTTCGGTGGGATGCTCATCCTCCCCACGACCCCCGACACCATCGCCTCATTCGTCGTGGCCGCAGAGGCGGCCCCCGAGGAGCTGTCGACGATCGCCAACGTGATGCCGGCGCCGCCCATGCCATTCCTTCCGGCGGAGCTGGTTGGGAGGCGCGTGATCCTCGCGTTCATGGTCTACGCCGGAGCGGTGGATGCCGGTGAGCGGGCACTGGCTCCGTTCCGCGCGCTGGCCGAGCCTATCGCCGACATGCTTCGGCCGATGCCCTATGCGGAGATCTATCCGCCGGAGGACCCGAACTACCACCCGATCGCGGCAAGCCGCAACCTGTTCGTCGACACCGTCGATCGAAGCGTCGCGCAGACGATCGTCGAACACCTCGAAGCGTCACAGGCAAAGTTCCAGGTGGCGCAGATCCGCGTGCTCGGCGGGGCCATCTCTCGGGTGCCTTCCGACGCGACGGCCTATGCACACCGCGCCCGTCGGATCATGGTCAACGTCGCCGCCCTCTTCGACCACGCGGAGGAGGCCGCCGACAACCAGGCGTGGGCGGAGGACTTCCGGACGGTTCTGCAGAACGGCCGGCCCGGCGCGTACGTGAACTTCATGACCGTCGACTGGCCGTCCCGGATCCGCGACGCGTACCCAGGTCGGACGCTGGAGAGACTTTCCGAGATCAAGTCTCGCTACGACCCGACAAACGTGTTCCGGCACAACCAGAACATCGCGCCGTCGAGCTAGGCGATCAGGCCACCTTGTCGATGGCAGCGCTCCATCGCTCGTCGATGCGGCGCACCTTGTAGAACACGATCGCGGCGCCCCATGTGATCACGAACGCGGCAACGATGACGTAGCCCGCCACGCCGAGGAAGTCGAACTGCGCGATCCGGTCGAAGATCGGCCCGTGCAGCCCGAGGACGTGGACCAGGATCTGAACCAGCTCCACCACGCCGACGAAAAGAGCGACGAACACGGAGAGGGACGTGATCGTCAGGTTGTAGAAGACCTTGCGAATGGGGCTCGAGAACGCCCATGCATACGCCTTGGACATGAAGGCGCCATCCATGGTGTCCATCAGGCACATTCCGGACGCAAAGATCAGCGGCAGCGAAACGATCGCCGCGAACGGCAGTCCCTGGGCCGCGGCTCCGGCTGACACCGCAAGGAACGCGACCTCCGACGCGGTGTCGAAGCCGAGCCCGAACAGGAAGCCGACGGGATACATCTGCCAGCTGTGCTCGATGACGCGGAACATCCGGCCGAAGATCCGCATCATCAGCCCGCCGGTCGTCACCTCCTCCTCCAGTGACGCTCGGTCGTACTCGCCGTTGCGCATCTTGCGGTAGACGCGGATCAGGTCGATCAGGACCAGCAGGTTCAGGACACCGATGAGAATCAAGAACGCGCCCGAGACCGACGTTCCTATCGCGCCCCCGATGCTGCGCAGCTCGCCGCCGTCGCTCACGACTCCCTGCACGACCCACCTGACTGCAAGGCCGAGCGCGACGGCGACAAGGAACACCACCGTCGAGTGGCCGAGAGAGAAGAAGAACCCAACCCCGAGCGGTTTCTTCCCGCCCTGCAGCAGGCGTCTCGTGGTGTTGTCGATCGCCGAGATGTGGTCCGCGTCAAACGCGTGCCGCAAGCCGAGCATGTAGGCGACGCCGCCCAGCCACATGAACCCTGGATGGCTTGCGCCATAGATGAGCAGCAGTCCCCAGCCGAGCAGATGCAAGACACCGATCGAACCGAATAAGGCCGCCAGCCGGCTGCGCTCTCCCCGGTCAAACGATTGGGTGAGCATCATCCTTGTCGAGGCCACGACTGAGAGCCTAAGGCTTATCGCGACAAAGTCGCAACTGCGGATACGAACGTGGCGCAGGACAACGCGACTCCTTCGCATTAGAGGAGGTGCGGTAGGCTTCGCCCGGATGGACCTAGAACAGCTCCCACCTCAGGTTCGCCCCATCCTGAAATCCCTCGACCACGCGATGAAGGCCCGCGAGCCGGCCATTCGGGCCAAGGTGATGCACCTGCGCGCCGCTCACCCTCACCACACCAGCGACCAGCTGGCGCATGAGCTGATCCGCTCGACGAGGCGCCGCGTGGCGGCCACGGGAGCATTGAGCGGAGCGACCGCGATCGCGCCAGGCCTGGGCACCGCCCTCGCCGTGGGCACCGTGGCGAGTCAGACGCTTTACGCGCTGGAGCAGGAGATCGAGCTCGTGCTCGGCATCGCCATGATCTTCGGCCGCGAGCTGATGGGCTCCGAAGATCGAGTGCTCGAGGCGCTGGTCGTGGTCGGCGTGACGAGCGGCGCGCTGAAGCTGCGCGAGGACGTCCTGGTCGCGGGCGGCGAGCGTCTGGCCATCGCTGCGTTTCGCCGCGTGCCGAGCCTTCTCGTCGCTCATGGCTCGGGCCGGTTCATCACCCGAGTCCTGGCCCGGTTTGCGACCACGGGTGCGGCCAAGCTCGCGGCGCGCGTCGTGCCGCTGGGCGTCGGCCTCGGCCTCGGAGCGGGCTTCGACTGGATTGCCGTGACAGGACTTGGCCGGGCTGCGATGCGCTACTACGGACCTGGCGGGCCGGGCGCGCGCCCGCTGCTACTGGCTCCCGAAAATCCCTCGCACGTCGAACTCGGCAACTGACGTGATCTGGTCGAAGGTGCATCTCTTGGGCGGTTTGTCGGTGCGCCAGCGCAGGAATCCAGTTGCGTGGCGGAACCGCTCGCCCGCTTCGAGCTTGTCGTAGGTCACCTCGCAGACCAGCTCGGGCCGAACCGCGACCCATTCCGTGTCCTTGCCCCGCGACCATCGGCTGAGGCCGCCCGGCATTCGGCCGGGATTCACTTTCCACTCCTCTTCGGGGATCTCGGTTTGCAGCGGCTTGAGCTTCGCGATCAATTCCTTGCGTTCGGCGGCGTTGAACGACGACGTGTGGCCCACGTAGTGCATCGTGCCTTTCTTGTCGTAAAGGCCGAGCAGAAGCGCGCCTAGGGTTGACCCATCGCTCGTCTTGCGCCAGCCGATGACGACGCAGTCGGCCGTCCGTTGGTGCTTGACCTTGACCCAGAACCGTTTGCCGGGCACATATTGCCCGTCCCATGACTTGGCGATGACGCCATCGAGACCAGCGCCTTCGAATTTCTCGAACCAATCCTCAGCCTGCTTGGGGTCGCGCGTGTAGGGCGTCATGAAGATCGGCTTCTTGACTCCCTTGAGCAGCTTTTCGAGGCGCTTCCGCCGCTCGCCGAGCGTCTGGCTGCGCAGGTCTGTGGCGCCCGCGGCGAGGAGGTCGAACGCGACGAACCAGGCCGGGGTCGCCTCGCTGAGCATTCGCACGCGCGACTCCGCCGGATGGACGCGCTGCTGCAGCGCACCAAAATCCAGGCCGTTTGCTCCGACCACGACCACCTCGCCGTCCAGGACCAGCTTCGCCTCCTTGAGAGCGCGGAAGGCCGGCAGCAGCTCCGGGAAGTAACGAGTCATCGGTCTGCCGCCCCGGCTCATCAGGGCGACCTCGTCCCCATCGCGGTACACCAGCGTGCGGAAGCCGTCCCATTTCGGCTCGTACTCCCAGCCGTCTCCCCTGGGAATTCCCTTCTCCGAGATGGCCGAAAGCATCGGCTCCATGTCGAGCGGGAGCGGCAGCTTCAAGCCACTTATCCCCAGGTGTCTATATGTTGTGGATTGAGAGGCCATGTGCTACCATATAGTCGGTCGGTAAAGCGGCCACAAGAATCGACATCACGCCCCCACCCCAGCCTTGGGAAGCTCGCGCAAGCGGGCTTCCTGCTTTTGGGCGCCGGCAACCTAGGCGTGGAACCGCTGCAAGAGCTCGCCGATGGTGACCTTGCCGTAGTCCCGCGCCAGCACCTCTTTGGCGGTGGCCCATACGCCGCGGGCCGTGGCGGGACCCCGCGACTCGAGGTCCATCAGCCGCAGCGCGTCATAGACCTGGATGTCAGGAATGCGGCGCAGCTGGTCCGCCAGCCACTTGGCCCAGTTCGCCAGGTTCCCGTCGGTCGGCGCGACCTTTGCAGCTGCGCCCTCCACCTTGCCCGTGGTGGCCCCGACTTTGGCAGCGGCCCCCTCACCTTTTGTTTCGGCGACCACCTCCCAGTTGTGCGCCGCCTCCTTGACCTTCTCTTGCTCGGCGGCCACCTTCGCAGCCGCTTCGTCGATCGCAGCCTTGGCCACCGCGGCGTCGTGCGCGGCCTGCGACTTGAGCGTCGTCAGGCCCTGCGCGGCGATCTCGGTGATCTTTTCCGAGGCCGACTCACCGGCCTTCTCCCCGTCGCCGGTCCGCTCGCCGAAGGTCCTGCCGAGCGCGCCGCCGATCAAATTCGGGACGTCGAGGCCCGTCAGCCCCTTGATTGCGGTCGTCGACTCGATCATCGCCCGCGTCGCATTACGGACGATGTCCGACGCCCCGTCCGCGCTCATCACTGTCAGGGAATCGATCTTGCCCATCGGTTCGGCAGCCGCGCGGACGATGTCCGGCAGCGCCGCAAGCACGGTCTGGATGAGGGCCGCCTCGTTGAACTGCTTGTAGGCGTCGGCGCGCATGGCGAGCGCCTTGGCCTCCGCCTCGCCTTTGGTCAGCACAATCTGGGCCTCCGCCCCGCCTTCCAGCCGGGTGGTCTCGGCATCAGCCTCCGCGGCCGCGATGCGAGCGCGCTTGGCGCCCTCCGCCCGCGCGATGACCGCCTGGGCGTCCGCCGCGGCGGGCTTGACCGTCGAGGAAAGAAGCTCTTTCTCCTTTCGCTCAGCCTCCAGCTGAGCGAGCTCGGTCTGCTTGCGGACGACCTCCCGCGTCGCTTCGGCCTGGGCCAGGGGCCCGGCCTGGTCGGCGCGCGCCTGCGCCGCCGCCACCTGGGTGCGCGTCTCGGCCTCTCGGAGTGAGACGTCGCGCGCCGCGTTGATCTTGATCTGCTGAGCCTCGGCTTCGCGAACCGCAGCCTCCTGGTCGGTCGAGGCCTTCGCCATGCGTGCATCTCGCGACACGGTCGCGACGCTCTGCTGACCAAGAAGCTCGATGTAGTTCGATTCGTCAGAAAAACTCTGGATCGTGAAGGCGTCGATCTGCAAACCGCTGGTCGCGAGGTCGCCCTTCGCCGCGTCCTGCACCTGCTGCAGGAGCTTCTGCCGGTCGCGGATCAGCTCTTCGATGGTCAGCGTGCCCACGATTGACCGAAGGGACCCTTCGAGCACGTTTTTGACGATGGAATCGACCTGCTCTGGCTTGGCGTCCAGGAACCGCTCTGCAGCATTGCGGAGGGATTCGACGTCGCGGCCGATCTTGAACGTCGCCACGCCCTGGACCTGCACCTTGATGCCCTGGCTTGTGACCGCGTCGGTCAGCTGGACGGCGATCTGGCGCGCGGTCAACTTCAGGCGTCCGACCCGGTTGAGGAGCGGCAGCACGAAGGTGCCCCCGCCGACCACGACCTTCACGCCCTTGTCGCCTCGTGCGGAGACCGTCTGGCCCTTCTCGTCGCGGACCTTGGCGCCGCGCGAACCGGCGACGATCAGCGCCTCATTGGCACCGGCCACGTGATAGCGCCCGGCGACGAACGCGAGCAGCAGGATGAGGATGATTGCGCCGGCGACCACCAGGAACGGGGTTGAGGTCAGGAACTCAGGCATCGGATCGTGCTCCTCCAGAACTCGTAACGGGGGCTGACTCCACGACCAGGTTGTTGCCGGCCACGCCAACGACCTTGACGACACGGCCGGCGGGAATCTCGGTGTCGGCGGTGGCGCCCATGTTGTGCGAGGCGCCCGCGAAGCTGATCAGTACGGTTCCGAATCGGTTCGCCGGGATGGCGACGGAGACGCGGCCCGTCGAGCCGATCATGTCCTGGAGGCTGAAGGACTCCGTCGATTCGGCCTGACCGAGGGCCTTGAAGGCCACAAACACGACGCCCGAGCCGGTCAAACCCGCAACGACCGCGATCAGCGTCGAGCCGCCAACGCCGGCGTTGAAGCTGTGCTCGCCGAGCAGGCCTCCAACGCCGAACATGGCGATGAATCCGAGCAGCACCGGGGTCGGCGAGACGCCGCCGAGGTCGAAGCCGAGATGGACCACGTTGAGGAGCCCGCCCAGCAGGTCGTCGAAGATCAGCGTCAGCAGTAAGAGGCTGCCTCCGATGAGGAGGCAGACTCCGAAGACCAGGTCGGCCGTGTTCATCGCCCTTCCACCGGCGACTGCATCTTAGGACGAGGACCGAGAAGTCGGCCTACAAGCAGCCCAGCAGCGCCTCGATGAGGCTTCGGGTTCGGGGGTCGACCCCGCCTGAGGGCAGCATCTGGTTCATGACGTAAGCAAAGGCGAAGCCTCGGCCGGGGTGAGCAAAGCCGACGGAGCCACCCATCCCGTAGTGGCCGAATGATCCCTCGCCGGCCATCGGACGGAACGGGAACGAGAGCTGAAATCCGGTCGCGTAGCGCGTCTCGTAAGCGAGCACGACGTCCTCACCGGCGGACTGCGGGCGGGTGGCATCTTCGAGCGCCTCCTGGCGCAGGAGGCGAACCCCGTCCACCTCGCCAAAGGTCGCCGCATACATGCGGGCCAGCGACCGTGCGTTGGTGATGCCGTTGGCCGCGGGGATCTCCGCCGCGTGGAACGTACGCTCGTTGAATGCCGTCGCGGGCAGCGCCGGGTTGACGAAGGCTTTGTGCAGCAGCGTGTTCGGGTCGAGCATCCGCGCCGTGAAGACGTCCAGCTGCGCGCCGGGCGGAGGCGGCGGCGGGGCCAGGATGGGGGCGACGCGATTCTCGGCCGATTCGGGCAATCCGATCCACAGGTCGAGGTCCAGGGGACGCGCGATGTGCTCGGCCACATACGCGCCCACGGAGAGGCCCGTGATCCGCCGGATCACCTCGCCCGCGAGCCAGCCGTACGTTCCCACGTGATAGCCGTGCGCCGTGTTCGGCTCCCAGAGCGGCCGCTGCGCCGCCAGCGCGGAGGCGACGGGATCCCACGCCAGGACGTCCTCGAGGGTGAGCGGCGTGTCGACCGCAGGGAGTCCGGCGCGATGGCTGAACAACCAGCGGACCGGCATGCCGTGCTTCCCTTCCGCGCCGAACTCCGGCCAGTACCTCGTGACCGGGGCCTCGAAATCGAGCCTGCCCTCCTGGGCCAGCATGTGGGCCGCCACCGCGACGACGCCCTTGGTCGAAGACATTACCATCTGCAGCGTGTCGGCCGAATATGGCTTCTCGCCGCCTGGCTTCGTAGTGCCGCCCCAGACATCGACCACCGGGCGCCCATCTGCATAGACGCAGCATGCGGCGCCCACTTCACCAAAGCGCTCGAAGTTCGCCGCGAAGGCGTCCTGCACGGGCTCGAAACCGGCCTCCACCGAACCGTGGATGCGGGTCTCGATCACGCGCCTTAGGCTACTACTCGCCGACTGCCTTCCGGCGCCGTGCCGGCTTGTCCGTGGCTCGCCGCATCGGCGTCTCGCCGCTGCGGTAGACCGTGACCTGGATGGGCAGCACTCCGAGGTTGACCAGCGCCGCCCACAGACCGCCGGCCAGCAATCCGATCGCGGCTCCAAAGATCCCGGCCGCCAGCCCGAGCCCCGGGATGACGAGGAACCATCGGTCGGACACCGACTCCAACGACTTGGCCTGGTCGCCGAGCGGAAGCAGCTGCTGCGCGACGCCAAGGCTGAAGCCGAGCTGTGCCTGCCAGTCGACGATCGCGCCCGCAAACCAGCTCACCAGCGCGCCCAGCAGCCCCCCAGCGAACAGTCCGAACACGAAGCCTGTGATCGCACCGGCAAACATCGCGCTGCGAATCGAAAGGCGGACGAGGAAATCGTTCACCATGCCGGCCGCCTCAGCCTCGAGAGCGCGAAGATCGCGACCATCAGCAGCAGCGCCGGAAGGGCAAATCCGTAGGCGATGTAGGGAAGCAGGAGGGCATGTCTAGCGCCGGGAACGATGGCGACCGCGACGCCTGCCGTGCGCACGCTCGCGGGCGGCGTCGAGGGTGCGGTGCGCGCGAACATTCGGCTCGCCGCGGAGCCGGCTGGCCGAATGGAGCCGTTGGGTCGGTAAAGGCCGAATGCCTCGACCGCGATGCCCGGGCGCTGGGTCCAGTAGTCGTCGAGCGTCCACCACACCGCGGCGCCGACAAATCCTTCCTGCCTGGTGTCGAAGCTCGCCGCCAGCTGGCCGTAGTACGTGTTGAAGACCCGCGTCTGCTGCCCCTCATCCCACGAGGTATCGGCCCAATGGCCGTACTCGAGAACCATGATGGGCTTTTTTGGGTAAGTCCGATGCGCCTGCAGGAGGGCATCCTGGACAGAGGCCGCCGAGAGACGGCCGCCATAAAGCACGCCGTAGTAGAAGGTGTACCCGGCGACGTCGAGGTTGGAGCTCGTGGGGTCGGACGGATCGGTGCCGTACGCGGCCTGACCGGTGAGCCGCGTGCCGTCGATGCGCCGATCGAGGTCGCGGAGCGTCTTCAGCGCGCTCGCACGTTCGGATTCACCGGTCGACTCGTTGGCGAATCCGTGGAACAGCACGCTCGGCCGGTTGAAGTCGCGCAGGTCCATCTCGGCCAGCATCTGCTGCGGGATGCCGCGATCCATCGCGATCGAAAAGGTCTGCGGAGTGTAGTGGTAGAGGGGGATCTCCTCCCACACCGCGAGGCCAAGCCGATCCGCAAGGAGCGGCAGCATCTGGTTGGGTGGATGGTGGTCGACGCGGATCATATCGGCGTGCACGTTGATCGCCCGGGTGAGAATCGACGCGATCTCGGCAGTCGACGTGAGCGGCCCACCGGCCGGCGCTCCGTGGTTCACCGGAGTCTGTCGCTCCTCGTGCATCGCGACGCCGTTGAACGCGATCGGCGAGCCGTTGAGAAGGATTCTCGGCGCCGTGGCATCGACCTTCACCTGTCGGAGGCCGAAGCTCGTGAACAGGTCATCGACTGGTTCGTCGTTTGCGATGACGGTGGCCTGCAGCACGTAGAGCGCGGGCAGGCTTGGGCTCCACAGGTCTGCCGAGCGAATGGAAAACGGCGCGGGCACGCGAAACACCGAGGTCCCGCTGACCTCGCCGATGTCGGTGTGATGGTCGAGCAGCGGTTTCGCATCGGCTGGGATCAGGCTCGAAGCGTCGGGGTTGAGCCGGTCGCCCGCGTTGACCTGGGCTGGCCATAGCTTCACCTGGACGCCCGCGTTGACCATGTCTTTGCCTCGATGCTGGACGACGATCGAGATGTCCGCGCCGTCGAGGTGAGGCATGACGTCGGCTCGCACTGCGCTGAGCGCCGGGACCGCTTCGAGCCAGACGTCGCCGACGATTCCGCCGTAGTTCCACCAATCGGCGAGACCCCAGGGCACGATGTCGTCGCGTGTCCCCCACTCGGGGTTGTCGACGCGGACGACGAGGTTGTTGGTCTCGTCGGTCCGCAGAGCGCTCGTCGCTTCGAGGGCGAAGGGAGTGTCGCCACCTTCGTGATAGCCAAGGTAATGGCCATTCAGCCATACGTCCGCCAAGTACCTCACAGCACCGAACTTGAGCATGGCGTACTGGTCTGTCCAGCCGGGGCCGAGGCGGAAGTCAATCCGGTAGAAGCCGCCGGTGAGGGATCGATCCGGCGGTGGGTTGAAGGAGCCGGGCACCTGCACGGTCTGCCAGCTCGATGCGTCGTAGTCGGCTGCGCCGCGAGGGCCGAGCTCGGCCTCGAGTCCCTTCATCGCGCTCTTGCGGTTGGTCAGGCTGAGGTTGGTGTCCAGGCTTTGCGGGTCAAAGCGCCAGGCCCCGTCGAGCTCGGCACGCAGACGTGGCTCGCGGTCGAAGGTGGGCACCGGCTGGCCGGACTGAAAGGCCACGGGTCCACCCGGCTCGTCCTGGAACTCGAGCGTGGGCGCCAGATCCGCCTGGCCGCTGGACGGCACGAGGCTGCATGCCGCCGCGATCAGCGGGAGGGTCAGGCATACGGCAGAGATGACGGCCTGCCGGTAGTTCGGCATCGATCCGCCTCCAAGATTACGGGGCTCATCTGTTCGGGCGGCCCCGCATCTCCAGAGGAAGCAACGCGTCCCACCCCGAATCCAACGGATTCACAAACTCCCGAGCGTCAATCCTCGATCACAATCGCTCGGTGAGTTGACGCCAGTACCCGCGCGTGACGGGAGGCTTACGATCGAGGCGACATCAGCAGGAGGATCAGCAGGAGGAGAAGAGTGATGTTCGGCACCGTCGCAAGGTATCGCCTCAAGCCTGGACACGAGAAGCAGTTCATGGACGAGATGGGTTCATTCGAAAACGAGCCACCGGCGGGTTGGGTCTATCACACGATTTTTCGCAGCACCAAAGACCCGAATGAGCTCTGGCTCAGCGTTGTGTTCGAGAGCGAGGATTCGTATCGGAAGAACGCGGACAGCCCTGAGA
>WNGQ01000923.1_pt2 | contig 28904 bp, 29 predicted proteins | sample 5407661 | NCBI WGS metagenome assembly WNGQ01 (sample SAMN13153382, study PRJNA577476) | soil metagenome | isolation source: 60 cm soil or saprolite under Garry oak tree replicate 2 | place: USA:California | collected 2016-06-15 | reverse complement strand
GGTTACTCGAAACTGCTCGTCAACGAGCAGATTGAATTGCTGCAAGAGTTGAATCAAATCGTGCGCGGGACGGAATGTTTCCGAACGGCGGAAGCAAACGGTAAACTTATTCGAGTGCAGACGGGGGACGGGATGGCGCTCCTTTTTTTTCAGAGCCCGGAAGAACCGGTACGCTGCGCACTCGAGATCAGCAGAGCTTTGCAAGATCATCCGCACATTCAATTGCGGATGGGGGTTCACAGCGGCCCAGTCAACCGAATCACCGATGTTAACGACAAAACAAATGTGGCAGGGGCAGGAATTAATGTCGCACAGCGTGTGCTGGATTGCGGCGATGCCGGGCACATTCTTTTGTCGGCGCATGTAGCAGAAGATTTAGCGCAATACCGCCACTGGCAGCCGTACTTGCACGATCTGGGCGAGTGCGAGGTGAAGCACGGGCTACGGTTGCACTTATTTAATCTCTACAAAGATGATCTCGGCAATCCGCAGGTCCCTGAGAAACTCAGGCGACGAAGAAGATGGAAACAGGAATCTGCTGCGGTTCGTCCGGTTAGTGCTCTGCGTTGGCCCAAGTTAGTGCTTACGGCTGCTCTGCTCGCGTCGACAATCGCCCTGGTTATTAGTTCATTGATCTTTTTCCATCGAGCAACAGCGCCGAAGATCACAGCAGCCGGTCCCGAGGCAACCGTTAGTCACGTGGCAGCTCCTATTCCCGAAAAAAGCATCGCTGTTCTACCTTTCGAAAACCTGAGCGATGAAAAAGAGAACGCTTACTTCGCAGACGGCGTTCAGGATGAAATTCTTACGAACCTTGCCAGGGTCGCTGATCTTAAAGTAATCAGCCGGACATCGACAATGCAGTACAAAGTTGGTGCAGAGCGTAATCTGCGCGAGATCGCCCAGCAGCTCGGCGTCGCGCATGTGCTGGAAGGAAGTGTGCAGCGGGCGGGTGGTCGTGTCCGAGTAAGCGCGCAATTGATTGATGCCAGATCGGACACCCATCTTTGGGCGGAACGATACGATCGCGATCTAGCGGACGTCTTTGCCATTCAGAGCGAGATTGCCAAGAAGATCGCTGACCAACTCCAAGCCAAAATTTCCCCTACTGAGAAGGCAGCGATCGAAAAAGCGCCGACAACAGATCTTGACGCGTACGACTGCTGTCCCGAGTACATGGCGCTGCCTACTTTAGGGGCCACGACCACACCCCTGCCCGTCTCGGTCTGGCTAATGCGGCCGTGCAAACCGCTCTGCGCCTTCAGCCGGATGCGGGCGAAGCCCACCTCGCCCTGGCCATTTATTACTACAACGGATTCCGCGATTACGGACGGGCTCGCAGCGAGCTCGTTATCGCCAGGCGCGCACTGCCCAACAACGCTGATGTATTCCGATACACCGGCATGATCGACCGCCGCGAAGGCCACTGGGACGAGGCCACGCGCAACCTGGAGCGTGCCCTTGAGCTGGACCCGCGCAACTTTTTCACTCTCCAGCAACTCGCTTTGGCTTACGGGTGGCAACGTCGCTATGCCGACGAAGTCCGAACCTATGATCGAGCACTGGCGATCATGCCGGGCAACCCGGCAAGTCGCATAAATCTGGCGCTGGTTGCGTTGGATTGGCGGGCGGACATCAAACCTTTTCAGGCCACGCTAGCCACTTTGGTCGCTGAAAACCCCGGCCTGCCGCTCGATTTAGATGCTCTTCGCCCTGCACTGTGCGAGCGGCCTGCGACCGCCGCAACCCGGGCGCTGACAAACTATCCGCGCGAGGGCGTCGTAAATAATGGAGTCAACAATCCCCGCGCCTATTGGGATGGCGTCATTGCTCGTTGCCAGGGTGATTCAGCCAAAGCGCAAGCCGCGTTTACCGCCGCGCGCAGAGAAGTCGAAAAGACGGTGGAAAGGCAGCCCGACTTCGCTGCCGCTCTCAGCCTGCTAGGCATGATCGACGCCGGCCTCGAGCGAAAAGAACAGGCAATACAGGAAGGCCGGCGCGCCTGCGAATTGCTGCCCGTCTCCAAAGATGCTATCGACGGCGCGGCCTTAGCCATTAATCTGGCGCAAATCTACGCATGGACTGGTGAGAAAGATCGCGCCATCGAACAGATCGCAACTGTGGAGCGCGTTCCGAACACCCTTAGCTATGGCCTTCTCAAGCTCCATCCTTATTGGGATCCTCTGCGCGGCGATCCACGCTTTGAAAAAATTGTCGAGGCGCTCGCCCCAAAATAGACTGTAGCTTTTCACGCGCAGGATAAAACGGCATCGTCCTCATGGCGAGATGCTCTCTGCGCGCGAGTTACTTTGTTTTACTATCGACCACCGGCAACATGCGGCGAAAGTATTAGCCGATTGCGGAAACCGGAAAGCGGATTTGCGAAAATTGTAGTGGCGGCTGTCTCAGCCGCAGAAGGGTAAGGCGCGACCGCCGGACGGGTCGTCGCTTCCATTGCGTTGAAAAATCGCTGTTCCATCCGTGCCCATCTGTGGCTAAATAATGTCTCATGACGCCGTCGCTGCGCGCCGCTGTGATTACCGAATGGCGCGGGCTTCCCGAAAAGAAGGCACGAACAGACCGGTGGCAATCATCGGCCGACCTGCTGCCGAAACTGATGCAGCGCTTGGGGCTCCGCGAGCGCTTGCATGAAACAGAAGTAATCGATGCATGGTCAAAGATCGTCGGCGAATTCATTGCCGCGCACTCGGCGTCGGTGGCATTACGTGACGGAATTCTCTACGTTCGCGTGCTCCAACCAGCGCTTCACTACGAGCTCGAACAAGTTTCAAAGATCGACATCTTGCGAAAACTGAAAAAACGCTTTGGCGGCAAGACGATTCGCGACGTCCGGTTCCGGGTTGGTTGATTTGGAAGAATCTGTGGCACCCAAGAAAAACCCTATACGTAGCATCCTCGTTTTAGAAAGTATCCTGTGTTTACAAGAATGTAGGTTCCTAATCGCTCTTTACGATCGCTATTCGGAGCTAACATCGAGCCGAGATTATAATTGTCAGCCCCTTCTCGATTACTACACGCTTCGAAAGGTAGATAACGAGTCGGCCAGCTGTTTGTATGGTGTAGCATTGCGATGCAAAGAGAAGATCGAGGGATCTCTGAGTACCCCAGAATTATTCGTCGAATCGCTCTTCATCGCGTGTCTGTTACCGGGGGATTCACATATCGCGCATGCGGACAATGAGCGAAGAGAACACGGCCGGTGGGTGCCTAATCACACCCCCCAACGCGACTACACAGGGCTCGCTTATCTGAATGACGACTTCACGGGAGGCGAATTGGTCTTTCCGGATCGTGATGTAGTTATCGCCCCCAAGCCGGGTTTATTGGTTGCCTTTCCCAGTAACCACGAGTTCGCGCATGCAGTCCCAAAGGTTCTGTCTGGCAAACGATACTCTTTGCCAGTCTGGTTTACTGTGAATCCGGCGAAAGCTATGCAAGTTTGATCTTGCTGAAGCAATGGCAAGAAGCCGCATTCTTGTAGCCAACCGGGATTATCCGCAGTATTACGACATTTGCCTTCCAAGCCTACACCCCAACGGGAAGCCGACTTCATCGAGGCCGCATGCCGAAAATATTGTCCCTTTAGGGCTCGCCGGTTGATGGAGCCGGCTTGCGGCAGTGGTCGACTAATCACCCAGTTGGCCGCCCGTGGTTACCAAGTGGTCGGCTTCGATCTGAGCCAGCCAGCGTTGACCTATCTTCGACGCCGGCTTACACGCGCCGACTTCATGCCGAGATATTTGAAGCCGAGATGTCCAATTTTCGGATCGGTCAGCCGGCTGATGCGGCATACTGCGTTGTCAACACGTTTCGGCACCTGCTAACGGAGCAGGCGGCGCGCGGCCACCTGAAGTGTATTGCGCGCAGCCTTCGTCCGGGCGGCACCTATGTCCTCGGCTTGCATCTGTTGCCTTTGGGTGGCGATAAAGAGGACTCCGACTGCTGAACGCAGCGGAGATGCGAAACAAAAGTAACCGTAACGGCCGCTTACTACGCACCGATCGCCGCCGCCGGATTGAGGACGTTCAGCTTTGCCTGATGGCCCGCCGCGGATCGAAAGAATTGCGGCTGCGCACGCGTTTCAGTTGCGTACATACACGCCAAGGCAATTTCGACGGTTGCTCGATTCGGTCCCGTCGCTGGAACTGTGCGACGTCTACGATTTCCGGTACGACATTGCACAACCGTTCGCGTCGAATAATGAAATGGCTTACAGCGTTTTCGTGTTAAGGCGCCGATAGCCATCTTAGCTAAACCTGAAAGGAGGGCTTGACATTAACGTAGAGGATAAGTTACACCTCGTGTATGACACAAAATACACTTCCAAGACCAGATACACAGCACCCGCCACCGCCACCGCCACCGCCACCGGGACCGCCACCGACACCGCCACCGCGTTAGGCATTAGAGATCGCGCCGGGACTGATGGCACTGGCGCCTTGAACTAGTTGTGACCGGTTCGAGATCAAGGTTTTTACCCGTCTCGCGTTGGTGAGCTATAGATCGGAGAAGTTTACTTCGGCGCGGGTGAAGCGACGAGTTTCTGGAAGCGCGGATCATTCCGGAGCGGATCGAACATCGGATCCAATCGGAGTAGCCCAGCAGTGAGCGGTACATTTTGTGTAACCAGCGGACCTGCGTACGGGATCAAGAGTAATTTCTGTAAAGCGGCGACGGCCCGGTCAGCCTCTCCTATCTGGGCCGCCACTCGGGCGAGGATCTCGATAGGAGCGGGACCAGCTATCGCGTCTTTTTCGGTCGAATTCGCGGCCATGGCCCGTTCCGACAGAGCCAAAGCGGCCGCTTTGTCACCAAGGCCCATGTTTGTCAGCGCGAGATCTCCAATCAGGTAGTAATTTTCCGGCTGTTCTTTGAGGAAAGATTCCAGTTCGCTTCGCGCTTGTCGCCAACTTTCCTGCGCTGCGGCATGGTCGCCGGTGGCTTCTTGCGCCCAGCCTAACCAAAAGCGCAGTTCGCCATTGATGTAACCCAATGCCGGATCAGGCCTGGCCAATATTTCCTTTAGCCGCGGAATGATCGGTGCGGGATTACGTTCCAGGATCGCTTGGTAAACTTGTGTTTCCAAGGCGGCATCGTTGTCGGCGTTCGGATGCAGCGGAGCGAGTAGCGCTGCTGCACGCGGCAAGTCGCCCTCGGCTTGTGCAATAGCCGCCTTTTCCGCGAGGGTAGCCACGTCGTCTGGCGTAATATTCAGAACCTGATCAAGCTTTCGCAGCGCTTCGGGGAAACGACGGAGTGCGATATAGGAAAGCGCGTGCTGGCTGAGCAGATTGACGTCGCGTGGGTTGAGCCGCTCGGCTTCGTTGAAGTACAACTCACTCCGGTCCCACTTACCTTGCCTCCGCGTGACCAAGGCCAGCGATTCAGGAATACGGCTGCTATTGGGCAGGAACTGACGTGCTTGCTCAAAGTAATGCTCCGCGGTGTCGAAATCCTTTAGACAAAAGTAGTAGTAATAGCCCTTGGCCAATACGGCCTCGCCGAGATTAGGCTGAAGAGTGAGCGCGGTTTCGGCTGCCTGCCGCGCCTCTTCACGGAGAGCGGCCGTTGGTTGAAGCGTCCGTGTGATGTAGCCGACCGCATCTGTGTATGATAGCAGCGCCCAGCTAAGAGCGAACTTCGTATCCAGCCGCACCGCTTCTCTGAGATATTTCTGTGCACCAAGGGAGTTAGCAGCTGTGGTGCCAGCTTTGAGTGTATAAGCCAAACCACGCAGGTAGGCATCGTAAGCTTCTGGAATGTTTGTCGGTTTGGCGGCGATGACTTGCTCTTCCTGACCGGTAAGTTTCGCCCGCAACTGATCTGCGATTGCTGTTGCCACCTCGCTCTCGACCGAAAAGATGTCGGTCAGTTTGCGATCAAAGGTATCAGCCCAAAGATGGGATTCATTGGCCGCTTTGATCAGCTGCACATTCACGCGCACGGCGTCGCCGCTCTTCTGGACACTCCCTTCCAAAATGTGCGCCACGCCGAGTTGCCTGGCGATCTCGGACAGGTTTTCAGGCGCGCTTTTATAGTGCTGTGTCGAAGTGCGCGAGATCACCTTCAGGTCGGCGATCTTGGATAAGCGCGTCAGAATCTCATCCTGGATACCGTCGGCAAAGTAAGCGTTTGCTTTTTCTTCACTCCGGTTTTCGAAGGGTATGACGGCGATCGATTTTTCTGGAATCGCCGCCGCCAGTGATATCGGTTTGGCCTGCCGCTTTAACACTCCGAAGTACACCCCAGCGAGCGCAAGAGCGGAGATTGCCGCGATGCATCCGACAAGGAGCGCTTTCTTGTTTGGTTTCTTGGCCGCGGCCCTCCTTATTCTTGGCTCCGTTAGCCTGAGCTGGAGTCTTTGTGCAACTTCCGCTGCCGATTGCGGACGCCGCGATGAACCCTTTGCCAGGCAAGCTGCCACCGCGTCTTCCCAGACTTGTGGAACTAACGCCGGCTCAATGTCCAATTCTTTCCGCCGCTCCGTCATCGAAGGAGCAACTCGCTCGCAAATCTGCCGATCGATATTGCCCGAATAGAACGGCGGCTTGCTCGTAAGCAATTCGTAGATAGTCGCACCCAAAGAGTAGATGTCGTCCAGGTGCGTACAGCGCTCGCCATTGAGCTGTTGCGGGCTCATATAAACGAGCGTGCCGCTCCGACCTTGCTCCGCGGTTAACCTGCTCACTGAATCACCGAGACTGCGCGCTATACCGAAGTCTGATATCTTCAGCTCGCCCTGTTGATTCACCATCAGGTTTGCGGGCTTCAGGTCACAGTGGATAATCTTCGCGTGATTGTGCGCGTAATCGAGCGCGTCACAAAGCTGGCTTGTCCAGGTAGCTATCTCGTCCGGCTCAAAAACTTTCCGCTCTTTCTCAGCTCGCAAGTTCGATAGCGTTTCGCCATCAATGTATTCCATCGAAATGCAGCCGGAGCGCTCGTCGTGTACGAAGTCGTGAATCCGAACGATATGCGGATGCGTCAGTTCGAGACAGCGCTTTGTCTCTCGCTTGAGCTGATCAAACACCGCATGATCTTGAATCATCAAGTCGGGAAGAAATTTCAGCGCGACATCGCGCTCCAATTCTTCGTCGCGCGCGAGCCAGACAATCCCCATCCCACCTCGGCCGATGACCTTGACCAGCGTGTAGCGACCAAAGATCTTTTGTCCACTGGCGAACTCACGCGAAGTCGCGCCCGCGACCCCGCCCGCGCGCTCGTTAGTCACATTGAGAAGATATCCACAATTGAGATAGAAATAAAGGTTAAAGCTGGGAGCGGCGGCTCAGCGACGCCTATTCGGATTCGCACTGTTTGGAGGAGGCTGGCCTCGATGGAAGACACTTTGCGTCTACCATGCTTTTTGGTAGAATGCGTCTGCGTGAGCGCACCCCCAGAGGAAGGTGCCTGGCTGGAAGCGGCCGACGGCACACGCCATCCGATCAAAGGCAGTTGCTCGCTCGGACGAACCCCCGCCAACACGATCGTGCTGCAATCGCCGAAAGTACCGCGCGCCGACACGCGCTTATTCATCTGCAAAATATCGGCGAACTTTGGCTGATCGATTTTGGCAGCAGCAAGGGAACTTTTCGGATTGGTTAATCTGCGTTGTTAAACGGGCTTAACGTTCTCTTTTGTGCATACCGACGGTTCATGGCCAACAAACCGAAAATTTTCCAGAATTGTTCCAAAAATTCGCCTAGCAGATTTCCTAAGGGTAGTTATTTCGATGAAACCATTTCCGTGGTTCGTGGCGCTCGTCGGCTATTTTGCTTTACACAGCAAAGCGTCTTTGCTAAAGCTTCGGCACAGTAGCGGGCTAGCTCTATCGAATTCTCAGTTTCAAAGACGACAAAATTGGCATGAAGACACGTTCGGAGCGTAAAAGAGAGGCTCCTCCGACAGAATCACTCCACAGATTAATTGCCTATCAAATATACGAGGATGATTTCGCACCAATACGCCCTGCGCCTCGCGAACGTGGGTGGATGGATCGTGCAAGTCGGAAATTCCCGTATCGGTGCCTTCCGTTAGTCGTGGCGAATCAGTACGGCTGGGAGATTCTGTCTACTCATCACGTCCGTGCCAGGTGGGATGGCACGTCGAAAGCAGAGGGTTTGTACGTCGAAAACCTATGCGGGGACGGTCCCCTACACTGCTACTCTCACTTCGGTGAAGGGGTGCTGACTTTTCAAATTCCATTTCTCTTCAAAACGCCCGATGGCTGGAATCTGATGGTCCGTGGTCCGACAAACAGTCCCAAAGATGGAATCACAGCTTTGGACGGCATTATTGAGACAGACTGGGCTCATTCAACGTTCACAATGAACTGGCGTTTTACGAGAGCTTGCACAGTCGAGTTTGCGGTTGGAGAACCCATTTGCCTGTTCTTTCCGATTCAAAGAGGTGTGCTTGAGAGGTTCCGTGGCGAAATTCGTATGTTGGAAGGCGACCGGGAATTTGAAAATAAATTTCGAGAATGGTCTGCCAGCCGGGATCGGTTTCTCGCGGGCCTCGAAAAGGGAAAGCCGGAGATGGTCGCACAGGGCTGGCAGAAAGATTACATGCAGAATGCCAAAGATAAAAAGCCAGTCGCCCATCCATTCGCAAACGAAAGGTCGTCGACCGAGCGAGAACGGACGGATGGTAATCATGATAATTCCGCAAGCATGTAGTTCCGTTTTTGGACCAGCATGAGCAGTCGTTCTCGTGCTTACTATGTTCGAGCTGCGAAAAGGTTTCGCGAAAGGCGATACCTGTTCGTTAAAGGGATATTGCCACAGACGCTGTTGGACTATTTGAAAGTGTACTATGCCATTCTTATGGCGAACAACAGATTCGGCACCGATCACCAATGTCCGTCATCATTGTCTCTTGGCGGCGATGCGGCGCTAGATGCCGTCTTGGAATGGATTCGACCGGAGGTCGGCAAACTGGTCGGATTTGAGTTGGCGCCAACTTATTCCTACACGCGCCAATACGCGAAGCGTGAGGTGCTGACCCGACACACCGATCGTGCTGCTTGCGAAATCTCCGTAACTGCGGCAATCCAAATTCCGAAAGGAGCCGGACCCTCGGTTGTGCATCTAAAACCTCCTAACTTCGACGAAACCAAGGTTGAAATGTTCGAGGGCGACGGATGCGTGTACGCTGGAACCGAAGTTGAACATTGGAGAGAACGATTTCGTGTTGGCGGATATATTCAGCTGTTTCTGCACTTTATTGCGAAGCACGGCCGTCATTATCCTAAACTGATATTCGACGAACGGGACTGTCTCGGTGCCGGCTACAAGGAACACAAACGAAAAAAAAGATTTGACATTCGATATCAGAATGAGTCAAACGTCTCGCGTAACGCATGGCCAAGGTAAAGCTGGAAGGAACATTCACAGTTAAAGGGCCCCGCGCGCCGAAAGGGGCACGCTCGCCTGCAGGGCTGAAGGGAACATTCGCGGTTAAGGGGCCCCGCGCGCCAACAGGAGCGGGCGCGCCGACGGTAAAGGTGCAGGGAACATTCGCTGCTAAGGGGCCCCGCGCGCCAACACAGCTGCAGGGAAAGTTCACGGTTAAAGGGCCCCGCGCGCCAACAGGAGCGGGCGCGCCGGCAGGGCTGCAGGGAACATTCGTGGTTAAAGGGCCCCGCGCGGCGAAAAGGCCTCGCAGGCCGAAAAGGCCTCGCAGGCTGAAAGGGCCTCGCACAGCGATAGCGCCTCGCACAGCGATGGGGCCTCGCGCAGCGATGGGGCCCCGCGCGCCGACAGGGCCGCGCCCAGCGTAGGCTCCACAAAGTTCGCTTTGCCGAATTAGAAATTGGGCAGCATCACTTCGGCCCGGGCGAGGCGACGAGTTTTTGGAAGCGCGGATCATTCCGGAGCCGATCGAACATCGGATCCAATCGGAGTAGCGCAGCAGTGAGCGGTACGTTTTGTGTAGCCAGCGGACCAGCGTACGGTATCGAGAGTAGTTTCTGTAAAGCGCTAATGGCGCGGTCGGAATCTCCCGTTTGTGCCGCCACTCGGGCTAGAATTTCGATAGGGCTGGGACCAGTCATGGCGTCTTTCTCGATCGGATTTGCAGCCGTGGCCCGCTCCGACAGAGCCAATGCGGCGGCTTTGTCACCAAGGCCCATATTGGTGAGCGCGAGATCTCCAATCAGGTAATAATTTTCCGGCTGTTCTTTGAGGAAAGGTTCCAGTTCGCTGCGTGCCTGGCGCCAACTTTCCTGGGCGGCGGTACGATCGCCGGCGACTTCTTGCGCCCAGCCTAACCAAAAGCGCAGTTCGCCATTGTAAAAACCCAACGCTGGATCAGGGCTAGCCAGTATTTCTTGTAGCCTAGGAACGATTAGCGCAGGGCGGCGCTCCAGAATTGCTTGGTAAAGTTGTACTTCGAAAGCGGAGCGGTGATCGGCCGACGGATGCAAAGGAGCGAGGAGGGCCGACGCACGGCGCAGGTCGCCCTGCGCTTGTGCGATAGCCGCCTTTTCCGCAAGAGTATCCAGGTCGTCTGGCATGATATCGAGAACCTGATCAAGCTTTCGCACCGCTTCGGGGAAACGACGAAGGGCGATATACGAAAGCGCGTGCTGGCTGAGCAGTTTAACATTGCGCGGATCCAGCTGCCCCGCTTCGTTGAAGTACGCCTCGCTCTGCGCCCACTGGCCTCGCCTGCGTGTGACATATGCCAGTGATTCAGCAATCTGGCTGCTATTGGGCAGGAGCTGCCTTGCCTGCTCAAAGTAACGCACTGCGGTGTCGTAATCCTTTAGGCAGGCATAGTGGTAAAAGCCCTTGGCCAATACGGCCTCGCCGAGATGGGGCTGAAGAGTAAGAGCGGTTTCGGCTGCCTGCCGTGCCTCTTCACGGAGGGCAAGCGTTGGTTGAAGAGTCGTTGTGAGGTAGCCGACCGCATCAACGTATGACAGCAGCGCCCAGGCAAGAGCGAAGTTAGGATCCAATCGCACGGCTTCTCTAAGATATTTCTGCGCGCCAAGGGAAGCGGCAGGTGTGTCTAACGCTTTCAGATTATAAGCCAGCCCGCGCAGGTAGGCATCGTAAGCCTCGACATTGTTTGTTGGCCTAGCGGCAATGATTTGCTCCTCCTGGCCGGTGAGTTTCGCTCGCAACTGATCGGCGATGGCTTTGGCTACTTCACTCTCGACCGAAAAGATGTCGGTCAGTTTGCGATCAAAGGTATCAGCCCACAGATGGGAATCATTGGCTGCTTTGATCAACTGCACATTCACGCGGACGGCGTCACCGCTTTTTTGCACGCTGCCTTCCAGGATGTGCGCAACGCCAAGTTGTCTAGCGATCTCGGGCAAGTTCTCCGGCGCGCTTTTGTAATGCTGTGTCGAAGTGCGCGAGATCACCTTCAGATCGGCGATCTTGGATAAGCGCGTCAGAATCTCGTCCTGGATGCCGTCGGCAAAGTAGGCGTTGGCCTTTTCTTCACTCAGGTTTTCAAACGGTAAGACGGCGATCGATTTTTCTGGAATCGCTGCCGCCTGTGATATCGGTTTAGCTTGCCGCTTTAACACTCCAAAGTACACGCCAGCAAGCACGAGAACGGAGAGCGCAGCGATGCCACCGACAAGCAGCGTTTTTCTCCTTAAGCTCTTGGCAGGGGCTATCCTTATTCTTGTTTGCGCTGGGGCGAGTTGCAGCCGTTGCGCAACCTCCGCGGCCGATTGCGGCCGGCGTGACGGATCTTTTGCCAAGCACGCTGCCACCGTGTCTTCCCAAACAGGTGGAACCAATGCGGGCTCAATATCCAATTCTTTTCGCCGCTCTGTCATCGAAGGAGCAACTCGCTCGCAAATCTGCCGATCGATATTGCCCGAATAGAATGGCGGCTTGCTCGTGAGAACTTCGTAAAGCGTGGCGCCCAACGAGTAGATGTCGTCCAAGTGCGTACAGTGCTCGCCGTTGAGCTGTTGCGGGCTCATATAAACGAGCGTGCCGCTCCGACCTTGCTCCAACGTCAACCGGCTTGCTGAATCACCGAGACTGCGAGCTATACCAAAGTCTGCCACCTTCAGATCGCCCCGTTGATTCACCATTAGGTTTGCGGGCTTGAGGTCACAATGGATGATCTTCGCGTGATTGTGCGCATAATCGAGTGCGTCACAAAGCTGACTTATCCAAGTAGCGATCTCATCCGGCTCGAAGATCTTTTGCTCTTTCTCGGCCCGCAAGTTCGATAGCGTTTCACCATCGATGTACTCCATCGAAATGCAGCCGGAACGCTCGTCGTGTATGAAGTCGTGAATCCGAACGATGTGCGGATGGGTCAATTCGAGACAGCGATTTGTCTCTCGCTTGAGCTGATCAAACACCGCATGATCTCGAATCATCAAGTCGGGAAGAAATTTCAGCGCGACATCGCGCTCCAGTTCTTCATCGCGTGCGAGCCAGACAATCCCCATCCCGCCTCGCCCGAGGACCTTGATCAGCGTGTAGCGGCCAAAGACTTTTTGTCCGCTGCCGAACTCACGCGACGTCGCTTCCGCGACGCCGCCCGCGTGCTCGTTAGTCACATTGGCACGATATCCATTATCAAGGTGGAAAGAAAGGTTAAAGCTGAGCGGCGGGTCCGCGGCGCCTCTTCGCATTCGCACTGTTTGGAGGAGGCTGGCCTCGTTGGAATACACTTTGCGCCCACCGTGACCTTTTGGTAGCATGCTTCTGCGTGAGCGCACCCCCAGAGGAAGGTGCCTGGCTGGAAGCGGCTGACGGCAAACGGCATCCGATCAAAGGCAGTTGCTCGCTCGGACGAACCGCCGCCAACACGATCGTATTGCAATCGCCGAAAGTGTCGCGCCGACACGCGCTTATTCATCTGCAAAATATCGGCGAACTCTGGCTGATCGATTTCGGCAGCAGCAACGGAACTTTTTTGAATAAGCGGCGGATTCATCATCCGATTCGACTAAGCGATGGCGATCAAATTACAATCGGAGATCAGGTTTTCACGCTGCGGCAGCCGGTCGCCGTTTCAGAGGAGTACAAAACCGACGTGATGCAACGAACGTTGCGGGAGATCGAGAATATTCCTTGCTGGCTTCTCGTCGCAGACATTCGCGGTTTTACGCCTCTCAGCCGGCACATACCGAGCGAGGACTTGGACATTCTTCTCGGAGCGTGGATTTTTCGTTGCAAGGAGATCATCGAAAATCAGCGTGGGGTAATTAACAAATATCTTGGCGATGGTTTTCTTGCCTATTGGCCTGACGCCGCGACGAGTCCGGAACAAATCATGGCGGTAATCTCCCCGCTCAAAGAATTGCAACGAAAAGACTGGCCAGAATTTCGCTTCGTTGTTCACTTCGGGCCGGTCGCGATTGGAGGAGTTGCGTCGATGGGCGAAGAGAGCTTGATGGGAGGCGAAGTAAATTTGATCTTTCGGCTGGAAAAGCTGGCCAGCTCGTTAGGCGAGCGTTGCTGCCTGAGTGAAACGGCAGATACGAAGCTCCATGGACTCGTTGCAACACGTTCGCTTGGTGAATTCGAGTTGAAAGGTTTTGAGGGAAAGTGCGCGTTCTTTGCTCTTTAGCTCTGTTTCGGCACTAGAGTCAGGGCCAAAGCCTCCCGCGATTTGAATGCCGGTGACCTACTCTGATTGGCAAAACATCTCCGAAGCTTAAGCCATCTGAGCGCTGCAACGATTCACACGCGGTCACCGGAATGTTTATGTCGCCGAACCCGCCTGCGGCAGGCAGCTCGTTCTCATCGCGGGCTTAAATTTCACTCAGCTGTGAAAAGAAGGAGCTGGGCGATCCAGCGATTGTTTTAATCGGCTGCCTTCTGGCGCGCAGCGGATCGATCTTTGAAGGTGAGCTCGGCGATTCCGGATTTATCGAGTTCGCCCAAACCCTCTGCCACCATGCGGTCGTATTGATCTTTGGTCGCGCGCGCGAGAGGTAAATCAAGGCCCAGGCTGCGCGCAAGATTGAGCGCAATGCCGCTATCTTTCGCGGCGTGGGCTGCGGAAAAGAAACAGCTGTGCTCGCGGTTTTGCATATCTTCGCCATCGGTCTCGAGCACGCGCGATGCCGCGCCGGTTTGTGAAAAAACCTGCCTCAACATTTCCAAATCGAGACCGAGCGCTGCGCCAAGGGCGAGTCCTTCAGCCAGGCCGGCCGTGTTGATGTTCATCACCATGTTGACCAGCGCTTTTACCTTGGCGGCTTCGCCAGACTTGCCGATATAGCGCACCACTGAACCGAGCTCCTTCAAAATCGGCTCAGCTTTGCGGAATGTCGCTTCATCTCCGCCGCACATTAGATAGAGCTTACCGTCGCGTGCCTGGGTGATGCTCGAAGCCATGCATGCTTCGAGACTTTCCGCGCCGGCTTGATGCGCCAGCTTCTCAACATCGATCTCCATCCCCGGCGAGATTGTCTCGCAGTTGATGAATAATTTGCCTCGTGCATTTACGAGTAAGTTGTCACCAGCTCCGGTAAAGATTTGCCGCACCGCGTTGTCATCAGTCACTACCGTGAAGATCACGTCCGATTCTGCCGTGACTTCCGACAAATCCTGGCTCGCCGCGCAACCAACCTCGGCAGCAACAGATGTAGCTTTCGCGCGGTTTATATCGTAAACCGCCGTAATCTGGAACTGCCGATCTTTTAAATGGCGCGCCATGTTTGCGCCCATGCGTCCAACGCCGACGAAACCGATATTCATGATGGGATATAAGATGTTCGATGTTTGATGTTCGATGTGTTAGCCGCAGATTTTCGACCGGCGGCGAGAATCGCGGTGAGTTCGGGCGCCTCCCCTAACAATAGCGACAACTTGGATTCGGCAATCAGTTTTCCCTCGCGGATCAGCTCGAGCCAATAAAAGCTCTCGTCAGCTTCTTCTAGCACTGTGCCAAGTTTGGCTGCGAATTCCGCGCGAGATCGGGCACGACACGCGGCACGATAATTCGCTCCCACTGATGTTGCACTACGTACGAGCTGGTTTCCAACCGCACGACCAGTAGACGTGCGCGGCAAAGCGTCGACTAACTTGAATATGCGCAAGGCAAATTGCTTAGTACGGTGCTGAAGTTCTTGTTTATCCACCGCGCAGGCCTACATCGTCCATCTTAAATCTGACATCTGACATTATAGTTTGCCCGCGAAGAATGGGTTATGCGCTTTTTCTTCGCCCACAGTGGTCATCGGACCGTGTCCAGGACAAATGATCGTTTCATCCGGCAGCGTCAGGATTTTCTCGAGATTGTTTTGCAACGCATCATTGTAGGAGACATTTCCGCCGCCCATCGAACCGGCGAAAAGCGAGTCGCCCACGATAGCGATGGGATGCGCGAGTCCAGTGACCAGGAACGTCATTCCGCCCTGCGAGTGGCCCCATGTCGACAAACTGTCGATCTCCAATGCGCCAAGCCGAAAACGTTTTCCCTCTTCGACAGGCTCCGCCCCAGGAACCGGTTCGCGCGCTGGAGCAAAAACGTTGGCACCAGTTTCCTCGCGCAGGCGCGGCAGATCCGCGACATGATCTGCGTGCGCATGGGTGAGAAGAATAAAGTTCACGTTCAATTTGCTGCGGCTCGCAAAGCGCACCATTTCGGCACAATCGGCGCCAGTATCAAAAGCTGCCGCCACGCGACTCGCGGGATCCCAGACCAGATACGCGTTGACGGCCATATCGTGATAATGCGTGTTGAATTGCGCAAGGCCGTCCTGCGCATCAATTTTTTTCGGATGCCATTCGCCTTTGGCGAGTTCGCAAAGGGCGCGCCCGGCGAGACCTAGTACCGGCGCAACACGCAAAAGCGCTAGCTCATCGAAATCGCCCTCGCGCAGTTGATGGATTGTTTGCGAATTGACACGCGCTTTCTCCGCCAGTTCAGTATCGGAGATGCGCAAGCCGCGTTGCGCTTTTCCAATGATGTCACCGACATTGTCTTCGAGCGGTATCATTTCTCGATTTCCTAAACGTTGATCGACTGTGTTTCAGGAGCCATACGCAAATCCCTGATCCGATCCAGGGCGAGTTTCTCGAGCGCTTCGGCAACATCGGCAACCGAGAACGCATCGCCGGTTTCTTTTTCCATCGACGTCATGCTCACATTATCAATGCCACATGGAACGATCTGATTGAAAGGGGAAAGATCGTCGCCGCGAATCCGTGCATCGTAATCCAATGCCGCACACCAACGCCAATCGAAGCGATCTTGCGATTCCCGACCCAAACTCCCGTTAACGATTCGCGTTGCGACCCGGCAATTCCGTACTCAGCGAGGAGCTCAATGAGCAACTGCTCAAGCCATCGCAAATACCTGTGCAAATCCTGACCGCATCGATGAAGGTCGATAATCGGATATCCCATTAGCTGGCCAGGCCCGTGGTACGTCGCCTGGCCCCCGCGGTTGATGCAAAAAACCGGGTGCGCCAGATGGGCGGCACCGAGCAAGCTGGATCTGTCCGGTGTCCGGCCAATGGTGTACACCGGTTCGTGTTCGAGAAGAAGCAATTCATCGCTCGATGAAGGATTTTTCCGCTTCTGCGCGACAGTTTTTTCCTGCAATGCCAGTGCACCGGCGAATTCCATCCGGCCCAGCCAGTGCACGCGGAGATTCAACATCTCTGCGTTCATATCTGCGTTGCTGGCGGAACGCCGAGACGCGCCGCGTCTTGTGAGCGCAGATGTGTCAAACCGATTGCCAGCGCATCGGCCGCGTCAGGACCTGGTGTCTCCGTGAGACCAAGAAGCGCGCGCACCATGAACGCGACTTGATTTTTTTCCGCCGCGCCCCTGCCTACGGTCGCCTGCTTGATCCGGTTCGGGGGGTACTCAAAAATCGGCAATCCGTTCTCTGCCGCAGCCAGAATGGCTGCTCCGCGTGCGGCCCCGAGAACAATCGCAGTTTTATAACTTTGCACGTAGATGACCGATTCGAGCGCGCAACAATCGGGTTCGTGTTCGCGAATTAATTCGATAAGCCGGTCGCGAATCACCACCAGACAGGATGAGGAACGCGTCGAGCTCGCGTTGTGAATCGTCCCGAAATAGATCGACTGCGGCTTTCCATTATTTGCATCGATAATTGCGACACCGGTATTCCGCAAAGAGGCATCGATGGCCAACACACGCATCGCTTAATCTTAGGATCGCTCGCGGCGCGTTCAACTCCGAAAGCTGCCGCGCTAAACAGTGAATCGACAAACTCTGCAGCAGCGGTTTTACTCGCGGCATCATGGAAATGGATAGGGCGAGAGACAAAGAAATCAGACTCGCGATTGCGACCACTGTAATGATATTAGGGATTCTTGCGAGCGCGCCTTCGTCTCTGGCCACGACAAAAGGCCTCAGTCAAATCGTGACGCCAGACCTTCAAGGCGAAGGCGATCTTTCCCTAAGTTTGCAAATTCAAGACAAGCGGATTGCCAACCCGTATGAATTGCAAGCCGAGTTGGGCCTAACGAAATGGGCTGAGGTAGCGGTGTTTCGCGGCTTTCAACCGGACGATTGGATCTTTGGGACGGAGATCGGATTGCTAACGAAAGAGCCCTATCTTCTTTCCGCTGGGTTCGTGAATTGGTCGCCTCACCTGTATGTAGATCCTCAGCCGTATATCGAAACTGGCTACTACACCGAGCATCACAAAGTGATCGTCGGCGCGATTCACGCTGGTTACAAAAATGAAGCGATCCTCGGGTACGCGTACGATTTCAATCAGACTTGGCGAGTGCAAGTTGATTTCCAAAGCGGATCGGAAAACTCATCAACCATCGGTTTCACCTGCAATGTGACCCGCGATTTCCAATTCAATCCCGCGCTCTACGTGAGCAATGGCCCCAAGCACGATCTCTTCGGCTACATCGTCTTCACCTACACGTTTCATGTTTGGGGCAAAAAAGAAATCAGCGCTGCTTCTACAAAGTGAACATCGCAGCGCCCGCACCAGGCATTCTGCGTGGAAAGCCGCGAAGAATAGCCTGAAATCTCGCGTGTACCTCAAGCTTGATTCGGGCCAGAGCGCAATGTGCCGTGTCCAATGGCAACATTACACGTTACATTCTGAGATCCCGATCCATGAAGGCTATTTTGACGTCTGGGAGCTCCGTAGGGCAAGATGACAGCTTCCCTCACAAGCTAACTGGCACCAGTGCGCCGCGAGATCGCGGACACCGAACCTCGAGCCCCAACGTCGACATCGCAGGGCGGCTGGACGAGGTCGCGAATATTTTTGTTGAGCAGGGCGCAAACCGGTTTCGAATCCAGGCATATCGCCGCGCCGCAAATGTGCTCCGGCGTTTATCGCGTTCGGTCGCCGACATCTTTGCCGAGCAAGGAATTGAAGGTCTCGAACAAATTCCAGGGATCGGTGTGACCATCGCGCGCTCGATTCGCGACATCCTGTTGCACGGCCGGCTTGCCATGCTGGATCGTCTCCGCGGGGAGAGCGATCCAATTGCAATTCTCGCGTCCGTGCCGGGAATCGGGAAGGTGTACGCCTGGCGTCTTCACGACGATCTGGGGATCGAAACGCTTGAAGAACTCGAGCTGGCAGCGCACGATGGCCGACTCGAACAATACCCCGGCATCGGCGCAAAGCGTTTGGCTGGCATTCGCGATTCGCTCGCCCAACGATTGGGACGTATCCGCAGACAGCGAATGCAAATACCGACAACGCCAGCGCTGGCGCCTCCACCATCCGCACCGCAGAAACCTTCGGTGTCCGAGCTACTCGACGTGGATCGAGAATATCGCGACAAAGTCGCAGCTGACACGCTCACGAAAATCGCGCCGCGAAGGTTCAATCCCGCAGGCGAAGCGTGGCTTCCCATTATGCACACTGCGCGCAACGGGCGCCATTACACCGCGCTTTTTTCCAACACGGCGCGGGCGCATGAAGTTGGGAAGACGCGCGATTGGGTGGTCTTATTCTGCGACGACGGCAATACGGAACGCAGATTCACGGTGATCACCTCGGAGTTCGGCCCGCTACAGAGACGTCGTACCGTTGCGGGGCGCGAAGCAGAGTGCGAGAAACATTACGCGCGAGCCAGAACACAATTAGGGCGATCTGGATAAAATTCTTAAAGATCGAGAATCTTCCGCAAATTCTTTGCGGAATCGAAGACTTCTATCGCGGACGCGCGTGCCTGCTTTGAAAGGCGTGGCCAATCCCTAAGCACCTTTTTAACTGCCGTCTCCGCGTCGCCGATACTCGCAACGAAACAGAATCCGCTTTCTGGCGGCAGATATTTTTCGGCGCCAGTGTCCTCCGTAATGACCGGTCGCCCCATCGCGAGAAAGGCCGCCGCCCGATCGCTCACCCATCCGGTTCGCCAGGCTACGTCCACGCCTTTGATTGCTGTGAATTCGGCAAGCGCGCCAGCCATGTATCGGCGATACAGCTTCGGGCTACGCGCGACGCGATGCGGATCGACAATATGCCATCCGCGTTCCTGTAGGCGCGCCCGCTCCGGGTCGTCTGCTGCGATGTTCATCCCTAGTTCAAAATGCGCGTCTGCAATCCGCTTCGGCAGATCGAGATAACGTTCAAAGGCGAATTTTTTCGAGAGATCGGGAAACTTGCCGTTCACTTCCACTGCCCCGCTCCAGTACCATTGACCGATCGTCGTAAATTTGGGAGTCGCCGAACGTAGCCGGCGTTGAAGAAGCTTCGTGTCCGCCAGCGGATAAAACGTTTTCCAGCGAAGCGACGATTTTGGCAGCTGGCAATCGCGTCCATGAAGGTTGAGCCCGATGGTCCAGAACTCATCGTGATACGACTGGCCCATCTCCAGCTTTGTCATCCAATAAAAAATTTCGCTCGGATCGAGGTCGCAGAGAATTTTTCTCTCAAATTGCAGGAGGAGCGGCGGATGAATCGAGTAACTGAGATTCAGCAGAGCATTTGGCCCGGCCAGCCGATCAAGCAGAGTTTGTTTCGACATCCCGACGCAACGCATGCCCGATAAATCGTGCGTGTCGGACGCCGGGCTCTGGTACAGCAAACAGTATCGGCCGGCCAGGCCATGTGCGCGTAATTGCCGCTGGAAATTGTCAATCTTCGCCTGGTCCGCCCCCGGATCATCCGTCGCCGGCAACAGTTCCAGCCAGATGGCGTCCTGCTTTAATCGCCACAGACCGAGCATCCATTGGAGCGGCACCGAAAGCACGCCGCCGCCCTCGCGATATTTCGCGCCAAACCCGCACCCGAGGAAAATGGTCATCACGCGAAGGATTCGCGGCGGCTAACCAGCCGTCAGCAATCAAGAGGGTTGAATCAACGGGATCGTTTGCCGACCGTGTTTATGGTATGTTTCGAAATCGGTGTCAGTCGTGAAAATCGTTGCGTCGTCAATCAGTTCCGTCATCCGTACTAAACAAGCGTCAGCAAGACTCATCGGTGTGTCGCTGTAACGACGGAGTAGGCGCAAAGTCTCGGCAAGTTGCTCCTCCAGAGAGAAGCCAACCGTAATAATTTCGCGTTCCAATAATCCGCACAACGCTTGCTTACCTTCGCGAGCGCGTTCGAGAAGAAAAAAGCTTTCCGATAAGACGGCCTCACACGTCAGGCAGGGCTCCACAAAAGCTTCGAAGTGCGCTCGGGCCCAGGCGTGGTGCTGGTCGCGCCGGCGCAGTGCGGCGACAACCCCACCGGTGTCAATGAGAACGATTCTTGCCATACCCACGCAAGTGGTTCTTGTTAGATGAAAGATCGCGCGGGAGCCGGTCGGAAGTGATCACCAGGTCGCGCATCCGACTCCAAAGCGAGCTGCGTCGTCCGTTCGCCCCGGCGGGACCGGCTTTTTGCGTGAGGCGCTCTCGAACCACGTCCGACTTCGAAATATTGCGTGCTGTGGCTTCACCAGCGATTTCCAAGAAAAGCGGATTCGGCAATTTCACAGTCAAAGTTTTCATGACAGCAAACGTAATACGATTTCGGCAATTTAGCAATACCAGATCTGTTCAGTTGGAGTCCTCCGCGCTCAGCGTCTCATTTGCGGCACGGAGAACATGCTGCCGCCCTCGGGATATTTTGCGGCAAACCCGCACCCGAGAAAAATCGTCACGCGAGCAGAATTGCAGTTCTGCTCGCCTGCTCAACACTAAAGCGTCGCAATCTTAGAAGAAGCGGCCGTGCGGCAGGTGTGCTTTGCCTTGCGGCTGATGACCGGTGCAAAATCCGCCGTTCGGGATCGGCTGGATGGCGCCGAGCAACTGCGGCTGCTGCCGCGCATTGAGCGCTTGCTCCAGATCATAGGCCATGGCGATCAACTGCGCCTCGCGGAAGGCCGTGCTGTACATTAACATGCCGGCTGGTCTGCCCGAGGATCGAATCCCGACTGGCATCGAGAAGTTCGGATAACCTGCGACTGCCGGTCCTGTTGAGTTCGTCAGATGCGGCGCAACAATGGCATCGAGGTTCTGGGCTTGCAGTGCATTATCAATTCCAGTGCGGGCTAAAGTCCGCGCATTGGTTCGCGCAGCGATGTAGCTCAGATCGTTGGGATAACCGACAAACTGCTCCGACAACAAGAACACGTCCTGGTCGTAGTAAACCAGCTCTTGCGGACAATGTGCTTGGTTGAAAGCAATCAAGTCAGCCAACGTCCGCATGTCCGTGTGTGTAAGCGTGGCGAGGTAGTCTGCGATTTGCGCCCTGAATTCGAACAACAGGGCAGTGAACTCGTCGGGGGGGTTTACAGCGTAGGCGTATACGTCGCCTGTATCTGTGTCCACAACGGTGGCGCCAAGGCTTTCCATTACGCTCAACGCGTTCTCCGCAAACGCGACCGTCAGCTCGTCGCCTGGAATGCCGCTTCCGTAATAGCTGTAAACGAAGTAACGCACGTCGCGGCCGATTCTCTTGCCCTTCAGCGCGCCCCGCTGAAGAAGCGGCGTGTAATCGGTTTGCGGCGATTGCATAATGCCCAGCAGAATCGCGACGTCGGTGACCGAACGCGCCATCGGCCCGGCAGTGTCTTGCTGATGACTGATCGGAACGATTCCGTCCTGCGAAATCAACCCGAGCGTCGGCTTCAAACCAAAGATGTTTTCGACCGCTGACGGGCCGGTGATGGAACCGTCCGTTTCGGTGCCAACCGCCGCTGCGCACAGATTCGCTGCTGCGCCAGCGCCGGAGCCGGAGCTTGAGCCCCACGACGTGTAACTCAAGTCATAGGCATTGTTCGTACTCCCACCGCGCGCGCTCCAACCGACTGCTAGAGGATAGGTCTCAGCCTCATCGTCCCGGAAGTTTGCCCATTCGCCGAGATTGGCTTTGCCGAGAATGATTGCACCAGCCGCGCGCAATTTTTGGATGAGCGGCGCGTCCGCCGGAACCTGGCTACCATAAATCGCGAGCGAGCCTGCGGTCGTCTGCATGTTGTCCTTCGTGGCGATGTTGTCTTTAACAAGAAGCGGAATGCCATGCAGAGGGCCGCGCACATTTCCGGCGCGCCGTTCGTTATCAAGAGCAGTAGCAATCGCAACCGCATTCGGATTCACTTCAATCACGGCGTGCAGAGTTGGGTTCAGCGACTGGATTCGCTTGATGTACCCCATCGTCAGGCCTGCGCTCGTCAGCGCACCAGAAGCCATCGCGGCTTGCAGTTGAGGAATCGTCGCCTCGACGAAATCGAAACCCGCCGCCGACACCGTTGATTGTAATAAGGAAGCCAGTCCCCCGGTTAACAGTGCCGCGCTGCCGCCAGCGGCGGTACCGATAAATCTTCGACGAGTTATGCCGTGGGCCAAATCATAATAGTCCGAGTCTTGCTTGTTCATCCTATTTCTCCAGTTACGCTGTTCTCGCGACTGAACAGACGTGAGTTTGTAATTAGACGACCTGCGACCGGGAGAGTCCGGCTGGTCGGTTTAGGTCGCAGGGTGAATTGATTTCGCGATGTCAATTCCATGAGGCTGCGTAAGCCAATCGTTTCTGATTTCAAAAGTGGCCGTAAATTTTAAAATCTTTGGCATTATTTGACCGCCCTGGCCTTCCTCCGCAAATTAGGTGGCTCTCGGGCGCCCGTAGCTCAACTGGATAGAGCATCTGACTACGGATCAGAAGGTTAGGAGTTCGAATCTCTTCGGGCGCGTTTTTCCGACGGCTTGATCAAATTGCCTTTGGCAAAATGAAGGCGAGAAAATGCTCGTAACCTTTCTTAAATATTCGCATATTCCTCGCTAAACCTATGAAAGTCCTGCTTCTCCTCCGGTGCCTCGCAATCATTTCCGCGGCGATTTTAGTTTCATCCGGATGTCAAAAGGAAACTGTCGTCACAAATCCCGACTCTCAAGGCAACAATGAATCGAGTGAAAAAACCAAGCCGCTGCAGGCTGCCGATCTCGTGGGATACGACGGAACAAAACTAAGGAAGAGCGTAGATAAGAACATTCAGGACAACAACAAACATAACAAAGAACTGGAAAATGCGACCGAGGACCAATAAGTCCGGCCCAATGAAGGCTGCAGCCAACGGAGTCTGGCATGATGACCAGTTTGGATTTTTCGCCGTTGGGTTTGCAATGTACTCGGCTGCGATGGCTCTCGAGCAAATTCAGCGTTCCACGGCGAGCGCCGCACATTGTCTTCCTTACTGAAAATAGGGCCGGATCTGCGCGTATTTTTTATCGCCGATCCCGCTCACTCTTTTCAGGTCGTCAGCGCTTCGGAACGGTCGCGCTGCGATAATTCGAGCCGCCATTACGTGTCCGATCCCTGGCACCGTCGTCAGTTCTTTCTCTGTCGCCGTGTTGATGGCGATCCCGCCGAGCGGAATTTTTTCTTTTGGATGCGATCTGTTCAGCTCAGGTGCGCCGCCGGGTGCCGTTGGCGCGCGCGATTTCGGCGTGGACAAAAACGAGGGTGAAGCTGGAGGCGCTCCAGGTCCTCGAGGCTTTTGGTATGGACCGAAATGACTAAACGGACCCGAGTTCGCTGCGATTGCGTTTAATCGACCGATGCTGACGCCCCACGCTCCAATCTTCTCCTGTTTGGCTTCGTTCTCGAGTTGCTGAAGCTTTTCCATTTCCACTCGCAAATTTCTTAATCCGGGTGGCGCCGCTTTGAATCCGTAGATTCGCGCAAGCCCGTTGCGAACCAACTGCTCGCCGAGGTCGCCGTCTTTGGTCTGAACATACGCGTAAAACCGCTCGAGCCTGCTCTGCCCCATCGCATCTGACATGTTCGTGAACACGATGAACGGTTCGGACAATTTCTCTCGCGTGAACTCTGTTGCCGCTCGCCCCACTTCGATGGCCTGCGGCACACTGATCCCAAAGTAATTCGCTTGTTCGACCAGGCGCCCCGGAGTCATTTCATCCGTTTCCGGCGCGTCAACCAAGTAGAGGCGGAAGATGTATTCCTTTTCGCCTGCGCTCACGTGAAAATGAGCCGGCAATTGTTCAAGACAATCCACTGTTTGGATCCGTCTCGTGCGGCAAGAGTGACAACTGCGGCCCAAAGAGCAACAAAGGCGACCAGCGCGTTTACACCGACTCGCGCGAAAATCGAAGAGCGAAAGATCAAGCGGGCACCTCGAATTGGCTCATTAGTTTGAATAATTACCGGGTTCTCTCAAGTCAATTCGAGCCGCGCCAAATGCGCCGCGTATGTGGCGATGATTCCGCCCAAAACGCTGCCCGCGATGACATCGCTGACGAAATGATAATTCATCGCTACAAGACTCACGAGCATTGGAGCACAAAGAACCGTCGCTATGACTCGACTGTGGGGCATCGCAATCATCCAGACGGTGGCGAACCCGAGGATTCTGCAGGCGTGACCTGACGGAAAGCTGCCGATGTCATCGCCGCGCTGAAAGGGATGAAAACCGTATGTGCCGGTGCCGATGAGCGATGGATTATCGTGGGTCCAAGTCTCCGGCCAATAACGACCAAAAACATCCCCTAACGAGATGCGGAAATCATCGGCAACAATCAAGCTGAGACACGCGACGAGCAGCACCTTTTGCCAGCGCAGAAATGGTCCCCACGCCCGTCGAACCATTAAGATCGTTAACACCAGAGCCGACCAATTCTGGAGTTCTGGCGGCGGATAAGTGAGCCATCGAAAAACCTGGATCGTGTTGATGTGGTGGCGATACACAAAGAACGCGACGGAGCGATCAATCCAGAAGTAACAGACCGATACGGCGGCGATGCACAAAGCCGTTGTGATCAACGTTTGACGCAGCAACCGGCGGTATTCGGGCTGAGGCGTTGTCATGCCGGCGGCATCTCGAATTGGCTCATTAGTTTGAATGTCTCATAGTGCTCTACAATTTCCTCCATCAAAAGATTGCGCAAAAGCGCTCCAGACTGAACGCTTCCATGCAGAAACTCGCGAGCTCGCTTCCATAAATCATGCTCTGCGCAGATCGGCAAGGGGCAGCCTCGTTACCACGGCCGCGCAATATCCGGCCGAGCGACCAGCGGACGTGTCGCTTGCCCGATCGGATGGTGAGTGCCTAGGATTAAGTCAAGCGAGACCCAACATTTTCGAGAACCTGCCGTCGATCACGCCGTAGGCGGGCATATTGTGTTCGCGTTCGTAGGCGCGAATTGCTCGTCGCGTTTCAGGACCCAGGATCCCATCGATGGGGCCGTGATAGTACCCAGCGCGCGCAAGTCGGCGCTGTACTTCCACAACCGTGTATCTGCGGTCATATCCGTAATTTTGGGAATCGTAGTAATCGTACGGGTAGTAGTACCCATAATAGGGATACGGATAGAAGATTGGAAAACCAAACGTGTCGAAGAAGACGAACGTTCGATTGTGGAAACGGCGGAAGCGATCGCCAAAGAACCGATGCGTGCCCGTCATTCCCCTTTGCGCAACGCGCGGTGCTGGCTGCGTCATCGTGGGTCGCGTCATCGTTGGTGAGGCATGCATGGCCGCAGATGCAATGCTTGTAGTCAAGCTCAGCACTGCGACGCCGACTAAGAGAAACATGCGTCTTGTTTTCATAGATAATTGTACCTTTCTACTAATTAGACCCCGCGACGGCGCCTGGAGTTGTTGACGAAAACGATGGCAAAAGTAACGCCGTTGTTACCTTGCCCTGAGACTCACGACCAAGCGTTGCGGCGTTTTGTTGTAGCCGCGGCCAAGGGCTACTGGCAAAGGCGGAAATCGGCAGGGAGCGATGCGTTTGCGGCTACTGTCTCGCTGGCATCAGACTTGGTATCATGTGCGCTGGCGCTGGCTGCCGGCGCAGAGATTGGCTGCTGGCCTTTGGACTTGAGAGATTCGTTTAATGCCGGCAGATCTGTTGCGAGCAGTTGATCGAAGTCTTTTGTCACGTCGCCGAGTTCGCGTTTCAGCGTCTCGATGTATGCGAGCTGGTAGTCGCCGGGTTTGCCTTCGTAACTGAGGATTGCGCCGTAAAGCTGGTCGGTGTGTTCTCGCAAACGTTCTTCGCCGGTGATCGCGCCTCCTTCAGTGGTGGCGACGATTTTCTTACGTACGCCGTCAATTTTTCCGTCGAAGTCGCTCACGTTTTTGCGAAGCGGGTCGCCCTCCGGCAAGGCCGCGCCGCTCTGGGCCAACGCTTTTCGCAAAGAGAGGATCCGATCCATCAGTGCGCTTTCTTCCCCAAATAGCGCGTGGACCTTCATCGCTGCGTCGAACTGCGCTTTCCGATCGGCTTCACTGAATTTCGCCCGGCGATCTAAACCGATCGTCAGCTTTGTCTCCGAAACTTTTCCGGCCTTGGTGAGTCGGACGGTGTACACGCCAGGCACGAGACGCGGCCCGCGTGTCCCCCCTTGAGCAATCTGTGCAGCAGGCGGCACACGCGGCGGTTTTGCGCGCATCGCCCAGGTCACGCGATTAAGACCCGGACGTCTGCTGGCCGGCAATTCGTCAATGACGCGCCCGGAGGAATCCAAAACTTCCAGTTTCAATTTACCAAAAAGATGTCGTTGGCGCTCATAGTAATTGATCACGGCCGCGTCCGGTGGATTATCGCCGATAAATACCGCGTCGCCATTGGCCCAGCCGCCGCTGCCTTCAATTCGCTGCTGAACGGGACGCGCTGAAACGAAAGCGACATCCTGAGTAAGGAGATCCGGCGTCAAAGCGCGCAGCGGCGTGATATCATCCACGATCCAGATGCCGCGGCCGTGCGTTGCCAGAACCAGCTCGTTGTCGCGCGGATGAATTGCCAGATCGCGAACAGCAACAGCGGGGAAATGGTTGCCTTTGAATTGTGCCCAGTTTTTTCCGCCGTCGATCGAGACCCAAAGTCCAAACTCTGTGCCGAGAAACAGCAGATCCGGTTTTACCAGGTCCTCCTTGATGACGTGCGCGTAGCCACGAACGCCTTTGACGTCCTGCGAAGTGACAAGCGGCGTCCAGGTTTTCGCGTAATCGGTCGTTTTGAAAACGTACGGCGCCATATCGCCGAACGTATGTCGATCAAACGCAGCGTAAGCCGTGCCGGCGTCGAAGTTGCTGGCCTGTACCCAACTCACCCATGAATTCTTTGGCAAACCGGGAACGTTGCCGATGACGTTGGTCCATTTTTTCCCGCCGTCCCGGGTAAGCTGAAGATTGCCGTCATCGGTGCCGACCCAAATTAGCGATTTATCCTTGGGCGATTCGCTGATCGAATAAATCGTGGTATGCATCTCCGCCGACGAATTGTCCACGGTCACGCCGCCGGATTGCTCCTGCTTCTGCTTCTGAGGATCATTCGTGGTCAGATCGGGTGAGATGCGTTCCCAGGTCTGTCCGTGATTGCTAGAACGAAATAAAAACTGCGCGCCGATGTAGAGCGTCCCTTTTTCATTCGGCGACAGCGCGATCGGCGTGTTCCAGTTAAATCGGAGTTTTTCCTTGTAATTCGGTCTTGGTTTAATGTTGCGAGCTTCATGCGTGTGACGATTTATTCGTCCGATCTCGCCGCCTTGATATTCGGCATAGATGTAATCGGGATCAGCCGGATCCTGAAACATCCAGAAGCCATCGCCGTTGTACATATTTTCCCACTGCGCATTGGTGATGCCGCCGGGGTACTGTGATTCGCCCACGAAGGAACTATTGTCCTGCAACCCCCCATAGACGCGATAGGGATCGTTATCGTCGAGGCTGACGTGATAAAACTGCGACACGGGCAGATTGTTCCCTTTCCACCATTTGCTGCCGCCATTGTAGGAGTACCACATCCCGCCGTCGTCGCCGACAAACACAACTTGCGTGTTGGTGGGATCGATCCACACATCATGCGCGTCCCCGTGCGTCCCTAGAAAACCACCTACGACTGCGAAACTCTTGCCGCCATCATCGCTGACAATCAGGGCGCCGTCGGGCTTGAACACGCGATCGGGATTTTTTGGATCGACAATCAGATTCGCGAAGTAAAACGGCCGCCACACCATCCACTGGCTTTTGTCGCGCTTGTTCCACGTCACGCCGCCGTCGTCAGAGACGAAGAGCGCGCTGTCCGGCGATTCGACAAACGCGTAAACGCGCTTCGCATTCGAAGGAGCGACGGCCACAGCGATGCGGCCATACGGTTTCTTTGGGAAACCTTTGTTGGCCTCGGGCGTAATCTCAGTCCACGTGTTGCCGCCATCTGTGGTACGAAACAGACCGCTGGCCGAAGGGGCTGTGGGGCCCTCGCCGCCGGAGCGATATTCCCAGCCTTTGCGCCGGAAATCCCACATCGCGGCGAACATCACGTCGGGATTCGTCGGATCCATAGCAATCGACGTGCAACCCGTAGAAAGATTGCCGCCTTTGAGAATTTGTTTCCACGTCTTGCCGCCGTCGGTCGTCTGGTACAGACCGCGATCCGGCGAATCGCTCCAAAGCGCGCCCGGCACAGCCACAAAAACTGTGTCGCTGTTCTTTGCACTCACTATGATTTTTGCGATGCGCTCCGAGTTTTCCAACCC